>WYEB01000842.1_pt1 | contig 9897 bp, 7 predicted proteins | sample 6343061 | NCBI WGS metagenome assembly WYEB01 (sample SAMN13812332, study PRJNA600296) | hot springs metagenome | biome: ENVO:00000051; feature: ENVO:00002007; isolation source: sediment sample from Evening Primrose shelf | place: USA: Yellowstone National Park, Evening Primrose Hot Spring ... | reverse complement strand
TACTCCTAGGGTAGATTTTGAGCATTGAAACCCATATAGCGAGAGGTATTAGCCAGGCTAGGAGGACTGTGGCTATAGAGTACCTTGAGGCATCCGGTATACCGAGGCCCCAGTGTTCTACAAGGGACTCTTTCAACCAGCCGTAGAGTGTTGGGCCAACACCCCAGCCGAGGGTATTGAGAATGTTGAAGACTGAGAAAACCGTGGCACGGTAGTCTCTCTCCACCACCTCGCTCAGCACACTACTTATGTTAGGGTAGGCGAGAGTCGTGAAGAGCATGCCCGCTAAGGCCAGTAAGGCTGGTGGGAGCAACGCCGTGGATGTCTCCACGCCGTAGGGGTATGGGTACAGCACGAACGAGAGCATGACAGCCAGCCCCGCCCCCACGCCTATGATGCTGACTTTAACCCTCCCAAGCTGGTCGCCCGTCCTAACCCTCCTGTCAGCCAACGCCCCGCCTGTGATGTGCCCTATTATAATCGAGATAGAGGCCAGGGTTAGGATAAGGGAGGCGGTGGCCTTGCTTAAACCCCAGGCATCCTCCATGAAGTTGACGGCATACCTTGTCACAGCACCCCACGGCATACCCCAGAAGAATATCAGTACTAGTAGGGCTATTACAGCGGGCTTAGAGACAACTCTACCCGCAGCCCTCAGGTTGAAGCCTCCTCCACCCATCTTCGCTCAGTCTCTTGCCCTTGAGGTACCGTTTGAAGAGGCTTCTACTTCTATAATATGACATTATCCTCTCGCTGGCTATTTTATGCCCCTTCCTCCTCCCTCTGAAGAGCTCCTCGAAGCTTGTCTCCCACTTGAATACTATGTGTGGTATGCTTGTTCCAGGCATCTTCCTGAGGTCCTCCCTGAAGTTCTCCGCGGTGAATTTCAATAGAGCTTGTTTAAGGTACTCGTCTCGAGTAGCTAGTGCAATAGCCTGAAGTCTCAGGGAGTAGTCTATGTTGCCGTCTCCATGGATTATTCCAATAGCTCGGAGCCTATCAACGCCTTGAACTATCTCGTTGAACTCTTGCCCCCAGGTATTGGAGGGCCTTGTAGACCACGCTGTCCGGTACAGTCCTGAACCCGTGTAGGGTAAATAGGTGTAGAGTGAGCCCCTCGCAATGTCCAGTGCTCTAAGAGTTGTTTCAAACCCAAGCTTCCTCTTAACCCTCTCGGGGATGAGTCTACGTGTTTCATCACTAAGAGCACTAGCGTTCACCTTAGTATACCAGGGGGTTAGCACACATGATTTCATCCAGTAAATCACATAGTAGTTCACTCTCCCGTGGTGGGAGCGTGAACTGTGGGAAAACAATCCCCCACTGGTTATTTAAAGGAGGTGTGCGGTGGCCGGGATTTGAACCCGGGATTTCCGGCTTGAGGGCTAAAATAGTGGCTATGGCAAGCCTGTCGCCGAAACTCAGTAAGTCGGGCGATAAATCGGGAGGTCTTGTTTAAGTCCGTAACGTTGAGAGTTCACTACAGTTTAAACTGCTCTCATAAAAATGAAAACTAACAAGTGAAGAAAAAATCAACGATGAGATCTTGCCAATACTATAGTAATGTAGAGCAGAACTGATGCTACCAGACCAATAAAACATCCCGTGAGCCAGGGCGTAATTCCATATAAAACTAGTAATTGAGCTAATACTAGACTAACGATAAGACTTACGTCGGCAGCGATAGGATCTTTTTTCCACAACAGCCCAACCGCTAGTGGGCCAGCTAGGGCGGCGGAAACGCCTGTCATTCCGATCAGCATTGTATACACCATGAACTCAGGCGTATATACGACAGCGAAGTAGCTTGCGAGAACAGCGGTTCCTACCATTATTAACCTGTATATATTTATAGCACCCACTTTCTTTTCAACAGGTTTAATAATTCCTCGAAGAGCAACGTAGAGATCAGCAGATCCGGCTAATAGAGTGCTATCAACCGTTGCCAATATCGTGAGAAATATTCCTACGAGAAATAAAGGATATAGAGAAGGAAGGAAATACTTGCCCACTTCCAATACAACAGTATCTGGCGATACCTTGTAGGGGAGAAATACTCTCCCTACAGGTCCTAATATTAAAACCCAAGTGATTAATCCGCCTGAGACTGTTGCTAAAGAGACAAATATAGCTAAGTCCTTTTTCTTACTACTCCTTAATGCTAAGTAGTTTTGCCATGCATAGGGGGTAAACTGCCACAAAGCATAAACAAGTACTGAGAATACCCATAACGATATTGGATCACTTGTATAAGGTGCCCCAGTAGGATAAAGCAATCTTGGATCATAGCTTGATATTTTCTCAATAGTGTTAAATATGTTGCCTCCTCCAAGAGCAAAAACCAAATAAAGCGAGGCCGTGAAGAAGGCGATCATTACAATTGTGCAAAACGCATCTACAATAATTACCGCTTTTAAACCACTTAAAATAAGATAAACCAAGACCACAGCAATCGCTACGATTGTCGCCACCTCATATTTAAGACCTGTTCCATAAGAGAAAGCTAGTCCAAGCCCTTTGATCTGACCTACCAAGTAATAAAGTAAAGCATACCAAGACACAATTCCAGCAACGATGCCAACATGCCTGCTATTGAAATAAGCTTCCATGAAGGAAGCTAGTCCAGTTGCCCCATACTTGGCACCAAGATCCCTGATCTTCGGGAGATAGTACCATAGAATTATGAAGACACCAATACCCCATCCTACAAAAGTAGCAAACTCTACTATGCCGTATGCGTAGGAAATACCCGGACCTCCTAAGACAGCCCAAGCACTTAAGTAAGTAGAGAACAATGCCAACCCATTTATCCATGGACTCTGAGCCCTCTCCGCGACAACATATCTTTCAATAGAGGCAGCCCATTTCCTGTAAATTATAGCTATAGCAAATATCAAGAAAATAACGGCAAGCATAATCCATACTGTTGTCACATCTATCACCTACTCCTCATGCCGGTAGATGAAATAGAGTATTGCTCCAAGAATAACCCATAATAGTGGAGCCGCAAACATCAAGGCCCATGGAATAATTATACCAATGACTAGTATAAGGCCATTTATTCCGAATATAAGTATATGTTCGAAGTGTTTTCTTTTCACCGGCCTCTCCATCTTCATAGTATAGTATACGTTTAACTTTTAAACCTTACTAAATGTACAAATCTTTTTCCCATATGCAAACACGGAGTCGTACATCTTGTTAGGTTTAAAAAGTTAAACGTATACTATATACACTGAGGGTCTAGTATGGAAGGAAAAAAGCTAAGAAGGGAAGCAGGATGGTTTACGGCGGCTGCCTTAGTGCTGGGTTCTTTGGGTTCCAGTGGGCTCTATGGAAACTTCCCTTACAATTACACTATCTCAGGTCCCTCAGCATGGTTAGTATGGCTGATCACACTAATATTTGGTTTCATTGTAGCATTGGTTCTTGCCTACGATTACACAATATGGCCCGAAAAAACAGGTGCCGAATACTATCCAGTGAGGGCCTCTTTGGGAAGCTTACTAGGGAGTATAGCCGGTTGGGGGTTCTCTATAAGCTGGGGTACTACACCGGCAATTGTCGCTTTAATACTTGGGAGATATATATGGGGGGTAGCTCCTGAGACAGCGCTAACTAGACAGCTCTTCGCTATAAGTGTGATAACGATATTCTTCATCCTCAATTACTTTGGTATAAAAGTAAGTGGGATTGCTCAGAACATTGTAACGGTGTTTAAGGTTGTTCCGCTGATAATAGTAGGGTTAGTAGCGATTCCATTTATTAACCCTTCATATTTCACACCTTTCTGGAAAAGCGGCGTAGAGCAAATAAACCCTAACACGCCGATCGGGATGTTCACTCTGTTCCTTGCCAGCGCTCTAGTTGCTTCGTGGTCTACATATGCAACAGACGTTTTCGCATCTATAGTATCCGAAGTTAAAGACCCGAAGAAGAATATCCCACGAGCTGCTGTTGGGTCTGGATTGATCGCGATACTATATGTCGGCTTAATAACAATAACGGCGGTAGGAGTTCTTGGCGAAGGCCTAGCTACGATGGCAAGACCCCTATTCCAGTATGGAAAAATAGTTCTGGGGGATCTAGGGGTTATTTTATTATGGATCGCGTTATTAGCGGGCGTATTAGGTGCTTGTAATGCTTCAATGATATCGGCCTCCAGGGTTTTGTATCAAATGTCAGAGGAGGGAGATCTCCCCGGCATCTTTAGTAAATTAAATGGATGGGGTGTTCCACATATTGCTTTAATAACTATATGGTTATTGAATGTCTTAATGATCCTTTACACTCCATTGTATATTGTACTAGTTGCGGTAACCCAAGTGCCATTTCTATTAACATGGTTCTTAATAGGAGTGGCTAATATTAAGATCCGAGGTAATAGAGAATGGCATGAAAAGGCGGCCTTTAAAATTCCATGGATAGTAGCTATAGCAGCTCTAATAGTAGGTGTTCTCTCACTAGGTTTCATATACGCATACGGGATGATGTATGGATGGTCGGATATAGAAATTGGTGTGGTATTTGTCGTTTTGGTAATAATATTATGGTTTATTAACAAAATTACGCGAAAAAGCCGTTAGTGAGAAGGGAGAATAAGGTGTTGTTCTTATTTTCTCTTTATTTATTATTTTTTATTCTTAACCTCGGAGTACTATAATACCAAGCTGGGGGTTAAATATGAGCTTAAGGGAGATTCTTAAGCTTGATAAACCCGGACATAGAGTTCTCATGATGGGTAACTATGCTATAGCACGTGGAGCTATAGAGGCAGGGGTGGAAGTAGCCACAGGCTATCCTGGAACCCCTTCCACCGAAGCTCTTGAAGCGTTAGCTAGCGTTAGTGATGAACTAGGTTTCTATGTAGAGCTTTCAGTAAATGAAAAGGTCGCTGTCGAAGTTGCTGGAGGGGCTGCCTTAGCTGGGTATAAAGCAATGTCGATTATGAAACATGTGGGGTTGAATGTAGCATCTGACATTGTCCAAACACTTAATCTTTCAGGAATAGACGATGGTGCCCTTGTATTATATGTCGCGGATGATCCAGGAGCATGGGTCTCCCAAAACGAACAAGATACGAGAGTTTTTGCAAACTTTTTACATCTGCCCTGCCTTACTCCACATAGACCTGGGCATGCCAAAGAATTAACGATTAAGGCTTTTGAAATTTCCAAAAAGTATTCACTCCCGGTTATACTAAGGACCACACATAGAGTCAGCCACGCCTCAGGTGTTGTTGAACTAGGAGAGATACCTACTCGCACTAGGAGACCAGGCGTCTTCAAAAAGAACCTGGAAAAATACTATCTAGGCGATGTTTATGTGCAAAAGTTGCATGAAGAGCTACATGAAAAGCTATTGAAATTGGAGAAAGAATTCGGTGATCCATCACTTCACATGGTTAAAAAGAGCGGAGAAATAGGTATTATAGGTGATGGGGTAGCCTTTACATATGCTGCTGAAGCCGTTGAAATTCTGGGCGCGGAGAGCGAGGTGAGTTTGCTGGGACTTTCAGCTGTAAATCCGTTGCCTACAGAGCTACTCTTAGACTTTCTCAGGGATATAAGGCAAGTTCTAGTAGTAGAAGAAGTAGAACCATATTTAGAAACTCAATTAAAAGCAATTATTGGAGATGCTGGATTAAATATGAAAGTACTTGGCAGAAAGACTGGTCATATACCATGGTCAAGTGAGTTAGATCTAGAGTTAGTAACTAAAGCTCTTGCGAAGATCCTTGGAAAAGAGGAAAGAATGAAAAAGATCATGGCTGTTAACATGGATGTAGTAGAAAAAGCTAAAAAACTTACTCCTCCTAGATACCTCTCCTTCTGTCCAGGATGCCCGCATCTTGCCACTTTCTATGAGTTGAAGAGGGCTATGCTATTTGAGCACGTGGACTTAAGAAAGGCGCCAATTCCATTAGACATAGGCTGTTACGGATTGGCACCGTTTTCAGCGGTTAAGATAGGAGATATAAGTTTTTGCATGGGTTCAGGCATCGGTGTTGCACAGGGCTTAGAAATAGCAATGGAAAAACAAATTCCTGTAGTAGGAGTTATAGGTGACTCAACTTTCTACCACGCGGGGATGCCAGCACTATTGAATGCTGCTTGGAATAATCATCCTATAATCATACTGGTCGCTGATAATAGAACTACGGCGATGACTGGTCATCAACCACATCCAGGCGTCCCTCGGAGAATTGATGGCAAAGAAACGATATGGATTAAACCAGAGGATATAGCAAGGGCTGCTGGATATGAGTTTGTTGAGGTGATAGACCCCTATGATGTAAACAAATCTGTTGAAACATTCAGAAAGGCAATAAGATACGTGCGTGATCGAAGAAAACCAGCAGTAATTGTGGCTAGAAGGGAATGTGCCTTAATAGCACCACGGAAGCCCCCATATAAGGTCGATCCAGTTAAATGCACTGGATGCAAAGTTTGTCTCACCATGTTTGGTTGTCAAGCTCTTCAATGGGATCCGTCAACAAAGAAGGTATTAATAAGACCAGAACTATGTGTGGGATGCGGAGTATGTGCGCAAATATGTCCATTTAAAGCGATCGTTCCTGGGGGTGAATAGAATGGGTTCGACGAGTTCAGGGATGAATATAATTATAACTGGTGTGGGAGGGCAAGGAAATGTATTAGCAGCAAGACTATTAGCCTCTGCGGCTATGAAGGCTGGGTACGACGTAATGGTAAGCGAACTCTATGGTTCAGCTCAAAGAGGAGGCCCTGTAATAAGTTTCATAAAGATAAGGCGGGGAAGAGTATTAGCTCCATTAATTATGAGAGGCACTGCTCAAGCAGCTATATCCCTTGAGATAGGCGAAATTCTAAGGAGGATCGAATATATAGCACCAAGTGCTCTCATAGTAATCAACGACTATGCCTTGCCATCATCCGAGGTTCTAACCAGCGGAGTTCATTATCCCACGCGCGAAGAGGTCTATGAAATATTAAGACATATTAGTAGTAACGTCTATTTTATCCCCGCAACGGAAATTGCTGTAAAAGAGCTTGGGGATGCGCGTGTAGCTAATGTATTGATGCTTGGTGCCTTTATTAAACTCTCGGGGTTGGAGATTAGCAATGAACTAATGATAAGAACTTTAGAGGAGAACATACCTGCTCGTTACATAGAATTAAACAAAAGAGCTTACTTCAAAGGCGAAGAAATAGCTTCGTCGTTGATCAAATTAGATACAAAATAAAAGGGAAAAGAAAAATGTATTTTTCCTACTTTGCTCATAAAAAGGAGGAATAAGAATTTGATATCCCCACAACCCTTAAGAAAAGAAAATATAGCAGCGTTGAAATATTTACTCTACCCTAGATCAGTCGCGATTATTGGCGCTACCTCGGACATTGGTAAAATTGGCGGAATACTTTTTACTAATATTGTAAAGGATGGTTACTCAGGTAGAATCTATCCAGTAAACGTCAGAAGGAACGAGGTTCTGGGTTTTAAGTGTTATAAGTCCGTTCTTGATATCCCTGAGGAGGTAGATCTAGCTGTCATAGCTATCCCAGCACCTCAGGTTCCACATGTCATAGAAGAATGCGGTAAGAAAGGCGTAAAAGCTGCGGTGATAATATCTTCTGGTTTCGCAGAAGCTGGAGAAGAAGGAAAAGTATTACAATCGGAAATAGTAAAATTAGCTAAGAAATACAACCTAAGAATTTTGGGACCGAATTGTTTTGGTGTTATTAATACGACCATTAATCTTAATGCCGCCTTCGGATTACCTATAAAGGGTCGAGGCAACATTGCCTTCATTTCGCAGAGTGGAGCAATATTGGATGGAATTTTGGGCTGGGCCCAAGACGAAGGAGTATATTTCAACATTCTTGTTAGTCTAGGTAACAGAGCAGATGTTGATGAAAGAGAACTCCTGTTATTTATGAGGGACGATCCTGAGACAAAAGTTATAGGAATATATATCGAAGGTCTCCCTCCTATACCTGCTATTGGAAGAGAGTTCGTTATGATACTCGAGGAAGTTACTAAGGTGAAGCCCGTTGTAATACTAAAAGGAGGGAGATCGAAAGCAGGTGCTCGTGGGACACTGTCTCATACAGCCTCGCTCGCTGGCGATATAAATATATACAAGGCAGCCTTCAAACAAGGGGGAGCATTAGTAGCGGAATCTCTGGACGAGTTTATAGATTTCTTAAAAGCTCTAAGCAAGCAACCACGTGTTAAGGGTAGAAGAATTGCCATAATATCAAATTCTGGAGGTTTAGCAATTCTCGCAGCGGATGCCGCAGAAAAATACGGCATTGAAGTTCCTGAATTACGAAACGAATTAGTGGAAAGAATAAAAAAAGTCATACCTCCGTTTGGTAATCCATACAATCCAATAGATATAACTGCCCAAGGAACTCCAGAGCAACAATATAGCATGTACGCGGAAGTCTTTAAGATAGTCAACGATCCTCAAGTCGTAGATGCTATTTTGATAATAGTGGAAGGCAGTTTTCCAAGGGATTTAATGGTAGCGATCAAAGAGGCGATTATCAAGGAGATAATACCAATTTCAAAGGTACCGCTAGTGGTTAATTGGTTCGGAGCTAAATCGTATGTTAAGGACTTAGTGGACGAAATAGAAAACCGTGGAATACCCGTTTATCCAACTCCAGAGCGAGCCATAAATGGCCTCAGGGCAATTTTATCTTTATCTAGGATTTACTAATTTATTTGGTGTTGAGTGAAGATAAATTTTTGCATCCTATCAAAAACAATGTAATTCGATATCATCTAAAGTTTTTTGTATCATAGATATAAAGGAGACCTTATTATTCGAAGTATATATTTGGGTTCAGAAGCTTTTATAACTGCTTTTAGTAGCTCTCCTTGTATAGTTCTTTCGAAGGTTAATATTCCTCTGTAGGTTTTCTGCTCTAATAGCCTCTAATCTATATCTACATCTGAGAACCCATCGATACTCGCTTAGGGCAAATAGTTTGCATTAATGCATTAAATTTAGCAAGGTAGTTTGACAGTTTGCTTCATTTCTATTTGCTTCCTATCAATGTAAGCCTAGTAGGCCAGTTACCTGACACCAGTATTGTAACGCATACACTGTCACCAAATACATTCCCTAATTCGTGATACGCTATAATTATTGGAGAGGCTCTTCTCGTTATGTTTTTAGAGTCCAAGATGTACCATGTTTTCCTGGTCTTACCGAGGTTTCTAAGGAGGCGGGGCATTCATATAAAGTCTAATTGGGGCGAATCTTAGAAACCATTGTATTCGAGTTGGATATGCTCCTCTCTTCTCGCTTCCTCTGAGTTTTCCTAACAGTTCTCACTTAAACTTATACAACTCCTATGTAAAGTTTCTCCCGCTATTTCTAGTTTTCCAGCCAGTACGTCGCTTATCAGCGGTTCATCTATGTTTGTTGATATGACTAAGTCTACACTAATTTCTCTAGACTCTGCACCACTAGCAACAGCGTGTGACAGATCTGTAATTACTTCCAATAAGTTGTAAATAACTATGAATAACTACCGACTTAGATTTATTGATCTCCCCAGGTATACTTTGTTGTGAATGATGAGTCTTGGTGTTTGAATCACCGTCTTCAAAGCGGATGAGGGGCTTTTGGGTTATGTGGAGCCCTGACAGGCCTGCAGATGAGGGTACGAAAACCCAACCCAATGGAGGGAACTCCGAGGCAAGAAACATGTATTCGCAACTAATTACAGCTTTTTACAAGTAATTGCCTGGGGAAGCCCTCGTACTCGTATGCCCTACCTGGTATCAGGCCTTCAAGCCAGATGCTCTTGATTACAGCCGCGTACATGTAGTTCACGGTGAAGTATGTTAAGACGAGGAGGGCGAGCAGGATCAGGTGCCTCATGGGGTCACCCCTACAAG
>WYEB01000837.1_pt1 | contig 9917 bp, 6 predicted proteins | sample 6343061 | NCBI WGS metagenome assembly WYEB01 (sample SAMN13812332, study PRJNA600296) | hot springs metagenome | biome: ENVO:00000051; feature: ENVO:00002007; isolation source: sediment sample from Evening Primrose shelf | place: USA: Yellowstone National Park, Evening Primrose Hot Spring ... | reverse complement strand
TAGCTACATCTGGGTGCGTGTCTACAGATGCCCCATCCACGGCGTAGATATCCCAGCCGTCACATTTACAAGACTCTCCGAAAAGAGGGACTACGGCCTGAAGGTCGAATACAGCAACGGTAGCTTCAAACTAAAGATCGTAGAAGGCGAGGGAGAAAGGACCTACGAGCGGGGGCTTAGATGCCCCAAAGGCCACATAATAACCCCAGAGGAGCTGGGAAATATACACGCCAAGGCCATGGAGACATGGGACAAGGGAGATGTCGGATACCAACCCGCCGTGTTAGCCGCAGTCAAGCTGGACAACGGAAAATATGTAGAACCCACGCCGGAGATGATACAAGCATATCAACGGGCCGCAGAGTACCTGCGACAAAACTTCTACCAGTGGCTCGGAAAATACATCCCAGACCAAAAAATCCCAGAGGGCGACAAGACAAGAGAATTACTACGTCGGGGGCTTGACTACTTCTATAAACTCTTTAACGCGCGGCAACTCCTCGTCCACGCCACCGTCGTGCAACTAATACGTGAGGTCTACGCTAAGATCCTCCAGGAGACAAACGATCCCGAATACGCAAAAGCGGTTGTCACATACCTCGCGCTTGCACATGGAAAACTGCTTGACTACAACTCCACATTGACCCAGTGGAATACTCATAAAGATGTGATACGTAATACTTTTGATCAACATAACTTTCAAGTAGGTCAGGACTTCGGCGAGGGCGACATGATTACTGAAGAGACAGGTTTATTGGACTGGGCTCTCTTCGGCAATACTGGAGTTGTTAAGGCGGTGCGTAGGATTGTGGAGTTGTTGGGGGAGGCTAGGAGGAGGGGTCACTCTGTGAGGGTGTTGCTGGGAGATGCGTCTGATCCTTCGCTGTATGCCGACCTTGGGGTTTTTGATGTTGTGGTGACGGATCCGCCTTATTACGGCAACGTGAACTATGGGGAGCTTAGCGACTACTTCTATGTGTGGATGCGTCTTTCTATTGGGGATTTGTACCCGGAGGCGTTTTCTGGCGAGCTGGCGCCTAAGGAGAGGGAGATTGTGGTGAACAAGACGCGGGGTTGTGACAAGGGGTGTTTCGAGCGTAGGCTTAGGGCTGTGTTTGAGAACCTCAGCCACGTCCTTAGGGAGGACGGGCTCTTAGTGGTAGTGTATGGACATAGGAGTTTTGAGGGGCTTAGGGCCATGTTTAGAGGCGCCTTCGACGCCGGCTTCATGGTGACTGCCTTATGGAGCTTCGCGTCGGAGAGACCCCACAGCCTGCACGTAATGGGCAAGGCCGCCATCCGCTCCAACATGGTGGTGGTGTTTAGGCGTAGGCAGGAGAGCGGCTGCACCGTTAAGCCCGGCTTCACGGAGGAGGTTATGAGAGAGGCGGCTGACGCCTTTGCCGAGGCGTATTCAAAACTTGGTCTTTCGCTTGTGGATGCGTTGATGGCGGCCAACAGCGCCGGGTTTAAGGTGGTGAGTAGGTGCTGGCCGTTGTATACGCCGGAGGGCCAGCCCTACCCCCTAGACAAACTGGAGGATCTCGTGGAGAGAGCAGTGGCTCTTGCGTTCACCCACAGCGTTCTGGGCGGCGAAGTGGATGGGATCTCGCTTGCGTATCTAATCGCGAGGGGCGTATACGGCGAGCCGTCTTACGACGACTTGAGGCGGCTTGCGGCTGGTCTTGGCTTCAGCCACGACGAGTTTATCAAGACGTACTGCGGGAAGCCGCGGGAATCCAAGGACGAGCCGGTCTTCCCCGTGTTGTCGCTTCTGGAGGTTAAGGGAAATGTAAAGGGTAGGCTTGTGGATGCGCTGGCCGCCGCGTTGAGAGCCGCCGCCTCTGGTGGGGCCGAGCAGGCGTTGAAGAGGTTGGAGGAGTTTGGGTTTAAGCTGGGGCCCGTGGTGTGTAGATACGTGGAGCAGTTGAGACAGGCGGCTGAGAACAGGGAGCGCGAGCTTCTCGGCGTGATTGAGGCTAAGTGCCCCGTCGTCGCCGGCGAGAAAAATATGAAGCCGAGCGCTAAGCTAGACGACTTCTTCTAGCGTGGCGTCGAAGGATACCTTTTTGAATCGCTCGAGGATGAAGGGCGTGTTTAACGTTTCGGCGATTTTTTTGCCGTCTCCTTCAAATACGATTGTGTAGTTTAGGCTGATCTTTGCCAACCTAGAGAATTTGGCCACTGCAGACGACGCGATTTCTCTCACGGCGTCTATAGTCTTGTAGGTGTTGGTCTCCAGCTCCACCTTTGCTACCCTGGCGCCTCCCTCAGCTGTTACCTCTACGATTATCTTTGTCTCCTTGATGAGGTTTTGGAGCTTTTCGGTGAGCGTCTTGAAGAGGGCGGAGGCGTCTTCTACTGCGTCTTTCTCTGCAGTGTGTTTAACCGTTACTCTCACCTTGTCGTATTGTGACAACTTCTCCACGAGCTCTCGGAGCGTTTTGAGCTTGACATAGGCGCTTTTAGGCGTTTGTATTGCGACAACGGGGCGGGGGGTGGCCGTGTCGGCAGGTTCGGGGGCGGGGGGCGGCGGTGCTGCTTCCGGGAGGGCTATTTGGTCGTCGTCTTCGATTGTTGCGTACTCTCTCAGCGCCATGCCTCCTCTGATCACCACGAAGTTCCCCTCTCTGATGGATGCGGCGAGGTCTCTTTTTGGGTTTATGAGGGTTGGTACGTCTGTTAGTTTTCCTCCGAAGTATTCCACCAGTTCTCTATAGGTTGGCCAGCTTCCTCTGTTGTTGTATAGGCTTTCTACGACTTCGCGGAGAATCTTAGGCGCTATCTTCTCAGCGAGCTTACCGTCGTCTTTCAAAGCCTTTTTTATTTTTTCCTCGACGTTTTCCTGCGAGAGGTCTAGAGAGATCGGTATGGAGGCGTAGACGCCTTCGCCTTTGGCGTATTCAAGAGTTGTGTATAGGTCTTTTGCTACTGTCTTGTCTAGTTGCTCGTTTATCTGTTCCTCATATTTCTTGATTTCCGGCAGGTCTTGCTCGTCGAGGCCATATTCCTTGTATTTGTCTTGGATTTCCTTTATTGCCATTAGCTCTAGGGCAAATCTTATTGCTTGTTCTGCCGCCTTTTCGTCTGGCTTTGCCACAACCACTGCGCCTTGGTATATCCTCGGCCCTCCGTCTTCTCTTTTGTTAATTATGTACGTGGGGTCGTCTGTTGAGCCGTCTCTCTTTATGCCTGCAAATACGAGTACGAGGCCGGGCTCGTCTTTCGGCGTTTCCCACACATAGACTCTTGTTCGTAGTCGTTTGACGTATCTTTCTACCTTTCTCTTTATGAGTTGTAAGACCTTTTCTTCGACGTCTTCTTGTCTTAGTTCCTCTACTCTTCTCCTTAGGACTGCTCTCCAGAAGGCTTTGCTTTTCACGGCGTAGTAGGGCGTGTCTTCTTTAGTGAAGACGTGTAGATGCGTCACGTACCCCGTCATGTGTTCTTTTACGCAGGTGGGCACTACGAGGGGTGATACGGAGAGGTCTGGCGAGTAGACGTAGGTGGTTACGTCTTTTTCGCTTATGTAGCCATAGGCGGCTGTGGCTAGGGCGATGGATCTGTAGATCCGCTTGACTAGCTTGCCGCAGTCTGAATTTGCGCCGAGTAGTTTTTCCAGCGCCTCCACGTCTCTGAGGTCTTGTTCAATGGCGAGGCGGAACTGCGCATCTTTGAACACGGCGTGGCGTATCTCCTCCCTCTCTATCGGTATGTCGCCCGGCAGTATAAACGCCGTGGTTCTTCCCTGCTTGTAGAGGTCGTGGAGCGTCCATGCCAGTATCCTCAACACGTCTCTTGTAGCCTGTATCGCCCCATTTTCGGCGAGTTTAGAGAGCAACTCTATGGTGGTTGGGTGAATTGGATAGTGATCTATCAACGTCTCAAGGGCCCACCTCTTCCCTAGGCTTTGTCTATTTTCTTCGTATCTGTCGTAGAGCCTCTTCGCCTCTTCGCGGGCGTTGGACACCTCGCGAAGCAGGGCGCGTCGTATTACCGCAGGTAGCTCCTGGGGGGTTATCATAGATTCGTTTCGTGAAATTCTTTGGACGACGGCCCTAAGACCTTCGGCGATTTCCCTCGCCTCTTCTGTGTCGAGGAGCGTCATCGCCATGTACGAACGCTTCAGCTGAGTCAAGGCCTTGGTGAGGCTTTGGATGAAGAGCTGTGTCTTCTCCCGCTGGTTTTTGTCGAGGTTTTTGAGGAAGTTTAGTGTTTCATCTATCAGTAAGACGAGGGGCCGGCCGGCCGCCTCTAGGCGCTCAAAAAGTTCATAGATCTTCTCGGCGCCGGGGTACACATCTACGTAGGTCTCCAGCGCACGCCTAAACTCCGCGTCTCCTGTCTCTTCGTATAGGCGCCCGAATATGTAGCTCCACAATGCGCCGTTTCCATATTTCTCAGTGATAGACTTGGGGTCTTCTTGCGCGCCGTCGAAAACCACCACTATGGGTTTGACGTTTGCGGGGACGCGTATTCCCTCCCTCTCCAGAGTTGCCGTCACTGAGTCTGAAAGCGCAGTTCCGTTCTTGGCTAGATGATACGCGGCGATGAGGGAATGGGTCTTCCCGCCGCCTAAGCCGGTGAGGATGAGAGTTATGGGGTTGACGTTGGGATCGCCTGACAGTCTTCCCGCCACCGACGAGAGGAGGCTCTTAAGCGACGAGGTAAAGTAGGTTCTTTCGAAGAACTTGTTGGGATCTGCATATCTCTCGGCCGCCCTACCCGTATAGACAGCCCACAGATCGGCGGCATAGAGGGTCTCTACGATATTACCCTTTGCGATCTCCTCGAAAGGCATCCAAACCATTGTTTAGGCCTATATCTCATATCTAAAAGTTTTACTTTAGGCCCTTGGTCTATGAAATCACAAAAATCGAGCGACATGTATCTGGTTGCTATGTTGTGCATTGTTGAGAGCAGGCTCAAGCGATCGCTAACATTGGGCTGACTACACAACCTCGACCACTCCGCGGCCGGCAAGAAGAGACCTTATCACAAAGCTTCAGAGGCACTAAATGATTAGTCCGGCGAGTTGAGTTGTGCCGCGGCGGTCTCCACGGTCTCCACCGCCCATTTAGGCGTTTGGTCGCGGGGCCACGCGATTGGCGTTACCCTCTTGCGTAGGGCGTCTAGCCAGGGGAATTGATCTATGTCATGCACAAGCGACGAGAGGATGATCAGTTTTCTCTTGGCGCGGCTCGCCGCTACGTTGAAACGCGCGTAGTTGTCAAGCGCCTTGTGGTATCTATGGGCCACAATGGAGTATATTATGATTTCTTTCTCCCGTCCCTGGTAGCTGTCTACAGTGGACGCTGTTCTGAGGTCTAGAAGGTCTTCTATTTCCCCTAGTGGCAACGCCTCATCCGCTTTGGTGTAGGCCACCGAGGGCTTGCCGAGCTTCAAGAGCTCCGCCGCCTTTGAGACGAGGAGCGCTTGCGCTCTGAATGTGGTTATTATCGCGGTTTTCCCGGCGAGGCCCGCGTCGTGGAGCCTCTTGTAGAGGGCTACGGCGAGTGCGGCCTCCGCCTTGTTGTAGGCGGAGTGGCGGGGGCGGGCGCTCCGCATTACCTTCATCCATTCCTGGCTCCCCCCTACGTCTATCCACGCCAGAGGGCGCTCCGGTGCCAGCAGACTGTCCAACGCGTCGCCGCTTGGCGGTATCTCAAGCGGCTCGGCCGCCTCGACTCCGTGTTCCAACATGCCTTGGTAAAACACTTCGCTTAGGTATGCGAAGATCTCCTTCACGCCTCTTCTCTGTCTCAGAAGCGTCACGGGTCTCGTCAGCGTCTCGATAGCCTCGATCAACGGCGCAGTGGCCTGGGGGTCCGCCTCTTCGTCAAGCGGAGGCGGTAGCTGGCGTGAGTCGCCTAGCACCACCCTCCGTACGCCGTAGTGGAGGGGGACCACTGCGAGAGCCAGCGGCACCATGGACGCCTCGTCTATAAACACGTAGTCGAAGCCGCCTTTAAGCCTTTTGTCTAGCCCATAGAACAGGTCTAGAGAGGCGAGCTTGGCCATGGTCATGCCGAACACCCTGGCCTCGCGCAGGAGGGCCTCCAAGCCGCCTTCTCTCTGCCGCCTTAGGTCGGCAACGACGTACCGCCTTATGGTGGGGCTTATCTTGGCCGGGTGGCCTATCCTGGTGACGTATTTCCCAATCTCAAATCCGCAGAACTCGAGGATCCTCTCGATGGCATTATCCACAGCCACATTTGTAAGCGACGTAATGAGCACCCGGCCGCCCGCCATGGCTATCTCGCACGCCGCCGCGGCGATTACCGACGTCTTGCCTGTGCCGGGAGGCCCCTCAACGGCGAGGAAGCCGTACGGCGGGAGGGACAGCGCCCGCCTCAACGCCTCCATCTGCCACTTGTCCAGGTTCCAGCGCTTCCTAATGGAGATCACGGTTGCAGGAGGTGGGCTACACCGAGGTGCCTCCGCCACGACTCCGTGCAACGTGCATTTATTTTCCTCTAGGATGCGGAGCGCCGACTCGTAGAGCATGGTGGGTTCAGCTAGGTGGAGCCTCCCGGCGGGGGGATGCCGCCTCGGCTTGGCGGCAACACGTAGATAGCCGTGGCAGACCTCGCCCGAGCAGTCCTTGGCCTTGAGCTCGTCTTTGACTATAGTAAGCTCGTTGGCGTAAAACACCGAGTCGAGAGGCCTTAGAGATTCTGCGTAGTTTCGTTGGATCGACACGCGGAGGGTCAACACGTCGACATCTCCCCCACCCTCCGGCTCCACATCCACAAGCTCTCCGCTACCGATCTCCACCTTGTTCTGGGCAGCCCTAACCACGGCGTTTTTAAGCCAGGGTACGAGCACGCGCCGCTCCACAGGTAGCCTCACCGCGGGCGGGCTGTAGGTGGCGGTGATGTGGCCGCAGTTTCTGCAGTAGGTAAATGTAAGGTTGTACGAGGTCCTCACCGTCAGCGCGCCTCCGCATCTGGGGCACCTCGCCTCTATGGGCCTAAGGACAGGCCTCCTGCCCGGCTCCACGACGGCTGAAACATCCTCCTCAAACCCACACTTAGGGCAGTAGAAAAAAAGAGAGACACCCCTCTTATTTGGCACCATGACGGTGCCGCACCTAGGGCAGAACCTGAGACCAGTCCTCATAGCATGCCGTCGCAAGTCGCAGACAAGTGGGGGGATAGCCCTTAACCCACCCCGAGCAAATGATGATAGGTGAGGGAACCATAGAGAATAATAAAATAAAGTTTTAAAAGAAGTGTAGTGGATCCTCAGCGGGAGATGTTCGCATCTCGACCTAATCGAGACATGTTGACGGCTGTAGAGACGGCATTAACTGGATTGTAGCAACGTGTTGCGTCGTCAACATCAGTTACAGCAGGCGAAAGCCTCGCCCTTCAGGTCGGGGGTTTTTAAAGATAGACGTTTCTACAGTAGGTTCCTGCTGGGGATGGATGACCCGCGGTGCTGGCCCGGGTGGCCATGACTCTGGCCCGATGGGCCGTTGAAGGCCAGGCGAGAGTGCATGTGAACCGCTCAAAGGGAACACCTGCCTAGGGGAGGAGGTCAGCTAGAGGACAACTCGCTTGCAGCTGCGACCGGCTAAGCTTGGCAGTCGACTACCTCGACTTTGATGTTTTCAAAGGATTGCGCCGTATCAGGTAGTCTGTGGTCTGTTGTGAGGAAGCGGGCCTCGGGGATGCCGTTGTTTCGCATGTACTTTTCTATGCAGAGCAGTTGGTATCTGTCCTCCCTGTCGGTTCCTGAATCTAGGTCTAGCCATAGTTCTCTATCGTCTATTTCTGGGATCTCTATATTGTTTTGTTGTAGTTCTTTTCTTATTGAATCTACTACTTTATCTGGGAACACTACGTAGTTGTTCTGCTTTTTAAAGTAGTTGCGTAGGTAGACTATGTAGTTTATTGGCGATACTTTAGACGATAGCTGTAGCAATGTCTTTTCGGCGTGTTCTTCTAGGTCCCTTATGTGATACTGGGTGATGACCCTAAATAGAAACGCGACATCGGCGTAGCCCTTGAGCTCTAGGAGCTGGACCATCTCTTCGGCTATTTTCTTCGGGCTTCTTCGCCGCCTTTTGCCGGTTTTAGTCGAATAGTAATTTTTGACGAAATCTCTTATTATTTCAAATTTTTCAAGGAAAAGGTGTAATCCTTTTTTGATTTTGTGCCTTATCACTTTTAAAACGCAGCTTGTAACAACTAGCTTGTCCTCCTGCTTTATTTTGTGTCTGCAGTTTATAAGATATCCAACGTCTAGAAGTTTGATCATCCAGAGAGTATCTCGTCCACTATTTCGTTAAGTGCTACAACGGCGGTTTTCTTGTCGATTTTCTGTCTTTGGAATAGCTTGTAGATGATGTACGTAGCTAGCTCCAGCGTTGCTAGTTTTTCCAGCTTCTGTGCCGCCTCGGGCGGGCACCCGCGGTCGCACGTCTCGTTTATCTCTACGTATTCCATGTACAGCGCCATCATTATCTCGTGGAGCTTGTCCAAAACCTCGTCCCGGCTTTCGTAGAGGAGATCCTCCAGAGTTTTGCCGCCGCCGACCGGTATGTCTAGCCGCAGAACCTCGGCGTACTCCTCCACGACGCTTTCGAGGCTGGCCTTCATGGGGTCTGCGCCTAGCCGCCTGAGCTCCGCCAGGACCTCCTCTATCTCCGTCGCGTACCGCCGTATTGCTGTGGCGATGTTGGGGATTACTTCGGCAACGTCCGCCCCCGTTTTCTCCTCAACCTCCTGCAGTATCCTCCGTCTGAGCTCCTGCAACCTTCGGTACAGATGGATGAGCTCATTGACGCGTTGCGTCGAGTACTCCTCCACAAAGGCGCCGAGTCCTACCGCAACAGCGGCTTCCCCGGCCATGTCTCCTTCACATCATCTAGGTTGTATACATACGTGAGGAGTTCGTCGAGGCTTCGGCGTGCCCATGTCTCGAGGATCTGGTCAGCTACCTCCTTCACGCCCTGCGGCAACTCGGCGGAGGCGGTTGAGACGAGTTCGTAGATTATGGCGTCTTCTTCGGCTCTGGCCACCACGAAGCCGTCTATCTCCATGTCGTCGAGGACGTCCAGCACCTCGCGGGAGAAGGGGCCGTATTTGTACATCTTCCAGCGGAACACCGTAGAGCCAAACCTCCGATATAGTTCCCTGTCGATGAGGAACAGAAGCTTCATGAGCTTAGTGCGGGCCATAGGCCCACGCCGCAGTACATACCGAATCAGATCAGCCTTATAAGCGTCAAACGCAACATTCACGTACAGTAGTATTACTTTAGTATTAAAATTCTATGCCTGAGTTAGCGGCCATGTCTTCAGGTGGGGGTTTCAGTGTCCTCAAGCTGACGTCTCTGAGGACGAGACATATGTTTTATTCGACTGAAAGCGCCTCCCCGGCGGGGTGAGGGGCTGGTCGTTGGCGTAATCTTTTTACCATGTCTCCGTGTAGTTTTGTGGTCTTGCTTTTCCGCCGTCTCTACGAGCTTAGGGTTGTGGAGGCGGCTGGGGTCTGTGGTCGTGGTGTGGCCGCCCGGCGCCGGGAAGGTCACCTTCGTCAAACAGCTTCTTGAGCAGCGGGCGTGGAGGCGCACTAGATGGAGGGGGGCGATGATCCTCTCAAGGCCGCTGTGGAGGGGCGGCGCCGGCGTTAACTACAACGTATATCTGCGCAACAACAAGCTCCAGTTCCAATCGACAGACACGCCGATTATACGATGACTTTTAGCGGCGCTTGTCAAAACGCGGCTGATGCTCCTGGGATAGGAGGCAGACGCCAAGAGACTTGCCGCGGAAGCGGCGGCAGGGTAGAGGTCGTATGCTACATGCGCTATATATAGAGCTCGCGGGCGCCGTAGCGAGGCGGCTCGGGACGACGGGCCGTGGAAGGTTTGGTGCCTGCGCTTTGTGGTTTGTTGTTTAGAATACT
>WYEB01000836.1_pt1 | contig 9933 bp, 12 predicted proteins | sample 6343061 | NCBI WGS metagenome assembly WYEB01 (sample SAMN13812332, study PRJNA600296) | hot springs metagenome | biome: ENVO:00000051; feature: ENVO:00002007; isolation source: sediment sample from Evening Primrose shelf | place: USA: Yellowstone National Park, Evening Primrose Hot Spring ... | reverse complement strand
GGATTGGCCATAGCGGCTCTGGGAACCCCCGTGTTCTACTGTTCAATATCTGACAGAGAATCCCTCGAGATAATCGCAAGAGGCGGAGCCCCAGAGAACTGCACCTCTGTGGAGCCCTAGGCGATAGATACAGCACTCACAGGCTTACCCTCTACAAGATGAATCCTTATGTAGAAGCCTTGTGGCAGATCTTTTATGCCCTGGACCCATCCTTCTACGAGGCTTATTTTATCCATGGGATATATCAATAACACCACGGGGTTTTTTGCATTGTCAGGCAAGACGTCTGCAAAGTCCTGTGGGGCGATGACACCACTTGTCCGGGGTATTGGCAACACGTAGACAGGTCTCTCAGCGGCGTCGAATGTCAGTTTCATAACCACGGCGTTTGGGAGAGAGACGCCGGGGGTGTAAGCCACCACGTAGACATAGGCGTCACGGTAATACTCAGGCCTGCCTCTAGTCACCGTACCGTTGAAGAACACATACGCCTCAGAGGCAGACAGAACAGCGGAGAAGTCTACAGATGCGGCGCCTCCAGGTCCGAAGATGATGTGGCCAATGCCTGTAGTTCCCAGAATGTAGCCCGTCTCGGCAAATATGAGAGCGGCCAGCGCTATTATGAAAATTTTTCCGCGCCTCTTCTTCTTTTCGCTTCTTGTAGGCATAGGCACGCCGTGTCCGAGATTTATAAAGTTAATGTACTGTCAGTACCTTCTGCCGCCGCCTGGGGGCTCACAGCCCGGGTACCCGGGGTTGGCTTGAGCTCACTAGCAGTACTGCAACACGCCTGGGCTGGCGAAGACTATCCACATGGCAATGAGATAGAGCACCGTCAACGCGGCGCCTATTGTCTCAAGGGACTTGTACCACCTGGCGAGCAGGAGGGAGCCCCCCGCGAGGACGCCCAGTATGACGAAGCCCAGAAGCGTGTTGCAGAAGGGCCTGGCTGGGTCGAAGATGGACCAGAGCCCGCTGAGTACCAGCGATATGAAGATAAGCACGGCGAAGCCGACGGCAACGTCGAACTTGTCCATGGGCGGCAATATCGACATGTTTTTAAATTATTGCCCCGCCCCCGCCGTGACCGTAGTCTTCAGCGGAGAGGTGACGTGCCCGGTCTGCGGCTCCAAGACCTTCAGATACGTGGAGCTTCTCTACGAAACCCCCTTCTTCGGCAACGTGCTGATACAGAGCGGGTACTGCTCCGCCTGCGGCTACAGGCTTTTTGACGTAGAATACGCAGAGGTGGGGCGGCCCACCCGCGTCATATTCACAGCGAAGGACGGCCTAGACGTGGCCAAGTCCTTCCTAATTAGAAGCAAAACAGGCATCATCCACTCGCCGGACCTCGGCTTCTCCCTCGAGCCAGGGACACAAGCCGAGAGCTTCATCACCACTGTGGAGGGGTTCATGTACAAAGTCATCGACTACGCGGAGAGACTGAAGCTACTACAGCCCGAAACAGCAGAGGAAGTTGAACGATTCATTGAGAGGGTTCATAGGAAAATAGAAGAAGGCGGCTTCACCCTAGTCGTGGAGGATCCCCTCGGCAAATCCTTCATAATGCCGTACCGTCAAGAAACCGTCAGGGTCGAGCACCTTGACGAGGCTAGGGGGTGAGGCCTGGGCAGTACTGCGTCAGGTAGTAATCGAGCAGATGCGCGAGGTCGTCGTATGCCAGGAGCTTCTTGTGGAGGCCTCTTATTAAGTCGTCGGTGTGATGCCCCAGTTGCCTGTAGCGGCACGCCCTTATTAATGTGGCGAGCTTGTCGGCGAAGGCCACGATCCGCCCCACCGTGTTTGTCTCGTAGCGGTACCACCGAAACAGCTCCGCGAGGTGCGGGAACTCCCTTCTAAACACATCTTCCTCCACCTCCTCCCACCGCAGTCTATCCCGCACCTCCCTGCCCGGATGCCCCAGAACCGCCTCCGCCAAGTCGTGGACGGCCGCCACTGCAAGCACCTCGGCCAAGTCCACGTCTGCCCCCTCCGCATTTAGCCTCGCCGCGATCTCCCCCGCCAGCAAAATGACGAGGAGGGAGTGTGCGCAGACGGTCTCGGCATCTCCCACGCCTCGCTGGAGCCAGCCCACCCTAGGCGTCTTACAGAGCGTATCTGCCACAGCCAGCAGATCCGTCATGGCACGCCGAAGACCAGCGGGTCCGACCTAGGGCTTATCTCATACGCATGAGGCGTCCTCAACACGGCTGGGACATCCTCCCTCCTGAAGTTGGCCAGGGCCCAGCTCATCTTGGCGTACGCCGCCTCGGGCAACATGTCCTCAAGCGGCACGACGCCAAGCGAGAGGAGCTCGCGGCCCCTCCTGTACACGTAGAGGTTTGTCCTGCCGTATATGGTCTGGCTCGTCATGGCGATGACGACCCCCGCATCTACGAGCTTCTTGATGGAGGGCAGGAGGTACTCGCCCACGTGGCCGAAGCCGGTCCCCTCCATGACGACCCCCTTGATCCCCACGTCGAGTAGAACCTCCAGGAGGCAGGGGTGCATCCCTGGGAAGAACTTGACCAGCGCCACGGCCTCCTCGAACTTCGTCGTGTAGTCCAGCGGGCCCCTGGCCTTGTACTCCTCCGCGTTTACTTGAAGCAGGTCCTTCTCCGGGTGGTACTCAGCAATCGGCGCCGCGTTTATGGACTGGAAGGCGTCGCGCCTGGAGGTGTGCATCTTCCTAACCCTGGTCCCCCTATGCACTGCTATTACGCTGTCGCTACTGGCCTTGTGCATAACGACGACAGACTCGGCAAAGGGCGCCCTGGCCGCCACCGCGATTGCGGCCTTTAGGTTGAGGACGGCGTCTGTGGAGGGCCTGTCACTCGACCTCTGCGCCCCCACCAGCGCTATGGGCCCCGGCGCGCTTCTGAAGGCGAAGGCCAGGGCTGCCGCGGTGTAGTGCATGGTGTCTGTGCCGTGGAGAACCACCACGCCCCGCGCCCCTCTCTGGAGGGCCTCCCCCACCCTAGCCGCTATCTGGGACCACACGGAGGGGGTCATGTCTTCGCTGAACTTCGCCGCGACCTGCTCAGCCTCTATAGGCGCCTCCAAGCCGCCCAGCACCTCAAAGAGGTACTCCACGCTTAGGGTGGGGTAGACGCCGCCGGTCACGTAGTCAACCCGGGACAAGATGGTGCCCCCAGTCGCCAGAAGCCACACCTTCTCCCCCTCCACCCTCGGCAGGTCACGCCCCGCGGCCTCCGGGGACTGCACCTCTCCCAGGTCCACCACCTCCTTGACCCTGCCCCTCCTAAACCCCACGTTGTAGCCGTTTCTAAGCTTCACCACCACCACGTCTGGTTCGCTGAACTGCGTCGGCGGGATCAACACTCCTTCGAAGACGTCGCCGTTGTCCAGCACCAGTTTAACTCTGCGGTACATACCTTTCCAGCCAGTTGAGGATCTCTTAAAAGTTCTCCACCCGGCGTCAAGGCTTCCCCTTCAAGGTGAGCTCGTCTTCTCCGGGCTTAGTCTCCACGCCGTGGAGCTTAAGGGCTGTGAAGAAAGGCAGAGCTTTGTCAAGCCGCGTCCCGTAGTCCTCTATGGAGTGTATAATCAAGGTGAGCGTCTCGACCCTCTTGGCGAGGTATAGAGGGCTTTTCTTTAGACACCGTTCTCTTCCCCTCCAAGAGGTGCAACATGTCTGGTCCCTTACGAGGTATCGCCAAAGCCTGTAGTCCCGTACCAACCCACAGACCGACACCCTCTCCCCGAACTCCTCCTCGAGAGGAAGGCAACCCCTATACTAGACGCCTTAGCCGCAATGTCGAAAGGCCCCGGCAAGAGGACCCTCCCGGAAACCCGAACCCCGGACCACCCGCCCATCGGGCGGTTCTGTGGTCCTCGTCTTCAGCGGCCCGTTCTAGAGCCAGCGGGGAGGCGACGCACAGCGTCTGCCAAGTTGGTGGGATGAAAAAATAAACACAGAGTAACAAAACGGCGGAGTTGGTAGTCTAGCGGAAGGATGTCTGCCTGGCGTGCGGACGACCCTGGTTCAAGTCCCGGTCGATCCACCCTCTAGCTATCGTCTGTGTAGCCTGAGATCTAAGCAAATTCCCATGTTGACTGTTGCTAGTTCCACGTATAGACCATGCTCAGCGTTTTGATTCAATAGATTCAATATTAGCCTATTCATGGCGATGTTGGCTTTAAGGATGCGGAAAGGTATTGGGAAAAAAGGGAGTTCCTCTTTAGAAACTTTTCGGCGATCTCCCTCTGCCTCGGCGTGCCGTTCTTCACCTTTTCGGCAAGGTACAGTGCTACGGCTCTTCTGACCGTGTCATCTTTCTCTGCAAGCTTTAGGAGGTCTGCGGTGGAAATGTACACCATATAGAAGGAGCCAGATTTTACAATGTTGGGTCTCAGCCCGGCAAATTCAAGCCTTTCGGCGATGGCAAGCGCCTTTCCGACATCGCGGACAGAGCGACTGGCTATGAGCGAACCACCTTTACCATTCTTCAGTCTGAGATACATCACAATACCTGCTACGACCACTGCTCCTATCCTCTGCCCGTCTGTCTCTGAAAACTGTTCCGTGGGAGTTTCGCCATTGTTGTGCCTATACATCTCTCTAAGGACGTCTATACTCCTCTTCCTCGTCTTCAGCCTGGCTCTAAAGCCGTCGTCTGTGGCCAGCTTTATGTAGATCCACTTGTGAGCCTTCAGCAGATCAAGCAGTTCGCCGTACGCGCCCGCTGTCTCTCTAAGTCTCTCAAACGCCTCTCTGCCGGAGGCTACGAGGGCCTTTCTCGCATCTATGCTTTTGCCCAACCTCCAAGGCTCCTTAGTTACAATAATAAGCCGGTACTTGCCGTGCAACACTTCCCTCCGTTTAGTCTCACCATCTCCCAGCCACATAGTCAGGAAGGACGCCCACTCGCCGTGTCTGAGGTGTGTCACCACCAAATCTATGGCCCCGTCCTTGCTCCACTTCTGTCTCCAACTTCTTGCGGTGCTTCGTATCAATATGCTCACCCCCTCGTTTGTCAAGTTGGCCGAGGTTACGTGCATATGGAGCTCCCCATATCTCGTCGTAACCCAAGCAAATACTTGCCAAGGCTGTGTAGTGCTCATGACGGGCCGGATCTTCACGCTACCTTCATCGCTTGCCCTCCAACCTATCTGAAGCGGTTCAAGCTGCTCACGCGGAAGCTTCAACACGTCGGGAAAACGCGCCGAGGCGCTTACGCCGTGAATAGGAATATACGTGGTTTTGCCCAGATGTATCCACGTCCCGTCCGGCGCGTACAGCCTCTTCCCCTCCACCCTGTACGTGCCCTCCGAAACGGCTTTGTGCAGTATCGTCAGCTTAGCCTTTGCCTGCCTCTGCGCCTCCAGCAGAAGCCGTTTCAGCGTGTCTCTGAAGTCAAGGAGCTGGCTCCTCTCCCCCTCCGAGAGCTGAAACGTCTCGGCGATCTTCTGCGCCGCGTATTCGACGTACAGCATCCAGCCCAGGAATACCCAGTCCACAGGCCCCCGCAGAACGCCGCGTCTAGAAACCTCCTCAAGCACCTCCTCTAAGGTCGGCGGCTCGGCGGGCCTCAGCGCAAGCTCTAGACGTTGTTTAATTTTGTTCAACTCCATAACGCGTCAAACGACATAACAGTCGCAATTTTATCCATGTCTCTTCTTTTGCTTTGCTATATAAGCCTTCTCTCCACAGGTAAAGACTGCAGATACAGACCCACAGGAGTAATTATACCTGCCAGGTTATACCACGTGGAGCTGACCGCAGAGGTCGTCCCGCTGTGTGGCGAAAAGGTCTGAGGCGCCAACACCTGCAGGTACTTCCCTGCAGTTTTTTCCTCACAGGAGTGATTAAACCTGTGAGCGAATCCCTAGGGATGTACCTGCAGGCGGATAAGCCTCTTTTTCCTCTTCTTTCGTCCACGACAGAGGCTAGGCATCCCTCCGGAGGAGCTCTTTGCCTCAGCCGCGGAGCATGAGGCGGCGCTGGAAGGCCCCATAAAAAGATGAGGAGAAAAAAGAGGTCACTGAAGCCTCCGGTTCACCTTTATCAGTTTTTCACCATCTTTTCCCTAATCTCCTCAACCTTCTCCTTTGGTATAGAAGTGCAGAATGTTGTCGAACTTCTCCGCGTAGGACAGGCCGCCGGTGTACCTCATCGGAGGGTACATGTGGAGACTTATGTGTATCAACTCGCGGATGATTAGGTATTTAACAACCTCCTCGTCGTCGATTAGGTGTTCATTTAGGTAGATGGTAGACGGCGAACTTAACTTCGTGAAGGCAGTCCTAGTCTTGTATGGTCTCACCACCAACTTGACGTCTTTCACGCCTAGGTAAATTTTGTATCTCTCCGAGATCTTTTCAACCTTATCCATGAGGCGCTGTGACCAATTATAATGTAATGAACTGTCCCCGTGGTAATCTCCTCTTTTTCTCAACGTCTATGTACACGACACAGTTTACCCCTCGTATACCCATACCGAAGACTCGTACCTGTTCTGCTCCAGGCTTATCCTAGTGGCTGTGAAAAGTACACGGCCCCCGCCTGCGTCGGGGCCCGACACCAACACGAGCTTTGCTAAATCCTCCGGCCCCATGGAGGAAAAAAGATGTAGATAAATTACTCCCCCGGGCAGACCCCCTCTGTGTTTGAGACCTGCGGCGTGAAGAGGAAGCTGAACCCCTGCAACGTCACCACGCGGCCCACCGCCATCTGCCCCGGCGCCAGCTGGAGCCCAGGAAAGAAGGCCTTCACGTACCCTGCATCGCCGGCCTTCACCTCAGACATCTCGCGCCCCCTCACGACGACGGTCACCCCCGACGTCTCCTTCCCGTTCAGCTCCACGCTCACGATCTTCAGCCCCCCGGAGCCGCCCACCATGAAACACAGCTTAACCTCAGTACCGCCGTCTCGGGGGTAGGCGTAGGCCTGCGTAACCGCGACGTAGGTGTACTGCAGGGAGGAGTAGAACGTGGTGTAGAGGTATCCAGCCACGGCGATGGCTATCGTCAATATAACAGCCATAAGGATGGCCACCTGGATGCTCACAACCGCGCCTCTCATGGTATACAGTGGCCATGTATTTAAATTAACACGGGGCGGTGCCCCGCCGGCCTCACAGCGCGACACATGCCGCCCTCACCCGGCGCAGTCCCGGCTCGCGTCTAGTCAAGCCCCGGTTTATAACCCTTACGCCGCCCAAAACTTTTTAAGTGCATACAACGTCTCGTCTATGAGGAATATCCCTATTAACAAGGTAAATGACTACGTCTGGGAGATACCGCCCGGCGTCAAGCCCTGCCAGAAGGTACCCGTGAGGATCTACGCAGACAATGCCCTCCTGGAGAAGATGAAGGCCGACATGACCATCGAACAGGGCATAAACGTCGGCTGCCTCCCCGGCATATACAAATACAGCATCATCCTGCCCGACGGCCACCAGGGCTACGGCTTCCCCATCGGCGGCGTCGCCGCCATAGACGCAGAGGAAGGCGTTATCTCGCCGGGCGGCATCGGCTACGACATCAACTGCGGCGTCCGCGTCCTTAGGACAAACCTCACGGAGGAGGAGGTGAGGCCCAAGCTTAAGGAGCTGGTGGACGCCATCTTCCGCCTGGTGCCTCCAGGCGTGGGCGGCACAGGCCACCTCAGGCTGTCGCCAGGGGAGTTCGAGAGGGCGCTGGCCGAGGGCGTGGAGTGGGCCGTGCAGAAGGGCTACGGATGGGCCGAGGACATGGAGTACATAGAGGAGCGGGGCTCCTGGAAGCTGGCGGACCCCTCAAAGGTCAGCGAGAAGGCCAAGGCCCGCGGGAGGGATCAGCTCGGCACGCTGGGCTCCGGCAACCACTTCCTAGAGATCCAAGTGGTGGACAAGATATTTGACGAGAAGGCCGCCAAGACCTTCGGCATAGAGCGGGAGGGCCAGGTGGTGGTCATGATACACACAGGCAGCCGGGGCTTCGGGCACCAGGTCGCCACAGACTACCTACTGATCATGGAGAGGAACATGAGGAGGTGGGGCCTCAACCTCCCCGACAGGGAGCTCGCGGCGGCGCCGCTGAAGGACAAGGTGGCTGAGGACTACATAAAGGCCATGGCCTCCGCCGCCAACTTCGCCTGGACAAACAGACACATAATAATGCACTGGGTCAGGGAGGCCTTCAAGAAGGTCTTCGGCTCCATAGAGAAGGTCGGTCTCGAGCTGGTATACGACGTGGCCCACAACATCGCCAAGCTGGAGGAACACGTAGTCGATGATAAGGGCACCGTGAGGAAGGTCTGGGTCCACCGCAAAGGCGCCACGAGGGCCTTCCCGCCTGGCAGGCCCGAGATACCGGCTAAATACAGAGAAATAGGACAACCCGTCCTCATCCCGGGCAGCATGGGTACAGCCTCCTGGATATTGGTGGGCACGCCGGAGGCCATGAAGCTCACCTTCGGCACGGCGCCGCACGGCGCAGGCCGCGTCCTCAGCAGAGAAGCCGCCATAAGGATGTACCCGCCGCACAAGGTGCAGGAGGAAATGGCCAAGAAAGGCATCATCGTGAGAAGCGCCGAAACCGAGGTCATCTCAGAGGAAGCCCCCTGGGCCTACAAAGACGTAGACCGCGTGGTCGAGACCGCGCACCAAGTAGGCTTCGCCAGAAAAGTCGTCAGGCAGAGGCCCATCGGCGTCGTGAAAGGCTGACCACGGCCAACTGCTCTTTTAAAAACGCCACACCCGACGAAGACAACACAAGCACTATTTTATAGTTAAAAGTCGGCGCAGTTTCTCAAGTCTCCCCTATACAGCGCATAGCCGACGATTACGCCGTCGAAGCCGGCGTTCAGGGCTGTTTGGACGTCGTGGCAACTTTTTATCCCACCTGCGTAGTATATCCTCTCCGCCACATCTCTCAGCGGAGCCACGTCGAAGCCTACGAAGCCCACCCCGGTGCCCTCCACGTCTACCGCTGTGACTATAACTGCGGCGAGTTTACCAAAGCGTCTTAAGATGTTTAGCGCCTCTTCTACAGACGCCGCGGCTTCTCTCCAGCCCTCCACCGCCACCCGGCCTTGCCTCACGTCTAGCGAGGCGGCGAGGCGGTCTCCATATTTAGCCGCCAACATCTGGAAGAGCTCCGGCTGTTTAAAAGGCATTGTGCCCACCACCGCCACCCGGCATATGGAGAGAGCCCACCTCAGCGCCTCCTCTGACCTGATGCCGCCGCCTAATTGACAACGTCCGCCTAGGACCTCCACCACATTCTCAACCACGGCCACGTTGACCGGCCTGCCCGCCTCAGCCCCGTCAAGATCTACGACGTGAACCAGCGGCGCTTTCTTAAATCGCTCAGCCAAGGCGAGGGGATCCCCCACAAATACGTACTGCCCCCTCCTCCCCATCACCCTCTTGACCGCCCTGCCCCCCTCTATATCGATAGAAGGGATAATCATCCGACCTCCTCCCCGAGGGCGGGTGCCCCGTGGGGAGGTGCCCTCGCCCCGCCTTCATCGGCGCCTTGGGCGGGGGTCATGGGGGCGGCCCGGGCCAGCACCGCGGGCCACTGGGAGCTGGCCTTCAGCGCCATGAGCGAGGTCCAGACGGCGTGTACAACGGGCCGCGGAATGATGTGATTCGTCTTCCTCACAGCTTCCCTCGGCACGATCCCCTTTTTCAGCCTCTTTCTCGCCTCTTTCACGTCCCACCAGACGCCTTTCACCCACCCTGTGGGGGTGGTTTTCCACAACATGTTCATCACCGCCGCCGCGTCTCTATCCACGACGTGGCCGCTGGGGCAGTGCAAAGTATGCCAACCGCCGCCGTTTTTCAGCAAGGCGAAGTGGATTGGACACACCCGGCTGTTTCTAAAGCTGGAGACGTAGAAGACCGCGGAGCCGACCTCCCTCGCCTTTTCCTCTACCGCCCTCAAGATCTTTCTAAACGGCGTCTGCTTGACGCGGTGTCTCAG
>WYEB01000835.1_pt1 | contig 9933 bp, 11 predicted proteins | sample 6343061 | NCBI WGS metagenome assembly WYEB01 (sample SAMN13812332, study PRJNA600296) | hot springs metagenome | biome: ENVO:00000051; feature: ENVO:00002007; isolation source: sediment sample from Evening Primrose shelf | place: USA: Yellowstone National Park, Evening Primrose Hot Spring ... | reverse complement strand
GCCTATCGTCTCTCCCTCCTTATCCACGCGTACGTGCTACGTGCGTCTACGATCAGCTAGGCTTCTGCACATTTACTGCTGACCAATGGGTTTCAGATCTTGACCGCGGCCGCCGTGCGGCCCATCGCCGTCCTCATTCTGTTTGGCTAAGCCTTGGGCTGGTTTTTGGTTGATGTAGGTGCTTTTAGAACTGAGAATCCCGCGGGTGTAATACGGGCCGCCGCCAGGATGGAGCGCCAAGATGCACCCATTAAGTCTCTCATCTGGGCCGGGGGAGCCCTTGTATGGTCTCGCCAAGGCGGTTCACAGCACCCCCGAGAGGGAGGCGCCGGGCGGGGCCGCTACGGGCTTGCGAGCCTTTCGAGGGCGCGTTCGGCGCCCTTGCGGAAGTGGGAGGATATCCAAGGCTTGAGGGGGATGAGCAAGGCGTTGATTGCGACATCCCAATCGCTGACGAGGACGCCGCCGGAGACGTAGTTCTTCACGACGCCTCTGAAGGGGCCTTTGACGTAGTTCAGCAAAACCTCCCGCCTAGCCTCGTCGACGGCCGCCTCGGCGTACCCCACGTTGAGGGGTCCGGGGAAGGCGAAGGTTATCCTGAGGGAGTATCTGCCGGAGTTGACGCCGAGCACCTCGACCCGCCTATGGCCGCCCCAGTACTTGGGCATGTCCTCCAGCCTAGAGAGGCGGCGCCAGACGGCCTCCGCGTCGCCGACGCGCCGCTCCACCCTGAACTTGACAGCCCCCAACACGAGGGGCCCACCGTACTGACATTAAAAACTTATTCCACATCGGCGGGGCCGGCAACCCTCCTCCACGGCCCGCGGAGCGCCGCGCTGAGGTGTAGATGACGACGTCCCGTCTGCCGCCGTAGAGACGCCGGCAACACCTTCAAAAGCCCGAGCCCTCTCTGAAACAGGAGTTGCGGAGTGCATACCCGCGGCGCCGACTACCGCCGCGTGCAGATGAGCCCGCCATCGGCGCAGAAGGTCGGGCTCCGCCTATGCGGCTAGCCGATGAGGACTCCCCCTGAGGGAGTAAGCGTTTTTTACACCAGCCAGTGGATGAACCGTGATTAGGATCGATAAAGCCAAGTGGAGAAGTGTATTGACCAGGTCCGCCATAGTGGTGCTGGTGTTTGTACTACTACTTGAAATTAAATTCGTGGATCTCAACATTAAGGCTAATAGCCTAAGTCGACCCGGGTTTGAATACGTGTTGCTTAATAAGAGCGATGCATATGCGTTGATCGTCGATTCTCTGCCAAACGTTAAGTATAGATTAGATGTGAGACTTGAGGTTACTAGAGGCTCGGCGCTGGTTATTCTTAATAACGGCAGTAAGATCTTGATCGAGGCGGGTCTTATATCTCCGCCCCCCATTGAGATAACCCTAACTAGGGAATTAAGGTTCGACGGCTTCATCTTGCGGCGTCTTTGGTCTTATACGTGGCTCAACATTAATGGAAACTTGTATAAATCAGTCCCCCCTTCAATATCTGGCAACTCAACATTTAAGGTCATCGAGGTGTCCTTCGAACTATCCAGAGAGAGACCCGTCGACGCAAAACTGCTCTACTTAGGCTCGCTTTCAGCCTCAACGCTAGGAAATGCCACATATTTGGTAGATGTGCTCAGCGACGCGGCCGGCCCAACCCCAGCATTGATAGTGGTCGGCCTATCTGGTGGAACCATTATCAGACTGTCGTGGTACTGGGTGGTTGTGGCATGATGAACGACGTGGCTGAGAAGGTGCTAAGGCTCCGGGATGCGTTAGAGACCGTGGAGAGCATCAACAACCAGCTTGATGAACTGCGCAAGATATTCATAGTAGTGCTAACCGTGGCCGTGGCGACGCTGGGCATCGCCAGCATCTTGTGGTACATGTGGGGGATAACATATCCTCAATTATACGACATGTGGTTGATTGTGATCACCGCGTTGATCTTCTTTCCGCTGGTGTATGCGGCGCGCAGGTTGGACAAAGCCGCCGAGGTCAAGGGGTTTTACCAAGATTGGGGCGAGAAGCTTAAGGAGGGGCCGCCGGGCGTGTTGGCCATACTGGAGAGTCTTGACTGGGACTACGTGGAGTATAGAGTCAACAGGGCCAAGACGCTCTACCCAATCCTGCTCATCATAGACGAGGCCCTGTGGATAGCGTTTCTGTTGATCTTCGTAATGCCTGCCTACGCGATTCTGAACGGCTTCCTATTCAACACAATAGACACCCCGGCGCTGGTTGGTTCAGTGGTTTTGGCGGTGACCATAGCCCTGGCCATAACCTGGGGCGAGGTGGTCGACACGTTCAAGACCTTGTGGAGCCTCGACTCGTTGCTCTGGGAGATTAGGTGGCTCTACCATGAGTACAGAAAACTTCAAACCTAACCTCTACGTGCTGGCGAGGATAATCAAAGCCCTGATCGACAACGGAGCCATGAAGAGGACCAACCTAGCCCAGGCCTCAGGGCTGTCCTACGACAAGCTCCAGAAGTACCTAAACTGGATGATCGAAAAAGGCTTGATCACGGTAGACGGCGACGGCTACGTCAGCCTAACTAGAGAGGGAGCTAAGGCCTACGACGAGCTAGTCCAGTGGATAATAAAATACGTCGGAAGCCTAAGGCTAGACAAACGCTGGCGCCCACGCCCCACCTAATCAACCACACCACGAAGCACCGGCGCACGGCAAGCGGGGATCACACGGCGAATTTCAAGAGACTCGGGTTTGAGACAGCCGATGAGGGGGCAACTGTGGCCACTGTCACTGTCGTTGCTGTAACTTTATACTAACACCAATAGGTTTCGGCATGCGCCGCTTATATCCCACATTCCCTAACATACAGAAACCACAACGACGTGATATTAGCTGGATCCGCAAAAGGCGTAATGAAGACGAGACATAAAAGGCCGAAGCTCTAGCCCCCGCGGGCCCTTTACTCCTTGATTGCCCCCGATAATTGAGTGTATATGGTCGTTGCGGTTGGTTGGCGTTGGATGTGTTAAGAATATTAACTCTGTGGTAGGCCCTAGGGCTTTCGGTACGTTGCATCTCTCAATTTCAGCCTCCTATTTATTATATTGCAATCTATTTTACTTCTATTAATTAAACAATGATCTATAAAGAATTTATACAACTTTTATTTTAAGTCTATTTAATAATTCTTTGTCTTCGAGAAGCATTCTTCTAAAGATTGCTATGGGAAGGTCTGCGGCAATTAGCTTATCGCCTATTATGGCTGGATTTTGACTCTCCACTACGCGTCGATCTTGGTGAAGAATGTAGACGTTGAGAAACATGCCTAACTTGGCAAGAGCCGTATCGATGTGTTTTATGCCTGTGGGTCTTATATAATAACGTATGTAGATAGCGGTTCTCTGCGAGTCCACCGGGGCGAAGAATGCAAGGATCCTCATGTTTTCCGAAATGTGGTTCTGCCACAGGTTGGGGTAAATGAACTCAAGATAAACGCCGGCTTCCCGAGGGTCGACGTCCAGCTTCAACCTAGGCTTCTGCCCCAAATCTTTCTCAGCAACGGCGTACCATACGAATGTGAGGTCGTCGATTTGCTTCACAGCAACGCCGTTTATCAACGTTCTACTGCCCCTCCCTATGGTATTGTGGTGCACAAAGGGCAGATGAAATACATCGAGCTGATTCTCCACTGCCCGTGGAAAAGAGATGTTCCACGTTTCCCAATACTCCGCATAGGTCTCGAAATCCTTAAGATCGTCGAAGAACCTGGGCGGCGCCTCCGGCTGCCCCGGACCGTACCACATCCAAACTATGCCATGTTGTTCGTAGAGCACATAGCTCTTAGCCCTGAGATAGCTGGGGGGCTTCTGGCTCCTTCCCATCGCTGGGACGTGCACCGCCCTACCCGCACCGTCGAACTCAAAGCCGTGGTAGGGACATTGAATCAATCCATTAACGACCTTGCCCTGAGACAGCAATGCCTGCCTGTGTGGGCAATAGTTGTTCAAAGCCATTATTTTTCCGTCGCCATCCCTCCAAAACACCATGTCTTCCCCCATCCTCCGGACCCTATACGGCTTGTTTCGCTTGACCTCCCTGGACGCTAGAATGGCTATCCACATGGCGATCCCACAACTACTCTTTAAAAAACATCCCTCCTTATCTCCGTAACACCCAACGACTTCTTTGGCGACTACTCGTCTTAAGGCTTGCAACCCGGCGTGGCTGGTTGCGGGGGACGTTGCAAGCACGCGCCTCAGGCGGGCTTACCCAAGGCGTTTGATGGATACGGGCAGGTCTCCGTAGGTCGCATCTCCCGACGTCAGCATCTTGTAGAGCTCGACGAGCCTGCGCCCGAGGAACCTCACGAATTGTTTATTGAGCCGAAACGCCCAGCAACCTGCCCCTCATCTGCTCCTCTTGACCTCCTCGACGTAGGGCCGTGCCAGCCCGGCGTACGTCCCAGCCACCTTCGCCGTCCTGCCTCTGACCTCTACGTAGGCGACCTGCGCGGCCGAGGCTCCTGTGGCATCCGCGTAGTATATGCCCTCGCCCGTCGAGTCGTCCACGAGACCCGCCGCCTCTATGGAGGCAACCCCGCGGCCCAGCGAGAGGTCGGCATCCACGATGCCCAGGGTTACGCCGAGAAGGTGCCGCTTCTCGAAATAGAGAGGCGGCTAGAGCCTGAATGTCCGCACGGGCCGCTGCTGGTCGGCTTTTAAGCCTTTCTGCGGCTCAGCCTTTGGCGAACCCCAGCACGTCGGCGAAGTTGGCCAGATCTAGCAGGCCGTGTCCGCTGAAGCTTATCAGCACGACCTTTCTTTCGCCGGTCCTCTTGGCCTCGTCTGCCACCTCCTTGACCGCGGGTAGGACGTGGGCGGTCTCTGGGGCCGGCACGTAGCCCTCGAGCTGGGCGAATAGCTGCGCCATCTTGAAGACCGTTTCCTGGTCGTAGTCTCTGCCATCGACCCAGCCCTTGTGCATGAGGTAAGAGAGTGTGGGAGCCACGCCGTGGTACCTCAAGTCGCCTGCATATATGGGGGGCAGCACGAAGTCGGCCCCTATGGTGTACATCTTGAGTTGCGGCAACAGCCTGCCGGAGTCCGGGTCGTCGTATCTATAGACCCCCTTGGTTACCTTGGGCACCTCCAGAGCGCCGACGGCTATGTACCTACGCCTGACCTTCCCCGACCTCAGCTCGTCGCCTATGAAGGGATAGAAGGCGCCTCCCCAGTTGGACCCGCCGCCGACAGCCCCTATGAACACGTCGGGCTCCTCTCCTATGAGCTCCAGTTGCCTCTTCGCCTCGAGCCCGGCCACCGTCTTGAACATTATATCTGCGTTTATCACGCTACCCACCACGTACTTCCCGCCGTGCTTCAAGGCGTATTCAGCCGCCTCTGTGATGGCGACGCCGAGGGAGCCCGGGTGGTTCGGGTTCTCGGAGAGCAACCTCCTCCCGAAGTCAGTCAGCTCGCTGGGGCTTGGGTGCACCTCCGCGCCGTACATCTGCATGAGAAAGCGGCGGAAGGGCTTGGCGTAGTAAGACGCCCTCACCATGAATACATGAGCCTTTATCTTGAAGAGAGCCACCGCAAGAGACACAGCCGACCCCCACTGCCCGGCCCCCGTCTCCGTCGTGACGAACTTGGCCCCATCCCTCAAGGCGTAGTGAACCAGGCCAGGGCTGAGTTAATCTTGTGGCTCCCCGTGTATGTGTAGCCCTCCATCTTGAGGTATATACTCACCGGCGCGTCGAGATACTCCTCAAGTCTCTTGGCCCTTATCAGAGGCGTCGGTCTGCCCACCTGGATATACCTCTCCCGCACCTCCTCAGGAATCTTGACATACCTCTCGGTCGAGAACTCCATCCTCAACGGCTCCGAAGGCACCACCCGCTTAAGGAGCTCCATCCTCCTCCCGTTGTCGGGATCCTGAGGCGGCGGAAGCGGCTCCGGCAGATCAGCCAAAATGTTGTACCACCTGTCCGGCAACTCCTCCGGAGGCAGGTCAACCCTCAGCCTATCCGGCATAAATCCCAAGATAAATTGTCTATATATCATTTCACGACCCCTATATTCTCCACGATCGCGAAGCTGTGCTTGTCGATGCAGGCATATTTGCAGTCGCCCCTTTTGACAGGCCAATACAGTCTATATTAGAACCCTCCTCTAAGGCTCTGAGCATCCAGCCTCCACGGAGAGGACGGGTCTAAGTGTTATTAACCGCCGTCGAGCCGAATCCCGGCGCGCCGGGCCTGAGGCATCTCTCCGCCGACGGGCACAGCCTTCCCAGATCTCCGCATCCCCCGCCTCAGAGCCTCTTCTCGACGTGCAACACGACAAGGGCGCATCTGCGCCCAGTGACTATTCTCTCGCTGGCCGTCGTGTTGATGCTCCGGCACCTCCAATAGAGAATTGAAACGTGGTAGCGTCCAACTACAGCGAAGAGAATCGACGAGAGCAACAAAAGAATAGACGACTTTGCTAAGAGGATAGACGCCCTCCATACTACCCTTCTGGAGATCCAGAGACTGTTGATAGAGCTCGCCAGGGACAGACAGCAGTAATCTAATCGGCAACAGCCGCATCTCGATTTACTCACCACCAGCCCGCACAGGCGCAACGTAGGCATTAAAGCCCCAGGCCGCCTGACCCCGAGGCCTCCTCAACTGGGCCTACGCCGTATGTAGTTGAGCAGAGTATGACTCAGCATTCAAAAGGTTCTAGCCCGGCGGGACTGCTTAAGAGAAAAGATTTTAAATCTCCGTTTCTGTCTATATCCAGACAGCGGCCCGTAGCTCAGCGGTCGAGAGCGCCCGGCTGTAGACAGCCACCCGGGGGACAGTTAGAACGAAACCCCCGGGGCCTGTAACGGGCGGTCCCGGGTTCAGGGGAAACCCGCCCACAAATCCCGGCGGGCCGATCCATGAGTTTTCTGGCTGTCTTCGGCGTAATCCGACTAAGCATTGATTGATTCCGCATATTGGTTGTCGTTGGTTCTGCGGTTCCACATATCGGTCAAGTTTGGCGTTGGTTAACGCATGGCGATGTCGAGAAGACGGAAGGCGATTAAGAGGATAGAAAAAGAGGGTGTCTTTGCATGAGTTTCCTAGCGATCTCCCTCTGCCTCGGCGTGCCGTTTTCCGCCTTTTCGGCGAGGTACTGCGCTACGGCTCTTCTGACGGCGTCGTCTTCTTCTGCAAGCTTTAGAAGGTCCGTGGTGGTTATGTACACCACGTAGTTGGGGCCGGATCTCACAATGTTGGGCCTCAGCCCGGCCGCCTTGAGCTTATCGGCGGCGGCATGCGCTTTTTCTAGGTCGCGGGTGTAGTGCTCAGCCAGAAGCGAGCCGCCCCTGCCGCTGACGAGACGCAGATACATCACAATGCCTTCCACAGTTATGCCATTCTTATTCTGCTTGGCGGCGGCCCTAAAGCCGTCATCTGTAGCCAGCTTTATATAGATCCACTTGTGGGTCTTCAGCAGATCCAGCAATTCGCCGTATACGCCCGCCGCCTCCCTAAGCTTTACAAATGCCTCTTTGCCGGTGGCGACTAGGGCCTCGTATGCTCCCTTGCGGATGCCCAGCCTCCAAGGCTCCTTTGTTGCGACTAGTAGCTCGTACTTGCTTTGCAAGATGTTTCGCCACCTCGCCTTTCCGTCTCCTAACCACATGGTGAGCATAGGCGTCCACTCCCCGCGTCTGAGGTACTCCGCGACTAGGCTTATCGCCTCGTCCTTACTCCACCTCTGCCTCCAGCTCTTCGCCTTGATGTACACTTCAATGCTTACCCCTTCATGCGTCAAGTTCAAGTTGGTCGAGAGAACACACGTGTACAGCTCTCCGTATCTCGCCGCCGCCCAGGCAAACACCTGCCAAGGCTGTGTAGTGCCCATGTAAGGTTGCTTCTTGTGCCTGCCTTCGTCGCTTGCCCTCCAGCCGAGCTGAAGCAGTTCAAGCCTCTCGCGCGGAAGCTTCAGCAGGTCGGGAAAACACGTCTTAGCTGTTACGCCGCGGATTGGAATATGTGGAGTGGAGTCCCCTCTTACATACATCCACGTCCCGTCTGGCGCGTACAGCTTGTTGCCCTCTGACCTGTACGTGCCTTCAACAACGGCTTTGTACAGCGCTGTCAGCTTGGCCTTTGCCTGTCTCTGCGCCTCCAGCAGAAGCCGTTTCAGCGTGTCTCTGAAGTGAAGTAATTGCCCCCTCTCCTCCTCCGATAACGGAAACGTCTCTGCGATCTTCTGCGTCACGTATTCGACGTACAGCATCCACGCTGGGAATACCCAGTCCACCGCCCCCCGGAGGACGCCGTGTGTGGAGACCTGCTCAAGCGACTCCTCGATAGTTGGCGGCTTCTCAACAGACCTCAGCGCAAGCTCTAGGCGTTGTTTAATTTCGTTATCCGTGACGTGGTAAACGCCGCGGTGCATGTTGAGCCATAATCGACTCCATGGCTCCTCTCTTAGGTTAACTATATAAACTTTCTCTCAACAGGTAAAGACTGACACATACAGATTCACAGATACGATTATGCCTGTGGACGTAATTCACTGTTTTTGCAACGCCGCAACGCTCGCTTCATGACGGCGAGGCTCAACAAGACGAAGCCAGAGAGCCGACCTCTAGACACCCCCGATCTAGCAGAGGACAATCCCCATGACTTGCATGAACACGGCCCAAGAACGCGGGCGGTCCCGGGTTCGAATCCCGGCGGGCCGATTGCAAGCCGGCTTACCTCTCCTCCGTCCCCCTCCACAGAATGTCGTTTGTCTGGCTTGTTTGGGACGGCTAGGAGTCGCCCCGCTTCGACAGCTTGCGTCGCGTTTTTGACACGTAAAGTTTATAAATCACAGCACAAGCTTTAATATGTGCACGTTGTTGTTTATGGTTTTGGTTTTTGCCGTGGGGCTTGCGGCAGCTGGTTCCGCGGGGTCCGGGGCGCCTCTTAACGTAACTGTGGCTGTGTTGGACGGGTTTGTGGCGGGATTGAGTTGTGGAGGTCGTGGGGGTTGGGCGCGGCATAGGTGAGGGCTTGGCTTACGCCGGGGCGTAGCTACCGCGTGTCGGCGCCGTCTTTCACCTATGCCACGAACGTCGCCGCGGCGGGCCCCGTGGTTTTCGTGAAGGTGCCGACCGCCAAGCTCAGCGTCGCCGCCGTGGACGACTGTGGGTAGCCCATCGACATATACGTCGCCGAGGTGAGGCTGGAGGGGCCGTCGCGGCTGAACTTCACGAAGCCGCCTACGGCGCCGCCGGACTGGAACCGCTCCTCCAGCCACGCCAGCTCCCGCCCCCCGTCTACAAATCCAGGTTTCACAAGTATAATACTCACCCTACACAAATCTTTAGGCAGGACGCCGATCGGGGGTCGGGAAAAACCCTCTACGGCCACCTTCTTATTCAGAATGGGTACGGTAATCCTCGGCGCATTAGTCCGCATCTTCGCAGAGCGTTGCCTCCTAGGCTTTAGCTAACGTTAGCACAATCTCCTAAAGCCCCCTGAGGCGCGCCGGCGCTTCTATATACCTGCCGGATCTCGACCTCGTCGGCCGCCCGGCATCTCCGTGTCGTGAGGCCCCTCGCCGGTTAGGGTCTCAGCCCTTCAATGCGGCTGAGAAGTCAGTGTTTCCTATAGGAAACATTTTTATTGGGTTTTTGTTTCCTACATGGAACATGTGTTTAGAGAGCTAGTCGCCGAGTGGCTGGAGTGGCGGCCTCCCGCGATGGTCGAGAGGGAGCTCTTGGTTGAGCCTGTGGAGGGGCTTGCGGCCGCGGTTGTGGGGCCCAGGAGGGCGGGCAAGACGTATCTGCTCTACCAAACAGCGGTGAGTATTGGGAGGGCGAGAGCCATCTATATAAATTTCGAAGACGTGAGGCTGGCAGGCCTTTCGCCGCGCCACTTCGGCGCCTTCCTGAAGGTGCTGGCGGAGGCCGGCAATCCGCCGGTCTTGT
>WYEB01000832.1_pt1 | contig 9953 bp, 9 predicted proteins | sample 6343061 | NCBI WGS metagenome assembly WYEB01 (sample SAMN13812332, study PRJNA600296) | hot springs metagenome | biome: ENVO:00000051; feature: ENVO:00002007; isolation source: sediment sample from Evening Primrose shelf | place: USA: Yellowstone National Park, Evening Primrose Hot Spring ... | reverse complement strand
CCCCCCTGGGGTCCTCGAACTCGTATTTGCTCCGCTTCGCGGAGAGCCTCGGCATGTAGCCCTCCAGTATTCTGCTCGCTATCTTGACGGCGCCCTCGAACGCGTTGAGCCCCAGCCACGGCGTCGAGCCGTGGACCTGCTTCCCGTAGACCTCCACCAGGAACCAGACGAGGCCTCTGTGGCCTATCCAGATGTTGTCGACGCCGGAGCCCTCGGCTATGACGGCCCAGGGCGCCTTGATCTTGCCGGACTCCGCGAGGTAGCCGGCACCCGACTCTCCGCCTATCTCCTCGTCGGGCACGAAGGAGATCTCGAAGTTCCTCAGCCCCTCTCTGACCGCCGCCTCGGCCGCCAGCACTATCGCCGTGAGGCCGCCCTTCATATCGACCGCGCCCCTTCCGTACACTCTGCCGTTCACGTGGCGGGGCTCGAAGGGCCTCGCGACCGACCAAGCCGACTCGGGCCCGGGCGGCACCACGTCGTAGTGGCCGTTGAAGTGGATCTTCGGCTCGCCGGACCTGGCCAGCAGGATATACCTGGGGTGGTCGACGCACTCGGGGCACGCCTTGGCCACGACCTGCCTGGGCACCTCAACGATCTCCGTGTCGAGGCCCATGCCCTTGAACAGCCTCTCCGCGTATTCGACGAACTCTAGGTACTTATCCCCGGGGGGATTCACCGTGGGGATTTTGATCATCTGGCTCAGAACCTCGACGGCTCTGGACTCCATAACGTCACCGAAATACTATTTATTAATTGCATCACGGACGGCCTTGGCGAAGAAGCCCATCAACATGACGAATTCGGCCTAGGCTGAACCGCGCCGGCCCCCAGGAGGTTGCGCGCAGTCTCCTAGCCCGCTCTCTGCGGCAAGCTACATGTCTCTCGGCGGCGTCACGTTGAGGGCGCTCCTGGGCACGGCCAGATAGGGCCCCTCGACTACGGGCAGAAGTTGGGGTACTTGGCGCCGTCGCCCGCCTCCAGCCACGGCGAGTCCTCCCAGCGCACTAGGTGAACCACGGGCGCCGGAGCGAAGCGCCCTCCGTCCCAGAAATAGGGAAGTCCATCGACGCCAGTCTCGACGAGGACGGCGTCGGCGACGTCGAAGACGCCGACCGGCGGACCGGCCGAGCCGGTCTGACCAGCCGTCGACAGCAAAGCCGCAACAGTCAATACTAAGACCAGAGCTCATAATATATAAAAACTATATAAGTTTAAAATATTGATAATTATAAGCTAGGATTAACATATAGGATAGTTCAAAGAAGGGGGCTCTGGACGGCCCGCCGCGGCAGCCGTGCTCCCGGACGCTAGGCCTTGCGGCAGTACGGTTTTATATACTTGAATATATCGCTGAGCCTAGGCCTCTCCTTATATATGACGACGTAGTGGGGAAGCGAGCGCCAGGTGGCCAGCGCGAGCCTCTCGTCGACTAGGACGAGCAGAGGTATCTTGGCCGCCGCCAGCTTCTCGTACTTCCTTGCGACGTAGTCGGGGGTCCAGAACCCGACTATCTCCACGTATAGATCGCCTATCTTGAAGTCGGGTATGAACACCCTGTTGCCGACCACCAAGGCTTCGGGCTCTCTCTGCACCGCGCAGACCCTGGAGACGTTTCTGTAGAACTCCTCCTCGGCCGTGCTGTCGAACTGTGGAGGCTCGACGTCTCTATGCGCCATCTTGGGCGCGCTGGACTTAGCCTCGGCGAATTTGTAGATCTTGCCGTAGAGGCTTATGTCGGCCTCGATGCGCCAGTCGTCGGCCGAGATCACGTAGGGCACGAGCTTGGCTAGCCTCGTGCCGTAGCGCTCGGTCTGCTTGACCGCCGAGACCGGCCCGTCGATATCCAGCCTTATTCCGCCTCCGGCGCGCTCCGCCACGTACATCAAGCCGAGGCCCTTCAGCGCCCTCACCAGCTCCTTCACGCGGGCCCCGTCCGCGGCTACGTAGGCGGCCATGCGCCTCGATCTGAACAGAAGGGTTTGGACCAGCGACGTGTTGTACAGAGCGGCCAGCTCCTCGGCCGACATGTCGGGTCCCCTAGTTATGACGAGCTCGTCCTCGTGGATTTTAGCTAGAGCCGCCTCGACCTCCTCGGCGGATATCTTGAGGCGGGAGGCCACGGCGGCCACGACCCGCGCCCTCTCCCCCTCGTCTACGACGGGATGCGCCTTGGCCGCCTCCCGGAAGACCTCGAGCCTGATCCGCGTCAGCCGCCTTCTGTCGACCTCCTCAAGCCCTATGGACCTCTCGACTATGTGGGCCAGCCCCCTCGCCAGCTTAGGCTCGAAGGGCGCGTCATCGACCTTGGCCCGGGCCTCGGCGAGCCTCAGGCCGGGCCTGTAGGCGCCTAGCACGTACTCCGCGGGCCACAGCTCCTCGAGATACCTCGGCGCCACTCGATCTCCCTGTCTCCTTGCCCTCAGGAGGTCGAGGGGGATCATCCCACCCCTCTGCGCCTCCTCCTGGACATGTCCACCTCCCGCGTCTTGGCCGTGACCACCTCGTAGATCTTGGCCCTGTGGGGCTTCAGCCTGAGGGCCCTCCCTATCCTCTGGACGTACTGCCTGCTGGACGACGTGCCTCCCAATATCACGACGACGTCCACGTCGGGCACGTCTATCCCCTCGTCGAGGACCTTGCCTGTGACCAAGGCCTTCACCTCGCCTCTTCTGAACATCTCCATGACGAGCTCCCTCTCCTGGTCGGGCATGTCGTAGGTGACCTCGGGTATCAGATAGCGCCGGGATACCTCCCTCGCAAGCGCCGTGTATTCCGTGAAGATGAGGATCTTTCCGTCGGGATGTCTCCTCAGTATATCGGCGACGGCGTCCACCTTGCTCCTGCTCTCGAAGAGCATCCTCCTCATCTCGTGCCAAGCCTCAAGGGCGCGCCGCGCCTCGGCGCTTCTGCCGGCCAGCATAACCAGCCTGCCGAAATCGGAGGGCGATCTGAACCTGAGCCCCCTGGCCCTTATGTACCCCCTGTAGACCCTCTCCAGCTCCTTGTAGCGCGCCATCTCCTCCTCAGACAGGCCCACCTTCACGACCTCCACGTCGAACTCCGCCAGATATCTGCCGGCCGCCTCGGAGACAGCCATGCGGTAGACCACGGGGCCCACCAGCTCGGGCAACAGCATATGTAGATCGTCGGCCCTCTCGGGCGTGGCCGTCAGGCCTAGCCTGTATGGGGCCGGCGAGAGCTCCGCTATCTGCCGGTACGACTCTGAGGGCAGGTGGTGGACCTCGTCGAAGACCAGCAGCGGATATCTATTGCCCAGATGCTCCACCGCCACGTAGGCGGAGTCGTAGGTGGTCACCGTTATGCAGAGCTCCCTTTTCTCCTCGCCGTACCAGACGCCCACGCGCCCCGGGAAGTGCTCGGAGAGCCTCCTCTCCCACTGTCTCAAAAGCTCTATGGTGGGCACCACCACGAGCGCCGGCTGCCCCACTCTGGCTATGGCCTCTATCGCCACGTAGGTCTTCCCGGCGCCTGTGGGCATGACCACCACGCCCCTTCTGCCCCTCAGCCAGCTCCTCAAGGCCTCCTCCTGGTACTGCCTCAAGCTGGGCCTCCTGGCCGCCTCGACCGACCTACACACCGGCGACAGCACCCCGTCCTCGTACTTCACCCCCAGCGAGTCCAGCACGGCCTTTATCCTGTAGTAGTACATCCCGAGGGCTCTATATTTGCCCACCCTCGCGTCGAGTTTAACGAACGAGAGCGCCCTGATCTGCGCCGGCACGTCCCCCGACATGACGACAGTTCCTCTATCCCACATCAAGTACAGCACGTCCCTATTATGGGGCCCTATATATAGGGCTTCCGGCGTCCCTCCCGGGCGGACGGGGGCCTAAGTATAAATATATCCACGCGGACACGCCCGTGAAGATGCAGTTCAAGAACGTGGTGCTGGGCGGGACCTTCGACACGCTCCACTCGGGCCACGTCAAGCTGCTGGCCACCGCCTCCCTTATAGGGGAGGAGATCCTGATCGGCCTCACCAGCGACTCCTTCGCCTCTACCTACAAGCAGTACAACGTGAAGCCGTTCGCCGCGAGGCTGGCCAACCTCAAGTCGCTCATGAGCTTGATAGCGCCGGAGAGGAAGGTTGAGTACGCCGCCATAAGCGACCCCTACGGACCCGCCGTGACGAGACCCGAGCTCGAGGCCATAGTGGTCAGCAGGGAGACTTTGCCCAGAGGCCTCCAGATAAACGACGAGAGGGTCAAGAGAGGCTTGAGGCCCATGGACGTGGTGATGATAACCACGGTCAAGGACGGCTACGGCAATATACTCTCCTCGACGTTCATAAGGAGGGTGCTTGGCGCCAGGTGACCGGCGCGAGGGGCAGGCCCCCTCAGGCCAGCCGCAGCGAGGCAAGCTCTCTATATATGTCTAGCGCCCTGCCGCAGTCGCCGACGCAGAGGGTCGGGCCCCCCAGCACGTCCAGCCTGACGTAGCCAGCGGCCTCCCGCCTCAAGAAGTCGAAGATGTTGACGTAGTATATCTCGCTGTGGCTGAAGTCCCTAAATGCAACGAGGTAGTTATACGCGGCGGCCCACGCCTCGTAGGGATCAGGCCTGGCTCTAACCCCGTACTGGAGCAGATCGACCCTGGGCGGCCTCGGCTCGGCTCTGGCGAGCCTCTTGGCGACCTCCGCGGCGAAGCCCACCGTGGAGTCGTCCACGTAGTCGTCGAGAGGGCTGTGGTACACGCCCCAGACGTCCTCCAGGGACGATATGGTGACCGCGGGGAGGCCGGCCGCCTCGTAGTGCAACGAGTCGAAGTCGGCGCGCGGGCGGTCGGCTGGGAGGAGCCCCTTGACGGCCTCCTCCATGTAGGGCATCACGTACGCCTTAATGGACCCGCGGCCGACCACGTCCAGGTTCACCAACAGCCTGGGCCGCCATCTGCTGAAATACGCCAGGGAGCCCCACGCCCAGTAGAGCGACGGCACGTGGGGACCCACGCCCTCCTCGGCCGTGAAGAGGCCGAGGGCTACGGGGTAGTCCTCCACGACTAGGTCCAGGAAGGCCATGACGGCGGCCTCTACCCCTCCGCAGTTGTCGGCGGCGCCGGCCAGCCAGTGGTCGTAGTGGGCCGAGATCATGGGCGTGTCCTCGAAGGAGTTCATGGCCACCACGTTGTAGCTGAACGCAGTCCTGGCCTCTACGTCTATATTCAGCAAGGCCCTTTTGCCCAGAGCCCTCCCGACCTCCGCAGGGGCGCTGGCGGCCGGTATGGGCGGAGGAGCCGCGTCATACTTGAAGCCGAGCTCGTCGGTGACCACCACCCTCCTCAGAGGCTCGCCGAATAGCACCAACGCCGACGCGCCCCGCCTCGCCGCCTCTATCAGGAGGTATTTGGCGTCGTCGACGTCGCGCGGAAACGGCGCCAGCACGATGTCGCCCTCGGTCTCGCCGCCGGGCTCGACGAGCCTGCCCTCGTACGTGCCCGGCTTGGAGTAGGGCAGAGCCAGGACTTGGTACCTCCTCCCCTCGACCTCCAGGGCGGAGCCCCGATCCCTCCAGTACAGCACCTCCACCGGCGAGAGGTGTAGCCAGATGTGGGGTATATCGAGGACGGAGGCTATGAAGTCGAGGAAGTCCCTCTCCTCGGGAGATCCGGCGACCAGATCTCTGTATTCCATACACCTCTTGGCTAGATCCCCCACGGACCTATTAGGGACCCTTTTTAAACTGACCTCGGCCCCTCGGGCGCCCCCTAAACGTGATCCAGCTACCGGCCGAGGCATACGCCGTGAGCCTTAAAAACCTTCGCGGCTGGAGGGAGGCCCAAGGCGAGAAAGGCAGGTTTTAGCTCCGGCTGAGCTCAAAGCCCCGATCCCCTCCGGCCTCGTGGCCGGAATCTCCTTTATAGTTGGAAATCTCGCCCTTCAGGTAGGAGAGGAGGTCGGGTTCTTGTCGGAAGAGACGATGACAAAGCTGAGGACGTCGAAGAGGCCTCGCTTGGGAAAAGGAGAGGACTATGGAACCTCATCCAGCGGTACCAGCTCCATTCGACAAGCCGATTTCTATAGACGGCGATGAAGAGGTGACCCAACGGGCCGAGGGCCGGCCGCCCGCCATACGGGCAGGGGCCGGAGAGCCATGCCCGCTGCCCACCACGCAGATGAGGGGACGCGCCCCCTCGCTGGTCGGCGCCCCGGCCCGGGAGGCCCTAGGCTCCCGGAGCCCGAGAGTCTCCATCACTCGGCCGTAGTCGAAACGGGACGTCGCCCACCTAACTACGCCGTAGGCAGTGCCATCTGCTGTTGAAGGCCATGTGTGTCTCATAGCCATCACCACATCTCCACCGGGTACGGACATGGGCCCACGGGCTTGCCCTCTGCCACCCTATCCATGGAAACTCTGAGCCTCTCTAAGCATCTTCGCTGTATTCGCTATCTCCACGAGGGCTCCCTAGCGTGCACCGCCTAAGCCCTCAGCCACTCGGCCTCAAGGACGGCCAGCTTGGGCCAGTCCCCTAGAAGCTCCTCGGCGACGAACGACCTGGCGACCTCCACCCCGGGCAACCACTTGAGTCTCTCCATCCAGCATCTGTAGTTTCTCAATAAGCCCAGCACCCTTCTCCACAGAGCAGCGACTGGGCTAGCATGCCTTACCCCTGCTCGCCATCACGCCACATTATATACAACGCCAAATAACGTGAATTATTTTGAGCAATAGACGAAAATAAAACTTAAATAAAAAAATCGAAACTTCATGAAATTCAAGGTTAAATTACAAGCCGTAATCCTAATGGTTGTCGCTACCGCCGCTGCATTATCCGCTATGGCAACAAGCGGCAAAGAGCCTCAATGGGTTGCGGCCTATCCGTGGTTCAGCTGGAATCCGCAAACCATATTAAAGGGGCAAACCGTTCTGTGGAGCGGCAGTATCTCAGGCTTGGGATGGGAATTCGCCTTAGTGACTCAAATAAATAACCCACTCACGGTTAATATTTTAAGTTGGCAGCCGCATATTGAGATCTATGGGGACATTATCTACTGTTCGCCCTGCGAGATAATAAACCAGGGCCTTATTCCTGCTGATGGACAATTATGGATAACATTTACTACATGGAATCCTCAAAACAATAGGAATATTTGCTACTGTGTCACTCCAGTTAGATTTAATATATACGTTACTGGCACAGCACAGCCTACTGCGAGCGGCCAGTACATAGGGAGGACTTGGGGAGGGATATCGGCTTATTCTGTGTGGGCAACGTCTACGCTCACAGTGAAATAATATGCCAAAGGTGGGCGCAAGATTTCGAAAGATTCTTTTTGGTCTGATCCTTCTCGTCTTAAGTTTTCAAGTCTCGTTTATGCTTGTAGCTACGTCTTTTATCAATTGGGAACTGGATCAGAATCATGTCAGTACCTTATCTCAAGTATGGGTTAATAATAGAGATGTCTATGGGATGCTTACTATGATTTTAAAGGAGCATAATTACAGCTTCATGCCTTGGTCTGACAACGTAGTGGCAGGTACTGTTGTCATATATGGCGACATTCGGCCAATGGCTCAGCTGGTGTTGCAACTCGCAGGCAACCCTATTTCTATAATCACCAGAGAATTCGAGCCATCTCCGCAGAGCTTCGGAATTCCCTGGGGTGGCCCAATCGCCGTGTTCAGCACCAGCGCGGCGCAGTTAGGCGCGCTTTTGTGGGCCGCGGCGCTTGTCGCGACTGCGTGGTACGCGGCCTCAAGGAGGCTTCTGAGCCTGCGTGCGTCGCTCGTAATCGTCTTCGTGCCTTTGCTCCTCTATGTCATGGAGGTCGGCTTCGTCGTTGCCACCGGAGGTCCGGCGTGGTTTGCGCTACTGCTGACCGCCTCCGCGCTGGCTCCGCCGGCCCTCTTGCTCCTAGGCTTCGCCATAGCCAAGGCGAGACGGGCCTAGGCTCAGTAGGCGCCCACAGAGCATCGGCATACCTAACGCGCCAAACTCCCCACATAGTTTTCTGCGGTTTTCGAGAACGCCAGATGCTTCACGCAAGTATCCTCCAGCATACGAAGTAGAGCCTCCGATGGGCCGGCCCACTCCTCTCCCGCGGGTAGGCGCCCTCGCCCGACTCCCAACGGCCCCTAGGGTGGGGGCTATGTGTGCGGCCCGGCACCGCGGACCTTAGAGTGTCCATGAGTCTCTCCAGATCCAAGCCGCATGCGCGACGGGTCATGGGACAAGTGGATTCCTCATCTTCGTGGGCTCCCTCGGTATGAGTCCCCTCCTTAGCCTTCTCTCCGCCTTCCTCAAGTCCTGCCACATCGCCTTCGTCTGGCCTATCGGCATCACCTTATATGACATGTCAAACACAGCAACGGCATCTCTATCCAAGGCGTAGCCGTGGGACAGCGTAACACGCGCCAATCGCCATCGTCCTCCAACATGGCGAAGTGGATGGGGCATGCCTTGCTGTTGTGATAGGACGAGATGTGGGAAACCGTAGATAAGATTTAAAACGGGGTGGCGTGGATCTCCTAGGCGAGAGGGCTGATTGTTGACGACATGAACCCGGTATGATCGGTGACGTCCACGCCTATTTGAAGTGTCTGCTTATCGCCTCCCAGTCCTCCGCGCTTAAGCGCCAGCCCATGGCGCCGGCGTTCTCCCTCACGTGCTCCTTGTTGCCGGCCTTGGGTATCGGCACCACGGTCCCCATGCCTATATACCAATTGAGGGCGACCTGTATAGCCGTCTTGCCGTATTTCTTGCCCAGCTCAGACAGCAACCGGTCGCCGGCCAGCGCGCCCTTCTCTATCGGCGTGTAGGCGAGGTAAAGAAGCCCCTCCCTCTCTGCGTAGGGTATCACCGAGTTTTCGTCCGACCTGTACCTCAAGCTGTATCTATTCTCCACGGCAGCCATATCGTGCCTCTTGGCGCAGCTCCTCGCCTCCTCTATCCCCCTCACGTCGAAGTTGCTGAGGCCCCAGAAGCGCGCCAGCCCTCTATCCACGGCGGCCTCGAAGGCCTTGACCGTCTCGCATATGGGCACGGAGTCGCTGGGCCAGTGGAGCAGGACCAGGTCGGCGTAGGTGCCCAGCCTCCTGGCGCTGGCCTCTATGGACCTCAACGCGTCGTCGTACCTCGCGTGGTTGGGCCAAACCTTGGTCACTACGAAGAGCTCGTCCCTCTTGAAGCCCTTGACGGCCCGGCCCACCAGCTCCTCGCTGTGGCCGCCGCCGTACATCTCGGCTGTGTCTATGAGGGTCATGCCCAGCTCGACGCCAAGCCTCAGGGCCTCGACCCAGCCCTCGTCGTTGCTGTGGTCGGAGGTCCAGAAGCCGCCGCCCATTCCCCACGTCCCCATGCCTACAGCCGAGACGCATCCCACAGACTTCACGCACTTCACGTCGGCCATGGCAACAAGCCGATCCATAGTAAAAAAGCTAACGCGCCGCCCGGCTAGACCGACGCGAGGACGACTCCGGCCAGGATCAGCGCGAAGCCGGCCCCCGACCACGCGTCCAGCCTCTCGCCGAGCTTTAGGTACGTGATGGCTTGGGTCACGGCGGGCGAGAGCGCCGTCAATATGGTCGGCACGACGACGTTCGCGTAATAGGTGGAGAGTATAAATAGGGGGCCCCCGACGCCGTAGCTGAGGACTCCCGCTGCGAATATCCTGGCGCTGACCCTAGGCCTCCGCCGTCGGGCGGCCTCGACCAGCCCCACGGCTAGGAGCAGGACCAGCGCTCTGACGAACGTGAAGCTCCAAGGATCCACGGAGGCGGTTGCCGCGCCTAGGGCCAGGAACGAGATGGCGTAGAACAGAGCCGACAGAAGCGCTAGCGCGAACCCCTTGGCGGATCCCCTCCTTGCCCTGATCACTGCGGAGAGGCCCGCCATGGCCAGCAGGCTGGCGGCGACGTACTGCAGGGACAGGCCCTCTAGAGGCGACGCGAGTAGGGGGACCAGCACTATGTACGCGTAGGAGAGCAGGTTGG
>WYEB01000831.1_pt1 | contig 9954 bp, 10 predicted proteins | sample 6343061 | NCBI WGS metagenome assembly WYEB01 (sample SAMN13812332, study PRJNA600296) | hot springs metagenome | biome: ENVO:00000051; feature: ENVO:00002007; isolation source: sediment sample from Evening Primrose shelf | place: USA: Yellowstone National Park, Evening Primrose Hot Spring ... | reverse complement strand
GAGCGAGAGGCTACCTTTATGAATCGATGAAGAGGAACCTCGAGGCAAACTCTAACTGATCACATTTCGATTAGCATGTCAAGTTTGTTTAAGGGTCTGCCTCCATTTTCGGTCACCAGCACAGTATTTTCAACCCTCATACCAAGCTTCATTGGTATATAGAAGCCTGGCTCAATCGTGATGACATCTCCTTCGTAGAGGACATCTTCGCTCAAGGGTGATATGCTAGGGGCCTCGTGCACCTCAACGCCTACGCCGTGGCCTAAGGAATGGATGAAATATTTCTCTAATCCCCTCCAAGAGAGAATTTTTCTTGCTTGCATATCTATGTCTCTGGCAATAGCTCCGGGCCGGACTAAATCTAAAGATGACTCATACGCATTTATCAGCAATTCAAGCAAGGGCCTATATGACGGAGCATTTAATAGTACGGTCCTAGTCATATCAGAGCAATATGGACCATATTTAGCCCCCACATCAACCACAAGAGCCTTTCCCCTAGTAAGTTTTTTTGCTGTGGGCAATGCATGCGGGTTTGAAGCGTTTTCCTCAACTGCTACTATAGGGTCGAACGCTAGTCCGCTGGCCCCATTTTCATATAATTTTTTAATGAGCTCTCCATACATTAGTCTCTCCGTTGCTCCGACGCCGATGGAGTTAAGGAAATCCGAAAGCCCCCTTTCTGTTATCTCTGACGCCTTTTCTATTAGCTCAACCTCCTCGGTCATCTTCCTTCGTTTTATCGAAGTGATCTCCTTGGAAATATTGACATACTTTATGCCATTTGGACTGTCTTTTGTTAGATTGAAAGGAAGAGGATCTGAGTCTACCGCAATCTTCGTATCTCCATCTATAAATCTAGCAAGAGCATCACCCATGGATCCTAGGAGGAGGGGATAATTGGGATGATCATCGAAAGCAAATCTACTTACCGCATACGTCTCAAGAGCTCCATCTAACTCTTGCGTTACTTTCCAGTATTCCATTATTGGAACCAGCGCGGCTCTTTTTCCCGTCATAAGGTTTAAGTATATCGTACCGCTAGCATCTATCCCTGTTATATAAAGGAAATTGGATCTTGAGGATATTATCATGCTATCGGCGCCCGATTCTTCTACCGTTTTAATCAAACGCTCGATCTTCTTATATACTAGTTTGTTTCCCAAATGTAACCCCTCCTCTCCAAAGGATAAGAGTTCCTCTCATCTGTATGGAATTACATTTATCATCTGCGGGCAGTCGGAGCAGCCAGAGATCCCCCCACATCTGTTTATATGTTTTCCAATCGCGCATCCAAGCGATTAGGTGCAACCGCAGTTCTAATCTTATTCTTCATTAAAAAGCAATTAAAATGAAGAAAGATTTAAGCTTTCACTCATCCCTGTCTTGAAAAATGAGGCTTTCGGTTATAAAATATGCTGTATGGAAAAGCTTTTTAGCTTTCTTAAAATTAAACTGTTCTTCGTGGTGAAGCTAAACCGGTTGCCCCTAAGTGTAAAGGATGCGGGGAATCCAGCCGTCTGCGACAACAAAAATAAGAATCAGGCCTCTATCTTCCCAAACTTCCTCGCAGATGAGGAACGTAGAACCGAACAGATGCGGGGGGACCTGAGTAATCGGGGGAAAGAGGTCGACGAAAATTCAAAATATTTTGATCAAAATAGCAAATAAAAATTTAAAAAATTAAGAGTGATAGCCATGAGCTCTGATCCGGAACTAGAAAAGATTGAGAAACTTTTCAAGCCAAGAACAATCGCCGTCATTGGTGCAAGCAGGAATATCGCCAAAGTTGGTGGAACACTGCTTAAGAACATACTTGCAAATGGATTTGAAGGAAAAGTATATGCGGTTAACCCGGAAGCTAAAGAGATTATGGGTGTTCCAAGCTACCCATCTGTTTTGGATATCCCCGACGAGATCGACCACGCAGTAATAACGGTTCCCGCCGACAAAGTGCCCGAAGTAGTTGAGGAGACGGGCAAAAAGGGCGTAAAGGTAGCGAGCATTATAACTTCTGGTTTCAAGGAAACGGGGAGGGCTGACCTAGAGGAGAAGATAGTTGAGATAGCCAAAAAACACGGAGTCAGAATTCTCGGCCCGAATATATTTGGCGTTGTATACACCCCAACGAACCTCAACGCCACCTTTGGACCCGAGAAAGTCCTAAAGGGAAAGATCGCATTCCTAACACAGAGCGGAGCACTAGGAATAGCCCTGATGGCATGGACAGCCATGGAGGGCATAGGACTTTCATCTATTGTAAGCCTTGGTAATATGGCCGATATCGATCCTATAGACCTAGGGAAGTTCTTTGAGAAAGACGATAACACTAAAGTTATCGCTATGTACCTTGAAGGCATATCATCTGGCAGGGGTCTGCAATTTTTGAGCGAATTCAGAAAAATTTCTAAGAGCAAGCCAGTGATAGCACTCAAGGCCGGTAGATCAGAGAGGGGAACGAAGGCGATATCCAGCCACACTGGTAGTCTGGCAGGAAGCGATTCGATGTATGATTCTGCCTTCAAACAAGCCGGCATATTGAGGGCCAATGACGTCGAGCAATTGTTCGACTGGGCTAAGATGTTAGCCAGCGTCGATAGCTTCGATCTGAAGGGAAAAGGGTTCGTAATAATAACCAACGGAGGAGGAATGGGGGTTATGGCTACTGATGCGGCAGAAGCTAACGGATTGCCTTTGCTCGAGATGACCGATGATCTAAAGCAACAGTTCAGAAAGAGCATGCCCTGGTTCGGTTCTCCGAACAACCCGATAGACCTAACTGGACAAGCCTCTGCAAATAGCTACGAAGGCGCGATAAAGACCGCTCTAGAGAACGATGTAATAACGGGAGCCGTGGTGATGTATTGCGAAGTAGGTTTCCTTGACCCAATAGAACTGGCGAGAAAAATATCATATTCACTGAAGACTTATAACATCAAGAAAAAGCCGGTTAACGTTGTTATGCTTGGTGGAGAGAAGACAAGGGAGGCGGCTAGGATGCTGGACAGAGAAGGAATACCTAGCTACAGCATACCAGAAAGAGCAGTTTCATCGATGGCTGCCTTCTATAGATATGCCCTTTTCAGAACAGGAAAGAGTTCACTTCAATAAAACAACGCATTATCCCTTTTTCAATCATATATCCGAAGATCCCGCCTTTCAAAACTAGGAGGTCAAATACCGAAGAATTTCTTAACGTTATCAACAGAAATTTTCTCGATATCGTTTGAGGTGATCCCCCCCTCTTCAAGCAAACTTTTTAAAGACTTAGCGATCTCCCAAGGATAAATCACTTTTCCAGCCCTTCTACTATCATCTATGAAATCGCTTTCCAAAAGCAACAGATCGCTTCCTCTCCTCTCGAGGGCAGCAGATATTACCTCCTTTTTACCTAGGACCGTAGACCACATTCCCAGCTCCTTAGCTTCAGCTGACACAGCAATCGTTGAATGATGTATGAGCAAATTATCCTTTTTTATCCTAATAGCATTGGCCAGTCTAGATATGCTTTCAGCTGTAAATCCGGAAACCTGCTCTAAATGCAACTGAACAGGACAGTCTCTCTCTTCAGCCAAAGCGAGAAAAGCCTCCAGAGCCTCTTGTGCTATAAGGGCAGAGTGAACCTGGACTTTATAATGTTGCCTTCCAACCTCCCCAATTCCATCTATTTTTCCCTCGCTGCATTTTTCTCCCAGAACCTTAGCTACAGCTAACGTGTAATTCCTCACTTCCTTTGGTGATATTCCTCGTTCCAACAAGTTATCTATTTCCGCCGGATGGAATCCCGCAAAGCACATAACCTCGATTCCCGCGTCTTTCGCCTCTCTACAGTCCTTGGAATGCAGCTCGATGAGCTTGTCATATTTATCTACATCATAAACTACTTCATTTGTATAGTCCCATGTAGGTAACATGATGAAAGCTATGAACCAACCACCCTCTTTCGCAAACTGCTCTGCGATTTTTCTTGCACCCATACCGCGAATCGGGTTAGAATGTGAGTGAGCGTCAGAAAAAGATAGCTTTTCCAATGCTCACACCCCGCACGACTGCAACTTGAACCTCTTATGAGAGCTGGATATCACCATTCTCCATACAGCCTCGACCTTCTCTCTCGGAATTCCAAGAACCCTTGAGACCTCATCGATGGGCTCTTGCCTGTCAACCAAGAGGTGAAGGATCTGGTCAATTTCGCCATAGCTCATCCCGATCTCTCCCTCCGCTGTTTGACCCGGCCACAAACCTGGAGAGCTAGGCTTTTCCGCCACTTTCTTTGGCACTCCTAGGAAAAATGCCATTCCTCTAACTTGGGTCTTGTAAAGCGAGATCAGGGGATATATATCGCCAGCAGCATCACCCCACTTAGTGAAGTAACCTATGAGGAACTCGCTCCTGTCGCTGGTTGCTGCTACTAGGAGCCCCATCCTGTTGGCAAAGTAATACAAGGTTGCCATCCTGATCCTAGCCTTCAGATTGCCCTTCGCTTTTCTATCTGCAGTATTATAGTTTTCACCGAACATCTTCAAGACATTTTCAACCGGGTCAGTGATGTCGGTTAAGACGTATCTAATCCCAAGGGAATCAGCCACGGCTTTTGCATCTTCAACATCCTCTCGAGAGCTTTCTCTTTCTGGTAATATTAGCGCATAAACTCTATCCTTCCCAACCCCTTTGACCAAGAGGGATGCCGTCACAGCGGAATCTAGTCCTCCGCTCAGTCCAAGCACATAGCCATTAGCTTTGCTAACTTCCAAATAGTCCTTTACACATTGAGCTATTTTTTCAGCGGCCTTGCTATAGTCTATTTCTAGACCCTGACCATCGTTCAAGTCCTTGCACCGATTACCTATTCGCATCTGGCATTATTAATCCAATAGTTTATGACCTCAGCTTCAATAGTTTTTAAGGTTAAAAATATATAAATATTGTATTGAACGGTGCCATTAGTTGAAATGGATACCCAAATATGCAAGAAGAAAGACCAGATCTATGTTGAAGAGTGGGCAGAAAATCCACATGGGCTATCGGTACGAAATCAGAATAGATGACATGACCAACTTGATTTTTATCTATGATAAAAAGACTAGGAAGAAACACGTCTTCTTGAGGTAAAAATGGATGGACAGGTCTATTTACCCGTTTTCTATCTTCGACCCTTGGCATGGAAGGCTTTGCACTTGCCCGAAAAAGTACTCCCTTAACCCTTATACGGGGTGTTCCTTCGCGTGCCTATACTGCTATTCAAAAAGCTATATAGGTAAGAGAAAAAGTCACCCAAAGAAGGATTTTTTAAGGTTGCTTTATAGGGCCATCCCCAAGCTCGATAATAGGCTTCCTGTTAATATCGGGACAAGCAGTGATCCTTATCCACCGGAGGAAGAAGACCACGAGCTAACTAGGGAAGCGATTAAGGCGCTTATCAAGAGCGATTTCAGAGTTTTGATAACTACCAAAGGGGGAAAACTCCTCGAAAGAGACATTGAGATAATGCTAAGTGGCAGGGTCGCAGTAACACCGACCGTTACCACGATGAACGCCTCCATTGCCAAAAGAATTGAGCCGGGGGCGCCAGAGCCATCCGAGAGAATCACAACGATGAAGAAGCTCAGCATCGCGGGCTTGCCAGTTGGGGCTAGGGTAGACCCAATAATCCCAGGGATCAATGACGATGAGCAGGAGTTGAGAGAGCTCGTTAGAGCACTGGCTGAGGCCGGCGCAAAGATGATCGTTACCTCGACTTATAAGGCCAAGCCATTGGACTTCAGGGACCTCGTCAACGCTTTCCCTGAGCTTGAAAATAGGTTGAGAAGGATGTACTTTGAAGAAGGAGAAATCGTGGGAGGTTATCGTTACTTGAAAAAAGAGGTCAGGGAAGCTTTACTGAGACCAGTGGTAAGCGAAGCCTCAAAACTTAACCTAGAGTATGCCACATGCAGGGAAGGTCTTTTATCTCGAGAGTTCTTCAAATCCCGTTCATGTGATGGGACTCACCTTACTTTCCTTATCGATAGGAAACAGTTTTAACTCCCAGGGATAACTTTTCTTACGGTGGCACCTTTGGCTGAAGATAGGAAATCGTGGGTAGAAAAAAAGCTCAAAGGTCTCGACGAGGCTTACTCAGAAGGTAGAGGGAAACTGGAAGAGCGAAGCACTGAATTATTAAAGGAGCTCCAAGGTAAACTTAAAGAAAAGGAAAGTGAGCTGCTTGACTCCCTCAAAAAGGGAAAATGATAAAAAAATAGTAGTTTACGGGGCAAAGAATTGCATTCCCTGCGAAAGAGCCCTCAGTTTCCTGGATGAAATGGGGATAAAATACGAATACATTAATATAGATGAAAGCGAAGAGGCTAAAGCGACAGTCGAGATATTAGAGGGCGGAGATCTGCTTCTCCCCCTGATAATCAACCCAATTACGGACCAAATAGCGATAGGGTGCCCTGTAGATAAGGAGAAGTTCCAGCAGGAGATCAGAAGGATTCTGTCTAATTAGGTGGGTCCAATGGAGGATCTGAGAGCTAAGGTAGCAGAGGGAATGAGGAAGCTTTATGAGAGAGGTTTGGTCTCTTCACTAGGAGGAAACCTCAGCATTAGGTCTGAGGATAGAACCAGGATATTCATAACTCCCAGCGGCTCTCCAAAATGGACGCTGCAAGCCGAGGACATAGTCGAAGTAGACATGGAAGGTAACGTCTTAAATGGAATTAAAAGGCCTTCAAGCGAACTTCCGAGTCATCTTTTGATCTACAGCAAAAGGCCAGACGTTTGCTCAGTTGTGCACGCTCATCCTGTCCATGCTGTTGCCCTTGCAAACTCAGGTCTCCTGAAACCCCCCTTGAACGTAACTCCAGAAGAAGTGCTTTATTTGAACAGGCTGAGCCTAATAGACTTCGCCTTGCCTGGAAAGGGAACCGCCGAGGCATTATCCGGCGTTATACCTATAAGCGATGTCATCGTGATAAAGAACCACGGAGCGTTCAGCTTTGGGAAGAACGTTGAAGAGGCTATAGCTAGAATCGAGATTTTGGAAGAAGCCTCCAAGATGATCTATCTCCAGCTCTCAATTGAACATGAGCCTAAGAGGATTCCAAAAGAGATCGCCGAAGAGATCAAAAAAATATATAAGAAAGACTAAGGTAAGCAAGGTGGCCTAGTTGGCGTTTATCCTATTAGTCTCTGGTTTACTCCCTTATGACTCCGGCAAGACCAGATTCTCAATTTCTTTCATCAAAAGAATGAAGGAAAGAGGAATAGAGTTCGCTCCATATAAGCCGGTCTCAGCTCATAGCATATATACGCAGGCTTGGTCATTCGAGGAGAGCGTTAGGAGAGGCTACTTGGTGGGAGGGGATGCACTTCTATATGAGAAGGAGCTAGGGCTTAGCGAAGGATCTTTGCTCAGGATGAATCCAATAGACCTATTATTGTCTCCGCTCGAACCTCCCAATAAGCCCGGACCCGATAAGCTTAAGGAATATTTGAAAGACATGGAAAACCAGTTAAAGATGACAGCTCTGATAAGGATTACCGGTTGCGAAAGCGGCGATGCTAGATACTTCTTACTGGAGGAAAACATAGAGAACTCACCAAAGAGCATGAAGGAAAAGATAATCGAATTCGCAGACAGAGTAGGAGCAAGAAAGGTGGGATTAGATGAGGCGTTCGGAGAACTGGCGAGCAGCTCTGTTAATAAGAATCTTGATCGATGCCTAGAATCGATAAAGGATGAGAAGAAAAACGTGTTGATAGAATCATTTAGCAACTCAATATATCCTTATTTCAGCGTACTAAATAAAGCCAATGCGTTAGTCATTGTCGCCCCTGGAAAAGCCTACCTATACAACGATACTGAGCCGGTAAGAGAAGCCATTTACTCCGGAAAAATCTCCACTCAGTACCCGGAGTCTCATTTCCTTTTGAGCTATGTCGAGCCATATGCAGAGGAGGAACTACTCTTCGGCGAACCCCTTGCCGAGGGGAGCCCACTCCTTGAGCTTATAACTAGGTCCATATCTTCCTCTATGCTGTAACGTATAAGCATAAGATTTTATAATATACCATTCTTATAAATTACTTAAGGTGGGAAAATTGGTAGAATTAAACAAAGATACAGCGTTGAAAATGTACAAAGACATGATAAAAATACGCTACTTCGAGGATACTATAAGGAAGTACTACTATGAAGGAAAGCAACCCATCTTCAATATAGCGGCCGGCCCGATCCCTGGCGAGATGCATCTGGCCGCTGGGCAGGAACCTGCTGCCGTAGGAATGGCAGTTCACCTAAAAAAGGAGGACTTCATTTCGGCTACCCATAGGCCTCACCACATTGCTATAGCAAAAGGCGTAGATCTGAAGAAGATGGCGGCAGAAATCTTTGGAAAGTCTACCGGTCTGGGGAAGGGGAAAGGAGGCCACATGCACCTGTTCGATGTCAATGCAAATTTTGGATGTAGCGGTATAGTCGGAGCCTCCTTCCCTCAGGCAGTTGGAGCAGGATTGGCGTTCAAAAAGCTAGGGAAGAACAATGTTGCGGTCGCTTATGGCGGCGACGGCGCCGCCAACCAGGGCACATTTCATGAGGCTCTTGACTTAGCTGCGCTTTGGAATTTGCCCGTCATATTTGTAATCGAAGATAACAAATACGCGATAAGCGTTCCCAAGTCAAAATCGACAGCGGTTTCAAGGAATGCGGATAGAGCAGTGGCATATGGCATACCTGGGGTATTCATACCGGACAATGACCCGTTTGCCATGTTTGAGGCTTCAAAGGAGGCGGTTGAAAGGGCACGCTCCGGCAAAGGACCAACCCTCATTGAAATAGAAACCTACAGGCTTTACGGGCACTTCGAGGGTGACCCCGAGATCTATAGGCCAAAGGAGGAGGTCGAAAAGCTGAGGGCTAATGACCCTATAATTAGGACGAAGAACGAGCTGATGAGGAGGGGGTGGCTGAGCGAAGAGCTCGACAAGAAGATCGCTGATGAGGCTAAGAAGGAGGTGGACGAAGCTATAAAGTTCGCCATTGAGAGTCCATATCCAAAGCCAGAAGAGGCCCTCGAGGACGTCTTCGCCCTATCTTCCGTTCCTCCTGAGCCAGAGGTGAAGGGAAGCAGAAGGCTACCAATGTACTTAGCGATAAGCGAAGCCATTGCGCAGGAAATGGAGAAGGATCCGACGATAATCGTGATGGGAGAGGATGTCGGCGTATATGGTGGGATCTTCGGGGCAACTTACGGGCTCTATAACAAGTTCGGCCCAGAGAGAGTAATAGACACTCCCATTTCGGAGGCAGGCTTTTTCGGAGCAGCCTTAGGAGCAGCGATGAGCGGACTGAAGCCCATAGTTGAACTGATGTTCGTTGACTTCTTCGGTGTGGGATTCGATCAGATGTATAATCATATAGCGAAGAACCACTACATGAGCGGGGGAAGCGTTAAGGTTCCAGTGGTGATGCAAACAGCGATTGGAGGAGGATACAGCGATGCAGCACAGCATTCGCAGGTTCTCTATGCTATTTTCTCCCATGTTCCAGGGATGAAGGTAGTCGTTCCCTCGAATTCTTTCGATGCAAAGGGACTGATGATAAGCTCGATAAGAGATGGCAACCCCATAATGTACATGTTCCATAAAGGACTCATGGGTCTACCTTGGATGCCTTATCCGCAGAGCTCGGTCAACATCGTACCAGAGGAGCCTTATCAAGTTCCAATAGGGAAAGCCAAGGTCGTGAGGAGAGGGAGGCATGTTACCATAGTTGGCGCCGCGATGACTGTTCACAGAGCTATTGAGGCAGCCGAGAAACTGGCTTCCGAAGGCATCGAAGCAGAGGTAATCGATCTCAGAACGCTGAAGCCGCTCGATAGGAAGACTGTTCTAGATAGCGTCAAGGACACAGGTCATCTCGTCGTGGTGGATGAGGATTACCTGAGCTATGGGCTCACAGGAGAGCTGGCG
>WYEB01000830.1_pt1 | contig 9964 bp, 8 predicted proteins | sample 6343061 | NCBI WGS metagenome assembly WYEB01 (sample SAMN13812332, study PRJNA600296) | hot springs metagenome | biome: ENVO:00000051; feature: ENVO:00002007; isolation source: sediment sample from Evening Primrose shelf | place: USA: Yellowstone National Park, Evening Primrose Hot Spring ... | reverse complement strand
CTTGGCCAGCTCGCCAACGTTGAGGGCCCCGAGGCCAGTCACGAGGTTGTAGCCCCTCCCGGCGGTCCAGGGGACGTTGTAGCCGAAGGCGACAGGCTCAAAGGCGTCGAGGTCCCCTGAGGAGTAGAGCCCGTAGAGCAGGGGCGCTATGAGGCCAAGCCTCGAGCCTGAGGCCTGGGCCAGCAGGGCCAGGAGGCCCACAACGAGCTCGGCTGACTCGCTCGTGCCGCCCACGACGAGGGTCTGGTTGCCCTCCCCCACCATCAGGCTCCCTGGGAAGAGGCTGGCCTGGGCGGCCACGTCGGGCACGGCCCTGCCGTAGGGGAAGCCCTGGGGAGGCGCTGGAGCGACGCCCTCCTGCCACCAGGGCATGGGCTCAACAGCGCTGTAACCGCCGGTGCTGCCCCCGAGGGCCTGGAGCAGCTGGTCGAAGCCCATGGAGGACCAGGCGGTCTGAAGGCTGCTGTCGCCGCTGATGTACGTAGTGGTCCCCCCTACAGCTAGCACCCAGGGTGACGAGGCCGGGTAGGGCACGTCCCCTATGGGCCCGGCGCTGTAGCCCATGCCCCCGCCGTCGCCGCTGGCGGCCACGAACGTTATGCCCTCGGCCGCCCCCAGGGCGTAGTAGACGTCTGAGAGGTATACATTATAGTAGAAGAAGGACCAGCCCAGGCTTGACAGGAACGCCTCGGGCACGCCGAAGCTCTGGCCCAGCACGGAGACCTGGTCCTGCCCGTCGATGAAGGCTATGGCCGCCGAGAGGGGGAGCTCGCCGCTGGCCACGTAAACTACTACCCTTGCCCCTGGGGCCATTGAGTGTATGGCCTCAACGTCTAGGTCCTCCTCAAGGGCCCAGCCAGTTATGACTCCCAGGTTTGGGTTGTAGCCCCCTATCGGCACAACGGTCACGTTGGCCGGCGGGAGGCCGAACTCCTCGTCGAAGTAGGCCAGGTCCTGGGACAGGGTGGGGTCACCGTAGAACTCGAGGACGCCTACCGTCACCCCGCTCCCGTTGAAGCCCTGGGAGTAGAGGGCAGTGGCGTTGTAGGCCTGGGCCAGGGCCGTCATTGGGTAAGCCTGGAGGGGGAAGGAGACGTTGAGCCCCTCAAGCCTCGAGAGCACGGCAGCGGCCTCGCGGGCCGTGAGGAGGAACTGGGGCCTGTCGAATACCAGCATGGTGGCGTTTGAGACGTAGGGGTAGGCCCAGGGGCCCTTGGCTACAGGCCCCACGTCCTCGTAGAACGAGACGGAGCCGTTAGTGAAGATGTCAACCCTGACCCCAAGGGCCCTCTCGACCTGCCACGCCTGCCCCTGGAAGACTATAATTGAGTCGGCCGCCGTCAGCAGGACCCTCAGGCCATAGGACCTGAGGTGCGCCAGCGTCTCGTTGAACTCCTGAGTTGGGTAGAACAGTTCCCTGACCTGGCCTGGGGTCAGGAACCTGTGGTAGAGGGGCGAGCCCGGGGCGCTGACGGCCTGGGCGTAGTAGAAGACCAGAGGCAGGTTCCTCAGGGGCACGTAGATGACGCCTGTGACCGTCAGGTTAGGGGGCGCTGGGCCTGCGTCCCTGAAGCCGTAAGGAGAAGGCCCCCCAGAAGGAGCAGTAGGGGGTCCAACGCCCAGCGCTGGCATGAGCGAGAACGCCATGATGGTCAGAATCACTGCGATTGCGGCCGTCCTCCTCAACCAAGCGGCCCTTGGTACTTAGGGGTGTCCGAGGCCTTAATGTATATGTTAAATATCACTATATGTCGTAAAGCCCTCTCATCGCTTCCCTGAGCTCTCCCTCACGCACCTGCCCAGCTGCTTGGCTACCTCGAGGATAACCCAGAGCGAGGTCTGTACGTCAGGGTCCATGAGCTTATCGGCGGCCCCCAGGAGGCCAAGCCTCCTCTCCTCGCTCACGTCTGTCCTCCCGAGGGCGGTGAAGGCACATGAGGTCAGGTCCTCCAAGTTGTTCTGGGCCCTGGAGAGGTCTTCTGCTTCCACCTTGGTTATGCCCCTCTGCAGAGACGCTAACACCGCCAGGAGCCTCATGAGGGCCAGGTCGGTGGCTGCTGCAAGGAAGGACTCGTCGGCCTTGTCAGCTATGTAAGACAGGAGGCCGAGGAGGCCACTCCTCTTGAGGCCGACTATTGCGTCAAGGAGCCTAGCTAGTGAGGCCGCCCCGAGGTCCACCTCCGGCGGAGGGGGAAGCACGACAGGGGGCGGAGGGGCTGGGGGAGCGGCGGCCGGCTTAGCGGCCGCAGGGGCTGGCCTGGCCTGAGCCTGCTGGCCCGCCGAGGCCTGCTGAGGTCCAGGCGCCTGCTGGCCTGGCTGCTGGGACAAGCTTCTCGCCGGCCTTCAGGAGGGCAGCGGACATAAATCGGTTTCCGCGAGGCCCGTCAGGGCCTCCTGAGGAGGTTGAGGCCCGTCTTGGGGTCGAACAGGGAGAGCGTTGAGGAGGGCACCTCGAAGCTCACTACGTCACCCCTTGAGATCGGCGCCATGGAGGGGTAAAGGAGCCTCAGGGACAGGCCCCCCACGTCGACGTGTATCACCGTGTAGGCCCCCACCCTCTCGACCATAGTCACCTTGCCCGAGAGCTGGCCCTGCCCGACCCTGGCGTCCTCAGGCCTGAAGCCGGCCACCACCTCCACCCCCTCTGAAACCAGCTTCGAGTAGGCCTCGGGCACCTCGACCTTCAGGTTCCCCTGCTTGGCCACCACGTAGCCTCCCTGGACCCTGGCCTCGAACAGGTTCATGGGAGGGTTGCCAGTGAACGAGGCAACCCATGAGTTCCTGGGCCTCCTGTAGACCTCTACGGGGTCACCGTAGTCCTGTATGACGCCGTCGTGAAGTATCGCCAGCTTGGTGGCCAGGGACAGGGCCTCGACCTGGTCGTGGGTCACGTAAATTATGGTGGTCCCAAGGTCCCTGTGAAGCTGCTTCAGCTCCTCCCTCGCGAAGACCCTCACCTGGGCATCAAGGTTGGCCATGGGCTCGTCCATGAGGATTATGTCGGCCCCCTTGACTAGGGCCTTGGCTATGGCCACCCTCTGCCTCTGCCCCCCGCTCAGCTGGCCGGGCTTCTTGTAAAGCACGTCGTCGATCCTCAGCAGCTTAGCGACCTGCCTGACCTTGGCGTCTATCTCCTGTTTAGGCCTGTGCTGGAGCCTCAGGGGGAACGCTATGTTATCGTAGACCGTCATGAAGGGGTATATGGCGTAGCTCTGGAAGACCATGGCCACGTTCCTGTCCTTGGGGGACACGTCGTCAACCAGCTCCCCCCTTAGGTACACGTGGCCCCTGTCCTGCCTCAGCAGCCCAGCTATGACCCTCAGAAGCGTAGTCTTTCCCTCGCCCGAGGGGCCCAGCACGACCACCAGCTCACCCTTGTCCACGGAAAAGTTGACGCCCCTCAGCGGCGTCACAGAGCCGGCCTTCGTCCTGTAGGTCTTCCAGACGTCAACAAGTTTGACGTACTCCATGGCCCTCACCTGACCCTAGGAGGCCTCAAGTTAATATCACTTGATGCCCGCCAGGCTACTGTAGGCCCTTGTCATCATCCTCTGGGAGACCAGGAACAGGGCCATGAGCGGTATCCCCATCAGCACGGCGCCTGCTGCGAATATGTTATAGGCGGGGGCCGAGGCGTAGTTGTAGAGGCCAGCCAGGTACCAGAGGCCGAGCATGGCCGTCCAGGCGTTGCTGTTGCTCCCTATGAAGGCGTAGGCAGTTGCGTAGTCCATGTAGGCGCCGAGGAAGCCCAGGAGGACGGTGAGAGCTACGACTGGGACCGCCATCCTAAACACTATCCTCATGAAGGCCCCGAACCTTGAGAGGCCGTCTATCATGGCCGCCTCCTCGTAGTCAGGCGGTATGGCGTCTATCGACAGCTTCGCCAGGAACGCGGCGAAGACGGCCGTGCCAGGGGTGTAGGCGAGGACCAGGCCAGCGTAGTTGAGCAGGTGGAGCCTGGCGAATAGCAGGTAGAGGGGCACCGTGGTGGCGGTCACGGGCAGGAACGTTATTACGTAGACGAAGACGGCGAGGCTCTTCTTGGCCGGCATGTCAAGCCTCGAGAGGGCGTAGCCAGCCAGCATGGCCAGGGCAACGCTGAAGAGGGCCGTGGCAGCGGCCAGCTCTATGCTGTGCAGGACCCACAGCGGGAAGTTGGGCACCCTTATGCTCGGTATGAAGCGGCCCGTCAGCAGCTTCTCATAGGCCTCAAGGGTTATGTGCTTAGGTATGAGGGCCGATATAGTCAGCGAGACCAGGGTGCCGACGTTGCTGAATGACGTCATTATTACATAGTAAAGGGGGAGCACGGACCACGCTGCCATAACTATGAGGACTATGTACGAGATCGCCAGCCTCAGGGCCTTGAGGGCTATGCGCTTGGCCCTCCTGCTGGGCATGCTCTCACCCTCAGACCAGCCCCTCCAGGATGCCCGTGAACTTCAGCACTATCACGGCCAGGACCATGGTTATAGCCGTTGACACTATTGAGAGGGCCGACGCAAAGGCGTAGTTGTTATAGGAGAAGGCCTCCTGGTACGCGTAGACTATGAAGGTCTCCGTGGACGCTATTGGCTTGCTCGGGATGCCGGGGCCGCCGCCCGTGAGGACGTATATCGGGTAGAAGTTGTTCCACGTGAACACGAAGCTCGTTATGAAGACGAAGGCTATGGTCTTCCCGAGTGAGGGGAGCGTTATCCTCGCGAACTTAGTCAGCGCCCCTGCTCCGTCAACGTCCGCCAGCTCGTAGAGCTCCGACGGTATGCTCTGGAGGCCCGAGTAGAAGACCGTCATGTAGTAGGGGAAGCTGAGCCAAAGGTTCGTGACTATCAGGCCGGTCCAGGCGCCCCAGACCGAGTGGACCAGGTTTACGTGGGGCAGGTGCAGGAACGGGAGCAGGTACCTGTTCATGAAGCCGTAGGGGTCGGTCCACATGCCGCTCCAGACTAGGAGGGAGATGAAGCCGGGGAACGCCCAAGGGAGTATGAGGATTGCGTAGAAGAGCGACCTGCCGTAGAGGTCCCTCTGGTTGAGTATCAGGGCCAGAGCGAAGCCCAGGGCCATCATGGGTATCAGGCTCCCCAGGGTCCAGACGACCTCGTTTATGAGGAGCGACGTCAGGTAGCCCTGCCTTAACATCATCTTGTACTGGAGGAGGCCGACGAAGCGATAGTTGAAGAGGTGAAGCAAGCCCATGTTAGTGAACGATATGTAGACAGCGTAGAGTAGGGGGTAGAGGAAGAGGAAGAGGACGGCAACTATGAGGGGAAGGAAGTAAAGAAAACCCTCGACCTTTGGGCTAAGTCGCGGCATCAGCTCCCCGCCTCAGTACCTTGAGGCAGGGAGCTCGGCCACCATTAAATTCTCTAGGGCCGCTATGGGGGCTGGATCAAGGAGGCCGTTGGCCTGGAGCTGGCTGATGAAGTAGCTCTCCATGCCCTGGGCCGCCTGGACGGCGCTCAGGTTCCTGTACGCGAGGTACCAGACGGCGTACTGGTGGAAGCTGGGCCAGTAGTAGGCCATCTGCGGTATGTTGGGGAACTTCTGGCCGTGCTGGCTCTGCTCAAGTATGCCCTTCATGACCTGGTTGAGGCAAGCTATTGTCTGGTTGGGGGCGGGCTGGGACAGCTGGCTTATGGCCTGGCTGTAGGCGCTCTTGAGCGCAGGTATGTCCCTCGCGTAGTTCCACAGGTTCATCTCATGCGTGTAGTTGCTCATGAACTCTATGAAGAGCAGCGCTGCGCGGAAAGTGGCGTTCCACTGGCTCTGAGGCACCCCGTTGGCCTGTGACGTGGTTATGACCCAGCCCGTGCTCCCTATGAGCGGCGCCGCGTAGAGGCCGGTGCTGCTGACCACTGGCAGCGGGGCGGCGCCGAGGTTGCATCCCAGGGCATTGAAGTAGGTCATGAGGTCCCACGGGCCGTCAAATATTATGGCCGCCTTGTTGGCCATGAAGAGCTGGCCCTCAACCCCTCCTGCTCCTGCGCTCGGGGCGAGGTAGTTGACCCTGAGGTTGTAGGTCAGGTTGTACCAGAACTCAAGGGCGTTGACCATAGCTGATGAGTTCAGGGCTGGGTATATCTTACCGTTGACCGTCGTGAATATCTGCCCTCCGAAGCCGGCGAACCAGGCGGCGAACCTGTAGCCCCAGTCGTCGCCGATGCCATAGGCTATACCCCAGACGCCGGTCTTGTTGACCTGCTCAGCTATCTGAATAAGCTGGTCAGTGGTGTTGGGCGGGGCAGTTATGAACTTCTTGTTATAGAACATGACTATGTAGTTTATGTTGTCGGGCAGGCCGTAGACCGCCCCGTTGAGAGTCCAGTCCTCAACGGCCGTGGGGTTGAACTGGCTGAAGTAACTTGGAGGCAGGTACTGGGACAGGTTGACGAGTATGCCGGCGGCGAAGAGGGCGCCGCCGGCGTCGCTGCTGTCCCTTATAACTATCGGCGCGTTGCCTGCCTGGGCCTCCTTGATGATGTCGCTAGTGCCTACCGAGGCTCCGTACTGAACCTTAACGTGTATCCATGGGTACTCCTGCTCGAAGGCGGCCAGGCTGGCGTTGAAGGCCGCGTTCTCGCTGGTGCTGTAGCTGTCAGCGACTGTTATCGTGACCACAGATGGGGTCGTGGTCGTTGTTGTGGTCGTTATCGTCGAAGTGGTGGTCGTTGTTGTCGTGGTGGTTGTGGTGGTCGGGGTTGTCGTGGTAGTAGTTGTGGGCGTTACGTGGTGCTTACTGACGTAATAGTATGCTAGGCCGCCTGCGACCGCAACTACTATTATGACAATCACTATAGCTGCCAGGGCAGCAGTTGATATAGACCTCCTAGGTCTCAACACGTACACCTCACTATAATTAAAGAAGGCCTCAGGTATAAACGGCTTTAATTCAAGTCTTTAATATTTTAAACCTGAACATAACTAGCGGAGGTCTGGAGGGCCTCCGGTCTTACCTGCCCATCCTGAGCCTCAGCCTCACGGCCGCGTCGTACGGGAACTCCCCCCTGGACTCCACTAGGCTCCTGCCGTCCGACCCCCTGGGGACAGGGAGGCCCATGAGGGTCAGGGCCGTGGGGGCCACGTCATAGGTCTCCGCCGCTGAGGCCTTGACCTCCTCGCCTACGACCAGGAGGACGCCGTTGACCTCGTGGTCCGGCATCATGTCGTGCCTCAGCTGGGCCAGCGACCTGCTGGAGACGGGCCAGTACCTCTCCTCGTCAACGGACTCGACGAAGAGGGCAGGGTACGGGGGGAGGTAGGCGCCCCTGAACCTCTCCTCAAGCCTGGTGACTCTAAGGTAGCGGGAGGCCCTGGAGGCCTCCAGGGCCCTGAGCCCCCTCTCCCTCTCCGCCTCCCCCCTGAAGTACAGTATTCTATCTATGGAGAGCCCGCCAGCGTCATAGGTGAAGGGCTGCTCCGAGAGCTCGCTCTGCCGCCCGGCGCCCTCATGCGTGGCGGCCCTGGCGACCGCCACAAGCTCGCCGCCCACGGTCTCCCTGAGCCGGGGGAACCTCCTTGAGAGCTCCCTCGGCGAGATGGCTGGGGGCAGGGCCACAGATACCTCGTCCAGGACGCTCACCAGGCTGAGCAGGAGCCTCCCCCTCAGGCTGCTTGGCAGCCCCACCCCGAACTCCCTCATGAGGGGGGCCAGCACGTTGACGCAGGTCCTGTGCAGGCCTGCCCCGTGGTCTGAGGCCAGCATGAAGCTCCTCGACCTCTTCATCAGCTCGCCGGCCAGCTCGTCTATGGCCCTCCACACCGCCTCTGACCTGGGGCCCACTGAGAGCACCTCGCGGTGGTCCCTGTGGAAGGCCTGGTCAGGGTAAGGGAGGACCACGAAGTAGGCGTCGGCGTCCACCTCGCTCAGAAGCTCCAGGGTTCCCTCTATAATCATCTCAGTCCTCCTGTAGGGGTCTGGGACCTCGTCATAGGTGGGGAAGTACCTCCCGAGCCTGCCCCCGAGGTCCTCTGGGCTGAACTCAACCCTTGGGGCGAGGAAGGTGTCGCCCACGACCGCCATCTTCCTGAGGCAGCACAGCCCTCTTAGGGGCCAAGTGAGGGGGTAATTGACAACAGCCACGTCAAGGCCCATGAGGGCTGCGTCCTCAAAGGCCCTTGGGAACATCACGTCAAGCGACGTGTAGGGCTTAGAGAGGTGCTCCCCGTTAGGGCCCCTGTAGTACTTGGTGAAGCCCCAGACGCCGTGCTTGGCCGGGTTGACCCCAGAGGCCATGCTGGTCCACTGCACAGGGGTTATGGGGGGCATTGAACGCAGGGGTATGGGCCTTGAAAGCGAGAGGGCGTAGCCCAGGTTCTTCAGGCCTAGCTTTGACACGGCCCGCTCAAGCAGCCACGGCGACAGAGCGTCAAGGCCTAGCAGCGAGAACCTCAAGCCTGCTTCCGAAGCTCCTCCTGTGGCCGAGTTTTAAAGGTGAGGATTATGCGCCCTCGGCGAAGGAGCTGACCACGTACCACTCGAGCTTCTCCTCGTCCCTCTCAGTTACTTCGAACTTCATCCTCTTCACCTCCTTCGCCTCAACCTGAGCGCCTCTCTGGACGCTCACCCTCTTTCACCTCCTGTAACACGATAGGAGTCGGAGCCTTATAAGGTGGTGTCCAAGAGTTCTTTCGGCAACTGCCTAACTAAGGCTGGCCGACGTACACCCTTTTTATAACTTGAAGGAGGGAGGCACGCGGCGGGCCTTGGGAGCTTGAAGGCGCTGAGAGTTAAGGTCGATATACCGATAGCGGCCCTCGGGCACGTCAACGCCTACGCTCTCGTCAGCGAGCCCTCGGGCAGCTTCGTCCTGGTTGACCCAGGCATGTACTGGGCTGAGGGGCTTGAGTCGCTGGGCAGGGGCCTCAGGGCCCTCGGGCTCAGGCCATGCGACGTTGAGGCCTACGTGGTGACGCACTTCCACGTTGACCACGCAACGGCCGCTCCCCTCTTGGCCAGCCTGTGCCCGGCCCCTGTCTACATAGGCGAGAAGGACCTGAGGGCAGCCAGGGACGGCTTCGAGTCCTACTTCAACGGGGTCCTTGAGCTCTACCGCCACTACGGCGTCCCGCCGCAGGAGCTTGAGGCCATGAGGGGCGTCCACCCGGCCCCGAGGCTTGCCAGGGTCTATGACGAGCTCGCCGAGCTGGCCAGGCCGCTGACCGAGGGCGACGAGCTCAGGGTCGGCGACGAGGCGGCCAGGGTTATTGAGGTCCCAGGCCACACGCCAGGCCACATAGCGCTGCTGATAAACGGCGGCAGGGAGGCCATAGTGGGCGACTCCCTGCTTAACGACATAACCCCCCACGTAGTCCTTGACAACACGTCAAGGGACGCCCTAGGCGAGTACCTGAGGACCCTCAGGAGGCTCCAGGGCGAGGGCATAGGATTGGCGTGGCCCGGCCACAGGGACGAAGTTAGGGACGTAGCAAGGAGGGCCGCGGAGATAGAGGCCCATCATGAGGAGAGGCTGAGGCAGGTGCTGGCCATGATATCCGCCTCGCCGGCCACCCTCTACGACGTGGCCAGGAGGCTGAGGTGGAGGACCAGGGCCGCCACCTGGGCCGACATGAGCCCCTACGAGAGGTACTTCGCCATAGGGGAGGCCCTCGCCCACCTTATGAGGTTAGTGAGGGTGGGGCTGGCCGAGGAGGTGGTTACAGGGGAGGGCATAGCCTTCAGCCGACCTCCTCCCCGCCCTGAAGGGCGAGGGCTCCCTTAGGGCGGCTCATTGGTTTGCGGCTTACCGCCTTCACCTTCACAGCATCATGGCTGGCGGGCGCATATGCGCCCACCCCGCTCCGCTCGTCCAGCGGTAGACCGCGGGCCGGGCCTTCGGCCCATTACCCCTATCCCTCACCACGGAGAGCCCTCCATCCGTGGATCCCAGGGACTCGGGGATATGTGGGGCCCCTATGTGGGGCATCCCCTTGCGGGGACACCATTTGTTCCACGCAACTTTAAGTG
>WYEB01000828.1_pt1 | contig 9979 bp, 9 predicted proteins | sample 6343061 | NCBI WGS metagenome assembly WYEB01 (sample SAMN13812332, study PRJNA600296) | hot springs metagenome | biome: ENVO:00000051; feature: ENVO:00002007; isolation source: sediment sample from Evening Primrose shelf | place: USA: Yellowstone National Park, Evening Primrose Hot Spring ... | reverse complement strand
CCAGCATCTTAAAAAGAATCGAGTCTCTATTAAATATTAATAAGATTGTTTTGATACCTGAAGAGGTTTTTATATCAACATTATCAAGTAGCAATAAGATGATGATACTTAATCTTCTATCTAGAGGTCCCTTAAAAGCTTCAGAGATCGCTAGATCATTAAAAATTAGTAGAAGTCTTGTGTATAAATATTTGAGAGAACTTGAGGAGAAAGGTTTTATAGAAAAAATTAATGATCTATATCGTGTGGTATCAAATGTATATATAGGATACAGATTATATGAGAGAAATAATGAGATCATTATTAAAATGTCTAGCGATAAAATTGCTTATATTGATGAAATATATGGCATATTCTTCATAACTATAGGTAAAGATCTTATTCCATTATGTGGAGAATGTATCATATACGAGTCATGTAATAAAATATTAGATGACATTGTTAGAAGATATAAAATTAAGATAGATAAAGATATTCTTCCAGCATATAAAATCTCGAAGATCATATCTGAAAATATTAGAAAGAATATAAGGAGATATCTCTCGAGAGGATATATAATATTGAAAAGATAATTAATAATAAAGAGAGTAGATAGATGAGAATATCAATAAAAATCTCAGGCTTTACATATCCTTTCTATAGATTAGAGAGAGATAAAGATGTTACAGAGATAACATTTGCTAAAACATTTGTTGAAGCTGACTGTCTTTACAATATTTTTCACGGGATCATATGTGTACCATATATGTATTATTCAGATGATAAAGATCTTGATGAAGAAATTTTAAAAAGATCTTTTGAATATAATTTTCTACCATATTTCGCAGATGACATAGCCGTCTTCAAAAGAATATATGACTATATCAAAATTCATTATAAATATATTTTATATAAAAGGATCTATGACCTCTCAAAGAAGTATAGAGATATATCTTTATTTAAAGATCTTAGAATAAAATATTTTTACGACCCAAATGAGAGGATCAGATTTATAGACAAGATCTTATTAAAGATCTTAGAAATAGATCCTGAGAAAAAATTTATTGAAAAAGATATTTTAGAGTTTCTTATCAAAAGATATTCAGGTAGATACGGAGATCTTTTAGCTAGACTTAAAATTGAGTTTAAAAAAATTTCTGATGCTTTAGAAAACTTTGGATCTCTAATTGATCTTTATATGAACCCTTTTATTCAGCTATATAAAGATATAAAGATCCCTTTGACAGAACATGTAGAGGCCCCCCCTCCCGAGAGCCTTATATATGTTCCAGAGGGAGTTGTCTTGAAAAGATCTATGGCGAAAGCTAAGACTATCAAAAGAGAAGTTAGAGAGAGAGGACCTGGGATTGTCACCTCGTTGTCATCTGCTAAAATAAGATCTTTTAAAGAAAACGTTTTATTTGTAGAGAAAAGATTTCTTGACATAACTTCTGTTAAATGGTTTTTCACGTCTCCTGTGATTGAGATGCTCAAAAGATATGGTGTGAAGCTTAGCACAGATCCTTTGGATAGGTTATGGAATGAATATATATATACGCTTAAGCTGAGAAAAGAATATTTTAATACTCCAAAGATTCTTTGGATAGATCCTTGGAGCTATATTATTGCTAAAGAATATATTGATGCTAAAAATCTTCTTGAGATTATAATAGATAAAGAAAAAGATCTTGAGAACATCTGTTCTTTATTTGGCAGAACACTAGCTCTTCTTCATATCAAAAAGATATGTCTAGGAGACTCTAATCCTAGAAACTTCCTGATCAAAAGAATAGCAAGTGGAAATAATAAAGAAAAAACTGACGTCTCCGATATATATAAAATATATTTCATAGATCTGGAGCAGACCTCTGAGTGTATTGGGATAAACAATGTTACATGGGATCTTGCGAGCCTAGTATATTTCACTTATCTAATGAGTTCCAGAAGATCTTTTGATAAAACAAGATCATGTATGGAGAACATGTTCAGAGAATATTTTGTAACAATAGAAAGATTCGGTGATTCTCATCTTAATGTAAACGTTATAAGAGATAGACTGTCAGATCCTGTTTATCTAACAATATTTTTGTCAGGAACATCACTGATTTTTTCGCCATTTGCTACTGTAAAAATTTATAAAGCATATGATCTGTTGAATCAGATGAAGAAGAGATCTGAATAACTTATTTACCGTCTTTCAGATGTATAATTCTCTCGCCAGTCTTAACAAACGTTTTTACAGCATTAACCACCTCGGTCTCTGTCACAGGTCTTCCAGTCCATTTAAGTGCTTGATGAGGTATCTCTATTCCCGTCTCCATCTTAATGAATCTGCTGGCCTGACCAAGATAGTTGTTCTCGATAGAAATTAAAATTCTGCTTTTCTTAAGAATTTTTTTGATATAATCTTTTGGTAAAGGTGCGAAAACCTTAATCTGTAGGAAACTCACATCTAAACCCTCTGATCTTAATATGTCTAACGCATCTAACACAGCTCCTTTAACGCTCCCCCATGCAATTATTAATATGTCAGATCCTTCTTCTCCATATAATACTGCTCTCTCCTCCACAGGGATCTCTTTATCAGCTGTCTCAAGTTTTTTCATTCTCTTCATATACATTCTATATCTAATCTCTGGATCCTCTGTTATATGTCCTTTAGTCTCATGTTCATCACCTGTGTACCACATAACTGTTTCAGAAGATCCTATGAATGCTCTCGGTGATATGCCGTCTTCTGTGAAAGCAAATCTCTCGTAATCCCATCCTCCTCTCTCAACGATCTTTCCTCTCTCAATTTTTATCTTATCTCTCTTAGGTATATTCACTAGAGACCATGAGTTTGCAAGATTCTTATCAACAAGATGTATAACAGGCAGCTGATATTTCTCAGCCCAGTTAAGAGCTTTAATAGCATCATAAATCAGCTCCTCATGATCTCCTGATGCAATAACTATTCTTGGGAATTCCCCGTGGCCAGCAAATATTGAGAACAAAAGATCTGATTGACTATCTCTTGTAGGCAATCCAGTGCTAGGACCTCCTCTCATATAATATGTGATCACTACAGGTACCTCATTCATTCCTGCAAAACCTATGCCTTCAACCATTAATGAGAATCCTGGTCCACTTGTTGCTGTGGCTGCACGTGCGCCTGTGAGAGCAGCTCCTATCGCCATGTTTATAGCTGCCAGCTCATCTTCTGTCTGAAACACTAATATTCCGGCACCTTTTAAAAGCTCTGCCTCCTCTTTAAAGTCAGGATCTATCTCAAGCAGCTCATAACTCTCTAGAAAGAAAGACTCGTCAGCTGCCGGCGTTATAGGATAATAAGTCTGTACTGTCAATCCTCCAAGTATCTTTCCAACGGCCACTGCCTCGTTTCCATTTAGAAGAATCATCTTATCTCTACCATTAACAGGCTTAGAGATCTTTTTGTAAGAGCTCATGAGATTCTTTCTCATATATTCATATACGACCTCTGCAACAATCTCATTTTGTTTAATGACTTGTGGTCTTCTCAGGCCGAAGTATGATTCTAAAGCTTTTTTAAAATATTCATGCGGAAGATCTATTAATGTGGTGATTGATGCCAGAACCACTGTGTTAAGAAATCTCTGAACAGCAGATAATGATCCTGCGCCAAGTCTCTCAGCTGCTATCTTTAGAATATCTTGATAAGATATTTTGTATAATTTGGCGCTCAACTTTTCTGCGGAGTATCTCAGAGCATCTTTTATAGTAGGTGCATAACCATTTTCCTCTAAGAATCTTGAGATCCTTTCTTTAGTCTCCTCAAACATCATAGGCAAAGAATCTATCTTAATATTTTCAAAAGAAGGATCATATATTATTGCTCCTCCAAAAACTATATCATCAAAATGTGTGGCAACAGACTCAGCATCCATTGCCGCAACAATATCAACCTTACTTTTTACAGATCTTACCGGAGAATCTCTGGCTCTCACTTGGAAATAGCTATGTCTCCCTGTAATATTAGAGTAATACTCTCTCTTACCATATACATATAGACCGTATTCGCCTAATGCTCTTATAAATATCTGAGCAGCAGTCTCGATACCTCCGCCTTGAGGACCTCCTAACAAAATCTCGATCTCATTTTGAGAAGACAATCTTTACACCAGCTCACTGCCTTCATTATATAAGTTTTCTAGAATATAAGCATTCTAAGACGTCATGATGTTAAAAATAAAATCTTTCAACATATAATATGAAACGGCGGGTAGGGCCCGGAGCCTCGCCCACCTCCCACGCCCGAGTAGGGCGTAATGCGGGGGCCAGTAACCACGACGCACATGCTACACAGACACAGGATCCCTAGACACAGCAATGAAGTCCGTCCCATGGGGCCGGCGGTGGCGGAGGATCTCTCGGAGGAGAGATCCTACCGCCTTTACATGGGGAACCTGGCCAGGGCCGGAAGGCAGCAACCTAACCCATGACGCCCGGCGTTCATGGGGGAGCGGGCGGAGCCGAGGTCTGGGGGCGTCCTGTGTCTGTGTAGCATGTGTGTCGTGGAGCCGCCGATCAGCTTTATCATGTTCTATGTTCTCAGCTTTTATAGGATAGGTTTTATCAAGTTTTATTGTTCTGTTTTTTGTTCAGTATGGTACTTTTTTCAGCTTTAGTCTGAATGCTCCGTAGTTAGTTGCTAGATGTATCAAGGGTATCAATAGTACTCCTATAATATAGTTCTCGATGTTTATATGAAGATTCACGTATTTCTCTATGCCACTCAGTCTTATCACAATAGTTGCGAGAACCAGAAAATTCGTTTGATCTAGCAGAGGTGCTGGGGCTCCTCTTTCTATCCCAAGTCTTCGTTTTATAAATGCTCCTACCAAATCTCCTACGCATGCTCCGATACCTGAGATCAAACCATATAAGATGAAATATATGTTGTTGACATATACTGTGTATATAGATCCTATGGCTGTTCCAAATATTATGAAGAGACCTAATCCTTCAAATGTTTTTCCATCTCCAAATATTCTTCTTCCATCTATAAATCTTTTATTCATATCAATAGGAGTTCCTTTCTTAATTAACACAGGCGCTCCATTTGCAGCCATTGATGGAAAATATATGATCAATGTCTCCAAGATCTTTGATAAGATCTCTTTAATCAGATCCATATGATATCATCATGAGAAATTTTAAATCTAAAACTTTTTTTCTCTCTCTCTAAAAAGATCTCGCGAACATCTTCATAGACTTTTTTAACTCTGATCATGTAAGGATCATAGAATTGTATAAGATCAATTCCTGAAGGCTCTACGCCTTCATCGCTCTCTCTGACTTGCGCAGAAAATATCACATATCTTTTCATATTCTCAGAGAGAAGAAATGTTAAAGCATTTATAGAGAGAAACATTTCATTAGCTCTAAAACTAGTCAAAGCCTCTATTCTATAGAGATAATTTATAGAGTCAATAGCAATAACATCTATATCATACCCAAAAAGTTTTATGATGATCTTTAAAAGCTCACTTAAACTACTTGGAGTAGCTATAAATATCTTGTCTAAAAACTTATCATCTATTATGCTGAAAAGTCTATTAAGATGGACAGTGCCCTCCGTAGAGACATATGCTACAGAATATCCTTTTGACACACTCTCTTTCAATATTTTAAATATGAGATTAGTTTTTCCAGAGCCAGGCTCACCGTATAATAATATAAATCTTATTTTATCTCTCTCAAATATATGATCAAGATCTTTATTTCCAGTATATATCATAAAATGCTCCAGATGTTTTTACTAAATATCATCTTCGCAACAAAATATTTTTAACGGCTATAGCCGAGATCTCTATCATAAGATCTATGTCTATTCTCTCAGTGTTGATAACAAGATCAAACACGCTAAGATCATTAATATCAACCTTATAATACTCCCAGAATCTTTTTTTCATAGACTGTTCTCTAGAGATGATCTCTTTCAAAGCTTCTTCAAAACTTTTTTTATCTCTCTCAGCAACTCTTCGAGCTCTAGTCTCTAAAGACGCTGTGACATAAATAGATAGATCACTAAGATCTTTCAAAAGCCATCCTCCCACATGAGTATCTAATACCACATCGCCTTTCTCAGCCTCTGATCTTGCCAAAGCATCAACCTCATGATCTATCGAAGGATCTTTCTCAGCGATTTTATCAAGCTCCAAAGGATCAATGCCTCTCTCAGAAGCTATTTTTCTATAAAAATGGCCTGTGGAATAATATCTTAAATTAAATAATTCAGCAATTTTTTTAGCAAGAGTAGATTTTCCAGAGCCTGGAGGACCTCCTATTATAATCACGATCTTTCTTCTATCATCTTTGTCAGAAGATGATGTGTTCATCTAAAAACCCTTTAAAATCTATTGAGAAACCATAGATCTAATGTAGCTCTTAAGGATCTCTTCTACACACTTGTGACATAATACTCCTCCAAAGATTCTTTCAGGTCTTTTCATAGACTTAGGAAGTCTCCTAAGATCAACAGGATCTCTAGGAACTCCTGATAATATTGAGCCACATCTCGCACATCTTGGTATAAAATGTTTTCTTCTCTCATAATGAATCACTGTCTCTCCGGAGGGGGTTCTCACCTTGATTCTTTTTAAAGATCTTGATCTTAACGCAGGTCTCGGCATTATGTATTCCTCTACAAAAAGATTGATAAATTAATCCTTATATATATTACTAGCTGTTTTATCTCAAAGAATCTTTATGACTCAAGATCTTTTAATGCGCTTCTTCTTCTTCTAGACTCTGCTTCTTCAAAAGTGTTTCTGACTATTATCTCATAAAGAACAGCTTCTCTCTCTTTAGGTCTTAACAATCTTCCTAGTCTCTGTATAAATTGTCTTCTAGAGCCTGTTCCAGCAACTAAAATTCCTACGTTAGCATCTGGTATATCAATCCCTTCATCTCCTACTGAAGTGACTACAAGAGCTTTATAATAACCTGATCTGAATAACTCAAAATTCTTTTTTCTTGTAGAAGGATCTGTCTCACCTGTTATAACAGGTATTCCCAGTAGCTTGCCGATCTCCTCAGCCTGATCTATGTATTGAGTAAATATCAAGATCTTAGATCCTTTCTTAAGCTCCTCATAAAAGATCTTTTTAAGAGCCTCAATCTTCTCTTTGGCCATATGAACAAGCATTCTCATCTGAGTACGGATCCTAAGTGCCTCAGCTGCTTCTTCATCACCTTTTTTAGCTCTTGAGACAAGCTCTTCAAAAGTATATCCACGTGAAAGCTTACTATATTTATCCTTAAGATCTTTATATATCTTCATCTCCTCAGGAGTCAAATCCACCTTAACAACTTTGATCATGAATGGAGCCAGATAACCTTCTTCAGCAAGTTCTTTAGCACTTTTTGTATAGACAATTCCTCCGAGCATTGGGAAAAGCTCTTCATGTCTACCATCTTCACGATAAGGTGTTGCTGACAATCCTAATCTATAATATGCGAAGCTGTGTAAAGCTATTTTTCTAAATTTATCAGCTGGGAGATGATGACACTCATCTATTATTATAAAAGAGAAATATGGTGATAAAGTCTCTATATATCTAAAAGCTGTCTGATAAGTGGAGACAGTTATTGGGGCAATTCTCTTCTCCTCTCCATGAAAAACTCCGACCTCTGACTGAGACAATTTTAAACCTCTGATCAATTGTTCTTTCCATTGTTTGACCTGTTCTCTTGTGAAAGCAACTATAAGAGTCCATTTGCTAAGTTCAGCCACGGCAGCTACTCCTACAATAGTTTTCCCAGATCCTGTTGGCAGAGCAATTATTCCTCTATAAGAATTCTCAATCCATTTATTCAAAGCCTCTTTCTGATAATCTCTCAGCTGAATATTTAGAACAGGTTTTATAGGAAGACTTCTCTCGATGAAACCAGTTTTATCAATAATTTTCACATTATATCTATTGAAGTGGCTAATTATCTTACGATAATATATAGGATATGTCTTGAAAATCTTCTCATTACGATCATAATGAAGCACATCTCTAACATCATTTAATACTTCTCCTAAAAAATTCTCTGGCTTAATTATGATCTCTCCGTCTTTATATAAGATCTCTATTTTAACACTTTTTCTCTCTAACTCTTTCTCAACTAAAGATTTAATCTCCTCAAGATCTTTCTCATTAATCTCGGCACCATAACTCATAAGAAGATCTATTATAGACTCTGTGTCAAAACCATTTTTAACAGCTTTTGAAGGATTAAATATGAATATTGTACGACCTCTATCTCTACCAACATAATCACTGATCTTAAGAAGCTCTTGAAAATCATCTTTCTCAAGCCATCTGTTTATTCTGAAATATACTCCCATAAGTCACACCTGAGAATATATATCCTCGATCTCTGACACAAGATCATTAGAATAATCAATTATTCTTAACATGCCCTCATACTTCACATTATATATTTTATCAATAATCTCATAAAATAATTGCCTAAGATCTTTACCAGGCTCAGGCTCTTTAATAATAATACTACACTCATGAAAACTCATTATCATGCCTCCTATTTTCTCAGCTATCTTATTAATCTCATCAAGAGACATGTCAAGATCTTTTCTACAGAAATTGACAGGAATCATAAGTCCAAGTCCATAGACATCTTCAGTATAAGGATTTAGAACAAGAAACATTATAATAGGCGTAAAAAGATCCTTGGAGGCCGATGATAATAAAATATATAATGTGTTGCCTCCGCTCATCCTAAGATCTTCTAAAGCGATATACATCTCCTCAACATTATCAACAAAATCTCTTAAAACAGACACAAGATCATCATATTTAGCAAATATCTCTTGATACACTTTATACATATCCTATTTAAAATATGATATAAAACCTATATTCAAAACAGCTGAGAGAAGTCTTAACATGCTAAATGGTTCTAATGTCTTCAGGAGCAACTATGGTTATCCCATCTTTTTGAGCCGCAATTATTATTTCATGACCCCTCCCCGCTCTAAAGGGCGAGGCTTGTACTTATCTCGTCAGGGTTTCTATCAGCTATGTATGGTGCTATCATCATGATCTTCGATGCTTTTCTTCCACAGACCTTCTCATATAATTCTACTTTCTTCTTAAGATATAAAGGCTCTCCTCTCTTTATACTAGATGTTATCTCAATGGCAATTACCAACGAATCTTTAATAACAATATCAAGATCTATGGTAGAGGGATGACCATATACGTATCCAGTACTATCAAACCAGATCCATTTCTCAACAGAATATCCCACAGATCTTAATAAATCTCTTATACCTTCTCTGACAGCCTCCTCATTGATCAAGCCCCACCTACTTCCTATGGACATAAGTCTCATCTCAATCAATTTTTTGACTTCATCGAGATCTCTCTTAGTGACCATGACATTTTTTATCTCACCGATCTCACCTCTGATCCTGCCGATCTCACTTTTCACTTCACCAAGATCCTTTTTAGCTATCGTGCTCAAATCTTCGAGAGATCTTATGAGAGACGTCCATGGAGCCACTTTTAATAATGCCTCCTGAAGTATGACAGGATTTTTAACAAGGATCTCTATTATAAACTCAGCCTCTTCTCTAAAGATCTCTATGAGAACTATTTTCACAATATCTCTTAATATTCTCTGAAGTAGCCACTATATCTCTCCTTATATAAATTATCTCTATTAAGACTAATTAAAAAGATGTTTTGAAAGCTTTGAATCAAAGATCTATTGTTAGCCAGGTTTGGCCAGAAAATAAAAAGATTATATTATGAAGGTTATCTTTTCATATCCTCTGATCCTTGTGTTCTTTTTTACATATATTATGAGATTCTCTCCTTCAATCTCCCATGTTCCATCAATGATCACTTCTATGATCCTAGATCCTTTGGGGAGATACCAGTATGAGGAGTAGTCATATTCTGCATAAGTTGCCTCATAAATGTTTTCATAGACATTTCTTCCTTTTCGCAGTTCTATATCTGCT
>WYEB01000826.1_pt1 | contig 9981 bp, 14 predicted proteins | sample 6343061 | NCBI WGS metagenome assembly WYEB01 (sample SAMN13812332, study PRJNA600296) | hot springs metagenome | biome: ENVO:00000051; feature: ENVO:00002007; isolation source: sediment sample from Evening Primrose shelf | place: USA: Yellowstone National Park, Evening Primrose Hot Spring ... | reverse complement strand
GAGCCCTGGGCAGGTACACAGTTAGGCTATACTAGACAGGCGCAGATTAGTGCTAATCAACACCATTACCAATAAGCCCCCTGTGGGCACTATTGAAGGCGTGTTGAGGGGGAGTATTGGCTCCATCAAGAGTATTGTGGGGAGTAGGTTCCATGGTGAGTACGTTGGCTATAGGCTTGACCCCATCCCATTCATCATCATTAGGATTGAGGACAGCCTCATTGAGGTTCCAATCACCAACCCAGCCTTCAAGGCAATCCTCGAAAAAACCTACAGGACTCTTGAGGACTATGAGAAGGCCATGCTACTAGCCTACGAGGCGAGTGGCATTTTCAGGGTTCACCCATACTACATTCAATTGTTAATCCTTGATGCCATCCAACTAAGCCAACTACTTGGCATTAGGACTGCTAATACCCTTGTTGAAACACTCCTTGAACACCCCCTTAGCCGTGAGCGTGCTGGCATGATTGGTAGGCGTGGTGTAGAGTGGCTTGTGAGGGCTATGATTAATGTAGGCTTACTTAACATGCCCGAGGATGACTCTTGTGCATCATGCTCCTGATAAATGCATAAATTGGTGACTCATCCACCCCACTTAATGGTAGTATAATGTAGTAATTAACATCACTTGAGCCTCCCAAAACGTGAGTTTAATTCGCTGGGGCATAAGGCTAGCACCTAATCAACACCATCACCAATAACCCACCCAATGAAGGTACAATTCCCAATCTTCACCAGGCCAAGGACAGTCACAAGATTCTACAAGATAAGGCCTTGGGAGAAGCCACCACCAATGAGGCCAAGGGCAATATTCATCGACATTGGAGTCGAGAAGCCAAGGACTGGGAATGCTAACAGGGATGCGGTGAGGGGTATTGGCTTGGCGGAGTACTTTGCCTTTGTCAGGAGATTTTGGAATGATGCCACCTTATTCATAATACCAGATAGTCATGATGTTGTTGAGCATTTTAGGAGGCTTGAGGCTTCAATAGCCTATATTACCAGGCTTAGGGGTGTTATGAAGCATGCACTCCCCATTGTGGTATGCCACTACTGTGATGATGAGGGTGTCTTCAATAAGACTCTTGAGTGGGTTAGGATTATTGAGGATGCTTGGGGTAGCCCAGTTGTCATTGGTATCCCAGGCACTATTATCACATCGGCTAGGGGTAAGTTCAAGTGCGCTGGGGATGTTGGTAAGTGCATTAAGTTCACTTCAAGCCTCATTGTGAGGCTTGTTGATTATGGTTTTAGTGGTAGGGTTCACATTCTTGGTATTAGGAAGAGGGTCTTCAGTTTCCTGCATTCGAGTGGGTTGGCTAGGCATGTTTTATCCGCTGATACTGATGTGGTTGATTTGGCTCCTAATGAGGATGCTAGGCGTGGGTTGAGGGGGTGTGGTGGTTGTTTTCAGGCAAGTGGTGTGCTTATGGATGAGTGGTATTTGGAGTGGTTTAAGCCGTATGAGCCTATGCTTGATGTTGGGGATTGGCTTCGTAGGCTTAGTGGCTTATTGGCTAATTAACCCTGACTGATAGTCCTCATATGGTGCGTTTTAGGGTTAGTGTTAATGTGGAGGAGGTGTTGATAAACCAGTTGAATGCCCCTGCTCTGATTAATGATTTGAGGGTGGTTATAAGGGGTTGGGATGCCTCAAGGTTTGACTTCAAGAATGGGTTCATCCTTGGTAGTGACAGGTACTACTACATTGTTAAAGCGGGGCCTCCAAGGCTTATTGATGTCACCACGAATAACCCAAAGTGGGCTGTGGAGACCCTGGAGGCATTGCTTCATTTTGCAGGTAAACTGCCAATCAGCATTGTGGTTGGGTTCAGGGAGGGGCGTGGTGTCGTTAGCATTGAAGTGGCGCTGACACCCAGGGAGGGTAAAAACTAGTATAATACTATAATATAATACTAAAGAGCCTCCTAGCCACCACCCCAAACTCACACCTATAATCCAACAGCGCCCCGTTTCCCCTCATGCCTGCGACCCTAATCACCAGTCATCCTCTGTCGGGACTAAGCCCCCATTCTCGGGGCATCATGGTTCAGTGCCCACGGGGCTGGGTCTTAAACCACCCACCTTCACAGTACTCCACTCAGGCAGGCGGTCAGTATAGCTCCAAAGTACCCGCTTATAAGTTTTTCGCCTATTTTTAAATTAAATTCTGCGAAATTTTTATAAATTTTGCCTCCTATTGTTGGTTATGCCTGAGGCTGTTTACTTCAGGGGGAGGGTTGTGGTTGGGAAGAGGGTTGGTGGGAGGGTTTACGTTAGGATTGACGTGTACATTGATGAGGGTGGTGGGGAGTTGGCGAAGTATGTTGGTAGGGAGGTTGGTGGAATAGCAGTGGTGATTGGTGGTGAAGGCTCATAGGGCAATACTCATTAGGCTACCGAAGGACAAGTGTGATACCAATTATATTAATCGGCTGATGGCCCTCACTAACCTAGCCTACCGTGGTTTTGAAGTCTGGGTTCCAGACCTGCCAAAGGCAATACAGTACCAACTCTACAGTTTCAAAAACTTCAAGGGTAGCCTAGCATTCGGCACTAAGCCGAAGAGGTGGTTTGCTAGGGCTTGGGTTCCATTGAAAACGTTTAGGATTTACCAAGATGATTCCAAGAAGGGCGACCCAAACGCACCAATTGTTCTTGACTTCAAGAACAATGCCATTAGGCTACGCCAGGTTTGTAAAAATGAGCCTAGGTATGTTGTTGAGGTTCCAATGCCCAAGTGGGTTGTTGATAGGATTAAGGAAGGTGGTGATGTTAAGTACGCAATGATTGGGCTTAAGGATAATGAACCATACCTGGCTTTAACTGCTGGGCGTGAGGTTGAGCCATATGCTCCCAGTGGGTATGTCCTAGCCGTTGATGTTAATTCCTGGAGGTACGGCATAGCGTGGGGTTTGATAAGGAGTGGTAAGTTAGTGACGTGGAGGGCTGAAGGGCCGAACACATTCTTAATCAACACCCTCTACCACCAGGCTGTGGATAGGGAGAGGGTGGTTGGTAAATTGAGGAGGGTTGGTTACGGGGACTCCATGAAGGCGAGTAGGGTTAGGGAGCAGGTTAAGTCTAGGTGGAGTCGTATTTATAGGATTACGAGGGATAAGGCATACTTCCTGGCGAGTAAGCTAGTCAGGAAGGCATTGAAGTATAGGGCAATGCTGGTCATTGATGATGTGACTGAGGAGTCAAGGAAGGAGCTACTTGAAGAAAAACTACCGCCAGATGTAATTAAGTTGTTTATGAGTAGCCTGAGGAGGTTCGTGCACCAGTTGGAGGCCTTGGCGCAGTGGTACGGTGTGCCATACAGGTTCGAGAGGCTGTACAGTACAATATGCCCAAAGTGTGGGCATGAGCTCACTCAAGTGGAGGGTAGGGTGATGGTTTGCGGGAACTGTGGCTTCAAGGCTCCTAGGGACATGGTGCCAATGCACTGGGCAATAATTAAACTCTTTGGGAAAAAACGGGGCGTGTTTTAAACAGCCCAAGTCCCCTTAAAGGATTTAACCTGGGACTTGGGCAGTCACAGTGAATGGTATGTTCGCCCCAGTGGATAGGTAGATTACACCACTGTACTGTACTCCAGGCGTGTAGGAGCCAGTGCACTGGTAAACCAGGTAAGCTATCGTTCCACCAGGGATGACGACGCCATTATTAGTGGTCGTCACACCAACCACTGTAGCCGTAATACTCGCTGGGCTTGATGGGCTCGGGCTTGATGCGGAAGCACCTTGGAAGGTGCATGACGCACCACTAAGCGTCACACTAACAATATTCTGTGTTGTACCGCCTGGGTTGCTAACGTAGAGTATTAGGTATGGGGTGCCACTACTAATGTACAAGTCCTCGCTTATTGCATTCAGTGTTGTAGCGTGGGCGCTTCCTTTGAAGACTCCGAAGACCCATACTGCCACTGCCACTGCCAGTGCTATTGCCACTGCTATCAGTATTATTGTAGCCACCACATTGCTTATACCACGCCTCTGCATCCTGGTCAAATTGGCTTTGGGCTAGGGGCTAATTAGAAGCGTGCCCAGCTCCCTCAAGAGCCCGTGGAGAGTGGGGGCTTCTGAGGATGATGAACATGCCGCTGGTCGGACTCCCTCAACCCCCAACAACCCTCATGATTACCTCATACAATTCACTAACATTCCCAGAGTAGGCTGGCTCCCAAAGCGGGCTTATTCTTGTAATAATGAACCTGCAGTGCCTCTTATCGTGTTCAAGGAAGCCGTTTGATGCAAGCATTCTGAGTATCAAATGCACATGGTACTTCACCCTACTGCTCCTAATGAAGCCACTGAGGGTTGGGTCGTTGATGGCATCTCTAACTGGCTTCTTCAGCCTAATACCCCCGCCTTCAATGTATTTTTGGATTCTCGTGAAGGATACTACTGCCTGGTTTCCCCTATTACCGTAAACACTATTAATTATTGTTAATGTTGTTAGCCATACTGCCGTTTTAGTGTCCATGGGTGGGCTAATGGGCTAGTGCTAATTAGTGGGGCTTCAGGCTAGTAACTATGGCCCAGGATACAGGCCAGCCCATCCAAACTGTTAAGGTGGTAAGACCATACAGGAGTACGGAGTATGGTGGATTTACGAAGTCATATGTTTTAACGTTAGATGGTAAGATAATCAAGCCGTCAGTTAAGAGGAGGAGTAGAACAGGGAATCATGGGGAGGACGAATGGCTCCTTGGGATGGGGCGTTATGTTGTTATTGATGTGAACCGTCCAAATATAAAAAATGGCCCCAAGCCATATAGCGTAACGATTCAATGCGTCGAGGTGAACGGTGAATTAAAGACAATAACTTCAAGGACAATGTATGTCATGGACTATGAATTGAGTGACCTTACCGAGTGGGCTAGGGGCATCTGTTAAAAACACCCTTTTTCCCCATCCCCCATCCTAACATTACTTTGACGGCATTAGTGTTAATAACCCATCACGGTACTTCACAACACTCGTGCCACTGGCTAGGAAGTCCCTTAGAAAGAGGATTGCGACACTAGTCCTAGGTGGATTAGCGTAGAAGGTATCCGCCTGGCACTTCTCACCACCAGTTACAATTGCAAAGACCGCATGCTCCCAGTCACCATCAGTAAGCCTCCTCCTAACCTCAACTGGGGCATCCTCCTTACCAATGAGTGTAACCATTGTTAAAGGCTCCTCAATAATAACAACCTCAATTGGCGTTAAGTCCTGGAGAGCCCAAATGCATGGCAGGCTATCACTCAAAACCACTAGCGTATTACCCATTGAGCCAATGTGGGTTAGGGCATCATCTGCACTAGCCACAGTGACCCTAGCCTCATGCCTGGTCTTTTCAGCGGTCACAATGTGTAGGAATGCTTCGAAATCACCCAACACCCCTGCATTACACCCACCACCCTCATTATCAAGGACTAGCGCATCATAACCATTAAGACTGTGGTTAGTTACCCTCCTGAAGTCCTCTGGTTTGAAGAAGGCTACTGGGATTATTGGACTATCAATGGTGATGAGCCCTCTTAGTGGTATAATGTTTTGGAAGCCCCTAAGACAGTTAATGTCCTCTGTTGCAATAACTGGCATTAATCCTTCGCTTTGCCTGGTTTTGATTACGTCCAGTGCCTCCTTGAGGTTCATGGTTTTTAACAATATGTATTGTTAATTAGGGGGGAGGGGAGGAGGGGTGGTGGTTGATGTTGGGGGTTTTGGGGCCTCACCAACGATGCGTATGCTGAATACTGTTTAATAAACCATTCTCCTAATTAACCCACAAGTCCATTAGCCACATGGCCCAGGCTCAGTCCAATACCGTTGGAACCATAGTAAGGAGGGTTTTCAAGTGGGGTAGAAGTGGGTTGATTAACGTGACGCTCGTGTTCACTCCAAGTGGGGAGCCTGTTAAGCCTGTTAAAACTCATGTGGAGGCAAAGCCGGACATTATTGAGGGTTACTGGGAGTGGAGATTGGGCACGGGGAGTTATGCAATCATTCGATTGTATAGGAGGAGTTTGAGGAGGTATTTTAAAGTGAGTGTAAAATGTATTAATATTGATAACAATGGTAGGGGGATTATTGCAGTAAGGAGGTTTACCGTGAAGGGATTCAACTATGAGGCTCTTGTGGAGTGGGCTCGTGGCATCTGCCCCTAAACCCCCATCCTAATTACCACTATTGGCAAAGCCTTTTTCATGACTGCCATAATCCTACACAGGCCGTTTAGAGGGGTAACAAGGACAATAATAATGAAGCCAGGTGGCCAGGTCATAATACCAGCCAGGCGCCTTCACGGTTTGGCAACCTGGCACCTTGAACCTGGCAGGTACATTATCGTTACAATCCATAAGCCTAGGGGGCTAGGCTTCTACGAGGTTACGGTACAGTGCCTTGAGCTTGTTAGCCAGGGTGAGAGGCGTGTTATCGCAGAGGCCTCACTCTACACTAGGAGTATCAGTAAGAGTGACCTTGCCGAGTGGGCTAGGGCATGCCCCTAAACCCTTCCATTCTCAAGAAAAGCCTTATTAATCCTGAGAACACCATTGAACCCATGTACTTTGATCGGGAGTTGGCCGCATGGGTATTAATGGGAGTCATGATTGGACTCGCCCTAGGCTACATCATAGGCTTCTACATTCCAATACCAGGCGCAACCCACCTCAAGACTGTGACAACAACAGTAATCAACAGTACCACGGTGACCGAGGTGCTTAATACCACCAAGACCGTTACCTACACGACAACCGTGAATGGTAAAGTGGTGACAATGACCACGACTGTCATCGAGCCCGTTACAACAACGTCCATCGTGAATAATACAATCACCAAGATAATCGTAGTACCAATAACCAACACCACAACGAAGACAATCACAAGCACTAGCCTAGTCCCATACCCATACACGACAACAGTAACAACAACCGTGATTGAGAATGCTAGCCAGCTCTCACCCCTCAACCTCACTGACCCGTTAAGCGTCTTGGAGTGGGCTAAGGCAACATACGCATTATCAGCCTTCGGAATAATGAACCTAACATTACCATTAGGCTTCTGTGAAGGCACAATGTGGATATTCCCAAACATGAGTGTAGTATGGCTTGGCGCATGGTTCATACCAAATAAGATAGCCCAAGAGTACATGAATCAGAATAATTACCTTGGCTCATTCCCAACAGGCGTCAAAGAGTACGCATACGGTGGCCTCTATGTACCATACCTCGGCATGATTGACCCAGTGAGTGGTGGATTCGACGATTTTGAGAGTTCTTCAGTTTACATTCTAAGCAATGCCGTGAACTACCCAATACCAAACTACACTCTGGCAATACTGGGCACTAACACTAATGGTGTAGTCCCATCGTGGGGTCTTGTCCAGTACCCATTCGCCTTCAAGTACCTGAACAATGGGACATACGTGATGATACTCACTAATTCATCACCAATAGGCCCAGCAATAAGCCTAGCCCTAAACCCACCAGCCCTATGCGTAATACAAGTAATCAGAGTCAAACCAGGCACACCAGACAGCTACATCCTAAACATGACATTCCTAGGGGCACAATACTGGGCTTGGCTTGTTAGCGAGGCGGCTTGGGGTAAGCCTGCACCATGCTATGCCCCAGCAAGCTGGACGTATGGGTACTGGGTTTACAACCTCAATAATACTAAGCCCATTGGGGCTAACTGGCAGTACTACTGTGGGCCTAAGGGTATTTGGCTACCAATGAAGCCTTAGGCATTGGTTCAGTTAAAAACATGATTTGAATAAAGAATTGCCTTTTGAGGATTTGGGTTAGGTTGATTGTTGGCTTGGTTGCCTCCCGTACTTCCTGTATGTTATCCCACGCATTGCGGCGGCGTACAGTAGCACCTTGAAGGCGTCGGGTGTCTTTTCAAAATACTCCCTGTAGAACTTCCTGGCCAGCCTATAAAGCTCCTCGGCCTCCTCAAGGGTTAAATCATCCTTGTCCACGAGTTCAAGAAGCCTTATCCTCTCAGTCTCCTGTTCTGTTACTGCCATACTTCTAAAAACAGGCATACTAGAACCAAGAGTTGCAGTGGAGGTAAGCCTCCTGACTTCTGCCCTTAGGAAGCGCACATCCTTTGGGTCCAAGATGTCCCTCGACCCAAGGTAATCAACAATAGTCTCACCAACATTACCAATGGCATTGGCGAGCCTGCCCAACTCGCTCCTCAACTCCTCTCTAATATCCTTCTCGAACTTGTGCATGAAGCTAACTGCAGTGGTTACGGCACTTACCACACCCACTACGGCACCTATGATGGCGGCTATAATGCTTATCACACCCAGAATACTCATACTCGAGTACCGTGTAAAAACACTAGAACCAGTGCTTTAAGCTTTATTTTGAATAAAAATGTTTTTGAAAAATGATTGTTTTGAGGGGGGTTGGGTTAGGGGTTTGGGTTTGGTGGTGTTGCCCTCCTCTCGTACCTCCCATGCACTATCCCGTGTATTGCCGTGGCGTAGAAGAGTAGGTACCATGCCTGCTCCTTATCCATGTGCTCCTCGAAGAACCTCCTAGCAAGCCTCAGGAAGTCATCAGCCTCATTAAGAGTGAACTCATCCTTACCCTTCTTAATGTACTCAAGGAGCCTCCTCTTCTCATCCTCAGTGAGTGGGTTAATAATCATTGACTCTATGCCGCTGAGTGCCGTCTTCCATGCATCCACATCATCAATGATGCCCCTCCTACCAAGGCGGTCAATAAGGCTAATCATGACGCCATTCTGCCCAGTGAAGACCTTAGCGAGTAGGCTTAACTTGTCCTCAACCCTAGTAAGCCTTTCCCTCAAATCACCAACACTCCTCGTTAAGTTAATAACAAGGCCCAGTGTACTGACAACCACAGCCAAAAGCCCAATAGTAATGTAGTCCATGCCCTGGGTCACCGTGCATAATACTAGAGCCAGTGTTTTAAGCTTTATTTTGAATAAAAGAGGGTTTGAAGAAAGGGGATTGTTTTAAGGGGATTGGGTTAGGTTACCCTAATCCTCCTCAACCCTGGCCTCACTAGGACTGGCAGGATTAGTACCATGAGTAGTAGCAGGTCAAGGGCGAAGCCATTCTCGGCAAGCCACATGCTAACATACTCATCCCAAGCCTCAAGGTACAACGGCTCCAGTGGCGCCAACGTGTTAGTGCCTCCCCTGGCTAGCAACCAGTCAATAGGTAATTCGGGTGGTGACCAAGTGCTGAAGAAGGCGAATTGAGAACCCTTAAGATGCTGGTTGTAGCACCATGCGCTTACTGTAACGTACCACGTATAAGTCCCAGTTGTACCACTTAACTGGGCTATGAAGTTACCACCATTAACATTGTATTCTTTGACGAAGCCTGGTGGGCATGTGCCTGCCAGTGTCCATGTGCCTATTGCTCCTGCTGGAGAGTTGCTTATATCATAGTACAGTGTTGTGGTCTCAATAATCAAATTACCTGACTTACCTACTTGGGCAACTAGTTCAGTTACAGTGTGCCCATTCCAAGCCACAATACACCCGAACGCCTCCGCCTGCCCTGGTTGCACGCTCCCTGGTGCACACGCCTCGTAGAAGCCAGTGAATGTCGGCGGTGGGGATGGCGGAGGACTAGTACCAGTTGATGTGACAGTGGTTGGTGGTGGGCTTGAGCTTGTTGTTGATGATGAACCACCACCTCCACCACCTGAACCACCAGAACCACTGCCACCTCCTGAGCCACCGCTACCTCCTCCACTGCCTCCTGAACCACCACTTCCACCACCAGTGCCACTGCTTGAACTGCAGGATACTGTGAAGCTGACGTAAACATTACCACCACCGCTTGGTGCACTCACTGTAGTGCTTGGTGGGCTTATTGTACACGTGCCACCGTAGTTATTATACTGTATGCTTGCCGTGAGGGTATCACTTGACACGCTACTTGAGTTGAAGGTTGCGAATAGGATGTTGTTCAGTGAGACTGCTCCCTGTA
>WYEB01000821.1_pt1 | contig 10000 bp, 17 predicted proteins | sample 6343061 | NCBI WGS metagenome assembly WYEB01 (sample SAMN13812332, study PRJNA600296) | hot springs metagenome | biome: ENVO:00000051; feature: ENVO:00002007; isolation source: sediment sample from Evening Primrose shelf | place: USA: Yellowstone National Park, Evening Primrose Hot Spring ... | reverse complement strand
TGTAAACCAACCATAAATATCCTGTCCCAAAGCAGTTATACCATTCCATATATCACTAATTAATTGTGTACTAAAGAATGAATTTTGTAATATTTGTGGCTGTTGGGTTGTTGTAGTTTGTGTTTTTGTTGGTAATTTAGAATAACCAAACCAATATGGATTATTTTGATACATAGAACTATAACCAGACCATGCAGCACCTAAATTTGTTTCCGGTTGTTGTACTGTTTGATAAGATATTTGAATAAATTCACCAGTATTTGGATTATAATACCAACCAGGTTTTAAACCAATATTTTGACCACTTTGTAAAGCTTGTAATTGTTGGGTTGTTATTGTTGGTAAACTAATAGATTGTAAAGTTATATTTCCCTGTGGAGTACCTGATTGAAAAACAATTTGATTACCATTTATTGTTGAATTAAAGGGTACTATCTCATTAACATTATAAGTGGCATTATAATAAGGCATATTTATATTAGTAGTACCATGAGTTGTAACTTGACCAGAAATTAAAAGGGAAGAGGTAGAAACACTACCATTTGCATAAACATTATAAGTTGGAGCAGTTACAGTTATATCTAAAGATGTCCATGGGTTATTAAAGTTATTAAAATTATAAAATTGACCAACAGATTGAACTTCATATTGACCATTACCTAAATAGGTTACTTTGAATTGAGCTCCTGCAGAACCTGCAGAGGCATTTACCATTACTGATTGCCCAGGTTGTAAGTTATTAATAAGACTTATTTGATTTGATGGTAATTGATAACCATATTGTTGTAAGACAGAATTTACTACATCAGAACCAGACATTATTTGTCCTGAAGCTACTATTTGCATACCTGAAGGTGCTTTTTGGGGTGTAGGAGATGGATTATGTGGTGGTAAACCAATTGGTATTGGTCCAGAACTTCCACTACTTACTTGAGAACTACTTCCACTAGTAAGTCCTGAACCACTACTAGGAGGTACTGAAGGTCCAGAGCTACCTAAACCACTAGATCCTAAACTACTTCCACTATTAATTGATGTAGTTGTTGCTCCTAAATTACTTCCTGATGAACTTACTGTAGAACTAGTAGATCTAGTAGGAGATGGAGAAGTTGATAATGTAGAACTATAACCTGCAGATCCATGCATTGAACTATAACCTATAGAAGATCCATACATTGAGCTATAGCCCACAGATGAAGCAGTTGATGATGTAGAACTATAACCTATAGATGAAGAAGTTGATGAATTATTAGAAGAAGGAGGTAAAGTTGTAGTTAATGTAGTTGTATTAGTATTTGAATTATTACCTTTAGCTATAGAATTATAAGTAGATTGTTGTTGTTGATTATATGAATTAATAGCCTGATGTATTAAACTCATAAGAGAATTACTCATAGAACTATAACCAAAATATTTTGAACTTACAAGAGGATTAGTCATTTTATCCATAAATTTCAGCTAATCTTTTAACCTCTTCCAAACCTTTCTTAATTCCATTTAATTTCAATAAATATATTCTTTGAACTAAGAAACTATAAATTGGTTGTAAACCTTTTGCATCTGATAAAGCTTTTGCATATTGGCCCGCAATATATTTTACAACCTCAGGTCTTTGATCCCTTTCAATTATAGATTCAAATCTTTTTAATAACATTTTAGTATCATGTGGTCCTGATAATTGATTTAATAAAATCATTAATCTTCCATGAATTGTTCTTAAATTCCATTCAACTAATATGGGTCTTATTTCATTACCATTAATTATAGCAAAGTGTGATAATAAAGCATTAGTATTTGTAAAGTCAGAAACATCTAATAAGAAAGCTAAAGTAGTACCATCATAATCAGTAGAATTTTGTAAATGTGTTTTATTTGCGAAAAGTTTAACTAATGAATTTCTCCCAAAATATATATTCTCAAATTTGAATATTCTGGGCATAGAAAAAAGAAAAAGACATTAGTATCCGGCCGGTACAGCTACAGTTCTTGGTACTGCTAATGCCATCAACATTTGTAATATTATTATGAATGCTCCAATAACTGCTATAATTTCTAATACCATTGCTAATGTATTAATTGCCATTGCTGCATATGTATTGGCTTCTGTTATATATGTTAAAGAATTTTGGAAACTATTATTAACTGCAGTTTGTATATTTGTTGCATTTGATGGTAGTTCATTATATACTGACTGGTAGGTATTGTATAATAGTGGGTAGAAGAATAAGCCCGACATATTTACTATTCCCTGTCCTATCATTACTATTACTGCTGCCACTACTAACCCCAATGAAAAACCAATCAATGTATATACTACATCCATAATATATAATATATATTACTTATATAAGAAAATTTCGGATTAACTTTATAAAAAGATTTATAAATAACTTTTAATAATTTATTATTATGGTCTTTGGTGTTGATACAAATCCACGATTCTTATTATTTTCTATAATAGCAGGTGCAGCATTTACCTATATATTTTTACAAATGCAACCTTTTGTATGTTCTCTTATAGTTAATCCACTTTTTAGTTGGATAGGTTTTACATTTTTATACGCAACTATTTTTAATATTATTTATGTATTAGCAGCATATGAAGCGGAGGAAGAAGAAGATATAATGAGAGTATATATAATTGTAGCAATTACATTTATATTAGTGGCTATATTTATACATTTTATAACGCCAATTATATTAAGTATTACAAAATAAAATGGCAGATGACTATGATGATATAGATGAACAAAATCCTCAAAATAGATTACCAAAGGGATATTTTAATTTTAGTTACTTATATAAACCTTCAGAACCAAAAGATACTTTACCAAACTTTTTAAATTCTGAAATAACTAAAAAAGTTAATCAAATATTAGATAAACCAACATCATCTGTAATTATTGCAACACCAAATAAAAAAGTAATTTTAAATAAATTAAATGATTTAATAGGATTCTTTTTAAATTATTCAACCCAATTAAGAGCAATATATCAAAGAACAAAAAATAAACATTTGAAAGCTTTAATAGAGAGAGTTATAATTAAAAATGATTCATACTTAAATTCAGCATTAACATTATATAAAAGTGAAGCATCTATATATGAAGTAAAGGAAGAACAACAAGGAATGTTCTTATTTGGTCAAGGTCAAGTACCCCATAATTATCAAAACTATGGACTTCAAAATCAACAAAAATAATAAAGATAACAAAAAATTTAAGAAAGGTAAAGTATACATAATTTATTATTATCCACCTGATATTTTGATAACTGAAGATCCTGAATTAAAAAAATTATTTAGAGGTTCAAAAGATAAGTGGACTATAATAGATGAGAAGGGAGAAGAATATTTAGTAGATGCTATATTATTATTTTATGGTTTACCAATTAAAAAGAAAGAATTAGAAAAATTAAAAACTTTAGATGATAAAGAATTAGAATATTATTATCAAATTTCTTTAATATATCTATTTAGTGCATTAACAAATTATAAAGGAAAAGTTATTAAAAAAATTGTGGATAAATTAACACTTAAAAAAGCGAAGGGAAAATTAATAAAGATTAAAGATATACCCGAAGATATTGAAATAAATCAAGGTGATGCTATTCAAAGGGCTTTTAATTATTATCAAAAAGCCCAAGAATTGGGTTCTATTTATGTTGAAGTAACTAAATCTAAAGGAAAAATATTTGGTGGTGGGCTATTTTCATCTTTAAAGGGAGCAGATACAAGAACAATTATAAATATTGGTGTTGTAATTATTCTGGTAATTATAGTAGCTGCAATGTTTATTTTCTTATTAAGGGCAAACAATACACTATCAAATAATTTACATTTAATGGTTAATACAACAGAAATTAATGGGCAAACATATCATATAATTAATCCCATAGCATGATGAACTATAAAGTATTTGATAAAGATATGTATTTTGAAACAAACCGTATTATTATAATAAATTTAAAGACAAATGAAATAAATCATGAAGAAAAAATATATTTTTATGATGGAAAGGAATTAAAACAATTAAAGGATTTTTATGAATATAATTTAAAACAGTATGAAATTGCGCAAAAAATACAGGAAGAATTTACTAAATTTTCAACAAAACATGCAAAACCACCAATTGGTTATATTACAATTGGCAATATAATATTTGAATATATGTTAAATAGAAATAATGTTATATTAATTGCTTTTGCGAATATATCAAAAATAGAAGATGAAATTTCTAAAGAAATTGCAAATGATACTATTAGGATTATATATAAATCGAAAATGATATTTAATAAAGAATGGAACTTTGAAAGTACACTAAATTTATCACCTGAAATTAAAGATAATGTAACTAAAATAATTGAAAAAGCTTTAAAAAGTGCTAAAGCGATACTAAAGAATAACTTATAAAAAATCTTTTAAACATTATATAATATATGATGGCAAATGTTACATATATATTAAATCCATATATGGTTTCTAATACAAATTTTTATGTACCAATTATATTAATTTTAGCATTATCACCATTTATAATATGGCTTATAACAATATTCTTTATAAGAAATTCTAAATTAAGATTCTTTATAGATATAATCAACCTTATTTATACTCTATTTTTAATGACTACTCTATTACCATCACTCTTAGGTTATTACTTAACCCAAATATATCAAATAATAAATGCTATAAATGATTCAAGTTTAGCTTTACAACTATATAATTTAGAAAATGAATTAGTTGCAATATATTCCATAGTTTCAACATTTAGTTTATTTTATTATGCAATGGGCATAATATTATTAGTTGCCGATACATCATCATTATGGACATAAGTGCTGGTAAAATCTTATTTATTTTAATATTAATAGCTTTAGTAATTATTTATATAATAAAGGGATTATTTTGGATGTCTGTTGCATTAGCTGCTGTTATAATTTATGTTATACCAGCTTATATTATTATAAAGAAAATATACAATTTCTTTAAAAAGGAATAAGGCTTATTCTTCTTTACTTTTTATTTTTGCTAAAATTCTTTCAAAATCTTCTTTTGTTTTTGCATTTAGATAATTCATTAAAGACCAAAATATAGAATCTATATCTATTATATTAAAAGCTCTATTATTTTTTAGTGGATCTAGTTCATCAAAATATGTATCTAATTCTTTTAATAAAGTTTCTTTATCCTCTCTATCTAATTCATCAAATATTCTTACATATAATTTAGCATCATAGATTAAATTATATAGCTTATTTATTATTGCTGATTCTAAATTTTGATCCTTTTTAGTTAAATATGCTGTATATAATAATTTGTATTCAATAACATCTTTTGTAATTTCTTGTTCTAGTAAACCTTTTAATATCATTTTATGTTATATCATAATTTCCAGTTCTTGGCTGTGGTATTGGAGTACCATAATTCAATATAATGCTTACTTTTTGTATTAATTCAAAGTAAATATCTAAAAGATCTGAATAAGTTATTTCCGGATCTGTAACTATTCTACTAAATAAAGCCTTTAATGATTCTTTTGCTATTAACACATCTCTTTGGGTTTTTTCACTTAAACTATAACCCCATGTTGATGCTAATAAACCTAAAGCATAAGCTATGGCTGCCCTTAATTTATTTTTAAGTTCTTCACTATCAAAAGTTTCTGTATCTGTAAATATATCAGAATATGTTAATAATGAAACAATCTCTCTAATAATATTACCGAAATCTATTAAAAACATTGTCTTTAAATCTGGTATTTGATATGAATATTGAAGATTTGTATCCATATTTATATATTTGTTTAAAGGGATTTATAAATTATAACATAAGTATTTGCTCTAATAGGTTATATGCATCCTTATATTGATTTAAAGTTAAAATTCTATTTTCTCTAATATATGCTAATTTTTCAATAACCTTATCTTTATATTCTTTAACTTTATCGGAATTAGACATAGCTAAATAACTTAAAGCTAAAATTAAGGTTTCTTTTAAATCAATTATAGAACTATTCTTAATTAAAACTTTATTATCATTACCATATTTATTTTCAACCTTTTTTATAGTTTCTTTTATCTTATTTACCCTTTCTATAAGGTCTTTTTTAATTTCATCTTTTGAGCTAAATAAAAAATCCATGTATAAACCTTTTCTTTCCATATATAAAATTTATAAAGCCCCATTTATAAATATATATTATATGCAAAATGATATAAAAGCCGAGTTACTTTCTATAAATTACACTAATAATTATGTTGATATTTTAATTTTAGTCCCTATAACTTTTATACAAACATTACAAAAATATGGTTTATTAAAAACCCCATTAGATAAATCAAAAGAAAAAGAATTATTAAAAGAATTGAGAGAGAAGTTAAAAGATGATGAAACAATTAAAAAAACAATTAAATATGAAATTGATAAAGCAAACCAATTTATATATTTATACAATCCCGAAACCCAAAAAATAAAACCTGAATTATTTAAAGTTGAAATTGGAAAAGATAATGTTAACCTATATTATAGAATAACATTTATTACAAAAAATTTGAATAAGTAACTTTGCTTTTAAGTTTTGCCTTTATTATATTGTAAATTACATATATTGTATATCCAATGGCAAATAAAGCCCATTGTGGTATAATAATATTATTAATTTTTAATGGTGATGTAAATAAGTTTAATAGGGTTATAATAATTCCAACTATAATAAACAACATTATGCTATAAATGAGTAAAGTATCTATTATTGCATAATATTGCATTTTTTTAGTCTGATATAATTCTCTATAAAAAGATTCTAATGTATCATCTGTATTCTTTATTCTTTTAATTTGCCTTTTTGAAAATTCATTATATAATTTATTAACAATATTTTTAAACCAATCACTATTTTGTATCCAACCTATAATAAAACCTATTAAAATATCTATAATACCACTAACCATTTTTCCATCCAAAGGTACCTTTTACTATATCTTTGGCTATTTCTTCTATAACTCCCTGATTTATGTCCGTTTCTGGATCATCTACAATTGCACTTAATCCTAAACCTCTCAATTTTTTAGCTATCATAATAGCAAATGTTCTTTCTCTACCTTTTAAATCTGATAACTTTATAGAGTTATATTTTGCTTTAAATATATCTTGTTTTATTTGGTTAACCATTGCCATAAAGTATGATGCATTCATTGTCTTATCTATTACATACCTATTTACATCAAATTCATCATCGATTATACTCACAATTGCTAGCCTATCTAAAAATGCTTTAATAGATCCTTGACTTAATCCCTTTTTATTTAATTCTCCACTTAACCAATCTTTTGCATTTTTTATAAAATCTGTTAAAGTTTCATTATTGATCTTATCAACATTACCTAAAAATATAAAACCAACATCCCTTTTAATTACATCTCTTTCAGATTTAGATGATGCACTACCTTTTTCTATATGCCATACTCCCTGAGCTAATCCACTTTCAGAATATGATATAAATTCATCAAACTTATCTTTTTCCAAATTTTTATCAAATGCATCAATTACAATATAATCATTATGAAATATAGCACCTAATGTTCCAGATCTTGCATCTAATACTAATCTTGTCCTTGACGGGAATCTACCAAATATTGCAATTCTCATAATATTAATTAACTTTACATAAAATGTTGTTTTTCCAGTACCTGGTTTTGTAAATTGTAAAGTATGCGTATACTTTGTAAAGTCATCATTTAATTTTACTGGAAACAATGATAATACTCTCGGCAAATACATCTTTTTCAGTAAAGCATACTCATCTTTATTCATATCAAAAGGATTTATTCCAACAGCACATAAGAATAGATCAAACCAATTAACTTTATATTTTTCTTTAATCTCTAATAATTCTTTTGTCCTTAATTCAACTTTAGCTAAATCCATATATGATTTTACATAAAATTTGTGATGCCTCTTATCTTTTACAATAATATTTAGGTATAATAATCTTGCTTTCATAACCTCATTTAGTATATCTACTAAATCTCTATCATCTATATCAGGATTATTTTTCTTAAGAATATTTTCATTAAATATAACATCAATACCATTTGTTAATTTTGCTACAAATTCTTCTGGAGATTTCACTTTTATTTCAGTTACTCTCCCAATAAATTCCATAGATCCTTTTCTTAATAACTTTAATGTAAATTCTTTTTCTCTTTCAGGTTTACTTAAGTATATTATATCTATAATATTTGAATTCCAATCCTTTATGAATGGTAGGTATGGGCTTATACCCTCATACTTTTCTTCAGAGATATCTATATTTTCTGGTATTGTATTAATAAAAATAGGTTCATTAAAAATTTGTTTTGGGTCATAGTCTGTCATTGGTTTTCTAATTGTTTTAATTCATCTTCAAGCTTTTTCTTTTCCTCTACTAATTTTTGTAATTCTTCTTTTGATAATTCCATAGCTTGACCTATCTCAATTTTCCTTTCCAAAGTATCTATTTGTTCTTTTAATTCTTTTATTCTTTTATTTTTACTAACATCCATAGTTTTTGGTTTTTCCGCTTCAATTCTATAAATTTTATTATCTACTAATCTACCTTTATTTTCTGATACTATTTTATCAATGGCTTCTATAATTTCCCTCTCATAACCTTTAAATGTGCTTTTTATTGTATTAATTTCAATCCACTCATTTTTAATTATTTGATCTAATATCCAATTATATATTTCATTTACTTTTTTTGAATCTATTTCTTTTGATTCTTGTTTTTTTTCAAATTTTGAATCAGTAAATAATTTCATTAAATATTTTGTTCTACTACCAACGGTTATTAAGCTTTTACTTTTATCATAATCTACAAAATTTAGTTGCCTTAAGATTCTATAAGCTGTCCTAAATTCCCTTTCTAAACCTCTCTTTTTTGCATCATTTAATATTTCAGCATAATTTATAGTTTGCTTATCAACTATATCTTTTAGTATTTTGCTCATATAATCTATTACACCATTAACACCTTTTCCAATATTTTCTTCAGTATAATTTCTTAAATAAAATTCTATCTCTTGTAATCCTTTCTTAACCAATTGTAAATCATTTAATATATCCTGTTTTGTAACTGCCATTTTTACATTTTATATATTCCAGGATTAGCTAATTCATATAGGTTTTCATCTATGGAATTTAATTTTTCATTCAATTCTTTTAGTTGTTGATATATTAGGTATTTTATTATAACATCCCTCTTTTTTAGCTCACAATCTGAGTTATTAGTTTCCCCAAATAAATGTCTTTCTATTATTTCCTCTATTTTATTGATTTGTTCCTTGTCCATTTTTCTTTATATATTCTATTACTTTAGCCCTTACTTCAGGATCATATACAAATGCCTTAAAGATCCATGCCCTTATTTCTGATGGATCTAAATCCAAATCTACTCCTATCTTTGTTATTTCTTTATCTATATAGTCTACATTATCGCTATCTCCAAAAGTCATCCAATAATTTTTTCTTTGGCCCATACTATATCTTATGTTTAGAAAGTCTTTTAAATGTTGCAATGCTAGCACTAATATGTAGTATTGTTAAAGGTTTATAAAGTTTAGAAACATATATTATAACATGGATCCATTAGAGATATTAGAAAAGGCATATAATCTTTTTTTGGTATCAGATATAATAGAAAATGAATCGGATATTGATAAAGAATTAGAAGGACTATTAGAAGATAGAGATTATGAAAATATGGCAAAAACAATGATATATGCATTAATATATACATTGAATAATGACCCAGCTTATAGAAACATTAGGCAAATATATATTAATGAAGCAGTAGATTTATTATACATAATAGATAGAGTTGGATTTAATGATGAGAAAATTATGAAAAAATTCATAAATTTCTTATATCAATTTTATTCTTATTCATTGCAATATAAAATAAAACTTATTGCAGATAAAGAAAAAAGGGAATTAGTTAAGGCTAAATTAGTTGAATTA
>WYEB01000816.1_pt1 | contig 10045 bp, 12 predicted proteins | sample 6343061 | NCBI WGS metagenome assembly WYEB01 (sample SAMN13812332, study PRJNA600296) | hot springs metagenome | biome: ENVO:00000051; feature: ENVO:00002007; isolation source: sediment sample from Evening Primrose shelf | place: USA: Yellowstone National Park, Evening Primrose Hot Spring ... | reverse complement strand
ATCTAATAAAAATATTTATACGGCTATGGACGGGATTGAAATGTTAAGCATTATATTGATAGGATTCATGATAGTCTTGATAGGATTCATAATTCTCATTATGGCAACATTCTATGAGATGATCAGACGAAGAGGTTTTGAGAAGCCTGAGGAGAAGAGAGAGGTTGAGGCTGGCGGAGTAGTCATTATAGGGCCTTTCCCAATAATATTCGGCACGAGTCAGAGAATTGCTAGAATAACAATGATACTTGCCATAATAATACTTCTGCTTGCAATAATATTATTCATATTAACAATAGGAGCATGGAGATGGATATGAACAGACTATTCATCATAGGGACAACACTTATCATAATAGGATTCATAGTGATTATAATAGGATCAATACTCCCAGTGATAACAATGCCATCAAAACCTTCTGAGAAGACCGAGGTGGGAGTGGGAGGATGTATAGTGATAATGTTTATACCAATATGCTTCGGCTATGGAAAACCAGAGATAATGACGCCACTAATAATATTCTCATTAGCCTTAGTCATAATATTATCAGTGATCTATATTATAATGACAAGAAAAATAATAACTTTATCTGTAGAGAAAAAATAATAACTTTATTTTGTTAAAACATATATAATAGTTTTGAATTATAATAGACTTAATCTTATTCGCCTTTAAGTCTCGGATTCACGTACTCCTCAATTGCGTATCCTATTAATGCTGTAGCCTCCACTGTTATTGTGATCATGATGCCGGGGGCGACTATCCACCACCATCTGCCGCTAGAGATAGCTCCGCTATTCATCGCCCAGTATATCATGCCTCCCCATGATTTCTGTGTAGGATCTCCTAGACCTAAGAAGCTTAGTGCTGCCTCAGCAAGTATTGCTCCGCCGGTCCTTAATATTACAAATGCCACGATCAATGGATATATTTGAGGAAGTATATGTCTGAACATAAGTCTCATCGAGCTGGCACCATATGCCTTAGCTGCCTCGATATATGGAAAATTCTTTAATGACATTACCTGAGCCTTAATAAGTCTAGCAATGCCGGGCCACGTGAAGACAGCTATTGTTAAAACAATGTTTTGATAACCTTGACCTAATAATGCAGCCATTAATATCATAAATGGCAGTATAGGTAGTAGCAGCATGACATCAGTGATAGTCGAAAGAATATCATCTAATAAGCCGCCGTAAAAACCTGTAAAAAGACCTACGATTGTGCCGATAAATACTGCTGCAATTGCTGCAGAAACGCCTACTAATAGAGAGATTCTTGAGCCATAAACAAGCTCGCTAAATATATCTTGTCCGACATCATTAGTTCCTAAGAGATGTTTAGATGATGGTGGGAGAAAAGGTTTATCCACTATATCCCATGGGTTATATGGAGCAATGAGGTTCGGCGCTACAGCCATGCTTACTGGTATTAAAAGAAGTATAAGGCCTACAAAACCTTTTCTATTTTTAACTATAATTCTCATAGCATCAATAAACTTCTTGAGATATCTCATTCAAGCCTCACCCTAGGATCTATGAAGCTATACATGATCTCTACAATTGTGACAAGTATTAGAGTGAGTGCAGACGTATAGATCACTACTCCTAAAAGTAGAGGATAATCCTGCATGTATACTGCATCATATGCTAATCTTCCTACGCCAGGTATTGAGAAAACTCTTTCGATAAGCATAGCTCCGCTTATGGAGAATCCTACATCTATCGTGAGAGCTGTTAATATCGGTAAACTGGCAGGTCTGAAGACATGTTTTATCAGTATCTCACGATCAGTAAGTCCCTTGGCCTGAGCCACCATTATAAAGTCCTCGCCTAATATATTTATCACGCTATTTCTCATCAAGATCAAGTACTCAGGTATCGATAATATGATCAAAGTGATCATTGGAAGCCTAAGATGATATAATACATCTCCGATATAGTCAAGGATATTAGAATATTGATATCCGTAGGTATATACTCCGAAGAGAGGAGCCCAACCTAGGTAGTAGCCGAAAATTATTAATAGCACCATACCTAGCCAAAAGCCTGGCATTGATCTTATGATCATCGATATTGCAACTGAGATTGTATCAAAGTATCCTCCTCTTCTATACGCTGAGTATAGGCCTAGAAGCATGCCTATTAACGCCGAAATTATTATTGATGTTGTCACTAAAGTAATGGTCCAAGGCAATGCCTGAAATATTACAGTGCTGACAGGCTGAAGCCTGCTGAAAGATATACCTATATTTCCTGTTGTAAAAAACTGTTTTAAAAAAGCTAGATATTGATCCAGCAACGGTTTATCAAGTCCGAATTGTTTTATCAGAACTTGTCTCAGATCTGGAGGAATATTAGGATTCTCAACTAAATATGCGAAAGCCCCTCCAGGAAGAAGTCTTGGAATTATAAATGTTAAAGTAAGTATGACAAAAAAAGTTATGAATCGAGCAATTATTTTTCTTATAAAAAATCTAATTAATCCACTCATTATTTATTCCCATTCGACTATCTCCTTCTTCTAACTAAATATACAATTATCCCAATTATGACAACTAATATTATCACTGCTATCACTGCCATTATAGACCATGTCGGCGCCGGTGCTGGTGCAGGCGAGGTGGCGGTCATATATGTAGTTGTTGACAATATAGGAGTATACGTCGGCGACCCTGTAGTGATTGTTGAAATAGCGGTGGTTGTTGGAGCAATAGATGTAGTAAGTGTCGGCGTAATAGTAGGAGTAGCTACAGGTGTCGTAGTAGTCTGCGTATACACAATTGCTGTCGGCGTGATATTGGTCTTCTGTAGTTGAATATTATAGAGGCTGAGAAGACTGAACCAGTTGTCAGGTGAAGCTAATGGATAAAGTATCCAGCCAGCCCATTTATCAGTTCTATAAGCAAATACGAATTGCTGGTGTACAAAATTAAGTAGAGGAAGGTATTCTGCTATTTTCTCCTGTATTTTCCATACAATTTGTTTTCTAGCCTCTAAATCAACAGTCACAGCCTGTTGATAAAGCAATGGATCCAAGTCTGGGAAGCTGCAGTGCCCTGAGTTCCAAGTTCCATTTGTACTGAAAAGCATTCTTAAAATATCAGGATCTTGAGATCCGATCCCTCCAATTATTAACATATCAAAATCTCCTGAATCTAGCTTACTCACAAGCGTTGTCCACTCAAGAGGCTGATGAACAACATTTAAACCTATTTTCTTTAAGTTAGAAGCCAGGATCTCGCCCACTCTAACTCTCAAAGGATCATATGAAGGGCTATATATCACAAGCTTCAGCGGAGTTCCGTCAGGCTTCTCTCTCCAGCCGTCTCCATTCACATCTTTTAGACCTAGCCTGTCTAAAAGTTCTGCAGCTTTAGTTAGATTAAATGGATATTTAACCTCTTTAGGCGGTATGTTCGGATTTGCCCAAGGCTGTAATATAGGTGGAAGTCTACCAAGTGAGCCTGGCAAGGCAAATCCTTGATATACAAGATTTACTATCTCGGTAAGATTAATAGAGTAATGAACTGCTAATCTAAATAATGTTTCATTCATTGGATATCTCAGACAGTTGAAATACATGAATCTTGCTCCAAGCTCTGTAACATTCCAGATCTTTATGTTAGGATCTTTTAAAAGATCTGGCACTGTGGCATAAGGAACACTCCAAGTAACATCATCTACCTCACCTTTTCTCAAGGCCAACAACATTGCATCAGGATTAGATATTATCGGGTAAATAAGCGTGTCTATATATGGTCTGCCCAGATGATATTTAGTATTTGCAACCAGGAGATAATATTGCTGAGGCACATGTTCTTTAAATATAAATGGTCCACTACCTATCGGATGTTCATTTTTATAAGTAGGTATCTGACTAGGCGTTATATTAGACCATATATGCTCAGGAACTATAAATATGCCTGAAGCAACCATTGTTAAGAAGGGTGCGTAAGGCTCCGTAAGATCTATTTCTACAGTATAATTATCTAACGCCTTTGCATCTTTTATATATGGTGCATAATCTTTCCATCGCGTGATATTTCCATAATCTCTCAAGAACTTATATGTAAACACGACATCTTCTGCTGTAAGAGGTACGCCGTCATGCCATGTGGCATTCTCGAACAAATGAAATATATAGGTTTTTCCATCTTTTGATACTTCGAAACTTTTTGCTAACACTCCTACCACATTTCCGTCAGGAGCTATTGTTGTTAAAGTATCATAGACTACGCTTATGACCATATATTCCCACGATGTTGAGTACATCCAAGGATTCAATGTATTAGCCTCTCCCATCATAGGATCTCTGAAAGTTCCTCCAGGAACTATATTAGGATTTCTAATAATATAGTTGAGAGCGGTAAGCTGATATGTTTGTGGAGACGAATATAGAGTAAGTGGTGGAACAAATATAGATATATTCAAGAGTAATGTTAGAAATAATATGACTGTTATTTTTATATTAGATCTTTCATACAACCTCATGATCAATCTTCTCACCTTTCAAGTATCTAATACTAAAAAGACTTTTAAATATTTATTGATATCTTAATACTATATCAGCAATATTTCTAATATAACCCAGCAATTTGTGAAACTTATAACATGTGTTTTGACACTGATAATCATCTCCACACATATCCTCTCTTAGGAACCATGATAACTCTCTCGCATTCAAGTATTAACTCGTTATTCTGATTGTAGGCTCTCGTTTTTATTTTAACAATTCCAAAGCCTGGTCTGTCTCTTGATTCTCTCGCCTCTACAACCTCAGCCTCGGCATATATTGTGTCTCCTGCGAAGACCGGCTTGTGAAATCTGACATTCTCGATTCCCAGCATAACTCCTTTTGATGATATATATGTTGTCAATCCTATAGCAATCGCCAATGTTAAGATCCCGTTGACAACTAGTCTTCCTCTGAAAGGTTCTCCAGAATAATTCTTCTCAACATATTCTTTATCGAAATGTATTGGATTCATATTGTTTGTTAATAATGTGAACCATATATTGTCAACATCTGTCACAGTTCTTCCGATAGGATTTCTATATCTGAGGCCTGGCTTCAGATCTTCGAAATAAAATTCTGGGAACATGATTTCTGTATCTAATTTTTTATCCTCTGACATATTCATCCCGATCTATTTGATAGATATGTTAAATAAAAAAGGTCTGAAATCATGATCTTTGATAAAAAGGATCCTTCGTTAAATATAAGAATGCTTCGGTTATCCGCAAGATCAGTTGTGAATATGTAATAAGGAGTAATTGTTCAAGAAATGATCATTCAGATCTTTCTAACATGATTTTTCTTTAGACTCTTTCTTCTCCTCTTGTTTCTTTCTCTCCTCCTCAAGTTTTTTCTTGCGAATCCAACTGCCATTGTCGCATATAAATGTAGTTTCCATGCCTCTATTCTGTGGCCATATGCCCAAGCCACTTTTCTGGCAAGCTCTCTAAGCTCTAAAGCTTCTTCTAATGTCAACTCGTCTTTGTCTAGAAGCTCTTTAATTCTTTTCCACTCTTCTTTTTTAATAGGATTTGTGAGAGCAACATCTATTATTCTTCTAGCCTCTCTCTTAACAACATCTCCCTTCTCTCTAGCTATAACTCCCTCGCTGATCAAGAATTCAATGAAAAACTCTTGATAACTTACAAAAGCGTTTCCAAGTCTTCTCATAGCCTCTCTCAATCTCTTGATCTTAGATCCAAGTCTCGTCTCTACATTTCTGATCTCACTACTTAATCTAGCAGTCTCGCTCTCAAGTCTTGTCTCGAGTCTCTTAATGTCGCTATCAAATTTATCCTCTAATCTCTAAATTTCACCTTCAAACCCAACTTTAAGTCGCTTAATCTCATTATCAATTTTGTTCTCTAATCTTTTAGTCTCATTATCTATCTTATTATCTAACCTCTTGATCTCGTTATCGAGAGCTGTGAATCTTCTCTCGAGCCAGTAGGCTAGGGTGGTTATTAATATGATTATTGTAACGATAAGTGATAACACAGAGATCAATAGTTCCGCTATGCCTATCTCAGCCATCTGATCTCCAACATATATAAAATGTCTCTCAAAAAATAAACATAAACTTATAAAAACATTTGATCCTTAATCTTTTGATATATTCGTTGGATTAGGTAGTTAAAAGATGTTCTTCTATTATCTTTTAGGAGGTTGTTATGAGGGCTCTGCTCACAGGTTTTGAACCGTTTGGTGGTGATAAGATTAATCCTTCTGAGCTTGTTGTTAAAAGAATCAGTGGGGAGAAAATTGTTGATATATCTGGTCTAGAAATTTATACGGCTGTTCTTCCAGTCTCTTTCAGAAGAGCAGGCGTCTTGTTAAAAAATCTTTTGGATGATCTTAGGCCTGACATATATATTGGGCTTGGACAATGGGCTGGGATATCATATGTCACTTTAGAGAGAATAGGAGTTAATATTAAAGATGCTAGAACACCTGATAATGATGGCGAGCAGCCTATTGATGAGCCTATAGATCCTGATGGTCCTGTAGCATATTTCACAACACTTCCTAAAAGAGCTATTGTGAAAAGACTTAGAGAAACAGGCATACCATCTGCAATATCAAACACGGCCGGGACATTCTTATGCAATTATGTTATATATCTCTCACTACATCACTCAGCCTTGAAAGGCTATCCAAAGAGAGCTGGCTTCATGCATCTGCCACTACTTCCTGAGCAAGCTGCACACAGAAGATCTGACTGGCCGGGGATTGCACCCAGCATGTCTCTAGATACAATGGTGAAAGCTGTTGAAATAGCTTTGAAAACAACAATTGAATTATTTGATAAATCTGATGAGAAGACGCCTATCTAGAAGCTATAAGCAAGATCTCGAAGCAATAGAGATCATCAGAAACATCAGATCTTTAAGATATTGCCATACACTCTCATAGAGCCGGATCTTATGATAATATCTGGCGGACTAGATTTCAATGATATCATTATTCTATGAGGCATTTAGTAAGACTCCATCATGTCACGATATAAAGATGGTCGAGCCAGATTTTAAATCTATGGCGAAGAGGTGAGAACTGAGAGAAATATAGTTCAACATATTTCGACAGTTTACAACTGAAAGAAACATTCTTTCCAGGACAGAGAGAAGCTCTCTTGTTTAACTTATTGTTCTACTTTCTACTCCCAGCTGTCTAGATTTGCTGAGCAACTCTTTGTCTTCAGTTATCAACACTCCTCCTAACTTCTCAGCTGTATATAAGTATGCAGCATCATACACTGTAAGTCCTTGTCGGCGTGCTGTCTCGTATATTTCTCGCATCTCTCTAATATCTATATTTAATATTTTAATTCTACTTAAGATCCTCTCAACATGGCTGACAACCTTAGGCACCTCATCATCTTTAAGCAGACCTCTTCTGTTTAAGACTAAAATTGCGTTAAAAGTCTCATACTTCGCCAGGTCTATAGTGGCAGAGCTTTGTGGAATTTCTAAACCACGAGTTAAACATATCTTCACAATGCTAGACGCATCTAAAATATGAATCTGCATGGCTATAACGTTACACCTCTCTCGACAATCTGATACTTTTTATTAACTCGCCGAAGTCTATAGACTTAGCCCTCTCAGCTATACTCCTCCATAATCTGACGTCTGACAAAACCTCGTTATACCAAGCTTCAAACCATTCTTCAAATTCCTCTGTATTCTCAAATTTTAATGCGAAATCTACTAGCTTCTCTTTAACATCTTGAAGCAACTCCTCGATCTTACGTTTCTCCTCAGCAAAAGTCGTGAGCTCTGCCTCTCCTACTTTATGCTTACTGATGTAATGTTCTAACAATCTCTTGAATTCATCAAGATCAACCTTTCCATTCTTCATACATTGGCTAATCACGTTATCAACCAGTAAGTAGAAGTCTTGGATTGACAAATCTGGCTTCAATCGTCTTGCTATGCTTAATCCTATCTTGACAATATTGATCATATCGATAGATTTTAGATTATACTTCTCCCGCAACATCCTCAAAAAATTCTGATACCCTGGCAAGGTGCTGAGCTTAGCTGGACTAACATCTGACACTACGGGAAGACGCGACATACCCTCATCCACATTTTATAAATAACGTCAAAACATAAAAACGTATCGAACAGACGAGACGTAACATTATGACGACATATCTATATGGATGCTTCCTTTTCTGACCTCCTTTCCACCCTAAAGAGCAAGGATTCCCGTTAAGATGAGGAGGAAGTCGATTTCTAAACTGGTTTTGTTAAATATTCCGATCGATCATTATTTTCATTAATTATTTCTCTGGAAATATTTTATTTATCGTCATGCTTGCGTAGGTTGTTGTGATGTCGATTGTGAAGGCTGTTCTGGTTTCCATGTTAACCCTAGGATTCCACCGATTATAGATAACATAAATCCTATATAAAATCCGCCTCCAAAGAATATGCTAAGTGCGCCGAATATTATGCCTATAATGGATCCGGATCTCACTTTGTTTGGCTCGCCAGTGTTAACCATTAAGGCGCCTCCAATCAATATGATTCCGAATATTATTAGAATTACTCCTAACACAGCTAATAAACCTCCGAAAAAACCTGCTCCATGAATTGTTGCAATAGCTATGCCTGCGGAGATTATTATTAATCCATATATTATTCCTTGAATCAGTATCAATATTCCACCAATTAATAGAAAAGCAAAAGCCGTGTTCGGCTTTGTCATCATTCTTCACCTACATCCATATATATCTTTCATCTATAGTTATAAATTTGGAAACGATCAAGTTTTAAAAGAGGAGGATCTAGTTTAGTCGCGTATGAAATAAGCTCCTCCTATAATAATATTGCCTACGAATTACTCTATTGCTAATCACGCTATTTCTGACACTTCCTCGAGAGTTATAAAAAGATCCTGTTGAGATTTTATCAATGAAGAAGATTTAATATTGTCATATTTTCTGCGAACTACTATTGAGACAGTTATACTTAATTAAGCCACTTAAACACAGCTATATATTCTTTTAATCAACGTATTATTTAAGACTATATAACATATTATTGGCAGGAGTTATCAGATCTTGTTAACGTCTCATGTGAGGCTATGATCACATAGTTTATTAGAGCGTTATGTCGTTTATAATATACGCGTAAGTAGTTTTAATCAGGATCAATTGTTGAAACATCTAGATGACAAAGATAAGCCATATGTAATGATGCTAGAGATTTATAGATGTTCTTATGATAAACATGTCTTGGAGGCTGTTAATGTCCTCTGGAGAAGACGTTAAGAATTTTCTGAGCACAGCCTATGAGTTTCTATCTGAGCTTCCTAATATTATTGTTTCAGAAGATGTATGTTCTATAGTTGTTATTGGCTCAGCTGCAAGACCTTCAGATTTTGCGCCAGGCGTCAGTAATATTGATGTAATTGTTCTGGTCAGAGAGGCCCCTAAGAGACGTGTATATCGTCTAGATTTTATGAATACTAAGGTTCATGTGCAGCTTTTCACTCCTGAGGAGCTGGATCAAATGATTGAGAAAGGTTATCTTCTAGGCTTCATGTTCAGATACTCAGTCATATTGTTAGACCGAGGCTGTCTATCTATGATAAGATCTAGGCCTAGAATAACTGAGTATACAATAAAAATTTTGAGAAGATCTGTTTTAACAGCTCTAGGACTAGCGATAGAGAGCTATTACATAGACATGCCCAGAGAATCTGCCTCACATCTCTATCACTCGATAAGACATCTGATCAGATATCTCTATTCGCTCTCAGGAGATGCCGAAGGCTTTCCAATATCAGATGAAGAGCTTATATCACAAAGTCCAGAGGATCTGAGGAGCTTTTTCAAAAAGCTGATCGAGATGAGAAGAAGAGAGACTGATATGAATAAGCTTAGAGAAGCAATAGAAGAGTCGATAGAACTGATAACAAAAAAGCTAGGCTTGAAAAAGACAGGGATCGACGCATTAGAGAGGCTATCTGCTAAGCCGCTTATGGTGGTCGCATGTGAGAGTGACAACTGGCTGGTATT
>WYEB01000814.1_pt1 | contig 10069 bp, 5 predicted proteins | sample 6343061 | NCBI WGS metagenome assembly WYEB01 (sample SAMN13812332, study PRJNA600296) | hot springs metagenome | biome: ENVO:00000051; feature: ENVO:00002007; isolation source: sediment sample from Evening Primrose shelf | place: USA: Yellowstone National Park, Evening Primrose Hot Spring ... | reverse complement strand
GGAGTTCGTGATAAGGGTTAGGCCGAGGCCGAAGGCTAAGGCCCCTCAGCCCTGACGCCCTGCCTAAGCCTTTGACGTAGGTTGCCCCGTCACGCTCAGCGGGCTGGTCGAGCCCTACAGTCTCTACACGTTTCTACGCAAACTTGTGTAGAAAGTGCTTAAGGTGCTAAGGGCCTGCAGACCCTCGCCCAAAGCGGCGTCAGCGCTTCCTCAGCCCCTGCTCTACGTAGCGTCCCGCAAACATGGAAGGACCTGCTGAAACGGAAGAGGGACACGGAGGAAGCGTCCTAGCTGTTGTCGCTGCCCTCGCCGAGGTTAATGAGGTAGGCCAGTGAGGCCAAGGTGACGCAAGGTGGTGCGTGTCCCCGCGGCTGGGGGCAGGCTGAGCGCGGCTGGGCCCTGCGTCATAGTGTGGCCCAGTCTGCGGCCTCCAGCACCCTGCCGCGGTCAGCGCCCTCTGTCCCGGGGACACGTGGCGCCCAGCCGGCTCACGTAATAGGGCCTGTCGTGTCAGCTGCAGCCAACTGGGAGGGACGCAGAGCCAACAGGGCCCTTGGCCGCTGGGGACATCGAGCAAAATAATTATGTGTCCCCAGGGAACATATAGTTCAACAGTTTGGTGTCCCCAGGGACATCAAGCTATTGAACTATGTGTTCATGAAACTAATAATTAGCGTCGCTGGGGGCACTTACATATCTCCTTAACGTCGTGGATCCTGAGCTCTACCACTAAAGAGCTCTCCTCAACGTAGACCCTGGAGTTCATGGCGACGCTCTCCGAGCCCATGTAACCAGTGGCGACTATAAGTTATGGGGGAGAAGGCTAACTATTGCGTGATCTCAACAAGTCTAATAGCCCTGAAGGACTAGACGTGATCAGAGGGTTAGACGTAGAGGGCGTTGGGCAACGGTGAATGAACACGTCAAGAGGTTTCGATGTTACCTAACCGAATTTGCTTAGGAGTTCAGCTAGATTACGTACGATTGGAGAGAGGGACTGCGCGACACGTGCGTTGAGAACAGTGTTCTGCTTTTTACTGTGACCTGTTACTTCGCTTAGTTCAACTGCAATATCTATAAACACTTTGAGGTGCACCGAGAGCGGTATTTCGCCGGCTAATAGCTTCTCGTAGAGGCCTACATATTTGTCTGGCTTTCTAACGCTATACATCATCATCATGAAAATTAAGCTCGCGTGACCCACGTCAGCGGGTAGCTCATAGATCTCTTCGCCAGAGGACTTTGTTACATCGTACTTTATAGCGTATGCGTGAAGCACCGTGAGCATCGTTTTGAGGACCCTAGAGGCCCTTTCACCGCGGATAACTAGGAAGTCTCTGGTAACTGCGTCACTTAGAACACGAATTGAGAGCTCAGGCTTTCTAGAAGAGTACCTGTAAATTAGGGAGTATATGCTACTAGCCAAGCCTCAGGCACCCAGCACTGATTTCCTCTATCTCAGCATCAAGTTAAAAGGGGGTCAACAACCATTACTGGGGCTAGAATGCTGAGGGATCTCAGGTTCCATCTGTGCTGGGTCCTGAATTTTCCAGAGCCTACTGGTACAACATCATAGCCGTGGTCAGACAGAAGCACAATCGTCGCTCCCTCCCTCTTGACGCTGTACATTCTTAACTCAAGCTTTTGAGTAATGCTGTACATCTTTTCAACTATTGAACGTGGATCTAGCCCCTCAGAGCCTTCTATTTGGTGTATCGCCTCATCGTACTCTCTAAAAACAAAAACAATGTATGGAGCTCCTGCTCCCTCTGCTATCCTTCTAATCACCTCGTCCAAGTTAGGTTGCTCAGCCACGTACTCTCTAGCGCCGAGGATGAACTTATAGGTCTCTGTTACACCTGCAGGGTTTATTATGGTCTTTATAGACTTGGCTTTGAGCCTGTCAGCTAGATACAGCGCCTCCCTGATCGACATGCCGTCACAAAATACAAAGTACTTCGGCTTCTTGGCATGTCCTAGTTGGGTAAGAACATCGTTAAACACGTCACTTGCAATATCAGGCGCGCAGTCTCTAAGTTTATCATACATATCATAGATGCTATCCAAAAATTTTCTGGCCACCTCTAAGACCTTGACAAACCTTGGATTCTCAAAGAGACTTTGTGTGAGAAAATCTCTTTCAGTGACACCGTAATGCAATACGTTAAATATTATCTCGTATGCGCGACTATCCTCGTTTATGTGTTGAAGGCTTTTACGCAACTGCGTGCGAAGGCTATCGATTCCGTTATTTATCACTATCAAAGCTCCACGACAAACGTCATGAGACATAGGCTTCACCACGTTATGTCCGCTGGAATGTTACATTTCGTATGTCTATGCCTATGTTGTTAATCCATTGTCTTACAGTCTCCTCGTCAATCTCAGAGGCTAGCTCCACTAGTAAATTACATTGCTTTATGTTATTTCTATGCCTGTTAAAGTACTTCATTAGAGGTTCCGCTAGCTCGAGCAAGGCTCCTATGGGGCCTTTAAAGTTGATAACTACTGTTGATTTCTCTGTTTTCTGCTCCTCTAGCTCTAATTCAGCCTGAACGGAAACCGACCTGATTTTCTCAAATAATTGTTCTCGTTGGACTATACTAGGCGTGTTCAGCAAGCTGTTCAGCAAGCTCAAGAACGTAGTCACAGCATTTATATTTGATGTAGCGAAGCCCTTGACTCCTCTAGGAGGGGACTGTGACGGTGATGGTATCAGTTTTTTAACCCTTTCGAGAATCAAGTAATTGTCTTTGTCTTTTACTACTTCCAGTTCTATATCGCCGAGGTTCTTGCTTTCAATGACGATCCCACTGAGGCCCCTAATGGCAACTTCTATTTCTTGAATAGACCGTGGTTTAATTGGGATCTTCGAGTCCCCTTTTATGAGGAGCTCTTTAACTGCGTCGATGTTCAGCTTATAGCTGTCTTCATCGCGTAGCTTTTTCTGTACCTCCTCATTTTTCAAGAACTCTCCTTCGATCCAGGACACAAGTTGCGCCCTAATGTCTTGTTCTCTTTTAACATTTAGGTTGGCCATAATAGCGTTAGCTATCCATATGTGAACTGATGCAATAGCCTTTTCCAAGTCTTTTGACTCGCCCTCGGCCTTAACGGCAAGGTCTTTATCAACAATGGATCCAGAGCCGGGGTCGTATGATATCACTTTCTTAAATAAGCTAATATATTCTGATACAAAGTCTTGCACCGCTGTTGAGGTAAGCTGCTGCGCAACGCTTTCTAGTCCTTTTTTGAGCGTGGTGATAGCATTGATGACTATCTGCCTTACTTGCTCTTCGGTGTAGCCCTTCATCACCATGTAATCTTTAAGGTCTTTTCTACGCTCTATTTCTTGACTTGCAAAAGTTTTAAGGACCTCACTGTTAGTGAAGGCTTTCAGCGCTCTTTCGGAAGCCTCTATATTAGCGAGCGACCTTACGATTTTCTCCAGGGATTCCTTCTCGACAATGGGCACAACTACTGCGAACATGTTTAGATTATTTATGTTATTTTTATTTTGCTCCAGTGATTGTTTAATTTTATTTATAATATTCCCAGTTTTTTCTTTTCCTAAGAGAACTTTCTCTGCTATCTCAAGTGGTGAGATTAGTAGGACTGTGAACTCAGAGTTGCTTATGTATTTTACAAACCCGTTGTTGTTGAAGTCTTCTAGGTTGATAAACTCAAAGTTTAATGGGGCTTTTTCCTTGAACTGCCCAACGAGCTTATATTCTCCCAACTTTTCTCTTAAATACTTAATAGCTTTTTCTATATCCAGCTCTCCCTTCTGGTCTCTAAGTCCTTCGAGTATCTCGTTTACTATATTACCTATCATCTGTAATGGGTTGCTTATGAATGATGTGAGATAGTAACGGTCGTCATCCCTGTGAATTACGTGTATATATGGAACGTTCTCTAACTCATCTAGGATTCCAGGGAGTTTACCTAGCTCGTCGGTCTCGACAACTCCTGCCAGGGATAGAATAAGATCCCTTTGGTGAAGCGATCTCCTCAAAATAGTCTCGCGGTCTAGCATCTCCAGCTTCTGCAACATATTAAGAAGGTCAAGTACATTATCCGTTACCGACTTCACATAGATAGACCTGACGGCGTATGTTAACGCCTTTTTCTCTTTCGGGTCCTGATACCTGTTATTAATGTAGTTATTCCACGTCATTATATTGCTCCACCATAGTCTGGCCGCTTCCTCCTGAAGGACATGCTTAATGTCGTCGTGCTCTATGTGAGCTATGCTGACAAGCGTTGACTCCCCGTCATTAATTGCCCTTCCTAAAACGCTCGAGCTTATCTTAATTAGGTCACGTAGGTGTTGCGCGTTAGAGAAGTCCCCACCGTAGGCAGGTACTACTAGCTTTCTCACAAACTCCTCATATATAGGTGAAAACGGGTATGTAGTCTTGAGCTTCCCTACAAACGCGTGAGCTATGTCTTGCCCTACTATGTTAGCGAGAACCTCTTTTACTTCGTTAAATTCTTCTAAAATCTTGTCTAGAGACGCTTCAAATTCTACTATGCGTTTCTTTACTATTTCTAGGGCCTCCTCTTCTGTTACCTCTCCTACACTTTTCATGGAAAACCTTTGCATCCTATTCTTGAAGTGATCCACGGTAGTTTTTAGTAGTCTTAGTGACTCAGGCCAGTTCTCTTTGACGGGCACCTCTATATTGTTCCAGCTCTGGATATCCTGCTGTGCCGAGGCGTATACCAATACCGCTGACTGCTTGCCTCCCAAGTTGTCTATGAGGGAGGATATAAAGAGTAGGACTTTTCTTAAGTCATCAGCATCTTTTTCAGACTCTCCTAGAATCGCCTCGATAGCACTCGCATATAGCTCGTCAACTAAGATCAAAACGGGTAAACGTATACTGTGCTTATCGAGGACCAAAACTAATTCCTTTGTAGCCTGCAGGGGGTCCTTTTCGCTTAGGTTACCTAAGAGGTCTTTAAGCTCCGCGAGCCCCTCCTTGGAGATCACTTGTTTTAGCCATGTTTCCTTTCTCTCAATAATGCGCTTGAGATACTCGAAAAGCGCCTCGTAGCGCGTAAGTTCCATCGGCCGGTACTTTAAGTCTATTGGGATCAACAGGGTCCTCTTTGCCACGTCTACATTATACTTGACCTCTTCCAGAGTTTTCACAAGCTCCTGGAGGCCTGGCTTTTGAGCTGAACCCTTTTTGATGTTTTCCCACCGCTCTGGGACATTGAGATAGAGATGGTAGAGTATGGTCAAAAAGTGCGTCTTTCCAAGGCCCATGGCGTGAGTCAATGAAAATACGACGCTGCTCTCACCTCCTCCTTGAAGGGCTTCGTTAATGCTTCTCAGCGCCTCTTTAACAGGTTCCCTAAAGTAAGTGAATAAGAGGAAAGTCTCAGGGTTCAGAAATTCTTCGGATACCTCAACATCTGCTATTCCAAGGTCCCTTTGAACGATCAGCCCAAGGCTTGGTGCGAGATTGCCAACGTACTTCCCGGGCTCTAGGTTCTTGTATACCTTATCTGCTAGGTCGGTTAGCCTCACAGCGTCCTTAAGCCTCACCACCACGCCTTACACCCCCTGATAGAGTTTTATGAGCACGTTTTCTGCGAAGTCCTTTGATATCCTAGAGAGTTTTACAAGTTCAAGCTCGTCTTCACTTGCGGTTCTCAGCAAGAATAACGCCATTGCTATATCGCTCCTGCTTGTGGGGATCTTAGAAGACAAGGCCCTTGCAACCCTGGTGACGTCGTCTTTGGGTTGCTCCCCTATGAGCCTTAACACCTGTATGGCGCGGCCCACGGCCGTCGCGGTGAGCCTTTCAAGTCTGCCCTTAACGGCGTCGTAGACCTCGCTACCAAATAGGACCCTGTATGTTGAGGACTCCGACTTCTCTTGGTTTATGAGCCCATAGTAATTTGTAAGGATCTGACGATCCACGTTCAAGGTCTGCAAGACCTTCTCCACGAAGTCGTAGGCTAGCTCCCTTTCCCCAGCATACCTAGTAGCTATCCACAGCAGTAGGTAGGCCTTGCTGTTGTTGTCCACGTTGAGGACATCCCTTTTCATCCTATCATCCAGTTTAGCTGCCTCCTCCATGTAGTCCTCCAGCAAGGCCTCGAGGGACAAGTACGTCGCGGCCGGGTAGAGAACTGTGTCGAAGAAATTGAGGGCCCCCCAGAGCTTGTTGATTTCGCTTCTGCGCGCTTCATCTTCAATATACTCTATGATGCTCTTCTGCTTTGAGAGCCCTTCTCTAACTTCCTCAATGGTTGGGTTCCAAATCCTCGTGGCGCCTGCTATTCCACCAGCAAGGCCCATGATGAACAGCTCGGGCCCAGACGTCTCAGAAGTGCGCGCACTTATAAGGGCGTCATGAACGCCTCTCTTAATGGCCTCTTTGACATTCTCATCACGCAATATATCTTCTACCGTCCTTGAGCCAGTGATTACCCGCTCGGCCATGTCACCCTTTCTCAGCACGAGCGCCAATGAAGTGAAGAACGCTGATGTCAATAACGCCACCCTTCTTGTCCCCATCTCGGTCCAAATAGGCCAGGCCTTGGTGAGAGTGAAGCCTGCCGCGTACAACGATGAGACTATGGCCTCCCATGCGGCTGGGTCACTGTGTGTGAACCAAACAACTAGAATACCGTCATCTCTAAGAACCTTATACGTCTCACTAAAGAACTCCCACATTCTAAAGACATACCACTCTCCAGTGTACTTCATTATTTTATCAGCTACTTCTAACAATCCCACGCTGAGATTGCTGAGATCCCTTATTTTGTCCTTGCCTTTTCTGGCTATGATCTCCTCCTCCCTTGGAAGCACTGGTAATAGTGGCGACCAGCCCTCGATATAGAGCTCTACTTTACCTTTCGAAGGGTCTCGGTTGAACAGATACCCATGCTCAATTGGTGTTTGAAGCATTATCCTGAGAACTTGCCAGAAGAACTCCATGAGGTCACTATAAAAGTGTTGAGCCAAGTAGGGGGGATCTACGTTGACTACATCCACAGTGTCTACACCTATATCTTTCAATATAGATGAGAGCTTCCTTGCATCACCAGATAGTACATATATTTTATCTCCGAGACCTCCAAGCCACTGAGTAAGAAGCATCAATACTGGTAAAATACCACCTGCAGTACGACCTATAGATGTTATATGGGGTTCGAAAACCCATCTTAAGGCCTCATCCGGCTTCTTGGCTTCGCAATATTCAAGGCCAAGATCAACACGTCTGGTTCTTGAGTAATGATCCACGAGGTCCCTTATTGTTGCTGTGGAGTCATCCCAGGTCGTTGCTATATTGTTGAAGTTTATGAACTTGCTTATGCCCAAAGCTAAATATAACGACACTGCAAAGCCGTATTCGCCGTGCTTCTCTGTTAAAGTCTTTATACGTTCCTTAACATACTTCATAAGTTTAAGTAATATAAGTAATTGTCTTGGATTGAAGAGTTCGTACCAGTACTCTATCCCCGTCTCTCTGAGGGGAGTGAATACCTCGTTTTCTTTCGGTATCTGTGCATCGGGTAGGTATTCCTTCAGCTCCTTTATCTGTGTAGCAAGGTCTAGGTACGCTTTTATGAGTACTTGTCTATCCTTCTCGTCAGCTGGTTTGAAGCCTTCTGGAGTCTCCCTGATAAGTACTATATGGGTTTCTAGCAGCTCTTGTATCTTCTCCTTAGCCTTCTCGACATCACCACTTAGAGCTACTGTGAGCAACTCCTTATGCCTCTTAACCCAGTCCCTGAGAACTACCTCTTTAGCTAAGGGTTTTCCACAATAGGGACACCTAAGCCTCCCAAACTCCTCCTCTGCGTTCGTTATTTCCATTGTGAAGCTTTTTTCTTGCTTATTAAAGTTAAACCTTACGTAAATGGGTTTCCTTTTATCTAGCCTATTACTGTGTACTATTGGTATTAGTCCTCCACAATAGGGACACCTGTACCCCCTGGCCACTATATAGTTGTTCGCGTCTTCCGCGTAGTATTGAGATAGCTCTTTCTTAACGTACTCTATTAGTGCTTCCGCCTCCTTCTTCACGTCCTCGTATAGCCTGACACCATATTTTGCTGGATATTCTAACGTTGCTTTTAATATTATGTATGCTACTGGGTTGTAATCCATGGCTACTGTGCGGAAGCCCAACCGTAGTGCTTCCAGGGGTATCGCGCCCCCGCCTGCCATTGGATCCACAACAACTATGTTCTCGGGGTCTTTACCAGTGTACTTCTTGACGAGCTCCTTCACGTAAGCTCTATCTGGGTTGACCAAGTAGAGCAGTCTAAAGGGAACAGAGCTAATTCTATCAAGTCCGAGCGCCCGTTCAAACTCCTCTTTACTCGCAAGGCTTGGTAGAACGGACGCGAGCGTGAGCGCTCTCGTAGCAGAGGTAGGCCTCCTAGCGAGATAGGGGTGTAAATTACTTATCTTAGGCACGCGTATAAATCCTGCCTCAGTCTTGGAATTTTCATTAATTTTGCCTAGAGGAAGATATTCCTCGACGAGGCGTCTTGTCGTAAGAGACCTCTGGCTCATAAGGTGCGCCAAGTAATTTTATAAGACCTAGGGGTTTAAAAGGGCTTTCAGCTAAACGTAATGTAGTGTTAGGGTTCAGGGCCTTTTCAATAATCTCATCGGGAATCCTCCTATGATATACACTAGGCCCTGAGGTCTGTATTCTCCTCGCCACTAGCTTAAAGAGGCCCACGGCTGCCAGAGTAGCCATCGCGACCCCTACAGGCGTCAACACAAGGCCGTCAGTCAGCCCACAGCCTCCGTACACCAGGTAGGCCGGCCAGGGAAGGAGGCCCCTGAGCTTGGCCACGCAAGACAGTACTACGGCAAAGGTGTCAGCGAGGAGCGAGAGGGCCAGGGCCGTGACGTAGGCCTCCGCGGCCAGCCAGGGCCCTGCCTTCTCTGCCAGCAAGTGAAGGGGCCGGCCCCTCGGCCTCATGACCTGCATCGCGGCCACTACTGGTACCGCGTAGACGAGGCAGAGGGCCAGGACGGCCGCTATTGTTGCTGAGCCCCTGACGGCCAGGAGGGCTGCTGACGGCGAAACCAGCGGGAGCAGGGCGCCTACTGCCAGGAGGGCAACGGCAGCGTAGGCCAGGAGCCTGGCGACGCTTACGCCCCTCGCGGCGAAGGGCAGGAGGGCCCCAAGGCCCCTCTCCCTCAGGGCGACGGCCAGCAGGGCCGCGGCTGTCATGGGGACCAGGGAGCCGAAGACGTCAAGGCCAACGTTGAGGCCCCCGCACCTCAGCCAGATCACGTACTGCGCAAGGGGGCGGCCGAGGAGGCGCTGAAGGGGCATCGGCCATATGACCGGCATGAAGGCCACGAGCGTGAGGGAGAGCGCGAGGAGGAAGGCCAGGGAGGGGGCCTGGCTGTGGCCTTCGCCTCCGCGCCCTTCCCCTGTCGCCCCTTCTTGGGCCTCCCTGGGCCCCTCAGGACCTGCCAAGCCCTCCCTCCTGGGGGCCTCGGCCCTCAGGGCTTAAGGGGTTGCCTTGAGGGGCCGCGCAACTTCGTTGGCTCCTTATCTAACACGCGTCCGGTGTCAGCATTTTAACGCCGCAAGGGGGCCCCTCGCGGGCCCCGAGTTGAGGTGGAGGGACGAGGGCGAGGGGGCTGAGGGCACGCCGACCCTCTGCGACGACCTTGACGACCTCTGCAGGCTCAACGAGAGGGCCATCATGGCCCTCAGGCCTGGGCTCCTGGACGCTCTTGACGCAATGATGGAGGACCTACTCGGCTTCCCTGACGTTAAGGGCTACGCTATGAGCGAAGTGGTGAGCGCCGTGGTCTCGACCTACGCGTATGAGTCCATACGCTCAGCGCTCAGGTGCTCCCTCCCGTCCCTTTACCTGGGCCTTAGGCTAACCCTGGGCTCCCTGCTCGTCGGCCTGGTCGCTGACCTGGCCGTGAGGGGGCCAGCCGCCGAGGCAAGGCTCAGGAGGGCCCTTGAGGAGGGGGTCAGCCTCAGGGAGTTCGCCAGGGGAGAGGCGTACAGGGGCCTTAGGAGAAGGCTTAACGAGGCCCTTGGCTGGCTGAGGGGTGAGC
>WYEB01000812.1_pt1 | contig 10076 bp, 9 predicted proteins | sample 6343061 | NCBI WGS metagenome assembly WYEB01 (sample SAMN13812332, study PRJNA600296) | hot springs metagenome | biome: ENVO:00000051; feature: ENVO:00002007; isolation source: sediment sample from Evening Primrose shelf | place: USA: Yellowstone National Park, Evening Primrose Hot Spring ... | reverse complement strand
GCAATAATAAAGCGAATCAAGAACGTTGCACAAGAATACGGAATAAAGGTTAAGCTCGTGGATGAGGAAAATACATCTAAGAAGTGTTCCCTGTGTGGGGAAATTCACGAAAACGGGAGGATTGAAAGAGGCTTGTTCAAGTGTCCTCACACAGGGAAGGTAATAAACGCTGATCTGAACGGGGCAATAAACATTCTACATATCCCCGAGTTCTTTGAGGATAGGGGTAAGTGGCTGAAGGCACAGCCTGTGGTCTATCGCTGGACGAACGGAGCGGGGTGGGCAACCACTAGTTATGAAGTCATGAAGATGAAGGCGATAAACCACAAACCCATGATCCGCCTTAAAGTAACAATCGCCTTTTAAGGCGGTGAGGATGTCAGATAAACTCAACAGAGATATTTGTAGACGGTGGCTGGATTTTAGGCTAAAAAGAAAGGTTTATATAAAATAAATTAACATTTTATAATTAATGTCTCCTTACTATGAGTATAAACTGAATTTTAGAAATTCTTTTTTGGCAGCAGCAAGAAATTTTCCGCAGAGAGAAATAGTATACAGGGACAAAAAGAGGTATACGTTCTCTGAATTTTATGACAGGGTTTTAAGGCTCTGCAATGGATTAAGAAGCATAGGAGTTAATGAAGGGGACGTCGTTGGAGTTATTGATTGGGACACATATGTTTATATGGAATCATATTTTGGCGTTCCGTTGAGCGGTGCAACTTTACACACGATAAACATAAGGTATCCACCAGAGCTGATTTACTTAACGATGAACTTTGCAAATGACAAGTATGTTATAATAAGAGATGAGTTTGTACCGATAGTGGAAAAGAACGCTTCACTTTTTGACTTTGTAAAGGGCTGGATAGTTTATTCAGAAAGCGGAAATCCTGTCGAAACTAAATTAAGTCCAAAATTCGAATATGAAGACTTGTTAAAAGTAGGTAAGTGTGACCCTCCGGATCTTGACGAGCAAACGAGAGCGACTATATTTTTTACTTCGGGCACCACCGGGATGCCAAAAGGCGTAACCTTTACACAAAAGCAGATTATGCTTCACGCCCTATCTTTATCTGCATCAATGAAGTATCGTCCATTGACGCTAACGGAACAAGATGTGTTTATGTCATTAGTTCCAATGTTTCATGTGCACTCATGGGGCATGCCATATATTGCGTTTATTAACGGTAATAAGTACGTTCTTCCTGGAAGGTATGAAGTAAAGACAATACTTGAGTTGCTAAAGAATGAAAAGGTTACTTTCTCAACAATGGTTCCTTCAATACTTTATATGATACTAAACGACAAGTCGGTAGAAGATTATAGGGAATACCTGAAGGGCTGGAAGGTTATAATAGGAGGAGCAGCTCTTCCTAAAGGTTTAGCTCTTAAAGCTATATCTTACGGTATAACTGTTGTAGGCGGCTATGGGCTGTCAGAAACGTGTCCAGTTCTTACTGTATCGATTATGAATGATTACACTTCAAAAATGAAATACGAAGAAGCACTAGATCATCTTATAAGTGCCGGCCTCCCAATACCGCTTGTCAACCTTAGAGTTGTTGATCCTACAGGTAAAGATGTGCCATGGGACGGTAAAACGGTTGGGGAGGTAATAGCTAGAGCTCCTTGGCTTACAAAGGAATACTATAATGATCCTGAGAAGACAGAAGAGCTTTGGAAAGGCGATTGGCTTCATACAGGGGATTTAGGTGTTATTGATGAATTTGGTTATCTTCATATAGTAGACAGGGAAAAAGATGCTATAAAAAGCGGTGGGGAATTCATTCCCACGTTAATACTTGAGAACGCAATAAGCGAGGTCAAGGGTGTGGGGGAGGTAGCTGTAGTTGGAGTTCCTGATCCAAAATGGGGAGAAAGGCCAGTCGCTTTTGTGGTCAAAAGCGGAGAAACATCTGAAAAAGAAATTTATGAGCATCTTAACGATTATGTAAGGTTTGGAAGAATACAGAAATGGTGGATACCAGACAAGATATATTTTATAGAGAGCATGCCAAGAACGAGCACAAACAAAATAGACAAAAAGCTTCTTAGAGAAAAAGTAAGCGGATAAATTTTTTCGTTTTAAAATCAGTTCGAAAGATTTTCATACAATACCTGTATTCCTTGCGGGGCAGAAGAATAATAGCCGACGTCTTTAAAGACTATTATGATCAACGGTACCTTATTATTTTTTAACTTGCCTGCAAGCCAACTAGAGCCATTAAAAAGCACGCTCATGTTTATGAGGCGTAAAGAAACTAAAGATAAATTAGCATTGTTCTGAACTTTAGAACGTAGCATTTTAAGAGACTGTGGCGCCCAGACAAAAGGTAAGATTTCCACAGTCATGTTTTCACCTTTATGAGAAACTATGTATGAGACAGCATAGGATGAGTTTATCATTCCTATTATTTCAGAGTTTTGCTGGTAGCTTAAGCTTCTGTGGTTTTTTCCTAAATGTTCATGTGCTTGAGGAAGCATTATCTCATTAGGAAAAAATGTTTCGTTACCTATAATTATATATGGGATTATAAATGAACAGTTAAAATATACTGTTTTGTTATATACACCTATGGTTCCCGTGATCATAACCGGGGTAAAGTTTATGAAATACATCGCGCCCGTAATGCTTTCTATGTAGCTGAAGTTCATTTGCGAAAACATGCTGGAGATTCCTACTATAAACTTTTTATCATTGAACTTCCCTTTATGCATAATGAAAATAGCAAAGTGTTTACCAAAGTTTGATTTTGAATACTTATGAAGCAGGATAGATGCGTTTCCCAAAAGCTCTCTTGCTTGTGCTATGTTATGTGCGAGCTGCGTTGTATTTAATGCTTTCTGATTTAACAGGGATAAGGCTTGAGAAATTATACTTAAAATTTCGTTCCTAAGAGTTTCATTTTGAACGTTCTGCGCTAACGTTTCTAGGTTCTGTGCATAATCAAGAGTCATTTTTCTTGAAACATTCAGACCAGGAGGTATCGAAAAAGGTTTTCCACCAGCTTCTGAAATCCCTTTGTAGGAAAAGTTCATAGCCAGTTTAAAGTAATATTCTGCTCCAGTATAATTGCCATCATTGTAAAGTTTCTGTGCCTTTTCAAGCAATGAAACTGAATCGTTAAGCTCAATGTATGAATGTGTACCTTTCTTTAAATGTTGAAGAACTGTGGATAAACCATTAAGTGTATTAGATATAACAGTCCCTAAAGCGCTTTGATTAGACTGTGGCTGTGCATAAGTAAAGCTAGGTAAAAACAACCCAGTTGTCAGCATCAGTATAAGCAAAGCAGATATCTTAAGTTTCATAACATAAATTTATTATAAAACAGGTTATAAGGGATGCTGTGAAACGATCTGAAACGATCATAATGAAATTTTTATTCATGATAAAGTTTTAGTAAATGATTACGAATTTAGGTCAAGTACTGGTTTGTTAAAACTTGATAATCATTAAGGGTTAAGGAACAATTGCCATACAGGGCGGTTAGAAAAAAGAGGAAATAAATTCATCTCTTTTAATAAGCAAGAGGTTCATGGGATACAGGAAGCAAGTTCCTTTCGTGTGGCAGCACAACTTTGGACCTTCAGAAGCGAAAAGAGCTGTTGGAGCTTTCATAGGAACTTTCATGGTTCTGTTTGGGGCCAGAATGGCAAACGGCTGTGCATCAGGACACATACTTAGTGGAAACATCCAGATGGCTGTATCAAGCTTCCTTTTCCTGATAATGGTAATGATAGGTGCGTGGATAGCGCTCAGGTACATAATGCACCTTAAGATAAACGCACAGGGATACGTCGACTAAAAAATTAAAATAATCTTATATTTTTTTGTTTATCGCATTAAGTTTATAAGCTTAGTTTATAGTTTTAACTTGAACGGCATTGGAGATATCAGTAGTATCAAGAACAGATAGTTCGTTAGAACTCGTTTTTAAGGATACAGATTTTTCGCTGTTAAGGATAATTCAGACAAATCTTTTAAATGATAAAAGAGTTAAAAACATTTCAGTTAAAAGAGGTCATCCACTAACAAAAGATGTCTATCTTTTTATCCTGACAGATGGATCAGATCCTAAACAGGTTCTTAAAGAAGGAATAGAAAAGTCTAAGGAGATGGCAAAAAGTTTAAAAGAAGAGCTAGAAAACGCTTTATCTAGACCGTAATGCCAAAATTTTGTCCAAAAGATGGAACTTTGTTGAAGCTGAAGAGTGAGAAAAAAGGACAGCAAGTAGAACTTGTTTATGTATGCCCTACGTGCGGTTATACCGAAAAGTACAGAAAAGAAAAAGTATTAGAAAAGAAAGTTTCCTCAGAAGAAGAATCGCTTAAAATAATTGATGAAAACGCAGACCTTTCAGCTTTACCAACAGTAAACGTCACATGCCCAAAATGTGGTAACAATAAAGCGTACTGGTGGATGGTACAGACAAGGTCTGCAGATGAACCTCCAACGCAATTTTATAGATGCACAAAGTGCGGGTATACTTGGAGAGTATATACGTAAAATCGTAATTTTTTGTTGTTTTATTTGTAAACCATTTTACTACTTTTAATACTATTCAAGAATATGGTTCTTCATAACTTCCCTTAAGTAGCTTTTGGTAATACATAACTTCTTGCGTTCTAATCATTTCAATTTCAAATGCTCCGCGAGGCCTTACAGAGTTTATTAATAAAATAAAATTAAATCGAAGAACTTTTCCTTTTGTCTGAGAATAATATTCCTAACTATCAATCTTTCTTTTGCAAAAAACTTTTCAAACTCTTTTAATCATTTAACTTTTTGGGGTTAAGGGGGTAAAAGTCCCCTTCCGTGAGCTTTAGATAGCCCCTTACAGCAGGTTTTTATATAAAGAGAAATAGCACTTTTTAGTGCCCAAATTATAGTAGAATACAAAGATCAGGGAGAAGAGAAAACAAACCTTAATTAGGAGAAAGTCTCAAGAGGCAAAAACTTTTGAGCTGAAATTTGATAAGAGTAAGATCTCCAAAGCCAAGCTTGCCATCCTTAACCGACTCTTTCTTGAAGCTTAATGGTTCACTAATTAAATCATTGCAAACGGAATACTCAACTTCAAACCACATATGGACTACAAGGTAAAAACAGTTCCTGTAAAGGTATGCAATACGTTTCAGGAAAGGGAAATTCAAGTGCTTTCATCTCAAATGAAACAAGCCCTGATAAAAAGGCTTTATGACAACGTAAGAGGACTGGCAGAACTCAAGAAGAAGGGTGTGAAGGTTGGGAAGATCAAATTTGTCAAGGCTGTGCATTCAATTCCTTTGATGCAGTACGGAGTGACTTATTGGGTAAAAAAGGACAATAAAATGATCCACATACAAGGCGTTGGGAACTTCAAGGTATCTGGCTCGATCAGATACCTGAGAAGGCAGAGCTTTCTTCAGCAAATTTAGTAGTAAGGAACGGAGATTACTAATATGTTACATGCTTTCTGCCTAAAGAAGATAAACACGAGAAAGAAAAAGCCATAGGCATAGACCTAGGCGTGAAGAACCAAATAACCTTCTCAAATTGTGTCAAAATTCAATATTCAGTGCCTATGAGCAAAAGACTAAGGAGGCTTTATCACTTCTTTTATAGAGCAAAACCAAACTTCTTGTTGTTAATGCTGTATCATTTCGCCTTAAGAATTCTCTCATATAATTCTTATTGGCTTTGTACATTTTATGAATCTTAGGCAAAAGCTGTAATGTCTTCTAGCCTTTTTCTGAACATGAATAACGCCTGTACTTTTGTATTCGCTGTAAAGCTACTTTACCCATCTAGTTGATATCCCTTGTACGCTTTCAATTTCCCTGTTAGTAAGTTTTCATTCATGCTTAGCATTAACGTTTCACATAATTTGATATTCGTTAAACATCACCAAAACACATCTTCATTAAATTTAGTCAAAATTTGCTTAATTTGCTTTTATCAGCTATATTTTTTATTATTTTTAAGACAATAAAGTAATTTGTAGATAAGAAACACCTAAAAACGTACAAAAATTTTCAAAAATTTTTTATAAAACCGATTTTCTTCTTAAATTATGCCTTGCAAAAAAGCTAAGAATAAAAAAGAAGATAAAGAAGTAAAAACACAGTAGGCTAAATTAATTAAAAAATGTTAATTGTTTTGAATTTTTTCTGAAAGTTTTACGTTTTCTTTTGCTCTTCTGAAAAGAATATAGAATCCAGCTACTGAAAAGCTATAAAGCGTAGCCGTAAAAAAGAAAGGTAAATTCAAGTAACCAAGCTGTATGAAAAGCCCGCTTATAAAAGGGCCAAAGGATCTAGGCAGTGAATCAAAAAAGTTTATTATGGATGAAGCTAAAGCTCTTTCATTTTCTGGTATAAGACTCATTATAAAGCTGTTTTGAATAGGAGCCGACATATTCATCAGGAGGCTTCTTAATACATAAAGAACTCCTGCAAGATAATATAATGGCATAAAAGGCATCGCTATTAGTATGGCTATAGAGGTACTCTCAGTATATACAATGGTTTTGATCTCACCCATCACCTTTGCCATAGATGGAGTTGTAAGGCTTGCAACAGCAGTTAGAAACTGGGTTATTGAAAAAAGCGGTCCCAGAACATTAACGTTTGTATTATAACACAGGTAAAACCATAGCGGAAAGATCCTGACAAGAACGCCGGCCCCTAACCCTATCATTCCAAGAACCGACAGCCTTATAACAACATTTTTTGAAGCTTTAGGAAATAATATAATTTTCCCATGGTGCCCTCTATAACTTTCTTTTATTTTTAAAATTGGCAATAGCGAAATAAGAGAACCAATTAGCGCTATCGCATAAAGAACTCTGTATGAATTAACAAGAGAAAGTTGAAAAAACTTTGAAAGGTAAGGAGGCACAGCTCCCACTAGCATACCAGCAGAAGTAGCAACACCGCTTATAAAACTCGAAAACGCGAAGACCGTGTTTCTAGTGCTTTCTTCGCTCTTTTCAGTCAAAAGAGCCATATAGCTTGAGCCTGAATTAGCAAAAGCTATTCCCATCAAAGACGCAGCAAGAAGAATTTCAAAGAAACCCGTAAAAAATGTTAAAATAATAAATGCTAAAGATGAAATTAATCTTGCGAGAACTATGAACTTTTTCCGTCCATATTTATCAGATAGTGAACCTATAGGCAGCATAAGCAGTGCGCCTATGAACGTGTTAAAAGTTAGTATGACCCCAATCTGAAAAGGGGTATACCCTATCTGATCAAGATAAACAGGAAAGTCAACCCACATAAAACCCTGAGTTAAGCCGATTATAAAAGAAGAATATATGAGAAGTTTGGCCTCGTTACTTATCTTGCAGCTAACATTCACATATTCCGATTCTTTTTAAAGAATATAAATAATGATGCAAAATCAAGGCATTAAAAGTTAAATACTTCAAATTTATAAAAAGTTCGCATGGGAATTTTAACGCATGATGTAATTTTAAAAAGCATACTAAATAAGGAAATCATCATAGATCCATTTGATGAAAGTATAGTAAGGGAAAATGGCGTAGACCTAAGGGTAGGTTACGAATACGCTCAGTACGCTTTTTCAAATCAGATAGTTGATCCATGTGAAATAGAAAGCTCATCAGGCCTTTTTAAAATAGTTGAAGCAAAAGATTCAAGAATCCCCATACCGCCAAACAGTTTTGTATTGCTCACTACGCTTGAAAAGGTAAAACTGCCCGATAACCTCGTAGGTTTTTGTAACCTCAGGTCAACTCTAGCAAGGTATGGCCTTTCAATGAGCCCCACCATTATAGATGTAGGCTTTGAAGGAAATATCACAATAGAGATTATAAACACAAGCGGAAATTATATAGTTTTAAGACCAGGAATGAGGTTCCTTCACGTTATCCTTGCTACAGCAGAGGGAAAATATAGCTATAAAGGTACATATCTTAAGCAAAAGGGAGTAACGATTCCTAAGGGCATGAAGGGAGAGTGCTAAGGAATAGTTTTTAAACTTAAAAAAGCGCTATTTTTTCAAATGCGTTCTTTCTTCTTTTTCTAAGACATAGAGGAAGATGCCTGCTATTATAGTTACCGATCCTATATAAAGTGCCTGTTCTCCTAATGCCAGCATAACCGCAAAAGAAAGGATTACCGAAATTATCTGAACATAATGATAAAACGGTGAATTAAAAGGTCCTTCTACATTTCTTTTCCTTACAATATAAACTGCAAGTCCCGTAATCGCATATGAAAAAATAACCCCAAAGTTTGAAGCAAGCGCTATATACTGAACATTTCCAAGAAAGATTGAAAATATGGCTATTATACCTATTAGAATAATTGCTCTCTTTGGAGAATCTTTTTTTCCAAGAGTTTTCGGCAGCAGTTCATCTTCGCTCATCTGAAGAAGTGTCCTTGAACCAGCTACTATCAACGAAAGCGTTACAGTCACAGTAGCAACAATTGCAACAGCTCCTATTATCTGATCTACAAAATGAGGAGCGCGTGAAAAATTAAGAGCATTTAAGAGAGGATCTGCAGTTACAGTATAAAGCTTCCATGGCATTAAGGCGAGCATCCCACAAACAACCAGCATGTAAAGTAATGTGCTTATTCCAAGAGAAAGAATTATCGCTTTTGGTGCGTTTTTCCGGCCTTCGGCTATTTCAGGAGTTAGTGTAGCAACGGTATTAAAACCTGAATAAGCGAAAAAAGCTAACGAAGCAGACTGAATTATGCTAAAGGGTCCATATGGAACCAAGGGCGTGAACCTGCTGGGAACCCATTTTCCATAAATGAAAGCAATGATAATAAATATTAAAAGTCCACCCGTCGTCAAACCAACCAAAAGTTCCTCTATTTCGGCTACAAGTTTTATTCCAACATAGTTCAAAAAAACAGCAAATAAGATAAGGCCTATTGCCAGAACGATTTCCAAATGGATAGAATAAAGATCTATCATTGTTAAAAGGTATGATGAAAAACCTAACGATACTGCTGAAGTTGCTATTGCATATGAAATAGCTCTAAGCCAGCCAACCACAAAACCCATAGCTTCACCCATAGTTTCTTTTGCAAAAGAGTAAAGTCCGCCATGGGCTCCTAGGTCTGAAGTAAAGTATCCCTCGGCTTTTAAAGGGATTCCCCATCATAACAACGTGAAGGACGACATATATAATAGCGATAAGAGGGTCGAAATGATACTCAATTCTCTCGCGAAGCTTGAAAAGAAAGAAGACGCAGAACTCATCCGTAAATTCGTGAAAGTCATAGAAGCGCAAGGGTTGAGCAAAATAAGGGTTATAAAATACGTTTCGCTCCTCAAGCTTGTCTCAAAACACTTAAAAGTTCACTTCGCGAAAGCAACGCGAAAAGACATAGAAGAACTCATGGCTTGGCTTAACTCACAAAATTATTCACCAGAAACGGTTCGAGGAATTATTGTTGTTCTGAAAAGGTTTTATCAGTGGCTCAGAGCAAAACCTGAAGAATACGAAGAATGGAGGAGAGACCACACATACCCGCCCGAAGTTTCATGGCTAAAAGAAACACACAAGCTGAACGAACTGCAAACTAAAACGACGCTCACGGAAGACGAAGTTAAAGCTTTAATCCAAGCCTCGAACGACCCTATGCTTCGCGCTTTCATTTCGCTCGAAGACGAGATAGGCGCAAGACCTAGCGAAATCTTAAACTTAAGAATAGGCGACATCGTGAAAGACGGAGAAGACGTGATTGTGAACATAAGGCAAGGGAAGACAGGTTACCGCTCCATTCCAATAATCAAGTCCGTTTCGCTCCTCTTTCAGTGGCTCGAAATACATCCTTTCAAAAATGACCCAAACGCGCCTCTGTGGATCAGCAGAAGCAACCGTAACAAGTTTCAGAAGTGGAGCTATCGCGCTTGTAGAAAAGCGTTAAAACTTCTTGCAAAAAAGGCAGGCATCAAGAAGGACGTGAGCATTTATACCTTCAGGCACACGAGCGCGACAAGGGACGCGAAGCTAGGCTTTACAGAAGCGCAACTTTGCTTGAAATACGGCTGGAAGATAGGATCGCGCGTCCCTGCAGTTTATTTGCACCTTTCAGCAAA
>WYEB01000810.1_pt1 | contig 10076 bp, 11 predicted proteins | sample 6343061 | NCBI WGS metagenome assembly WYEB01 (sample SAMN13812332, study PRJNA600296) | hot springs metagenome | biome: ENVO:00000051; feature: ENVO:00002007; isolation source: sediment sample from Evening Primrose shelf | place: USA: Yellowstone National Park, Evening Primrose Hot Spring ... | reverse complement strand
TTGGTGCAAAGGGCAACATAAAAACGCTCTTTAGCCCACCTTAAAAAATCGTAAAGCCCTGGTTCAGGCTTAAGGTAGGAGAAAAATTGACTATAAGGTAAGGAGCGTCCTATCTCTTTAAGCTGTTCGTAAAGGTCTATATCCCCGTTTGCTAAATATCTTAGGCATTCGTCAACGGAGTGCATGTGGACAAATTTAAGGTCTTCCTCTTTCAATGGTGGTCTTCCTGCCCTTTCAAGGATGGCGTTGTAGTAGGCTCGGTTAGCCTCTAAGGAATCAAAAAGAACGCCATCACAATCAAGAACGATAAGCTTTGGCTTCTCAAGGTTCATCGTCAGTTTTTTCTTTCCAAGATATAATCCGCAATAAAATTTAGGGCAGACTTGGCTTGGCTATCCTTGAAAATGTTTAAGGCAGATTTAGCTTTTTTCAACAGCTCCTCTGCCTTATGCCTTGCTAAAGAAAAACCTTGAGCCTCCTCAATCAGCTCTCTTGCCCGAATAAAATCATCTTTTGTGGGATTAGGCTTTGTAAAAAGCTCCCTTAGCTCCCTTTGGTCATCATCTTTTGCCGAACGTAAAGCCAGGATGACAGGAAGGGTAATCTTCCCTTCAAAGAAATCCCGGCCAAGGTCTTTTCCTGTTTCTTCGCTTATCCAGTCAAGAAGGTCATCGATTATCTGGAAAGCAAGACCAAGGTCGCAACCAAAAGAGCTTAGAACTCTTTGTTCCTCCGGGCTTGCCTGAGAAACTATGGCTCCAACTTCACAGCAAGCAGACATAAGGACTGCGGTTTTTCTATATATAACTTCAAAGTAGTCCTCTTCGCTCATGCTGAGCTTATCAAAATTTAAGAGCTGAAGCACTTCCCCTTCGCTCATCAGCAGAGTTGTCTTGGTTATCACATCCATAGCTTGATGGTTGCTTAGCTCGCTTGCCATCCTTAAGGCTTTGGCGTAGAGATAATCACCCACGAGAATGGTTGCCTGATTACCCCAAAGGGTTCGCGCTGCCTTTCTTCCTCGCCTAAACTCAGCAGAATCTACCACATCATCATGAAGAAGGGTGGCCGTATGCAGATATTCAAAAAGGAGGGAAGTTCGATAGAGGTTAAAAGAAATGTCTTTTTTTGAAGAATTTTGGCAAACCTTTGCGCTTAGCACAAAAAGAAGGGGTCTTACCCTTTTTCCACCGGCAAAGAGAAGATACTCGCTAACCTGATTTATAAAATCATTCTGAGAAACCCTCTCTTCTTGTAAGGCTTTTTCAATGTTATTAAGCTCTTCCTTGATGTAAGCTTTGATTTTTTCTTTTTCAAAAAGATGAAACATCAGAGACCTCCGCCTTCTAACTTAAACTGGATAGGAAGCTTTATCAACACTATTTGCTTTGGGCGGGGAAAATGTTTGCTTGCCCTTTTTACAGCGTTTACTGCTGATTTATCAAGGACTTCAAAACCGGAGCTCTTAAGGACCTTTAGTTCCTCAACCTCCCCTGTTGGGTTTAGTCTAAAGAAGAGCAAAACTTCACCTTCCCAGCCCATCCGCCGAGCAAGGTAAGGATATTCTAAATGCTCACGAACAAGCTTTGAAATTATAGAAAATTGAGCCTCTTCAACCTTTCCTGAGGGCTCGCTTCTTTTTGTCATAGCCCCTTCCTTTAAAGTATGGTCTGCTGTGGAAGGGCTCTTACTACCCCCTTCAGACCTTAAGCCAAGCGATATTCCTTCTTTGTTTGCCATGTTCAAGGCTTCACTTACTTGATTTTTAGTGTCTACAGAAGTTTGAGTTTCGAGCGTTACCTCTTTAAAACCTTCTTTCAAGGGTGGTTCGGCTTTAGAAATTAAATCTTGATTAGGGTTAAATCTTTGCGGAAAAGGTCTTTTAGCTTGGTGATTTTTTGGTTGATTGTCCCTTAAGCTTTGGTCTTTGTGGACAAAAGAGGCAACATCCCTTAAATGAACCATGACTAAATCTGTTTGCAACCTCTTTATCTGTTCTTCAGACCGATAGAGAGGAATAAAAAGAAAAAAGAAAAAAAGAAGATGCACAAACAAAGAAAGAATAAAGGGTTTTATGTTTAACCGAGCTAAGATAAAAAAGTGCGAGGACATGTCTTTAGAATAACACAATTACACCAAATTTCACATGTAAAGGTTGTCTACCTCACTCCTATCCTGCCAAGCGTCCTTTTCTTATCCTGCCAAGGGTAGCGAGGACTCACTTCACTACCCCTCTTTTCGAAGAGAGCGAAAAATCTCTCTCTATAAAATAATAAAAATAATAAAATAAAAGGGAAGACACCTCGCTGTGCAGGGGGTGAAAAAAGAACCTGAGGTAACAAAAGTAAAGCTCGGAGAATGGAGAAGAGATAAATCAGCCCTCATTAAAATTGACATCAGTGCAAAGGAAAATAGAATTAAAGATGGAGCGGTGCCTGCGGGTTTGCAATATGGCTTAAAAGGTTATAATAGTTATAGATTTAAGAATTAAACAAAGGGGGTTGCTATGATCATCATCCTTGAGCCTCACATCACCAAAGAAAGCAAAGAATTTAAAGACCTTATGGAATATCTCAAACGATTTCCTCACTTGCAGATCAAGGTTATGGAGCATCAAGGGGTTACAAGAAATCTCATCGAGGTGCATCTGATTGGGGAGGACTATATGGTTCCCTTGGAAGAGGTTGAAAACTTGCCCGGTGTGGAAAGAGCCATAAAGGTCACCGCTAAATATAGACTTATCGGTAGACACGGAGCCCTTGCTGATTTTGGGTTCGAGTATGCTGGGCTCACCTTTAGCCAAGATAGCTTTCATATTTTTGCTGGTCAATGCGCCGTTGACACCTATGAAAACGCTGAAGCAACCTTTAGAGCGCTAAAAGATAATGGTGTTTGTTGCGCAAGAATGGGTGCCTACAAGCCAAGGACCTCGCCCTACGACTTTCAGGGGCACGGCAAAGAATGTTTACCCTGGTTGTTTGAGCTTGCAGGAAAGTATGGCATCAAGGTTTTGGTCATGGAGGTTCTTGCTCCCCATCATATAGAAGAGATCAAAGAATCCTTAGAATTGGCAGGCAATCCTTGCGGGGTCATCCTGCAGATCGGCACAAGAAACGCCCAAAACTTTGAACTTCTAAAGGCTGTTGGCAAACAGCAGGAATTTCCAGTCCTTTACAAGAGGGGCTATGGCTTAGCCCTTGAGGAGAGCCTTAACGCTGTTGAATACATTGCCTCAGAGGGGAACACAAAGATCATCTTCTGTCTACGGGGGGTGAGGACTCATCTTGGTGACCCGCATAGGAATTTGGTAGACTTTGCCCATGTGCCAGTCGTGAAAAGGCTGACAAGACTATCTGTCTGCATTGACCCCTCTCATCCTATTGGTTCTAAAGTCAAAGCACCAGACGGTATAAGGGACATCTACCATGTTTCTGCTCAAGGGGTTATCGCAGGGGCAAACGCCATCCTTGTTGAGTTCCATCCTCAGCCTGAAAAAGCTCTCTGCGACGGACCTCAAAGCCTCCCCCTTTCTGAGCTCCCTCTATACCTTGAATACATCTATAAGGTCCGAGAGACCTACTTAGAGCTTAAAAGGCTTGTAAACGAGAAAGTAGGCGCCTAAAAAAATAAAGGGGGCTTTCATGAGGGTTAGTCCTTACATCTTTAGAGAATATGACATCCGGGGAAAAGTTGGGTTTGATTTCACCGAAGATGTGGTTTTTGCTGTAGGAAAGGCTTATGGAACAACCGTGAGAAGGCTTGGCGGTAAAAGGGTGGTTTGCGGCCGAGACGGTAGGCTTTCAAGCCCAAGTCTTCAGCAGGCTTTGATGGATGGAATAAGGGCAACCGGTATCTCAGTCGTTGACATCGGCATTACTCCAACTCCGGTTATGTATTTTTCTCTGTTTAGGCTTGAAAACATTGACGGAGGCATCCAGATTACCGGGTCTCACAACCCGCCAGAGTTTAACGGTCTAAAGATTTGCGTAGGAAAAGACACCATCTACGGCGAAAAAATCAAGGACCTTTACCGGCTTATCGAAAAACAAGATTTTGAAGAAGGTCAAGGGGCTTTGGAGACGCTAAACATCCTTGATGATTACCTAAACTATCTTAAAGAAAATATAAAGATCTCTCGTCCCCTACGGGTTGCCCTTGACGCAGGGCATGGAGTTTGTTCCTTGACGGCACCAAAGGTCTTCAACAATCTTGGTTGTCAAGTCTTTCCCCTTTTTTGTGAAGTTGACGGAACCTTTCCGGTTCATTTCCCTGACCCAGTAGTCCCGGAAAATCTTAGGTATCTGAAAGAGACGGTCTTAAAGGAGGAGTGCGATGTTGGGTTTGGCTATGATGGAGACGGAGATAGGCTTGGCGTCATCGATGAAAAAGGAAACATCATCTGGGGAGACGAGCTTCTTATCATCTTTGCCAAAGACCTGTTGAAGAGGGTAAAAGGGGCAAAGGTCATTGCTGAGGTTAAGTGTTCAAGGGTCCTTTTTCAAAAGGTAAAAGAGCTTGGAGGTCATCCCATCATGTGGAAGACAGGACATTCCCTTATAAAGAACAAGATGAAGGAAGAGGGGGCACTCCTTGCCGGCGAGATGAGCGGACATATCTTTTTTGCTGATAGATGGTTTGGGTTTGACGACGGGGTTTATGCAAGCTTGAGGCTTGCTGAAATTTTAAGTCAAGCGGACATCCCCTTATCTCAGTATCTCTCTGACCTCCCCGTCAGGTATTCCACCCCGGAGATAAGGACCGATTGTCCCGATGAGATAAAGTTTCAAATAGTTGCAGAGCTTGTCCAAATCTTTAAGGAGAAGGGCTTTGAGGTGATAGACATAGATGGTGCTCGGATTGAGTTCCCAGAGGGGTGGGCCCTGGTTAGAGCCTCAAACACTCAGCCTGTCCTTGTCCTCCGGTTTGAGGCTAACTCCCCTGAGTTTCTTGAGAAGCTAAGAGAAATGGTTTTTAGCGAGCTCGAAAAGGTAAAAAAAAGATATGGAACAAGTTAAGTCCTCTCTTCAGAGTCTTCCTCTTCCGAGAAAAATCAAAGAAAATATTTTACGCTTAGAGTTAATAAAGGAAGTTTGGAAAGAAACCGTAGATAAAAGACTTGGGTTCACCTCTCCAGCCTTTATTGAAGATGATTATCTCTTCGTCGAAGGAGAAGAGCACTACCTTCTTCAACAGCTGAGGCTACAGTCTCATCTCCTTTGTAAAAAAATAAATCAGCGTCTAAAGGAGGCTTCTCTTCCTCCAATAAAGGGGATAAAGACGCGTTTAGTGGTTAAGCCTTCTCCTAAACCTTCGGCAAAAGGTGCGCGGATCGAGAAGCCAAACCTTTCAGCGAAGGACCTGCAAGCCCTGTTAGAGCTTTGTCAATCCTTAAGTGATACCGAGCTAAAAGGTTTGTTCTTAAGGCTCATCAACACCTTGTATGCATAGCCTTTTCCCCCACGCAATCCTTTTCTTATCTTGGCTTGCCTCGATTTTTTTCTTTATTTCCGGGCTTTACACTCGGCACATCATTGAGAAGACCTTAGATACTGCTCTAAGACTTCAGGCTGTAGGTGTTGAGATAACCTTGAAGAGCTTTTTAAAAAATTTAGATTTAGACTTGCTAAAGGAAAAGAAAAATCTATTTTTCGACCTACTCTTAAACCCTGAATGGGAAGGCGTGGCTTACATTGCCATCTACAACGACGAAGGTAGGATCATTCTACACTCAAACCCTGAGCTAATCGGAAGATATGTAGGGGTAGGGAGCGGCTCCCCTTCTACGAAAACAAGGCAACCAACTCATACCCTTCCAAGAAGCTTTTATCAAGATTCCCCGCTTGGGGAAAAGCTCTACATCTTTGAGAACTCGGTTAACCTTAAAGATAAGAAAGCCATTCTAAGGATTGGGTTGCATATCCTACCCGTTGAAGAGGCTCTTCTTTATGCTAAACGACACATCTATTTAGACTTCTTTCTTTCCCTTTTATTCTTCTTCGGAGGATCCGCTTCCTTTTTCTTGATAAGGAGGCTTTATGCCTTAAGGAGAAAGATAGAGGACCTTGAGCGTTGGCAGTTCATCTCTAAGACCCTGGCCCATGAGATGAAAAATCCTCTGGCGAGCATCAAGGGGTTTGCTCAGTTAAGCTTAAGAAGGGTAGATGATGAAAAGACTAAAAAAGCCCAGAGCCTCATCTTAAAGGAAGCACTTCGCCTTGAGCGCTTGCTTGAAAACCTAAGCTCATACACTCACCCAAAACCTCTTAAGTTAAGCTTCTTTGACTTAAGAGACCTCTTGACCGAGGTTATCGAAACCTTCAAACTTCTTTATCCTTCCGCAGACCTTGCGTTAAATTGTAAAGGAGAAGAATTTAATGTTTACTCAGACCGAGACAAGCTCAAACAAGTTCTCATCAATCTTTTTGAAAACGCCCTTCAGGCAGGAAGCGAAAGGGGTGTTTTAAAGGTTGATGTGGATTTGATGGCTGAGGACAAATCTTATATTATTCGTATAAAAGATTATGGGAAGGGTGTGTCTCGTGGCGAACTAAAGCGAATTTGGGAGCCCTTTTACACTACCAAGGCAAAGGGTATGGGACTTGGTTTAACCATTGTGAAAAGGCTTTGCGAAGAACTAAACTGTAAAATAGAAATTAGGTCTAAAGAGGGGGCAGGGACTGAAGTATGGCTGAAAATCCCAAGATAGTGGTCGTTGAGGATGATGCCTCCTTTGCAAGCTTTCTTGAGATGGCCCTTGAGGAGGCAAATTATCAAGTTTTTGTCTTCTACGACCCAGAAGAAGCTCTCCTTAAGCTACCAGACCTCACCCCAAACCTCGTCATCACTGACCTAAGGATGCCGAAGCTCGATGGTATAGCCTTTATAGAGAAGGCAAAGAAGCTTTTGCCCGATACTCCGTTCATCGTGATCACTGCTTTTGGAAGCATACCCTCTGCGGTTTCAGCCATGAAGGCAGGTGCTGTGGACTACCTGACAAAGCCCTTAGCCTCTCCGGATGAGCTTTTAGAAAAGGTTAGATGCTACATAAAGGTAAAAAGCCCGGCGCCATCTGAGGACCTGCCACCCCTTGAAGTGATCTTTGCCGGTATCGAAGAGCTTTACGAAAAACTGCTTGAGGTGGCAAAGACTGACGCAACCATCTGTCTCCTTGGAGAAACGGGCACAGGAAAGAGCTTAATAGCCAAGGTCATACATAAGCTAAGCGGACGGGAAGGACCTTTTGTGGAGATAAACTGTGCAGCCTTGCCAGAAAATTTAGTTGAGGCTGAACTTTTTGGATATGAGAAGGGAGCTTTCACCGGAGCCGTTAAGGCAAAGCCTGGCAAGTTTGAGCTTGCTCGGGGAGGAACCCTTTTCCTTGACGAGGTTTCAGAGATGAGCCTTCCAGTTCAAGCTAAATTTCTAAAGGTTTTACAGGATAGAACTTTTGAAAGGCTTGGCGGGCTAAAGCCCTTAAAAACCGATGCCCGGTTCATCACCGCAACTAATAGAGATTTAAAAGAGCTTGTCCGGCAGGGACGCTTTCGCGAGGACTTATACTACCGCATAAACATCTTTTCCTTTTACCTTCCTCCCTTACGAGAAAGGCAAAAAGCCTTAGAAAGGATCGTCCAATACCTCATTGAGAAGCTTTCAAAGAAGCATGGAAAACCCCTTCGAGCCTTGAGCAAAAGCTCTTGGGAAAGACTAAAAAATTATCCCTTCCCAGGCAACATAAGGGAGCTTGAAAACCTGCTTGAAAGAGCGGTAGTTTTAAGCAAAGGAGACCTTATTGAGGTTGAACTTCAAAGCGCTGAAGAAAAACCTTCCTCATCATCTTTCCCTTCCCAAGAAGACTTACGAATAAAAGAGCTTGAGAAAAAAGCCATTCTCAAAGCCCTTGAGGTGGCCAAAGGAAACAAATCTCAGGCGGCAAAGCTCCTTGGCATCTCTTTGAAAACGCTCTACAACAAGCTTAAAGAGCTCAACCTCAGGGATTGATCATTCCCATACGGGTCTGTAAGGGGGAACAGGACTCCTGAAGAGGAATAGATTGCCGGTTCTTAGGTTTCTTACATGCCGGGCCATAAAGATTATACCCAACTTCTTATAAAAAGTCTTTGCACCTGTCACCTCAACCAGGTCTCCCTCTTTGAAGTCGGGATTTATAAGATAGTAATGTCTTACAGGGCAAAGGAAGACAGAGAAGGACTTTCCCTCTCTTTCGACCTCAAGAACTGCAAGCCCTTTTGGAGGAAGATAAACCTTTAAAATCTTACCTTGAAAGCTGACCTCTAAATTTGGGTCATAGGCAGAATTTTCTAAGCAGCAACTTGACTTAGCCCAAAGAGAAAAGTGAAAGATATGAATAAGAAGAAAAATAAAAAGTAAAAAGCCCAGACCAAAGCCTTTAGCCTTGGTCTGGGAGGAGCTCATCATTCTACCATCCGCAGTATTTTCTCCACATGCCAAAGCTACCAAGCGGCAACCCCTTATCATGTGCTTCTTTCATTAACTCTACCCGAATTTTAGCAAGCTCCTGCTCTTTCTCAAGGATAGCATCCCAGTTTGGGTTCGGCTGAAGCTTGAGAGAACGTGTCTCAAGACTTAGCTGAGCCTCCCTCTGAAAGAGAGGTTGCGCATCCTCACAGAACTCCTGAAGCTTTGCTTGGTCAACTGGAGGAATAATCGGTCCACCCATACCTTTTTTAGCAAAGGCAGAACCAGCAAACAAGGTCCCGATGCCAACCACCAAGGCTAAAGCTTTTTTGTACCTCATAACCCACCTCCTAAGCGTTTTTTTATTTGATTTGCAAATTGCATGCCTATTCTTGGTATAAAACTTTCGAGGACCCCTAACTTCTTGCCTAAGCCTCTCAGGGAATGAGCGTCGTCACTACTTCGAAATGTCAAATTGAGAAGGTATCCACCCTGCAAAAAAAAGTTAATCGCATGCGCGCAATGATTTGTTCCCAATTTTTGGTGAAGGGCGAGCCGCTATAACTTTGTAATTTTTACAAAAGCCTTTGTAGATTATTCAAAATTCTTTATACCCTTGAGAATCCTCTTGACTGAACTTTAGAGAAACCATATTATTAATTTTAGAATAAAATTTAAAGGAGGTTTCCTATGGTAGAGATTAGAACGATCCTTGTTCCTGTTGATTTTTCGGAGGTAGCACCTATTTTGGCTAAGTGGGCAAAGGGCTTTGCCAAGCAACTTAACGCTAAGATCATTCTTACTTATGTCCTTGAAGACCTATCCACCTATGAAGGGATCTTCGTTGACCTTAAGACCTTAACCGAGCTTGAAAACACCCTTTATGAAGGGGCTAAAAAGTCGATGGAAGACTTTTTAAAGGAACATTTTTCGGACTTTCCAGATGTAGAGCCAGTCCTTGAAAAGGGGGATGTGGTGGAAACAATCCTTAGGGTTGCTCAAGAAAAAGGGGCAGACTTAATCGTTATCGGAACTCACGGAAGAAAGGGTTTAGATAGGATCCTCTTTGGAAGCGTGGCTGAGGGCGTGGTAAAGAATTCACCCATTCCCGTCGTTACCCTAAATCCTTACAGGGCTGGTTATCTAAAGGTAGAAGAGGAAGAAGTAATGCCGGCTTAAGATTCGAGGGAGGAAACAGGGGGGTTTTAAAAACCCCCTTGGCACCTACTTTAGCCCTTTTAAGATTTTCTCTCCCTCTTTAGCTTCTTGTGTTCCTGGAAAGGTTTTAACTAACTTTTTTAGAACGACCTCTGCTGCCTTTTTATCCTTTAACTGTAAAAAGGCTTCAGCTTGTTTGAGCATAGCTTTCGGTTTAAATGGATTGGGCTCTGGAAGGTCTATCAACTTTTGGTAATAAATAATGGCTTCTTCGTAGTTTTTCTCCTTAAAATAGGTCTCACCCAGCCAGTAGTAAGTCTGCCCAACCCAGCGCCCCTTGGGATATCTCTTTAGATACTCCTCCCAGTAGCTTCTTGCTAAACGATAATCTCCCTTTTGAAAATAAAGATAAGCCTGTTGAAAGAGGTCTTCCTCTTTTAGGTTCTTTGGCACCTCTTGCTGCTTTGCCTTTTCTTGAG
>WYEB01000807.1_pt1 | contig 10103 bp, 6 predicted proteins | sample 6343061 | NCBI WGS metagenome assembly WYEB01 (sample SAMN13812332, study PRJNA600296) | hot springs metagenome | biome: ENVO:00000051; feature: ENVO:00002007; isolation source: sediment sample from Evening Primrose shelf | place: USA: Yellowstone National Park, Evening Primrose Hot Spring ... | reverse complement strand
TACCTATACTCATAGACGACACGCCCCTCCACGTCGCACTGCGCCAAGAAGACCAACTTCACCAGCTTCCTCACGCTGTACACCCCACCACCCAGCAACTTAAGCAGAAACGTAACGACCCCCCTCACCCCCTACTCCCCAACGACGACAGACTCACCCACAGACATATTATATATTGAATATTGAATTTATATGTTTATGCCATAAACACCCCAACCGCGGCGCAAAACCCACAGCTGAGGACTACGCCCCACGCAACCCGCCTGCCCCCCTCGCTGCCCGCAAGACACACACGCCATAGGCGCAAGCCCCGCAACCCTCTTGCCCACCTGGTGCCAGCTCCACTACCAAAACCCCAAACGGCACAAGACACTCCACACCACCACAGCCACATCCCCCAAAACGTGGGGAGTCAGAAAAATGGACAAGCAACAAGGCCGTAGTCGCCATCTGGCGCACCATCACTAGCCGCGCCGCATACCCAACCTATGACGCCATAGCTACGCCAGGTAGCGGACTGCCGACGTCAGCAGGAGGAATCCACTACGTAATAATAGTACCGACGCCTCTGAAGATCCAAGACGCCCACTGCAACCCCCTCCCCGCCAACAATCCGCACCGGCGGGCAAGCGGGCCCGCAGAGATAACGCTGGAGACGGCTCCTCACGTTATCAACATAAGGAGACACAACCACCAAACAGTCCCCATCCCGGATCACAAAAGCACGGCCCCGCGGCGCCCCTCCCCCCTTAGCCCACTGCAAACAACCACCACGAGCCAAGCCGATAACCGAGCCGTCTACGCACATCAGCCGAAGCTCCAACCACGGAAATAGGTACCTAGACAACTCAGGATCTGCCCGCGAGAGAAACGAGGTAATAGCGGCTATGAAGAAGATATGGCTCGACACAACAAGATCTGATGTCAAAAATGCAAATATGAAAAGGAGTATGAATGCCCAAAATATATGAGACATCAAGTGCACTATTTTAATAGCTTGTATATACTCCTTCAACTCTCTAAAGTCATTATATTTATGATAAACAAACAGAAATAGAATGAGAAATAACAGAAAGGTAAGTATAGTAACTAAATCGATATACTTAATCATAAAAAATGCCAAGACGTCCGCCAATATTGGTAGCACCACCTTTCGAATAAATCTGCCTACAACATGCCAGTCGCTCCTCTTGATTATCCTAATTATCTTAGAAACTTTGAACCTTACCTCGCCATATCTCACCCACTCGACGTCATTACAGACACCGCCCTCCCTTCCGAGCCTGCAGAGGTACATGCCGTAGAGGTCAGCCGACACCACTATCGCCTTCCCGCCCCGAGGCAACTCAACCACAACGCCGCCGCTAGCAGATAGCCTATGTAGAAGACTACGCGCCTTCAACTCATCCAAGGCAAAGACTCCCAGCCCAAACCACCACCACAGAGGAGGCCATAACGTCGTGCGTGGCGCCACCGCATGTGTGCCCCTGATCAGGTCTATGCCATAGGTTAGCATGATCACGGCAAAGAGAAATGACATCGCAATAGCCGCTATAACCGGGAAGATGACAGCCCAGATTTCAGGAATTATAGCCGGTATTTGCAACGGAAGGCTCCAAGTTATTGGACGTCCAAAGTTTGCATCATAGTAAATGAATGTTGCAATTCCATAGGCGGAGAGAAAGGAGACCATTAATAAGTTGTAAAACGAAAGAAGAGTGATACTTGAGGTAAGTAGTATAGTAATAAATAAAGTATATGGTAAGAAAGATAAAAGTGATTTTGAGTAATTAATATAAATACATAGATTGATTAAAATACTAATAAATATATAGTAATAGGTCCGTAATCCCCTATGAAAAGATAAATAGAAACCTCCCAATGATAATGTAATATACATAACTAACAGAACCATTATCTCCATTAATGGATCGCTACTACTGTCATTAACATGACCACCAGAAGATGATTGTGAACTCCTTGTCTGTTCTAAAATATTGAGAGAAAGCGATTCGCTCAACAAAGGCGATCCATCTGTCAAAAGAATGATTAACAAGTAGAGGAGTAAGAAGCCCATCAAAACTATGAAAATGAAACTGAAATATTTGATCCGGATATTCTCGTCTCTTAACGCGTCAGGTAGTGCGTATATGGCTGACCGTCTTAACCTAGGTCTCAACGTAAAAGCCACAAGAAGAAGAAAAGCGGCGGCGATGGTCGCTGCCGGCGCAAATAGAGTAGTCACAGACATAGTGGCCGACTCGCCAGCTCGCAAAACTACGTACCTAGGTACCGCAAGAGGATACCATGCCAACGGACTCCTCAACGGCGATTCATGTTGCTGTATATACAGCCAGCCGTGTCCTAAGCCGCAGAATACAATAACTCTAGTACTCGAGATGCTCAGACCCTCCGAGTGGTTGTGCTTGCCACTATGGTAGATGATGTTAAGAGGAAGCATGAGATTATAGGGATTATTCACGATCAGATACGCAGTGCCGTTGCCGGCGCCGAAATCGTAGTCGCATCCCTCATGCGGCTCCCGCGTGGCCCCGAGCGCAACAGCCGCAAGCGCCAAGACGGCCAAGAGCAAAAGCCGCATATCGACAGAAAACGGCCGGTATAAATACGTGCCGCCATGGAGACAGGCAGAGCCGTGTGCCTCGCCTAACGCCGCTGTGGTAAATGCACACGTGCCGCGTGAGGCCGCCGCTACACGCAACCAGGTACGCCCCACTCCCTAAGCCTCTCAGCCAGCAACTCTAACTCCCCTCTTGTCAGGACCACCAAGTCAAAAGGCGCCTCCCTCATGAATTCGGCTCTTATCTCCTCAAGCTTGTTCTTCTCGTGCTCCGGCACGAAATACACAACGACGAAATGCTTAACGCCGCATTCCCTCGCCTCCTTAAGCTCCGCGCCGAATTCCTTTATCCGCTTGGCGCGGTCCTCCCCCACCCCCACCCTGACGTTGATAGCCACGACTGGCTTATCCCGCGGCACCGCGCAGTCTATCTCCCGCCTCTTTCCACCGCACAGAAGCACGTATTTCCCCGCGTTTCTGCAACGCGCCTTTACCGCCGTACACACCTCGTTTTCGGCTCTACGCCCCCGCCAATGCCGCCTCTGGTGCTCCTCCCAGTTCTTATAGAACTTATACAAGACGGTTTCGAGCCTAAGCGGATGCGCCAAGAGACTCCTCACAAGGTCTGCAAATGGCCTAAGCTTCTCGCGGTTCCTGGTTCTTCTCAGCGAATACACGCTCCCCAGCCCGCGTCGCTTGAGCTCCCTGTGGGAAAGGCCAGTGATCATGACGAAGAACGGCACCATGACCTCCGGGTCTTTGCTTAACAACTCAACGAGGTCTTCCGTGGTGGCCTTTCCGAAATCCACCTCCTGAGTCCCGACGTAGTAGAGACTGGAGGCGGTGAGGATCTCAGCAATACGCCTAGTCATCTCGTCAAGCTCCCTATACAGCTCTGGGATGTCCTCCACAGACGGCCGCGGGATCTTCTTCAGAAATTCCTCTACGCCGCGTCGGCGGTTATGTCTCTAGGCACACAGAGTTCTTTAATCACGTGGGACTGGAGCCTGAGGTAGCCGCTGGCGGCTCTCTGCGCGTGGGCCGTGATCCACTTCCTGGCCGCTTCGCTGTTGAGGTACTCCGCCAGCGGCAGCAGGAGCCGCCGGTCCCTGGGCACCAGGTAATACACGCTGTGGCGGGGCACCACCTGCCCCACGGCGTCTACGTAAAACGCCGGCGTCTTCGCCACGTCAGGCCACAGAATCTTGGGCCTGAGGAGCTGGGGCATAGGCGGATCCTCGTGGAAGGCATACCAAGGCTTCCCCTCCCTCCGCACGACATACCTTTCCTCAAGCACCCGCCTAAACCGCGAGAGATACGACAGCAGAGGCCCCGCCCTGCCCTCGTCCAGCAGTCTCCCGTCCCGGCCGTACGGCACCAGCATCACGTGGCGAAGCTTCGCATAGTCCAGCTCGCCCCCCGGCGTAAACAACGAGAGCTCCCTCCCGCTGACCGTGGGGTAGGCAAAGGCCCTCAGCTCCTGGGGGACGGCCTCACGCGGCGCGACGAAGACCTCGTCTCTGCCGGCGGCCACCCCCGCGCTCACCCGCTCTGCCAGAAGCCCCAGCTTCACGCAACCGCCGCCCCGCGGCGCCTCACCTGCCAAAATGGTGGGGAGCCACGGCGCCCCGTCCCGCGGGAGCTGTACCTCCACCCTCCGGCCGTCCCGCAGAGTAACTATGGTGGGTCCCGAAGGCGGCGCCTTGCGCACCACAGTAATCAGCGGGTAGGCCAAGACGTCCCCGAAAGCCCTCTCGTCTACAAACTCCAGCTCCTCCACGGCGTACCCAGCCAAAAGCCTCCGAAGCGCCTCGGCGGATTGCACGTAGAGGTACTTCTCCGGCGTGATGAAGACCAGCCTCCCCCCGGGCCTCAGCAGAGAAAGTGCCTTTTCAAAGAAAAGCATATAGAGGTCAAAACGCCCGCGGGCCACAGAAAACAGCCTCCTATAGGTAGCCCTCAGCTCCGGGCTAATCCTCTCGTACGACACATACGGCGGGTTGCTGATCACGAAGTCGAAGAGGCCCCCCAGCTCCTCCGCCCCCATAAGCAGAAAGTCGCCGACCACAACCCGCGCCATGCCCCCAAACCGCCTACGCGCCGCCTCCGCAAGCACCCCATCCTTCTCCACACACACCACCTCCGGCAACGCGCCGCCGCGGCCCCCCAGATAAGACAACAACGCCTCCACAAAGACACCCCTCCCGCACCCCGCGTCGAGAACCCGCGACCCCACAGGCGGAGAACCACCGCCAAACAACTTCTCCACCATACGCAAAGCAAGAGAAGACGGAGTCTCCACCTTCCCCACATCCACAGCAACCGCAGATCTGCCCATACCCACTATCAATCCCCGCCTTAAAAAAACCACCACAGAACGCAGAAACTTGCAACCCCACCCCCACACATCCACGCCAAAGCGGCACACGCCTCCAGAAGACGCAACGCCAACCGCCGATTGGCATCTCCATTTCAACACTTTATCGCACAGTTCTCGGACCGCCCCCCGCACTCCTCAGGTATGTCCCCCTCGCCCAAGAGGACCCTCGCCACCTCAGCGTAGGGTGTCCCCGCGGCCAGCGACCTAAGCTTTTCCTCCATCCACCTCTTTTTACAAAAGAGGTACGCCTTTAGGCAGAGCAAAGGCTCGTTGCATATCAGCTTCTCTCCGCAGTTTATGGGAATCAAACCGTCGGGCCTTCTGAGGCCCAGGGCGTCGGGGAGGAGTTCCTTGAACTGCCGATAGAGCTCCCCGCCGTGTGCCCTCGCCACGAAATCCATCCACCCCAACAAAGCTACCCTACACAGCTCATCCCCTTCCCGCCTGAGACGAGTCTCCAGTTCTCTAAAACAAGTCTCCAGAAGTCCCCTGTCAAAAAGATGAGAAAGCCCTCTCATCACAGTCTTACGGAATTGCCTAGTGCACCACAAGCCAAACGCTGTGAAGCACTTCCTGCTTAATAACCCACGAAGCCGCTGAACGATGGCGTCTATCGCTTTCTCCACGTCACTGCGAGAGATACATCCACTTCAGATAATTCCGTGCATACTTCACAGGTGGCAACGACATACGGCCCAGCGTCAAGCCTGTGAAGTCGAGCGACCTAAGGTAAATATACGCCGCCAACGGCAGAGTGGCGTCATTTCCAGTGTAAAAGTAGCTCACCTTCACCGCAGACTTAAACTCGCTAAGTTGTACAAGCCACACGCCGTGCTGGCCGCCGTCTACCGTCGTTCTGCCCACCTCAACCGCCCTGCTACGTCCTATCTTCACATACTTGTAGCTCGACATAAGGAGCAGACCCTTCGACGACAGCCTCAGCCAGTGCCTTGCGAAATTCCTCCTCAAGGTTTCCCACTCCGCGTCGTGAAACTTCCTGCTCCTCACAACGACGATTAGATCCGGCTCTGCGTGCGCGTTGTTGCGGTATCTCTCCAACGCCTCCTTTATGCTGTCAACAAACTCCTCAAGCTCCCCCTCCTCAAGAAACTCCATAGATCTACCCCTTATATGGAAGTCCTTGTACACATACCCCACCACATTTCCGCGCCCGGTCATCAACACAGCTATACCCTTCGCGTACTCTTCACCGACTTTCTTCAGCCCTACACCGACATACAGCGCCCTCGGCAACTTAAGATACTCTGAACGTGTAGTCGGCAACTCAACGTAGTAAGGGATACAACCAGACCGGAAGAGAAGCCCCGAAAGCAGATTAGCTATGTATTCCGCTTCCCGGCCGCCTACCACCCCCAGCAACCTATCACCATTAACCAGCTGAAGCGTAGAGAGGCCATTGTAGCTCCGCAATTTTATCTCGGCAATCTCCCTTAACTTGCTCTTCAAGGTTTTGCCGTCTAACAGCGCCAATTTAACACCGCCCCTACCTAGATCCCAGATGTCCTTCAGGCTCCTAGGAACCAATTCCACAAACTCCCGCACTACTCCGTCAACATGCCTATTGAACAATCTCTCTAACGTCTCCCAATATTCAAGCCTCTCATAATAGACCTCGATAGACAGACGCCGCAAGGCAGGACACCAATATGGCTTACGCTTACGCACGTCATAAGGCCACTTGCCTTGACCCCTACCACCGAACCTATAGCGAAGGTCGCCTTCGTCAAAGCCCAACACCTCTCTTACTGACCTGGGCTTTATCTCGCTGAAAGACTTGCGAAACCACTCCGGCAAGTTACCGTCATTTAACCTGATAGCATAGACGTCGGGATATTCGACGATGAATCGAGCCTCAATCCCCTTCCTATTTAGCAGTCTCTTGACTTCTTTTGCGCATTCAACAGCTTTCACCTCATAACAAAACGCGATCTCAGATTCGAGAGTCGGTGCTCTCACCAATTTGTATAATCTGTATGTTACGTTGTTTCGCGCCGTGCTCTTAAATCCGCCTGAATAACGTACTTCAGGAGAACCGGAAGCCCTCCGCAGTTGCACATATTTAACGTCGCCAAGGCTTATAAAACCAATGCACATAATCAGCGTCGGAAGGTTTTGTAAAACTAAAGGTAATTTATAGACAACGAACAACCGCCACAATCAAAGGGACGTATAAAGGATTAGCGCAAGCCAGCACCGATCGCAAGAGACTTGATACCTATACAAGCTCGTAATGGAGTTCCTCAAAAGGCTTACCTCCTCTGCCTGAACCCCACCCTCAGCACGAACTCCCTCCCCCTGCCCACGTAGTGGTTGAAGCGGCCGCCGCAGTTTCTGCAGATGTAATGCGTCACATGGTACCCCATCTTCGGCATATCCCACTCCTTCACCCTCTCCACGTTAGAAGAGCCGCAGAAGGGACACTTCATGTGTAACAATATATTTCAGGTATTATATCACTATCGGTCAAGATAGTTAGATTTAAACGTGGAGAGTTATACATGGAGACCCTCCTTGAGAGGGGAATACCCATCGACGCGATCAACGAATACTCTGCGGTGGAGAAGGGGCGTGGTGGCCGGCCGCCGCATTGGGAGATGGTGTTTTGGTGGACGCGGAAGCCTCTGGCTGGGGCTAGGGCGGTGGTGGCGGCGTCTCTGCTCCCGGCGGATGCGTACCAGACGCCGGAGCAGTTCCTAAACGACCTCTTCCCCTGCAGGAACAGCCGCAAGACCGTCCACGCCTGCAACCCCGCGCCCCGCCTGGTGGAGAAAATGCGGGGCAAGAAGGTGCTGGACCCCTTCGCCGGCTTCGGCTCGATTCCGCTGGAGGCCGCAAGGCTGGGGGCCGAGGCGGTGGCCGTGGAGCTCCTCCCCGCGGCATATGTCTTCCTCAAGGCGGTGCTGGAGTTCCCCCGCCGGGTGAAGCCGCAGGACGTGGAGAAGTGGGGCAGGTGGGTGGTTGAGAGGCTGAGGGAGGAGGTGAAGGGGCTCTACGACGCAGACATCTACATCGGCACCTGGGAGGTCAAGTGCCCGGTGTGCGGCCGCCACACGCCGCTGGTGGGTAGCTGGTGGCTCGCCAGGGTGAGGGGCAGGGAGGGCTACGAGCGGCTGGCCTGGATGGAGTGGCGAAACGGGCGCGTCGAGATCCGGGACCTAAACGAGGAGTGCAGAAAAGAGGGGGGCGGCTCCTGCGACGAGCTGAGGGCCGAGGTCTCGACGAGGGGCGAGGAGGGCGGCTCTGTGGTGTGGCGGGGCAGGCGGTACGCCGTCCCCCTAAAAAACATAGACGCTAGGCGCGAGACGGCGCAGTGTCTCCACTGCCGCGCCGAGATAAACCACCGCGTGGTCAACGGCAAACTCGTCAAGGGCAAGAAGAGCGAGGGCGACTGGTACGTCAAGTGGGCGCTCAGGCAGTGGAACGCCAACTACGAACGGTACCTAAAAGGCGAAATCACTCTCGACGACCTCAAAAACTCCCCCGCCCGCCCCATCCTGCTGGTAAAGGCGCGCATAGAAAACGGTCTGAAGTTCCAACCAGCCGCCCCCCAGGACGTAGACAAGCTGTGGAAAGCAGCCGAGGAACTCAAAAAGACGTGGGGAGACCCAGACATACCAACGGAACAAATACCTCCCTATGGCAACATCGGGAGCGGTTTAAGGTTCCCAGTATACGCGGTAGACAAGTGGTATCAGCTCTTTAACCCGCGTCAGCTTTTGACTCTCATCAAGCTAGTGAAGCTTATCAGGGAAACTGGCCGCCTCGCCGAGGAGGAGAAGCTCAGGGAAGGCGCCAGCAGAGAGGAGGCGAAGAAATACGCCGAAGCCATAACTACATTCCTAGCAATTGCATTGGTTAGATATGTCGATTATAATTGTGTTACTACGAGGTGGAACAATGGCGGTCAGCAAGTAGCCGATGCTTTCTCAACTAGGGGTATTGCGATGACTTGGAACTGGGGTGATGTATCGCCGTTTGCGTATATAAGTGGAACCGGTACGTTTCAGATAAATTTAGAAAAACTCGCTAGAGTTGTTACATACTTGAGAGAGGCTCTATCGCAGAACACAGTTTCTAGGGTTATTCTCGACGATGCCACAGAGCTTTCTAGGCTTGAGGGGGAGAGGTTTGATGTTGTGGTGACTGATCCGCCGTATGCGGATGACGTGGCTTATGCGGAGCTGAGCGATTTCTACTATGTGTGGCTTAAGCGGGCTCTCAGCGGCGTGGAGGGCGGCGAGTTGCGGCCGCGTTTCTTGCCGGAGGCCTTCTTCGACGAGTTCGGCCTGGAGATACCTACGCAGTGGCAGAGGTTTGCGCCTAGGGAGGTGAGCGAGAACGAGGGGCGGTGGGAGCACTTCGGCATGAAGGTAACCTTTGCCGACCTGCTGTCTAGGGCTTTCAGCAACGTGGTGCGGTTTTTGAAGGAGGATGGCCTCCTGGTGGTGTATTACGTGGCTAAGAAGCCGGAGTCTTGGGAGGCCCTTATAGACGCCTTATGGCGGCGGGGCGGCATGACGCTTGCCGCGGCCTACCCCGTGGAGACAGAATTTGAGGCAAGCGTGGTGGCTATGGGGAAGGCCTCGGTGCTGGGGGGCTACGTGTCGGCGTGGAGGAGGCGGGCTGGTGAGAGGTCGCTTGAGCTTGACGCCGCTTGGGAGGCCGCCGTGGGGGAGGTGGCGAGGAGGGTGGAGGGGCGGATGAAGATGGTGGGGGGTAAGAACGGGGCGACGGCGTGGGTGTATTACTACATGGCGGCTTTGGAGTACTTGACTGCGCATTTCCCCGTGAGGATGGGGGGTGTGGAGCTGGACTCGGGGGGCTTGCTTAGGGCGGCTGTTTCGCTTGCCTTTGACGCGCTTATGAGGGCGGCGGGGGTCAGGCTGGGTGACCGGGCGGGGTATGCCTACCTCGCGCTTAGGATTTTGGAGAGCGAGCGGGGGTACGTGGACAGCGACGGCCTTGCCCACGTGGAGAGGATGACTGGCATGACTCACGTGGAGTTGGCGAGGCTGGGCCTCATAAGGGAGGCTGAGACGGGGGGGCCGAGGGTGGCTAAGCGGAAGGTGTTTGAGGTTTTGGCGCCGCGGAGCGACGCCGTGGATGAGGTGAGGCGGGTCT
>WYEB01000806.1_pt1 | contig 10109 bp, 14 predicted proteins | sample 6343061 | NCBI WGS metagenome assembly WYEB01 (sample SAMN13812332, study PRJNA600296) | hot springs metagenome | biome: ENVO:00000051; feature: ENVO:00002007; isolation source: sediment sample from Evening Primrose shelf | place: USA: Yellowstone National Park, Evening Primrose Hot Spring ... | reverse complement strand
GGAAGGGAGGTCAGGGTGAAGCACGTTGAGGACAGGCCAGGGCACGACGTGGAGTACTGCATGAGGCCAAGCATTAGCTACGAGGCGAGGCCACCTGAGGTGGGCATAGCCGACACCGTGAGGTGGTACCTAGACAACAGGTGGTGGTGGGAGCCGCTCCTGGGGGACAGGTTCTTCAGTAATGAGGTCCCCTGGAGGGCTGAGGCCCAGGGGAGGCGAAGCCCTAGAGGGAGAGGCTTAGAGCCTTTGAGCACATAATATTCGAGGCGCACCCCTCACATTACTGGCGTCAGCAACGAGAAGCTCCTCGCATCCCTGAAGGAGCTGGGGTTCGAATGCAGGCTCCACAGGCGGCGCCTGATCCAAAGCTGGGCGTCAACATCCATCACTGTGAGAGCTCTAAGCCAAGGCAGCCCAACGGAACGTTTTGAAGAGATGCAACAGTTATGACACCACGTTGGGCCGCTACAAACAATATGGAGTACCGCTCCATTGGGGTCGAGGCGGTGTTCCTCAATCAGCATGAGGGCGTGGATATGCGAGTACCGTTCCACTGCTCTTGGCCACGTGCCTGATAAGTGCCGCTTATCTGGAAGAACGTCCCCTGGAAGTTGTTGGCCCCGGTGCTCACGTCGTTGTGCCCCGAGAACAGGCCGCAGAACTCTATGGCGATGCCCGGGGGGTGCGTTGTGATTCGCTAGATGCATCCTTCGCTGGGCGCGCCGGAGCTGGCCTCCCTGAGCAGGGAGGCCATGGGGGGCGTCGGGCGGGGGGATATTGGGCGACTTGGCGAGGGACGGGCACGAGACGCACATGTACTCGGCCAACACCATGTTCGTCACGCCCCGCTACGGGTTCGGCCCCTTCGACGAGGTCCTCCTCGTCCCCTACTTCGCCCCGACAGCCCTGTCGTCCGAGGAGGAGCTCGAGGACTTCCTCTCCTCCTCGCTCCCCTCCCCGCGGTCCGTGGCGCGCCTCCTGGGGAGCGAGCTCGGGCACCTCTGGACGCTTTCCTCGAGGCACATCAGGGTCAGGCTTGGCCTCGGGCTGGACAAGGGATCCCTGGTAATCATCGATCGCGTGAGGCGCGGCCTGACGGGGTTCGCCTCGCTCATGGCGTCACCACCTCATAACACACCGCGTCGCCGTTTATGAACCCGTCCATCGTGAGCACCCCCCTGTTGATGAGCTCCGTGACCGCGTTGTACCAGAAGTCGTAGAAGTTCAGGGCGTACTCCACGTAATCTGGGAGGGACATGCCGCGGCGCGCGGCGCGCTCGCGGACCCTCATGCTGTAGAGCAACTTGCCCAGGGCCATCAGCTCCTGGAGGAGCTCGTGCGCCTCCTTCCCCGACCACTCTTTCAACTTCTCCAACGCCGCCGCCTCGGCGGTCGCGATCACGATCTCATCCGCGTTCGGCTTCGTCCCCTCCTCGCCGCCCCTCACCCTCTTCAGGGCCCGAAGGCTCACGCGCGTGACCCTCAGGATTTCCCTTATCGGGTAATGTTCCTGCGCGAGTTGGCGCGCGATGTCCTCCTTACCTAGGCCCCGCGCCTCGAGCTCCCGGACCCTCTCCTCTAAGGGCTTCCTGCCCTCATCAGGGGCCTCCCTCGCCTCAACCCCGGACCCCTCCTCGATCCCCAGGTAGTGCTTGACGATGCGCCGCCTGCCCCCGACCCATGACCTGTGGACCCCGTAGAGGTACACGCGGTCCCCGCGGCGCCTCCGCTCGACGTAGCTCAGCGGCTGGCCGCACACGCGGCATATCCCCTTCTCCACGCGAGGGGAGGGCGTCCTGACCCTTATTAATATTGCACCACAATATGATTGTGGTGCGGCGCTCGCCCCCTCCGAAGCGCACCATATAATGAGCGCCGGGTGCACCACACAGCGGCTCCATATGCACCACACAGCCAGCTCTGTACTCCGTCATAGTGTTGGGATGGCCGCTCCTATCCGTCCCTATGCACCACATCATGAGTCCATACCCGCCGTATACATTCAGGTCTGTGGTGCGCGCGCCGCACGAGCCCATGCGGCCCGATGCTTCCCAGCAATTCCCGGTTCAACCGGCAAAACGCCATAATGAATGAGATGGAGCTTCGAGCGGGCTGAGGATGCACCGGGCCGAGCGGGAATCCCAATAACCTTGGGCGGCGCGCACAGATCCCCCGGCCGGGTACTCCGGGCGGTGTCGGTCGGATAAGCCCGGGTGAACGGGACCATCTCCACGGCACCGTCACATTCAATTCCATTTCACTCCAACCCGATGAAGGAAGCTGGAGGATGATCCGCGCCCTCGACATGTTCAGGCGGAATGAAATCGAGAAGGAGGCGCAGGCGCCCCAACCTCCACATGGCGACCCCTCCTCGTGGGGGGGTGGCGGATATTGTTGGTCGCGGTGGGCGAGGCCGCGGAGAGGGTGAACGGCCGGGGGGTCTATGTGTGCTGCGATGGACGCGGACACCGGGGAGCTCCTAGCCATGAAGGCGACGTGGACCAGGACTTCGTGGACGCGCCCTCCTCTTCCCGAGTCGGGTGCCCGAGGCTTTTGCCCCAAAGGTTTGGGGCGAAGTGGGCTCAATGGAACGGCGGCGCACTCCCCCGCGGCGCTGATGATGACTCGGGGATCCCATCGGCTCGTCATGTCCGGGGCCGCGGGCCGGAACGCTTGAACGGGATATCCCAATGACCCTATTGGGATGTCGGGCACGGCGCGGGCGGTGCGGCGCGGCTCCGTTACCTTAAGCCGATCGATGAACCTAAATCCGAGGGGAGCCCTCCGCCCGACCCGCAATGAGCACTAACCCGATCCAGATCAGGAGGAGGACTCCCCTTCCGGTCATGGCCCGCGCTGTCATCCCCATTTCTCGGGCCCCTCGCTGAGGCGCGCCGCCAGGGCCCTGGGGCCCATCAGCAGGAGCCACGTCTCGATATGGAGGTGGGTGCAGGGGCTCGGCCCAATCTTCGGGTCGGCGCCGACCCTAGGGAAGTGCGTCGCATATTCATCGATGAGACGACGGTGAACCTGGGAGGGACCCCCGCGTGGATCTGGGTCGCCTTCGAGCCTGACCTCCATGCTATGCTCGACTTCCACGCAGCCCGCGCGGGAACTCCATCGATGCGTACCTCTTCATCAGGAGGCTCGTCCGCAGGTACGGCGGGGTCCCGATCTACACGGACGGCGCGGGATGGTGCGCGGACGCCTGCAGGTGGGCGGGCGCCGAGCACATAGTCTACGATCGCCCCCCGAGGAACCTGATGGAGCGCATGGTCCAGTGCGCCAAGGAGGGGACGGAGGCGTTCGACGACCCCTTCCCCGTCGGCGGGCGCGGGCCGAGCTTGAGGAGAACGTTCGAGCGCATGCATAACTGGCTGTCAGCGTTCACGTCCATGCAGGACTTCGCGTTCGAGAACTGGGATCTGGGGAGGCCCCCGCTCGGGTGGAGGGAGGAGGGGATGCCCCCGTGGCTGGACGTGCTGCGCCCGATCTTCTCGCTCGGGTAGGGGGTGGGCTTAAGGTAACGGAGCCCGGCGCCGTCGCGCAACGCTCAAATAGCGCTTGCCCCAAACCTTTGGGGCAAAATGGGCAGGACCCGGAAGCGCGAGGGCCCCGGGAGGGGCGGGGAGGGTCCCCCCAAGGTGTGCCCCAGGTGCGGGCAGCCGTACAACTTCATCGAGAGGAAGAGGGTGGGGGGCCGCGTCTACCTGCTGGCGGTGCACATGGAGGCCGGCAGGCGCGTGAGGCACTATCTGGGGCCGGAGGGCGAGTACATCCTGGGCCGCGTCGGCCACGAGTTCCTGGGCGACGCCTGGCTGGAGCTCACGGGGCCCGGCCCCGACCCCGGGCGCGAGCTCGAGCGCCGCATCGCCTACCTTCGCCAGGCCGCGCGCGCGGTCGCGGAGATGGCCAGGGCGACCGCGGACCTCGAGAGGGCGGAGGAGGCGCTGGAGGAGGTGCTGGAGGAGCTCAGGGTGAGGCGCGAGGCTACCGGGAGGGGGGAGGGGATGAGGGGGACCGGGGGCGCAACCCCCGCGGGCACGGGGACGGGGGAGCTCGAGGACCTGCCGCGTAAATGGGAGGGGGAGCTGGCGAGCGCCAGGCTGTCGGAGCTCCTGAGGCTGGGCCGCGTCGTGGATGACTTGGGGATCCGCGGGCTGGCCGCGCGGTGGGGCATGGACCTCCCGAGATACGTGATGTATGCGTCGAACTTCTACGATTTCTGGCACGATAGGGTCATGAAATTGATCGACCTGGGCGTCCTCAACATGGATGGAGAAATTAACTACGATCTGATATGTGGCCGAGCCCGCGCGAGATGCGGGGGCGGGAATTCGTGCCCTCCGCCGGGGACCTGGGGCGCGGGCCTCAACTGCCTTTTTGTGCTCGCCCGCGAGCGAGGTGCCACGCGGTTTCAGTCGCAGTTATCGCGCGTGCGCTCGTACTGCTTCCTCTTGAGCGCCGGATCGCGTTACTTGCCCAGGTTGCGCGCGGCACCGACCATGCGCCCCGCCAGGATTGCCGGATCCCTCGGCGCGGGCCACTCCGGGCACCTCCCGTCCTCATCGCTCACCGCGGCGACCTCTAGGGGCCACTTCACGTGCCTGTAGCTGACGCGCCTCTCGCGCTCCGGAGCGTGCTCATCGTGAATCCTCCAGCGCCTGGAACCCGTGCGCGAACCCCGGGGGATCCAGGGAATATCTCCATTCTCCTCCCCGAGCTCCGCCGATACGTACTGGCCGAACGTCGGCGACCCCTCCTCACGTCCACGGCGGCGTCCAGTATCCTGCCTCTGGGGACGAGCTTCCCCCGCTCCCTCGGGGAGCTGGTAGTGGAGGCCCCTCACGACCCCCCTGAGCGAGAAGGGCGCGCTGAGCTGGACCGGGGCCGGGATCCCGAGGCGCGCCCCAGATATAGGGCGCCGCCCCATGCGGGGCCGCGTTGAGGCTCGCCTACGTCACTTGGAGGAACCGCTCGAGGCTCAGGGAGTACTCGGGAGGGAACGTCGCGAGGGAGTACCTCATAGCCAAGGTGGCGGAGCTGGCGGGTGCGGACGAGGTCGTCGGGATCGCGGTCGAGGACCTCGACTCCGGGATCCTCGCCGGCGCCGGCCGCCTCCTCTCCTCCCTGGGGACCATCGGGCGTATCCGTGTCGAGGAGTTCAGGCGGCGCCTAGGGCGGCTCGACGCCCTCGGAGAGGCCGCCCTCGCTGCTGGAGATCGTGGGGATGCTGAGGGAGCTCACCGGGTCGAGGGTGGATCCCTCGATAACCGGGGAATTCAGGCCTGGCGACAACAGGCACGACTTCGCTGGCATCGAGAGGCATCGCGTCGCCCGCGCCTGGAACGCTTATCGGTGATCGGCGCATGGTATCAGCGTGGCGAGGATCCTGGTGACCGGGGGTGCCGGATTCATAGGCTCCCACCTTGTGGATAGGCTGATGGAGGGGGCGAGGAGGTGATAGCAGTAGACGACCTATCCTCAGGCTCGCTGGGGAACATGTCCAGGTGGGCGGGTCGCCCCGAGTTCAAGTTCCTGAGGGCGGACCTCTCGGAGGGAGTCCCGACGTGAGGAGCGTGGACGCCATCTACCACCTGGCGGCGGACCCCGAGGTCAGGACCGGCTCCGTGGACCCCGGGAGGCACTACAGGAGGAACGTGCTCACGACCTTCAACGTCCTCGAGTACGCCAGGAGGTCCGGCGCCAGGGCCCTGGCGTTCGCTTCCACATCGACCGTCTACGGGGAGCCATCGGCGATCCCGACGCCCGAGGACTACGGCCCCCTGATGCCCATCTCGGTCTACGGCGCCACCAAGCTCGCAGCGGAGGCGATGATATCAGCGTACGCTTACTCCTACGGCTTCAGGGCTGTCATCTTCCGCCTCGCCAACGTAGTGGGATCCAGGTCCGGGCACGGGGTGATATACGACTTCATAGGGAAGTTCGGGTCCAACCCGGGGAGCTGGAGGTCCTGGGGGACGGCACCCAGTCCAAGTCCTACCTGTACGTCGGCGACTGCGTCGATGCTATGCTGATCGGTGCCGATGGATCCCGGGACAGGGTGTCCATCTACAACGTGGGATCGGAGGACCGCATCAGCGTGCTGGACATAGCGAGGATAGTGATTGAGGAGATGGGGCTGAGGGACGTCAAGGTGAGGCTGGTCGGGGGGCCGGAGGGGAGGGGATGGATAGGGGACGTCAAGGTCATGCAGCTTGACATCTCGAGGATCGAGGGGCTCGGCTGGAGGCCCAGGCTGGGATCGGAGGGCGCCATCAGGAGGGCGGCGAGGGAGCTGCTGGGCGAAAGAGGTGCGAGCGGTCGCCTCGGGAATCACCATCAGCGTCCGCGATCCTCCTGAGGGCGTCCCACTCGGCGCTCCGGGCGGCCTCCCACGTGAACCTGCCCGAGAACTCCGCGCCCGCCCTCCCCATCTCCTCCCATCTGCCCTCCTCGAGGATCCCCGCCGCCCTGTGCGCCATCCCGGCGCGGTCGAGCGGCCTGACCCTCTCCACGGCCGGCGTATTGTAGTTTAGCCTGATGGCCGGTATGTCGTACGCCACCGCCGGGACCCCGCAGGACAGGGACTCCAGCAGCGACAGGGAGAACGAGTCCGCCAGGGACGGATATAGCAGCAGCCTAGCGCGCGACAGGATCGCGTGGACGTACCGCCTCGGCGCGTTGAACGCGAATTCGAGGGAATCCAGGATCCCCAGGCGCCCCGCCTCGGCGCGCACCGCCTCCTCCGCCTCGCTCGAGGCGAAGCCGATCACCAGCCCCCTCGCCCCGGGCACCCTCCTCCTCAGCAGCGCGAACGCCACCAGGAAATCGAATATCCCCTTTTCGCGGACCACCCTGGAGAAGAAGGCGACGTCCACGTCCCTCTCCCCGGGATCGCGCCCGGAGCACGGGTCCACGCCGACCCCGGGATCCAGCGCCGCGACGTCCAGGTCGATCCCCAGCCTCCCCAGCTCGTACGGGATGGACCTCGACACGGCGAGAAGCCTCATGCCCCTGAGCGCCGCCACCTGCAGCTTCAGCCTGGCGTATCCCTTGAGCGATTTCGAGGGGCCGTAGCCGCGGGCTTCCATGTTGCGCAGGAACAGCCGCAGGCCGCTCCCCTCGTCCAGCGGGAGCGAACCTACGACTGGCGTCAACTGGAGCAGCTCGGTCCACCTGACGCCGGATAACCTGAACCCGAGCGGCATGTACGCGTGCTCGTGAGGGAAGTACAGCAGATCCGCGCCGGCGCGCGCGGCCTCCCGCGCGGCGTACTCCGCGTACCGGACGTAGCCCAGCGCCGACGCGCGTCCCAGCGGGCGAAGCGCGATCGCCTCGTCCAGGATCTCCGACAGCGTCCGCCGCCCCACGCGGACCCCGCCGAAATCCCTCCTGAGCCTCTCGATGGCATCCCCGGGCATCATGAGCGCGTATTTCCCCCTGGGGTATTCCTCGAGGATCCTGAACGTGCGATAATTTCCGCCGCTCAAGTTGTCCGCGGGCGTGAATATCGCCACGTGCACGCATGGTGCTCGCCGCGGATTCAAGTAAGCTTTCCGCCGCGCGCCTGAAGGCTTAAGATCCTCCGGCGGCAGCATGTGAGGTGCGGGAACCGGTGGCGCTGGCACGAGGATATCGGTGGCCATCCCCACCTACAGGAGGGCCTGGAGCCTCATAATGGCCCTGGACAGCCTCCTGAGGCAGTCGCGGCGCCCGGACGAGGTGCTGGTGGTCCTGAAGCCGTCCGGCGATGGATCCGAGGAGGTGCTGCGTAGGTACGAGGGGGATCTGCCCCTGAGGGTCGCCGTGCAGCGCTGGGGAACGTCGCGGTGGCCGTCGAGATGGGGATAAGGCTCTCCCGGGGCGACGTCGTGCTCTTCCTGGACGACGACGCCGTGGCGGACGCGCGCTGGATCGAGAGGTACGAGTCGCTCTTCGGGCGCGTCGACCGGTGCGGCGGCATCTCCGGCGTCGTCGTGCCCGCGCGCGTCGTCGACGGGAAGCCCGCGCCGTCCGCGCGGCGCGATGCCTGGCGCCCGGGCCGGGAGATATTCTACAGGAGGCCGATCGCCGGGCTCGAGGATTACTGCGCCGCGTTCTCAGTAGCTGGGCAGCTCCTCTCCAGATGTGATCCGGAGGGCAGGATCGTCCAGTCGCTCGGATTCGTGGGCGCCAACATGGGGTTCAGGAGGGAGGCGGTGCTCGGCTCGCGGCTGGCGGAGCTCTACAGCGGCAGCAGGAGGTGCGCCCACAATGAGAGTTTCCTGGCGCTGCGCGCGGTCATCTCCGGCTATCGCGCTTGTCTGTGCAGGGATCCCGCCCACTGCCCCGCGGTCCTGCACATCTCCGGCCACCCATCGCTCACACGGATGTCTGGTCCCTACCAGGAGCTCTGGTCCCAGTACGATTGCGCGAAAAACTTCCACAGGCTGAGGAAGATGGGCGTCCGCACGTCGACGCCCGCCTCCCGCCTATCTCGCATGGATGATCGCCTCGCTCAGGAGGAGCCCAGCGGTCAGGCTACTGGCCTCCATATACGCTCGGTTCGCGCGAGATCAGCTTCATGTGGAGCGCGGAGCACGGCGATCACGTCAGCTGCGTCCCGTTCGCCCTCAGGACCCCCTTTATACCCTCCCTCAGGTCCACCCTGGACCTCCAGCCCAGCCCCCCTCGATGTCAGCTCGTTCGACACCTCCGACCTGTAGATGTCCCCGGGCTTGGGGGGCCGCGCCCGAACCCGATCACCCTCTCTAGGGCCTCCTCGAAGGCGCGCGCGAGCTCATTGACCGAGCTGGACCTCCCGTACTTGAAGTTCGTGTGCGCGAACCCGCGCCCCGTCTCCAGGTGCCTGCAGAAGGAGTCGATGAGCGAGAGCCTGTACCCGTACTTCGTCAGCCTGAAGGAGACGAAGCTCCCCGGTGTTGTCTATCATGGATACCTGCCCGACTCGGAGCTGGCGGAATGGGGGAGGGAGAACGCGCGCTACGTTATGGCGCTCCACGAGCGCGCGGTGAGGTCCCTGGGGGAGGCCCTCAGGGGGCTGCTCCGCCGAGGGGCTCGGCCGCGGACCAGGGCCCCCAGCCCGTTCCTCAGGGACGACAGCCTGTACTTGAGCCAGTACCGGCGGAACTCCGGGCGGCGGAACTCCGCGTAGAGGTTCCTCCCGAACTGGGCGTGCGCCATGGCCACGAAGGGCTTGAACGCCTGCCCGGGGGTCGAGCCGTGGTGGTAGTGGTGGCTCGCGACCGTCCAGGGGACCTCGCCGATCCCCATCAGGTGCATGAGCACTCCGAGCACAGTCTCGTCGCTTATGAACCTCCTCAGGTCGTGCTGGACCCCCAGGAAGGCCCTCTCCACCCTCTTCACCAGGTCGGGGTCCGGGAACCTCCTGAGCCCCACCGCCTGCTTGGGGCCGAAGAAGAAGACCGAGCCGCCCCTCAGGAGCCCGGCCGCCGACCCGTCGTAGACGCGGCAGAGGAACAGCGGGAGGCGCCTCCCCCCGGCGTCCAGTTCCCCCGACGGCGAGCTCCTGCGCACGAAGCGGACGGCGCCCCTCCCCCACTCCTCCCATTCCAGAATCCCGTAGGCGTCGCCCGGGATGCGCCCCGCCACCTCCCTGAACCCCGGATCCAGGACGTTGTCGCTGTCCACGAAGACCACCTCCCCCCTCCCCCCCAGCCCCCTGAGCATCGCGAACCAGGTGGCGCCCCTGGACCCCCAGTTCCCCGCCTCGAACGGGATGTGGAGCTCCCTCTCCAGGATCCTCCTCTGCGACGGGTGGAAGACGTTGTCCACGAACACCATGGACTCCTCAGCGCCCGCGTTCTCAACGGACCTCAGGAAGTACTCCCCGACCTCGTGGATCCTGTGGAACGGCAGGTAGGTCACGAGCAGCACCGCGCATCACCGCCGTCAGCTCGCCGCCCTCACCAGCTCGCCGAGCCTCCTCGCGTAGGAGTCCAGCGTGAGGTCCCTCACCCTCCGCGACGAGGAGTAGTTCCTCCACGCCCTGCCGTCGGTGAGCAGCTTCGCCAGGGCCTCCGCCGCCTCGTCGGCGTCCCCGTAACCCAGCCCGTTCCTCCCCTCCTCCGCTATGTCGGTCCAGG
>WYEB01000805.1_pt1 | contig 10121 bp, 11 predicted proteins | sample 6343061 | NCBI WGS metagenome assembly WYEB01 (sample SAMN13812332, study PRJNA600296) | hot springs metagenome | biome: ENVO:00000051; feature: ENVO:00002007; isolation source: sediment sample from Evening Primrose shelf | place: USA: Yellowstone National Park, Evening Primrose Hot Spring ... | reverse complement strand
CAGTATGTGGTTCTAATAAAGTTCAGGAAGATGATAGGGTAATGGTTTGTGGGAATTGTGGTTTTAAGGCTCCTAGGGACATGGTGCCAATGTACTGGGCATTGCGTTAACGGGCAATACTAACGGCAATAATCAGCTAATTAACCAAGCTGCTGATTGTTGACTACTTAGCCTGTTGATTAATTAGGCTTGGCATGCACATGATGTGTAGGAATTGAAAGGTATGCTATCCCTCGGATCACCATGCATGCCTAATGATTACTAGGCCGGCAGGCAGCATGCTGATTAGCACCACTCGGTGGAAGTGGGGGTTTTGGAGGCCCCGACCGGGATTCGAACCCGGGCCACGGGCTCCACAGGCCCGTATGCTGAACCAGGCTACACCACCGGGGCCTTGGCGCCTGTGGTAAGCCTAGGCTTATAAGCACAACTCAGTGTGCCCAGTAGGCCCCGTGGCCCAGCTTGGATAGGGCGGCGGCCAGCGGAGCCGCAGGCCCCGGGTTCAAGTCCCGGCGGGGCCGCTAAAACCCCCATGCACATCATGTGTGGGGATTGAAAGGTATGCTGATCAACTGATCCCCATGCCTCATCAATGATTAGGCAGTTGGCTGCGCCTAGGTTAATTAGCATAACAGTATGGCTTCAGATGGGCTAAGAGTGATCCCCATGTCTACCCAACGATTAATTGGTTAATGGCATGCGGGTTAATTAAACCCACGCATCGCATGCAGAACGGCCGATTCCCATGCGGGTCAGGTGATTAGCGGCTAATCTGTGGCTTGGGTTAATTAGGTGTTTGACCCCTCACTGGAGTGGGGGATGCAGGTAAGATGATCACCATGAGACGTTTACGATTAATACCTAGGCGCCTCTTGGGTTAATAAGCACTGCCAAGTTAACCAACCTGGTGTAACTAGGGCATGCCGAGAAATTGATCCCCATGGAAGAATACCGATTGAGTGGGCTGCGCAGTAAGGGTTAATTAGGATTCCATGGCTTAACCCACTGGCTACATGATGTGCAGGAATTGAATGGATATGCGGGAATGTTGATTCCCATGCAAGCCAAGTGATTGCGTAGTTGGGCAGTGTAGGGTGGTTGGCTTCTATGCGGGAGGTTATAGTTCAAACCCGAATCCCCCTAGTAATAAGGCTGTGGAGGAGTGGGAGGAATTACCTGGCTATTGTGGATGAACAGAGGGCCATTAGGGTGCTTGGTAGGTACCTTGGCAGGGAGGCTACCCTTGAATTCGCTGGGGTGTCGGTGAGGGTTAGGGGTAAGGCGGGTGAATTGGATGCAACACTCGTCATTGAGGAGGGGCGGGTGGAGGAGTAGGGGCTACCCAAGCCACGGCACACATTATGTGTGGGAATTGAAAGGTATGCCAAATTGATGATTCCCATGCCGGGTCAATGATTGCAGGTATTAGGCTGCTTGGGTTAATTAGGATTCCGCACAGGAATTCATGCCTGGCGGTTGATCCCCATGACTCAACACTGATTACCAGCCTAGTTGAACCTGGGTTAATTAGGCTCCTGCCCCCTAGGGTAATGAACCCACGGTACACATAATGTGCGGGAATTGAAAGGCATGCCTATTCCAATGCCCCTGCGATGATTGTGTAACTTACACTGCTGGGTTAATTAGGATGCCCACATCATGTGGAAAGGCAGGCATGTGGCATAATCGATTCCCATGCAGCGCATATGATTAATAGGCTTGTGGCGCCTGGGTTAATTAGGGTTGAATGATGGTGCACATTATGTGTAGGAATTGAAAGGATATGCAGTTTATATGATTCCCATGCGGCCAGAGTGATTAACCTACAGGCACGCCTAGGTTAATTAGGACTAGCCCAAGGGGGTTGAACAGCCAATTGAAGGATGCAGGCGCTACGATCCCCATGCGCTTAGGATGATTACACAGGTAGGCCACCTGGGGTTAATAAGCCTAATCAACCCCCTCAACCAACCCACAACCCCATGCCCTGGGAGGAGGCAGTCGAACTAACCGCAAGAGGACTGGCAACCCTAATACGCAGGGCAATGGGCAACTGCATAACCGTAAGGCCAGTAACAATAATCCAAGCCGCTGGCGCCGAGCCGAGGATATGGCTAACCCACCACGTTGGCTACATTCTAAGGCTCCTTGAGACGAATGGCTACGTAAGCCACACCTACACCAAGCGGGTTGGCGGGCACCACTACACCTACTACGTATTGTGCCGTTCCAGGAATCCGAACACTGATGGCCACTTCAACGAGGATAAGGCACAGTGGCTTTGGGAGGCCGCTAGGGCTCACCCGCCTGAGGAGGCTGTCAAACTTATTGCAGGGCTTATTACAAAGCTTGATGCAATGGCTCAATCCTAAACCCAATCCTGCGTGGGGTGGGATGCATCCCCCTCGATTCACGGGTGATTGTTAGTGTGCCTGCTCGTGGGTTAATTAGGGTTAGCGGTATTAGGCTTATGCACTCCCCTTGATCCCCATGGTTGGTTGTTGATTGACAGTGCGCCTGCAGGTGGGTTGATTAGAGTAGGGGCGCACTTGATGTGTAGGGATTGAAAGATGCACTTTGTATGATTCCCATGCCCAATTAGCGATTAGCAATCCTTGGGTTGCCTGGGTTAATTAGCAGTACCCCACTGGGGTGGGGGATGCAGAGATGATGATTCCCATGTGTGAAGTATGATTAATACTTCAACTGTGGGGGTGATAATTAGCCCACTGCCTCGTTGCTGGCCACCATGCGAGTCGTATGATTATGAACGTAGTGGGATACCAATGCAGATATACTGATTGCACCCATAACCACAGGCAGGCTAATAAGCCCTCGCAGGTAACATGATTAACTGAATTACATAATAGTATAGTAGCGTGAACCCGAGTATGCATGACTACCCCCCGATCACCATGCCCTGAGCATGATTGGAAACCAACCTGTAGGCGTGTTAATAAGACTAACCCCAGCAGGCTCAAACACATAATATGCAGGAATTGAATGGGTTCAATGCCCCATCAACGCCAGCAAGCCATCCCGATACTTAACAACACCCACACCACTACCCAGAAAGTCTTTAAGGAACATGACAGCAGCCTCAACCCCAGGCGGATTAGCATAGAACGTATCAGCCTGGCACACTACTTGAGGAACCGTCAGCTATCTCCACTACACTTTGCATCACCTGGATCCTCCTTAATTATGATGACGAAGCCGTTAACCCTAGCGCCACCATACTTTGCAAGCAGTCTACCACCTGGATCACGCCTATTAATGTAGATGTAAATTTCACCCCTAGACCTCCTAACCTCAACCTTACCCTTGAAAGGTATCACTACACTGGTCATATTATACATTACTCACTGGCACTTAATAAGCATAACCCAGGGTTAATGCAGTGGCGAGGGAGGCTAGGAGACTTAAGCGGGGGTTCTAGGGGGCGTGCCATTAGCTAGGCACAATATCGATTATGTATGCCTTGTTGATGTAATGAGCCTTGCCATCAACCATTACCTGCATCCAGTAACGTCTCGACTCAGCCACAACACCCTTGATTACCATACCGTTGGCTAAAGTAATCATTACAAGTCTGCCCACGTATAGTTCCGAGAAGTCACTGTGACGCACTTGCTTTGGCTTAGCCTGGGGTTTTGCCTGTGGTGAGTGGTTGTTGGGCATGCTTGGTTAACTGCCAGGGTGTTTATTAAGGTGTCCCGTGGCAATTACCTGTTAGTTAGTCTCAAATGCGGTCTGGATTGTGAGCTGGGCGATTGGCCCCTGAATTCTGAGTAACGTGTTCAAGGCGCCGATAACCTCGGTGAGGCTTGGGTATACGAACCTCGATGACACGCACAATGCACCCCTGCTCTCAGTGATGAGGAGCTCAATCGGGCCTGTTAGGCGTGTCCCAAGCGCCCTAGCCACATCCTCAACATTGGCAACTCCGATTATGAAGAACGGTTTCTTGACTACAAGAACCCTTGGGCTCGTTACCTCTTGCACTGGCCAAAGGCAACCATACCCCTCTGCAAGCATTATAACCGTGCCACGCCCAACCCACTGAGTGAGCGTGTTTAAGGCACCCTCAATATCATTGACAAAGTTGATATCAGTATCATGGCGCATGAGCATCCTATCCACCCTACCCTTAAGCTCCTTAATCAACCACTCGAATCCCCACAGGTCACCTGTATGAATCATCGTACAGTCGGCACCATCCTGCTCAAGGCGAACCAACAGGGTTGTAGACAAACCGCTTGCAATGGCGATTGGGTAAAGCGGATTCGTGGCAACTATGAATTCTAGGGGGGTGTGCTCCTGAAACAGGCGAATACAATATGCCGAGTTTGAAAATACTGCCGTGCCACCGCTCAAGACCCTACTCCTAGCTAACTCAAATGCTTCATCAAGCCTCATGCCCATCACCCTTAATCAACACCTCAAGGGGTGTATTGATGACGCCCCTATCAGTCATGAGGAGAGTTAGGGTAAGCCTAACGGCATCGCGAAGACTTAACTCACTACCCCTATTATGCCGGAAGCCCCTCGCAATGCACCTACCATCATGGCTATCGGCAAGGAGTACCACTGGCCTCCCCCCGACACCAAGCAACCTTGTGGCTTCAGGCTCCACCGCCGCAAGTAGGTACGCTGGCTTATCGGTAATTACCGCTGTGCGTAATAGGCCACTACCCTGGATGCCCCAAAGGCACTCAATGCTATCAACAACCATGGCTACGGCGCCATCATTAACCTCACTTGCCATAACGCTGGCTGCGTCAAGTAGGTCAGCCACCAGGACTCTGGCATCACGCCCCCTGGCCTCATTGAGTATGTCAGCAAGCGACCTCTTGAAGACGCCCAGTTGTCTCAAACCATCTTCAAGGCTATTGTACTCTGGGGCGTAGGTGTCACACTTCAACCCGTTCCTGTAGGCGATGATTTGGCTAACCTTGGCGGTGAGGTGGCTTAACTCAACGAACCCTATTGGTGTGACTGGGTTATCAATGGCAATGAGGCGGATTGGTAGGTAGTTCTGGAGCCACCGATAACAATACATTGAGTCAGTGAAGATGGGTACTTTACCCTCACTTGCATTATCATCAATGAAGTTAATCGCCTCCTGGGCGCTTAACCCCTCCCTAGGCCACTTCATAGTTAGTACTCACACCGGTGTTAATAAGCCTTTTCCTAGGTTTAAACACATGCTTACCGTGGCCTCACTCCAGTGAGGGAATGAGCAACGGGGGAAGTAAGCCTGGGCCTTCCCAATGGGGCTGTAGACATGATGCATCACTGGAGTGAGGGGTAGCCGCAAATGCCAAATGAAGCTTTGACACGGGAGATGGCTCAGATAACTCATAATGTAGCTGAGAGTACCTCATCCCCACTCCCATCACTACATTCTGAGATCATACAGGCACCTTAGAGAGCCGTAAGAAGTTGAAAGGGTTCAGAATGTGTTCAGAATGTGGGGCTTCAGATAGGTGAATATCTATCTGAATCCTTACAAACATATGAGAATTCAAGTTATTTAACAATCGAGACCAAGTCCCCATCAAGCTTAATTAAACCCTCCCTTGCCAACTCCTCCAGAACACACCTCACAAGCTTTGGTATACTATACTCACTATATTGCCAATACAAGTAGCGGACTATCCACATGTAGTCCTCCCTTAAGTCGATTACTATATCATCAATCTTCACCCTACCTCTCCCCTCAATGTAACTGAGGGTCTTTTTCACAGCCCATTCAAATCCAATGTAGGTTGGCCCACATTTTTCAACAAGTCTCCTAACCACCCCATCAATGTCAGTAATAACCTTACCCTCAACCCCCCTGCTTTGTACTGTTTCAACAGGAACCTCAGGGCATCTGAAGCCCACACCCTTCTTCGTCAGGCCTACAACACCTGGCAACTTACAAGACTCGTCGCAAGGCGTGTAGATGATTATTGGCTCGCCATCAACCTTAACACCAGACAGAGCCTTAAGCACCCTGTGGATTGCCCCCATGAACCTTGAGAAGCCGGGGTCATTAACATTGAGGTCACCAATACCAAACTTAGCCACAACACCACCCAAGCACTCAAAACCACTCGCCAGCACCCCACCCCTAGCAAGCCTAACCAGGTCGACAACGAGCCTCAACACCCCTACACTATTCACAAAACGCCTCCCCTCCCCATAGTACTGTGCACCATATACCTCAAGGTACCGCATAATACTATTAATTATGCAAACAGCACCTTTACCATCAAGCATTGGGTCACCAATACTCTTAACAATCCTCCAGCAACGCAAGTCCTGGCTCGGCTTAATCATTCCAAACCACCCTTCTCCTTCAAGACTTCGATAGTGGTCATAACAACATCGCTAACCAACTTAGGCACCTCATCATCCTTAATACCGGCACTCTTCGCCAGACCAACGATATCGTCGTAGAACCTCCTCTCAATATCAACCAGGCTAACCTCACCCTCAGATTCAGCAATATAACTTACAATAGACCCAACCACCTCACCAAGCTCAACCCCAGGCCACCTAGCCCACAACCTAGCCTTAACTACCTCAACAATACCCTCAACAAAATCCTTAATACCTTCTTGAGGCGCTACTTGAGCACCTTCCTGAGCCTTACCACCCTTCACCTCAACCTTAGCTTCACCTGCCTGTGAACCCTCATCACTTGGCTTGACTTCACCAGTGCTGGACTCAACCCCACCACCCTCGCTAGCCCCACTTTGCCCTACCTCACTTGACTTAGGCTCCTCACTAGGCTTGGCTTCACTAGCGTTGGCCTCACCTGAACCTGGCTCGCCACCCCCTTCACCAGTCTTGGACTCCTCAGGCTCTGCAATTGGTGACTCCAGGAATAATTCAACGAGGTGGTGGATTGGGACTGGGTAGCCCGTTATCCTCTTACCATTCACCATGTAGGTATTAGCCCTCTCACCAAGGAACTTTGAACCATGGATAACACCCACAGGCCCATCCTTCGGGACAATAACAACAGGCTTACCCTCGCTAATAAGGCCCTCCACTATCTCAAAAATCTTCCCAACATTAGGGTCACTATTTGGGGCAACCTGCCTCAACTCATCAATCGCCTTAGAGGCCTCCTCCTTGAGTTCAAGCAACCTATCACCCCTAGGCGCATGTGGGAAGACTGCACCTGGTACTGTTAGAATTGCATATAATGCAGTAATACGATTGGCAGGCGTGAACCCGTGCCTCCTGGCAAACTCAATCGCCATCCTAACAAAAGCCTCCTCAGGAGTCTCAACAACCAGGGTCACCTTGACCTCACCCTCAACCTTATCAACAACATCGTGGAGGTATTCAACAACCCCCTTCACCCTGGCATCATTCGCATACTCCATTCTAATTGCATCGAGGATATTACGAAGGAGTATTAAGAATGTCCCAGAATCCATGAGCATCTTCTTATGCTTAACCCAAAGCCTACCCATGAAGCCGTAAATGGGCATGATGACTGGGATTGGGCTCCTCCTAGCCCTCTCAACCCAGTCATCGGGGGTTAGGATAATAGGGGCCCATTCATCCGCAACAACCCTTCTCCTAACAGCCATCTCATCAGTGGCATTGAGGTTCAAGACCCGCCTAACATAGTCATTGAATGACACATTGGTCACAAGAACCCACCCCCTCCTAGCAGTGAACTGTGCCCCAATCCCCTGCCCGTATTTGGCCGCATGAACACCTGTTAAGCCAATTCCAATAGTACCAGCAATAATGGGTGACAAAAGCTCAGTAATCCTTATCCCCTGCTGTTCATCTATAATTAACGGCAGGTAGTTCTCATCAAGAAGGTTCCTAAGCTGGTTAGGCGTTGAGAAGTGGGTTAGTGTCAAGACAATGTGGTACCTGAGGTTTGCAACCTCATTAATACCCAGAGGTACCCCCAGGAGCGGGCGGTTAATATAATTAACAACAGTAGTCTTGCCAACACCACCACGCCCATGAACCCAGACCAGCTGGTCGATGAATGTCCCATTATGGTAACGCACAATGGGTGTTAGAACCTTCCCAACAGCTGCTAGTATTAAAAAAGCCGCGTGCCTGTCATTCGGCTCATCGAAGAATCCCCTAGCCCACTCAACCGCCTTGACCAATGGTTCTACACCATAATCCTCCTCGTCAATCAGGCCGTAGGGGTCATGGAAGCCATCATCATAGACGCCTGGGTAGAGTGGGTAGTAGACCGTTGGCAGGTACCTCTTATAATATTGAACCTTATTACTAACAATAGCATACTTAGGGTGCTGCTTAAGCTTGCCGATGAAGCCGTCGTAATCGGGGGCATCGGCTACGATATCATCATTCTCGTTGAGGGCGATGTACCGTCTATCCCCAGACAGGGGGTCAATGGCGTAGGCCATTTTGGATGGCAAAATGTCAAGAACCACGAAGGATTCGTGAACATCCCCCTCATCATCCTCATGCTCTTTAACCTCGCGAATCTCAATTGTGCCATCATCATTGGGGACGGAGCGTAAGTATATGTTGTTCCCCATGACCATATTAATACTGAACTCTGGGACTCCACTCTTCTCATTGGGCTTCTCATTGGGTTTAGGCTCAGGCTCACTCATGGTTCACCACCCCTGTAAATACACCATTAGCCACTTGTAAAACCTCCAATGGATTCAGATAGGCAAATGCCAATCTGAACCCCCACATTATGAGCACATTCTGAATTTCATTCAACCCCAGGCGCCTGGATGTCCCCAGAATGTGTAAAGGCACTCCATCCCCCTCTTCCGCGGTTACATTATGAGTTATCTGAATCCATAAACCATTGGACTTGTGTAAAGCCATTAGGGTTAAGGTGTAGTTAAAAGTTTTAGTTCTGTCATTAACCATAATGTTTAAATAACCCTGCTGGCCGGCTCCCATGAACAATCGCCCCCCCGTTCGACCCATCTCAGGGCGAAGCCCCCAACCCCCACAACTTCTCACCCCCTATTATCCACTGCAATCATCATTTTTCACCGACATTACTAATATTGATGTTTCGTTCGTTTGCTGTCACCTTTTGCTTTGGCTGAAAGGCCACTAACTCCACGATTATGTTTATCACTGCACCATTCTCATGCCAGTTTGACCATATTTCATTTAGGCTCATTGGGAGCTGAATAACATACCTGCTCCCCATTTTGGTTAATCTCCTTTTTGTAATCGGGATCGTCCTTACCTGCGTGATGAACTGTCCCGACATGTTGATCACTGGGTTGGCAGGTGGGGGATAAATTAGGCGATCTGTATATGGGGTTGATGTGCTAGGGGGTTTCATTCACCATCCCGTGTATCTTCCATTTTACGGGAAGGTTTTTAAGCACCGTCGCGGCCTTGTTAGTGTGCCCAGTGTTTTGGACCTGGTTAGGTGCAGTGTTCACAGTTACTTTGAGAGGAGTGCCAAGGTTGCCGAGAAGTATGGGGCATCACGGTTTGCCTACGGGTCAACGTTCACCCAGCTTATGAGGTGCCTCAACACTAGGAGCGCCTCAACGGTTAAGAGGCTTGTTGGTGAGGCTGTTAAAGCTGGCCTCGTTAAACCCGTTGACGTGGGTGTATTCGGTAGGAGGGTGGTTTACAGGCCTACGTTACGTGGGGTCGTGTATGCTGCGGTTGATGAAGTCTTTTTGGGATGTCCTAGGCTTGCGGCTTTGGTTGTTGGAGAGGCTGTTAAGTGGTTTGGGGGCTTTAAGGATTCATGCAACGACGCTAATAGTGGGAAGAAGGCGTGTGATTGCTTGAAGTTCAAGTTGTTGAGGCTTGTTAAGAGGATCCTCGATGGCGATGATGATGGGTTGAAGGAGGCTGATGTGAATATCACCAATGCAGTCTATTATTTTCTATTTAATAGAATTAGAAGTCTGCTAGTTGTCAGGTATGCATCATCAATTGCCAATGATGTTGGCGACCCCATTAGAGATGCAGTCGAAGATTATGGTGAGTGGGTTGTTAGGAGGAGGGGGCTGCTTAATGAGGGGGAGTGGTGTAGGACAATGCTTAATGCGCTGCATAACTGGCTTGATTAGCATGTTTGATATGCATGGTAGTTCATGTTGGTATGCATGGTGAGCAAAAATTGA
>WYEB01000804.1_pt1 | contig 10122 bp, 13 predicted proteins | sample 6343061 | NCBI WGS metagenome assembly WYEB01 (sample SAMN13812332, study PRJNA600296) | hot springs metagenome | biome: ENVO:00000051; feature: ENVO:00002007; isolation source: sediment sample from Evening Primrose shelf | place: USA: Yellowstone National Park, Evening Primrose Hot Spring ... | reverse complement strand
CGTATTTACGGTGATCTTCCGCGTGTAATCCGTCTGTTCTTCACAGTCTCCTCCCCACACAAGGGACGCGAGACGCGGCTGTCGCCACCTGCCCTTCGCCTATCTCTTTTCCGCAGAGCCGTCTTTGCTTCGACAGGCTCGGCGGAGCTTACGTCGAGAGGTATCCCGAACTCCCCACCCCCTCTCTACGCTCCCACAGCTTCAGCCGTCTCTCTATCTGGCTTGATCCCGCCTATTGCTATTATACGGCCTTTCCATAGGCCCCGTATCTTCTCCAGGTGCCGCGTTTTTCTCGCCTAGGCCAGACACGGCTACATACCGACGCAGACATACAACTCAATAGATTACTTCTAGAAGGCAGTCTACACCCCGGCGTTGCGCACCTATGGGCCGCACGGCGCCGGCGCGTTGCTTTCTGTTGCATTGAGGTTTCTGGAGAGACGCACATGACAACAACATAACTGCGTCTCGCCGTAGCTACAAGTTTTACTTCTTCACCGCGTTGGAAGAGCAAATCTCTTCAGGATTAAGCAGAGATATGTTTAATACGCTGGTCAACGTGCTTAAGGCCGGCAAAATGCCGCAAGAGCTCGGCAAAATCACGGAGCGGAAGACGTACGTAAGACCCTCAGTATGTCAAGAAGCTTCTCGACGAGGTGTATAGACGCGTCCTAGGCCCCTTCCCCTTCACGACTCTTTCTCCTACTCCCTCAGACTGGCGCCTAAGCCTGTAAGGCGACGTACGGCCGGAGACTTTCGACGGCGGCGCCGAGCCCGCTGGCCGGGAGTCATTGCCGCGTTCACCGAGTCTATGTGGAGCTCTGTGGTCTCGTGGTTGTCGACCTCCGCGAGTTTAGAGAGACTCCGTCGGTGGCGTCTGCGGTGGTGTATAGAGTGTTGTCTAGGCTGTTTGAGACGCGAGACGAGGAGCTGGCGAGAGGGGCCTCGCCTCCGCCCACGTTTATCTTCATCGACGAGGCCCATTACTACTTCCCGCAGGAGGGCGCCCGGGAGGACTTCAACAAGGAGGTTGTGGAGGCTGTGATAAACAAACTCACCAGACTGGGGAGGGTGAGGAAGATGGGCGTAGTCTTCGCCACCCACAGCCCCGCCGACCTCAACGACTTGGTAATCCAGCTCACCAACACCAAAATAGCCATGAGAAGTGAGCCTAAGGTGCTCGAACGCGTAGACATGGCCGAATACGCCGGGGAGCTGGCCTACGCCCAAAGCGGAGTCGCCGTGGCGAAGAGCTTTATCTACAGGACACACGTAGTAACCTTCAAAACCCTGCCGCCCCAGACGCGGCACAGAGGAGTCTAGCGACCCCCCGACGCTCCGTAGCGTCTTCGCCGGGGGTTTGCCAGAGGGGGCCGGCTTTTGTATTCCTGGAGGGCCCCGGACCCGCCGTTGCGCCGTCTCTAGATGCGGCGGCTGTCCGCGAGGGACAGGGCGTAGGTATTCAGCTCTATGAGAGAGGGCTGTGTTGTCTGCGTCTCTGCCCCAGCCGGGGAGACTCGGCGTTTCTACAGTAGACTGCCTTAAGGGCCTTGCCGTTGGCGAGGCGGAGGGGCAATGCCTAGAGACTTGGAGTTTGATATACGTTGGAAAGTATATAGCCAGCAACCTGGCGCAGTGCCGCTTTCGTGCACGGGATGAAAGTCTTTAACTCCCCTCCCCTCTCCTCCATGGATTTTGACCTCAGGGGCTTGTTGCGGCGTGTGGCTGAGGAGGTGGAGGCGGAGATTAGGCAGGTTGAAAAAGAGCTGGCTGAGGCTAGACGCGGCGGCGCGAAGGGGCGGGTGGAGGAGCTGTCTGCCATTAGAGACATCCTGTATGAGGATAAGTGGTTTAGGATTGCAACAGCAGTCTATGCCCAAGTCAAGAGGCAGTTCGTCGAGGATGGAAAGGCTGGCGAGCTTCTTGAGGCGGCTGAGAGGCGCCTATACGGCCTTAGGCTTGAGGTGGTGGAGGCGCCTCTGCTGAAGATAGAAGCCGCTGTGGACCGAGACGGGAGGGTGGCCGCTGTCAGGTGTAGAGCCGCCCTAGACCTGGGCGTAGAGGCGGTTTATGTAGGCGCGGCGCCGGGCTACAGGCTGGAAGAGGCAGCCCGGGCGGGCAAGACGGCAGACGCCGACGCGGCAGAGGACGTCAAACGCAGAGACGGCGGGAGAGAGGAGGCGGGCGTTGAGCGTAGAGGCGCCGCGGGGCGCGGCGACGCGGTGGAGCGTCTTTTGGAGGAGGTGAGGAGGGAGTTCTCCGGCCTGCCGGTGTACGTCGGCGTTGAGGAGGGCTACGTCTATGTGAAGAGGACGGCGCCTATGGACAAGAGACAGTTCAAGAGGTACCTAGAGACTTGCAGGAGGCTTGGCTTTAGGTTCGACCGGAGGGGGGAGAGGTGGGTTAAGCCGCTGGAGGAGCTGAAGATAGCCTAGGACTTTTTCGTCGACACGGCGGGCCAGCTGACCGCCTCCTCACGTATTGGGTCTCTCGCGTAGCGTATACGGCGGCCCGCCACGCCTCTACGCCCAGCGCCCTTTACGACCTCCGCGGCGCCTGCTCCAGCCTCCGCCGCGTCGACCTAGGCACTGACCAGCGTCAAGACAACACAACGACTGGCGAAGCCAAAGCCCGGCACAGCCGCTGCGTCCACCACCCCACAAACCTCAATCCGCAATCAACACAGCGAAGAACGGCGCTCTTTCCAGCCTTTTTTCTCGTCTTCGCCTTCGCGAGACGCCGAAGAATGGCGCCTCGCTTTCACCCAACGCTGTGTGAAATGAATGTAAAGCGTGGTTCCAAGCCGACCGCCGAACCCACAAAAAACCAAAGAAAAACTTAAAAACCCACCACAACCAAACACACAAGCCCCAGAATCTCAAGAAGGGTTGAAACGGTAAAGAAATCGACACACCGAACGATTGGAAACAACTCGCCAGAATCTCAAGAAGGGTTGAAACGAATAAAGAAAGAGTTTGTCTAATCAGCGCCGGAGTTGTTTCCAGAATCTCAAGAAGGGTTGAAACATGTCTCTGTCCAGCACCCTCTCCGTAGATGCGGAGCCCCCAGAATCTCAAGAAGGGTTGAAACAAACCTGGGGAAAATGCATGATCGTAGAACGGTTCAAACTAACCAGAATCTCAAGAAGGGTTGAAACATAGAGATGCCGAAGACGTGCATCTCCGCATCGCCGAGCGCCCTCCCAGAATCTCAAGAAGGGTTGAAACGAGAGCTAGGTCGATGATGAATTTGTTGCGCTCCTCACACTCCACAACCAGAATCTCAAGAAGGGTTGAAACCCGTATGTATTCAACAAATTCATCGGTTGTAAATATCTTATTCCAGAATCTCAAGAAGGGTTGAAACATATACTAGCGGCAGGCCCGGCGTTGCAGTGGTTCTCAACCAGAATCTCAAGAAGGGTTGAAACTACAAAAGAAGAGGGGGCTCAGCGCTCAGCTGGCCAGCGCCCGCCAGAATCTCAAGAAGGGTTGAAACGGCAACATCATTTACAACGACATAAACAGCATGCTTACGACCAGAATCTCAAGAAGGGTTGAAACTATTTCGTCTTCCGTTCTTATCACTCTCGTTTTAACCATGCCAGAATCTCAAGAAGGGTTGAAACTCCGCCACTATCTGAATCTGAACCTGCATATTCGTGGTGCCTCGCCAGAATCTCAAGAAGGGTTGAAACACTCCACAGAGTTGCTCTATTATTTTCACAGTTTGTGTCCAGAATCTCAAGAAGGGTTGAAACGCCTTGAGGGCGGTCGAGACGCACCTGCTTGATAGATGCGGGTCGCCCAGAATCTCAAGAAGGGTTGAAACGCCTTGAGGGCGGTCGAGACGCACCTGCTTGATAGATGCGGGTCGCCCAGAATCTCAAGAAGGGTTGAAACAAGTCCTCAGCCCATACGAGGCCTGGGACGGGGATTGGGAAGCTAGAATCTTAAGAAGGGTTGAAACATTATCCTGTCTTTGCCTAGTATGTCAACCACGTCAACTGCCGCATGCTAGAATCTTAAGAAGGGTTGAAACCGTTAACGGAGTGAGACAACGTTAATTACGGCCCTCTGCTCAGCCGCCGGGAGCGAACTCGGCGTGGGCTGTCTCGCCGGCTCTGGTGGCTTGTTGGCGATTCTCACCTAGGGAGCGCTCGGCTTAGCCGCCCGCCGCCGTCGTTTATGTCTTAAAGCTGGCGCATCTGCATGAGCTTCTCCGCCAGAGGCCGCGGCGCCGGCCAAGAGCTCAACAACGACGTCGGGCTCTACACCGGCGCCTCTTCTCCCAGTCTCTTGAGCTCTCTCCTAAGCGCCCTATGCGCCGCTGGCCATGTCCAGGCCAGCGCAGACGCGGCGTCTAATATCGCCGCCTCGGTCCCCCATACGCGGATTTTCCACCGGGGGCTGTCCCTGCAACGCCTAGCCACGTAGAGCGAGGCCGCCAGCGCCCTTGCCAGCGCAACGGCGGCTCTTCTGACGTCCACTGGACGGGGAATAAGCCGCCTAAGCCTGACTGCAACTGAGAGCGGATCTGACAAATTGCCCAGAAAATACGTGTCGCTTGGGCGCCACCCCAGCTTAAGGTAGAGCCTATTGCCGAGAAGCCAGAGGTAGCCGGAGAGCGGACCCACTTGCACCTTCCCCACGTAGAGATACATGGCCTACGCCGGCGGTTTTTCTAGGCGGTTGTCTTGTGAAACGCGGCGAGCCCCGCCCTGGGCGGCTTTCCCCGTCTTCAGCTCCTCCCCAACCTCCACCCGCATCCCCCGGACGAGCCTCAACTCTCTAAACATAACCGCCGAATCGCACAGTAATAAAAAATTATGTATAGATGAATGTAAAGAGCGGTTGCGAAAACGGAGGCGGCTGACGGCGGCCAGACGGCGAGACCGGCCACATTAACATGTCAAAAGCCATTTACAAATATAAAAACATGTAACAGCGAACTAGATGCTCAAGCAGAAGACAACAGGCGCCGCGCCTACGAGACTCCACCAACGCCGCTTACGGCGTTATCCTTTGCCACTCTACGTACCGCAAGCTAATCGACGGCGGATATGTAGTAAGATTCTAAGAGATAATTTCAAGCCAGACATACTCACAAAGCCGCTTCAACCCTTCTTGAGATTCCGGTCTATTCCAGCCGAGGCGCGACTACATTGAGTTTAACCCATTTACGTTTCAACCCTTCTTGAGATTCTGGGAGGAGAGCCATATCACAGCTTATAGGCCTCTTCTAAACTGGTGTTTCAACCCTTCTTGAGATTCTGGTAAACATGGGGTTTTCTAACAGCCATGAACACCCAAACAAGTTTTAACCCTTCTTGAGATTCTGGCAGGTCTCCTCTACGTGCAGAATCGGCGTATTTGTCGACCAGTTCGGTTTCAACCCTTCTTGAGATTCTGGGCCTACAACACTTATCTCGACGCACGCGAGTCGGTTTGTGCCGTTTCAACCCTTCTTGAGATTCTGGTGGTGTGGCTTGACCAGCTGGAGGGCGGGGCGTGGCTGGGTTCTTTTGTTTCAACCCTTCTTGAGATTCTGGGGCGTCGAAGTGTAGATACTGCAATGGACAACTGTTAGCGTTTCAACCCTTCTTGAGATTCTGGGGCGTCGAAGTGTAGATACTGCAATGGACAACTGTTAGCGTTTCAACCCTTCTTGAGATTCTTGGGCTTGTGTGTTCGGTTTTTGTGGGTTTTTAAGTTTTTCTTTGGTTTTTTGTTGTCTCGGCGGTCGGCTTGAAGTTTCGCTTTACATTCATTTCACACGGCGTTGGGTAGAGACGAGACGTCATTCTTCGGCGCCACGCGAAAAGAAAAACGAGAAAAAAGCGGGGAAGGCACGCCATTCTTCGCAGTTGGCGGTTTTGTGGGGTCTGTTTGTCAGCAGGGCGGGCCCGTCCAGTTGACCACCTCGGCCTCCTTCACGTACTGGGCCAGCCCCCTCTCGCGCAATACATATACCGCCTCTCTGACGGCGGCGACTGCGCGCCACCAAGTGTCTGTGCCGGGCGTCGGGGGCGCGACGACGCCTTTCACCACCTCCACAGCGCCTATTTCGGCGAAGAGGTCTAGTCTCCGCCGCATAAGGTCGAGGGTTAGGCGGAGTAAGCCGACGCTTCTGTGCCGGCAGAGGTATTCAGTAACGGCGTTTACCATCCGGTCCATAAAGAGGAGGGGAGAGGTGTGTGGGCCGGGTGGAGGTGCGGTTTGGGTGGAGGCTGGGTGTCCAGTCTGTGGGGGCTGTGCTGGAGTTGGTGCTGGTTTATATTTCTAACGCTTAAGACTGCGGCGTATAGCTGAAAGCTTTTACAGATGTAAAGCGTGTGTTGCACGACGTTTTAAAAACGTAGTTTATATGGCGCCGCGTCTGCCGCCGGGGGCGGCGGCTTGGTTGGCGTGTTGCAACTATGGCCGCGGGTGGGATCTGAACTAGAAAACATCTCATTACCAGCAACGTCTTTTCCTGCCCCACTTTAGAATCAGCAATACGGCGAGCGACGGCCACGCCGTTAGCCACATTAGCGCAATCGCCTCAAGCCACAAGCCGCTGACGCCGGTCAGCCGCTTAAAGAGCTCGGCGGCGAGAGGCGACTCGATAGCAAACAACGTCGCAAACACCACGGCTGGAAACATGAGGAAAAGGTATGCATTACACTCCAGCCTGCATTCCGGACATTCCACGTCCATACGTTTCTGCAGGTTTAAAATGGTTGCAGTCAGCGCCGCAGACCTCTACCACCCCAAAGAGTTCTTCAGCTCTAGCAACAGCCGCAGCCACCAGAGGCCGGTTCGGCCTTGTAAACAAATTTGTCAATTTGAAAATTAGGCGTCTTAAACTGCGTCTATTCGCCAGCTTGACAATATATGTTAATTGAAAAAGACGGCGTTTTAAACTGCGTCTTTTTGCTTGACTTGACTAATTTATCGCTTTTTCCCTTATTATATTAGCGGTTTTGCGAAATGTTTTTAAAGGTGTGTTTTTCTGGGGTTATGGTTCGGGTGGAGGTGTTGAGGATGCCGGAGGTGCGGTTTGCAAAACGTTGCTGGGTGTATGTGGGCAACGCGGAGGATTATGAGGAAGAGGTGTTGGTGGTTAGGGTGGGCGATGTGTATGTGGTGGGTACGGTGCTTGACGACTGGTATGCGGTGCCGGCGCATGCGGTGAGGCGGCTTCTGGCGAAGTTGCTTAGCGTAGACGAGGAAGAGGTTTCGCTGGAGTGTTGATATGGAGCTTTGGCAGTTCTACAAGCAGGCGTGGGAGGCGGAGAGGGCGCTTAAGGCGGCGGTGCCGACGGCTTGGCTTGTGAGGGGCGGCGTGGCTTTTGCCGTTGTAAGATTCCCGAGGGAGCCTGAGCCGGGGGAGTGGTGGGCGGAGAGGCTGTGGATAGCCACGCCGTGGGTGTTTGGCAACGGCCTCTTCGGCGTGGAGGTGGTGTTTGAAGACGCTAGGTTCACCGCCGTGGCGTGTCCACAATACGGCGAGAGGCTGGCAGAAGTGGAGGAGGTGCATGTGCTCCTCAACACGGAGCCAGTAGTCGGCTTTAGGCTACACAACGAGGCGGTGCAGTGGCTCAAGGGATGGGCTCTGGCGCTGAAGGACGAGGCCGTGAAGAAGAAGGCTGTGGAGAAGGCTAGGCGCGTAAAGTACTGCCGCTTTTAAACCCAACCTTTTTTGTCAAACCTCCTCGTCCCGCCTTCTTAAACTGTTTTTTCTTTTAGGCTTTACATTTTTTGTTGTGTTTAGGAGTCGGCGTCTTAAACTGCGTACTTTTTAGACGGCTTAACTATTTAGTCGCTTTTCTCCTTTATTATTATATCGGTTTTGCGAAAACTTTTTAAAGGTGGGTTTTTCTCCAGGTCATGGCTGGGTGTCCGGTCTGTGGTGGTCCGTTGGTAACGGACCTGCAGAGGGGCGAGGTGGTGTGCGCACAGTGTGGGCTGGTGGTGGCTGAATCAGCTGTAGACGTAGGGCCGGAGTGGAGGGTTTTCGAGAAGGAGAAACGCGTAAGGACGGCCCCGCTTAAGCTGGTTGTCAAAACAGACATGGCTGTGAGGCCGGAGCACGGCGTGCAGTGGCTCAAGTTGGCTAGATTCCACAGAGAGACGCTTCACGGCCGGGAGAGGAGGCTGGCGGCGATAGGAGGCGAGATTAGGCGCATAAGGGAATGCGCTGGCCTGCCGCAACGCGTAGTAGAGGAGGCTGAGGCGCTGGTGAAGAAGTATTTCGAGACGGTGGCTGGGTTCCCGCCGGAGGTGGTGGCGGTGGCTGTGCTGTGGACCGCCGCTAAGGCGGCCGGCGTGCCGAGGCCGTTGGAGGACTTCCTCAAATGTAGTAAGGCGAGTGAGCGGAGGGTTAGGAGGGTGGCGTGGAGGTTGAAAGAAGAGGCAAGGCTGGGCAGGAGACCTATTGAAGATTACGTGAAGACTCTGGCGGCTAGAGTCAACCTGCCGGCGCCTGTAGTCAAATCGGCGGTGGAGATTTTGGAGCGGAATAGGCGTGTTTTGTTTGGTAAGAATCCGTGGGTTTCTGCGGCGGCGGCTCTTTGGCTGGCGTCGTTTAAGAAGCTGGGTCTTTTGAAGGCGCTGGCGGAGGCGGCTGGCACAACTCCGGCCAGCATCAGAAACGCCGCCAATAGGATGAAGGTATGAAGGTCTGGAAGATAAGGCAGTACCTCCCCACACTGCTTCTGTATGTGCAGAGGCGTGTGGGTGGTGAGAGGGGCTTCTTGTTTTCCGTAAGGACGCGGGATGTGTGTGGGGTGGATAGGAGGTGCGGCATGGCTGTACACAGCCTCATGATGAGGCTGGTTGAGAAGGGACTGGCGAGGCGGTTCAAAAAGGGCACCTACTTAATCGAGAGGGCGGCGGTGGAGGAGGTATTGACGGCTTTGAAGGAGTGGATATGACGACGGCGGTCAAAAAGATCAAAACCACGGCCGCCGTTTTTGAACTGCCGCAGAAGCTGGGTATTCTTCAGTATGTGGAGTATGAGCCGCCTCCGAGGGAGTGGTGTACCAACGACGGATGTCTCTACGAGGGGGTGTTGACGGCTGAGGGCTGCCGCAGAGGGGTGTGTATCAAGTACCGTGTGTGGGTGCATTCGAGGGATAGGAGGACATGGAGAACGAAGGAGAAATGGAGAAGGAGGGATGAGGAGGCTGGTGGGTGTATTAGGCAACAGGTGGCTGACGCGTTGTGGGAACTGTCGGGGAAATACAACGTCGGGGTGTGGTATGAGTATAGGAGGGTGGGTGTGGGGATTAATCAATACGACGTCTTCTGCGGTGTTGTTGTGGATGGGGTGAGGCTGGATCAGCCTTACTGCCGCGCGGTGGAGGAGTGTGTTGAGGAGATACTAAGAGACTATGGGAGGGAGTTGGAGAGGCTTAGGGAGCCGCCTGAGCCTGCTTTAGTTATCAAGATCGACCCCGTGGAGGAGCTTCTGAGGGAGTGGCCGGAGTTGCAAGCCTTCGGCGTGGAGTGGGTTAGGAAGTGGCTAGACCTTAGAGAGAGGCTAGTCGAAATTGCCAAGGTCTTGCGCAGATATCCGTGGATGGTGGAGGTGGTGAAGCAGAGGCCGATGAGCATCCTCCACCCCTACACGGTGGAGGTTTACGTGGCAAAGGACGGGTCTGAGGCGTGTCTCTCCCTAAACCCGCCCAAGGCCTTCTGCGCCCAAAACGGAGCTGTGAAGGAGACAAAGCTGGAGATGGAGTTCAGCAGATACGAGACATACGGAGACAAGATTAGAGAGGTACACAGGCCGAAGGGGCTATTGGCGTTTACCACAGCGGCGAGAGAATACGTGAGGGTACTCTAGCCGCTTCTCTCTCCCCATTTTTTACACCAAAAATTGGCAACTTAAACTGAGTATACTCGACAACGCCCCTCGGTCTACGCTGGAAGATAAGGCAGTAACTCCCTACCTTGCTCCAAAGGCGTGTACGAGGCAGGAGACGCCGTGTTTTCTGTAAGGACCCACGGCGTCTTCTGCCTCGCCACCGCCGAGAAAAACCTCCAAATCACGGCTCACCTACAGGCCGTATTAAAACCACATGGTTTAAGATACTTAATACCTGAAAATTTCCATGGACCTCGAGGAGCTGAGCCG
>WYEB01000800.1_pt1 | contig 10146 bp, 8 predicted proteins | sample 6343061 | NCBI WGS metagenome assembly WYEB01 (sample SAMN13812332, study PRJNA600296) | hot springs metagenome | biome: ENVO:00000051; feature: ENVO:00002007; isolation source: sediment sample from Evening Primrose shelf | place: USA: Yellowstone National Park, Evening Primrose Hot Spring ... | reverse complement strand
CCAACGTCATGTTCGTCACGCCCCGCTACGGGTTCGGTCCATTCGACGAGCTCCTCCTCGTACCCTACTTCGCCCCGACCGCCCTGTCGTCCGAGGAGGAGCTAGAGGACTTCCTCCCCTACGCGTCCCCCTCCCCGCGGTCCGTGGCGCGCCTCCTGGGGAGGGGCGAGCTCGGGTACCTCTGGACGCTTTCCTCGAGATACCTCGGGGTCAGGCTGGGCCTCGGGCTGGACAAGGGATCCCGGACAATCATCGATCGCGTGAGGCGCGGCCTGCCGGGGTTCGGCGAGCCCTTCTTCCTCTTCGTGAACCTCATGGAGGCGCACGGCCCCTACGGGAGGGAGTTCCGGGATGGGGAGGCACTGGCGGCCCTACGCCAGATCTACCTGGGGGACGACTCTCTGATCAGGAGGCGCCTGCCCTGGAAGAGGAGGGCCTACGCCAGGAGCGCGCGCTTCGCGGTGGAGAGGGTGCTGGAGCTGGTGAGGGCGCTCGGCCCCCGCCTCGAGGACTCGCTGGTGATAGTGACATCGGACCACGGCGAGGCGATCAGGGAGGACGCAACTTATCATACCCTATACCTCTACGACGAGCTCACAAGGGTGCCCCTCTACGTGAGGTGGCCGGCCTGCCTCCCCGCGCCCCCTGAGGGCGGAGGGCTCGTGAGCCTCACCCGGATACGGTCGATCGTCTCATCGGCCTCGGGGTGCGAGGTCCCCCTGATGGATGGCGGGATCGCCCTGTCCGAGAGCTTCGGCACGATCCTCACCCCGGATGAGCGCCGCCTGGGCGCCAGGGTCAGCCCGGAGAGGCTGAGGTGGATCTTCAGCCACAGGGTGAAGGTCCACACCGGGAGGGGATCCGTCACCTACAACGCCAGCCAGGGGATTGTGGAGGAGGTGAACGGCCTGGGCGCCGAGGAGGCTGCGAGGCTCGCCGGCGAGGCGGTCGCCTGGCTGGCCGGAGGGCGAGGATTAGTCCTACTTCAGAGGTTTCGACGGCTCGGCCTGCGCTCCTGAATTGATACTGGCTTGGGGGCGAGTCAACGGTCCGGCGCTGCGCATGGATTCGAGCTCGGGCAGCGTGGTCGCGGGATCCCAATAACCTTATTGGTAAACCCTCGGTGGGGCCGCGCGGCTCCGCCCGCCGGAGGATCCACTGTTGCAATCATGGATCCTCAACTACATGTCCGGGCCCTCGGGCCCGGTTGTCTAGGGTTTGATGCCCCCAAGAGGTCCATCCGCAGCCTAGCCCTGAGCGGTTGGCTCTTCGCGCTCGCCTCCGCCGGGAGATTGCTCCCTCCTCCCGGCCGCGTGGTTCGCCTTGCTCATGGCGTCACCGCCTCGTAGCACACCGCGTCGCCGTTCACGAACCCATCCATCGACAACACTCCTAAATTTATCAATTCAATCACGGGCCCGTACCAGAAGTCGTAGAAGTTCAGGGCGTTCTCCACGTAATCTGGGAGGGGCATGCCGCGCCGCGCGGCGCGCTCGCGCACTCCGAGGTCGTAGAGCAACTTGCCCAGGGCCAGCAGCTCCTCCAGGGTCTCGTGCGTCTCCTTCCCCGCCCATTTCTTCAGCTCCTCCAGCGCCTTCGCCTCGGCGGTCGCGATCACGATCTCATCCACGTTCGGCTTCGTCCCCTCCTCGCTGCCCTTCACCCTCTTCAGGGCCCGAAGGCTCACGCGCGTGACCCTCAGGACGTCCCTCATCGGGTAATGTTCCTGCATGAGTTGGTGCGCGATATCCTCCTTACCGAGGCCCCGCGCCTCGAGCTCCCGGACCCTCTCCTCTAAGGGCTTCCTGCCCCCATCAGGGGCCTCCCTCGCTTCAGCCTCGGCCTCCTCGACCCCCAGGTAGTGCTTGACGATGCGCCGCCTGCCCCCGACCCATGACCTGTGGACCCCGTAGAGGTACACGCGGCCCCCGCGGCGCCTCCGCTCGACGTAGCTCAGCGGCTGGCCGCACACGCGGCATATCTCCTTCTCCACGCGAGGGGAGGGCGTCCCGACCCTTATTAATATTGCACCACAATATGATTGTGGTGCGGCGCGGCGCCCCTCCGAAGCGCACCGCATAGTGAGCGCCGGGTGCACCACACAACTGCTCCATATGCACCACGCAGCCAGCTCTGTACTTCGTTATAATGTTGGATGCGCGCTCCTATCCGCCCTTATGCACCACATCATGAGTCCATACCCGCCATATCTATTCGAGTCCGTGGTGCACGCGCCGCACAAGTCCATGCGGCCCGATGCTTCCCAGCAATTCCCGGTTCAACCGGTAAAACGCCATAATGAATGAGATGGGGATTCGAGCGGGCTGAGAAAGCATTGGGCCGAGCGGGAATCCCAATAAGGTTATTGGGATATCGTGGATACATGGGCGGCACGCGCAGATCCCCCGGCCGGGTACTCCGGGCGGTGTTGGCCAGATAAGCCCAGATGGACGGACCGTCTCCACGGCACCGTCATATTCAATTCCATTTCACTCCAACCCGATGGAGGGAGCTGGAGGATGATCCGCGCCCTCGACATGTTCAGGCGGAATGAAATCGAGAAGGAGGCGCATGCGCCCCACCTCCACATGGCCGGCCCCTCCTCGTGGGGGATGGCGGATATTGCTGGCCGCGGTGGGCGAGGCCGCGGAGAGGGCAAACGGCCGGGGGGTCTATGTGGGCCGCGATGGACGTGGACAACCGGGGAGCTCCCGGCCATCGAGGCGACGTGGACCAGGACTTCGTGGACGCGCCCTCCTCTTCCTGAGCCGGGTGCCCGAGGCTTTTGCCCCAAAGGTTTGGGGCGAAGTAGGCTTAATGGAACGGCAGCGCACTCCCCGCGGCGCTATGATGACTCGGGGATCCCATCGGCTCGTTATGTCCGGGGCCGCGGGCCGGAATGCTTAAACGGAATATCCCAATAACCCTATTGGGATGTATTGGGATGTCGGGGTATTGGGATGTCGGGCACCGAGCGGGGGCGCAGGCGCTCCAAGAGGGAGCCGAGGCCGATATGCCCCAGGTGCGGGAGGGAGTACTCGCACTTGGAGACGAGGCGCGTCGGGGGGAGGGAATACCTCTACGCCGTGCATGAATCGCGCGCCGGGGGACGGAGGACCAGGGAGTTCTGCTATCTCGGGCCGAAGGATGGTTACGCCGCGGGGCTGGCGGCGCACTCCTGGAGGGGGGCGCCGTGGCTCGCGCTCAGCGCGATGGGCGCGACCCGGGAGGAGGAGTTCCGCCGCCGCCTGGAGTACCTCGGGGAGATCGTCCGGGCCGCCCTGGACGCGGCCGCCACCGAGGAGGACCTGGGCGGGATCCTGAGGGTCCTGGATGATGCGCGGAGCGCTATCGAGGCGCGCCTAGCGGAGGCCCGCGCCGCCCGGCGGAATTCCCCATAAATTTAGGGGTAAGGCTCCGGGCGATCGCACCCATAGGGCGACGCCGCAAATTGATAAGTACCAGCGCCGCCGCCGGTGGCCGTGGCCAAGATCCTGGTGACCGGAGGAGCGGGATTCATAGGATCCCACGTGGCCGAGGCGTTCGCCCGCGATGGGCACGAGGTGGTCGTCTACGACAACCTCTCCAGGGCGAGGATGCTCGGGAAGTCGGTCGGTGATCCCGAGCACAACTGGAAGTACCTGGGATCCCTGGGGAACGTCACCAGGATAAGGGGCGACGTGCGCGACTTCGCGGCGCTCGCTGAGGCTGCAAGGGGGGCCGACATCATAGTGCACGCGGCCGCGCAGGTGGCCGTGACCACCTCGCTGGAGAACCCGAGGGAGGACTTCGAGGTGAACGCTCTCGGCACATTCAACGTCCTGGAGGCCGCCAGGAGGGAGGACGCGGCCCTCCTCTTCCTGAGCACGAACAAGGTCTACGGGGAGAACGTGAACTCCATACCCGTGAGGGAGCTGGAGACCAGGTACGAGTTCGCCGACCCCCGCTACGAGCATGGGATACCCGAGGAGCTCCCCGTCGACCACACGGGCCACACGCCCTACGGGTCATCGAAGCTCGCTGCAGACATCTACGTCCAGGACTACCACCACACCTACGGCCTGAGGACGGGGGTCTTCAGGATGAGCTGCATCTACGGCACTAGGCAGTTCGGGGTCGAGGACCAGGGATGGGTCGCCTGGTTCGCAATAGCGGCGGCCACCAGGAAGACTATCACCATTTACGGGGACGGGAAGCAGGTGAGGGACGTGCTGTTCGTGGACGACCTCGTCGACGCGGTGAGGAGGTTCGCGGAATCGAATGTCAGCGGGGTCTACAACATAGGGGGAGGGCCCGGGAACACTCTCTCGCTCCTGGAGCTCCTGTCGATCCTAGAGGACATGGGGCTGAGGCCGAGCTACAGGTTCTCCGACTGGAGGCCGGCCGACCAGAGGGTCTACGTGTCGGACGTGCGCAGGGCGGAGAGGGAGCTGGGCTGGAGGCCCAGAATAGGCCCGAGGGAGGGCGTGGGTAGGTTGGTCGATTGGGTAAGGTCCAACGCGGGCCTGTTCGAGCACATCTGATACTGGGTTCCGAGGTGTTCTAGCGATGGATCTGAGGGTGGCCTTCCTCGGATTTTACTATGGTCCCGGGGGCGGCATCGCCCGGGCCACGGTCAACCTGGCCAGGGGCCTTAGGCTCGCGAATGCGGATGTGGGCATATTCGCGCTGTCGATGCATCCTCAGTGGAGATCGCTCGCTGAGGAGGGCGGCGTTGATGTCGTCGCGCCTCGCGAGGGGACCATAGGGAAACTGGACTATCTCAGGCTGATGTACGATTTCGATTATAAGCTGGCGAGAGGGCTGGACTCCCTGCTGAGGAACTCGGGCGCCACGTTCGACGTGTATGTGGTGTCGGATGACGCCGCGCTCTCATTCGCGAGGTTCAAGGGCGATCGCAGGCTCATCCTGTGGACTCACGGTGAGATATCGCTCCTCTTGATAAACAGCGCGTGGGCGCGGACGCCAGCCAGGAGGCTGGCGTCCGTCCTCTTCCCGCGCGTGCTTGCGGAGCACAGGAGGCTCTCGAGGGGCTTCGACCTGATAATAGCTAACAGTCGCCTGGCCAAGGAAATCGCGCAGTTCACCTACGAGCGCGTGCCCTCCGGCATCGTGTACCTGCCGGTCGATACGGAAATGTTCAGGCCGGTGAAGGACCCGAGCGGCGACTATGCCTTAGCGGTCGGCAGGCCTTTCGGGGAGGCGGGCGAGGCGCTGCTCGCGAGGCTGGCCAGGAAGGTGCCCCTAGTGACCGTCGGGGGCCTAAGGGTGCCCGGCGCGAGGTCCCTGGGCTACATCCAGAGCTCCGAGGAGCTGGCCAGAATCTACGCGAACGCAAAGCTGGTCCTGCACACGGGCCTGGGGGAGTACTTCGGCTATTCGGTCGCTGAGTCGCTTGCGTGCGGGACCCCCGCCGTGGCCTACGACGTGGGAGGGCCTTCAGAGATGATAGAGAGCGGCCGCAACGGCTGGCTGGTTACGACAGAGGGAGAGTACGAGGGCGTCGTCGCGAGGGTCTTTGAGGAGGGTTACGGGCCGGAGGTCAGGGAAAGCGCTAGGGCATCGGCGCTGAGGTTCTCGATAGACAATGTAACTCGGGAGTTCCTGCGCATACTGAAGACTAACCTAGTGCTTTGGTAGATGGTTCCCATGGTCCAGTTGCCGATGGGCGGTGAACTCGGTGGTAGCATTCTCGAAGGAACTCGAGCCAGACAATGCGTTGAGGCATGATGCTAAATGTTAAATGGTCGCAGATAGATTTCATGGCTTAGCTCCTTCTGATATGGTCGCGCTTAATGAAGCTCGCGAGCATTAATAATACCCCCGTTCAGTGTTGTGCGTGTTGCTGGAAGCGATGACGCGGCAAATGGAAAGGGTGAAGAGATACAGGAAGGCCTACAGAAACTGGATTTCCGTCATGTGGTCTGTCTACAGAAATAGGCCCCGGATAGAGCTGAAGCTGAGGAACGGGCTACAGCTGGAGGGCTCCCCCCTCTGGGCTTATCGGATGTCAGGAATTGCTAACATAGGCGGCGATGTGAGGCGGGCCTCGGACGAGCTCATTGAATTCGCGTTCAATGGAAGGTTAGTGACTTTGCATGGGTGGTTGTATGGGGACTTTGTGGCCCTCCCTGACTACGGCTGGCTCGACGTGGAGGGGAAGCGCGTGCTCGATGTCGGTGCCTCCATAGGGGATACTGCCGTCTACTTCGCTCTGAGGGGCGCGAGGGAGGTGGTCGCGTTCGAGCCCTATCCTTTCCCCTATGGATTCGCCCTGAGGAACGTCGAGGCGAACGGCCTGAGGAACGTTAAGATGATAAACGCGGGCGTATCAGGCAATGACTGCGCGGTCAAGGTCACCAAGGGCGAGACGTGTGGCGGCGATGACCTAAAGCCGTCTGACGAGCCGGACGCTGTCGAGGTGCCGATCTACTCCTTGGATCGCGTCTTGGAGGAGTACGGCCCGTTCGACGTCATGAAGATGGACTGCGAGGGCTGTGAGTACGAAGCTATACTGAGCAGCAAGAGAATAGGGGAACTGAGGCAGATCCAGATGGAATATCACTACGGGCCGGAGAGGCTGGTGGAGGCCCTGAGGAATGCGGGCTTCGAGGTCGAGGCAACGAGGCCGAAAAGAGACTACAATTCACGCGCGAGGGATCCCAATATGTTGCTGGGCTACATATACGCTCGGAAGCGGGAGCTCGGATAGGCATTAATGATTACTTTTGAATGTTAACTGGGATGCCTCGCTGACCTCCGACTGCGATGATATCTGAATAGAGGTAGTCGCCTTACGCGGCCCGGAGATCCTTCGGAGCACCCCACAGCCCGGCGCGTCCCAGGAAGCGAAGTAAAAGGATGGGGATCTCGTAGCCTATGTGAGGATGCCGGCCGTGGAGGCCTCTGGTACCCACAACGCCGAGTGGTTCTACCTCGGGGCCCTCCGCTTCGTCGGGGCCGAGGCGGTGTTCCTCGATCAGCGCGAGGGCGTGGGCCATAGGATGCTCAATAGGTTCCCAGAAGGAATGGCCTTCATGCCCCGTTTGCGCTGCCCGCGCAAGCGCTCATTCAATTTTCCCGTGATCGCTAGGGTAATGTGTGTGCTAGGATAACCAAGAGCTCACGGATCCCTCATCTCTCCGTGTGGAGTTGCGGGCGATTTCCGATACCCCTTTTAGGGTCAGCGAAAGCGCTAAAGAGTGTGCGGTCGATGCTATGAGAAGCGCCGGCTTGAAGTTCGTAGCGTTCGCGTTCGCCATGAGCTTGGGGGAGGGGAGGAGGGGCATCAGCGGCGGGGATAGGATCCTCATAAACTTCGCCAGGATATTTGCGTCTGAGGGCGCAGAAGTGAACATATTCACCACCCAGGGGGGACAGCGCATGCTGGAGTACTACGGGGTTCCGCCGGGCCTGATCTCCATATGGAGGACGCGCTCATCCTCTCCGCTGGCGCTCGAGGCCGAGAGGCTGGCCAAGGCGGCCCTGACGGCGCTATCGATGAAGTTGGATGAGGGCGCGGTCATCTACTCCTCATCCAACTACCTGGAGGACGTGATCCCCGGCCTGCTGCTGAAGCTGCGCCACCCGAGGAGCGTGAGGTGGGTGGTCGGCTTCTGGATGTTCCCCCCGCGCCCCTCGAGGCGCTGGCCCTATGGGGGGAGGCTTGGCGCGACCCTGAGGGGGTTCGCGTACTACCTCACGGTCATGCTGCCCTTCACGCTCTACTCGCGCCTGGCCGACGCGCACTGGGTCACGAACCCATCGGACCGCGCCGCCCTCCGCCGCTTCGGGGTCGACCCCGGGAGGGTCCTCGTGGTGATGGGAGGGGTGGATGCGGGGGCCTGCCTGGAGCCCGGCCCGAGGGCATATGACGCCGTCTTCGTGGGCAGGTTCCATCCCCAGAAGGGCGTGGTGCAGCTCGTCGATATCTGGAAGCTGGTGGTCAGCAGGAGGCCGGGGGCGAAGCTGGCCATGATAGGCGACGGGGACCTCCTGGATGACGTCAGGAGGAGGATCAGGGAGCTGGGCCTGGAGGACAACGTCGACCTGCTCGGCTTCATGGACGGGAGGGAGAAGATGGAGATATTCGCAAGGTCGAGGATCTTCGTCCACCCGGTGATCTACGACAGCGGCGGCATGGCGCCCTGCGAGGCCATGGTCTGCGGCCTCCCCTTAGTCACCTACGACCTGGAGACCGAGCGGGCGTACTACCCCGCCGGAAGCCTGAGGGCGAGGCCCGGCGACCCGGCGGACTTCGCCTCGGCGGTGCTGAGGCTCCTCGAGGACGAGGAGCTTTACGCGAGGCTCTCCAGGGAGGCCAGGGAGTACTGCGCTGGGTGGGACTGGCGCAGGAGGGCGTCCGAGGCCCTCTCCTTCCTGAGGAGGCTGACATGACAAATTTGAGGCCGCTCGTCTCGGTGATCATACCCGCTTACGGCAAAAGCGAGCAGCTGCCGGAGGTGGCCAGATCCGTAGCGCGCTCCTCCTACAGGCCGCTGGAGGTAATCCTGGTCGACAATGGAGTCGATCGCCGGGCCCTTGAGGCCTCGGTCCGCGAGCTGGAGGGCGTCGACGTGAGGGTCGTGGGGACGGGCGAGAACCTCGGGACGGCGGCCGGCAGGAACGCGGGGGCGAGGCAAGCGAGGGGGGAGCTCCTCCTCTTCCTGGACAGCGACGTCACGCTCGATGAGGAAGCCATAGAGGCCATGGTGGACTTCCTAGGCAGCCACCCGGGTTATGGCATCGTCGGGCCGCTCATATTATACGCGGGAGGGGGGGTTTACTGGAGCGGTGGGACGGTGGAGCTCCCATCCGGCAGGGTGCGGATGGAGGCGGACGTCCCAGCGGAGCCGGCGCGCGAGACCGACGTGGTGCCCTCATGCATGCTCGTCAGGAAGGAGGCATTCGAGGCCGTGGGCGGCTTCTTCGAGCCATACTTCTCCGGCTACGAGGACTCCGAGTTCTGCATCAGGGCCAAGCGGAGGGGGTTCCGCGTGGCTTGCGTCTGCAGCGCCAGGGCTCATCATCACATCCCTGCAGGGGGCAGGGAGGCGGAGCTGAGGCTGATCGGCAGGGTCCGCTTGGTGATGAGGAACAGGCTGGTGTTCGTGCGCAGGAACTGCCCCTCGAGGGGTTGCCTGCTAGCCTTCCTCCTCTTTTATCAGTGGGCTTACTTATCGTATTACGGCTACCTGATCATCAAGGTGCGCAGGCCCGGGCTCCTGAAGGACATGCTCGCCGGAAGCTGCGAGGGATTGAGGTATTTCGCAAGCACCCTCGGCGCCTAAACGGTTTGACGCGCCGTTCAGCTGCACCCCCGCCCGGGCTTCCTCCGCATGAGAGGTCTCCTTGCGTGGCATTGTGCCGGAGGTCGGCAGCGCAACCCGAATTAGGGGGAGCGCCGCGCACACATACGTTCGGGCGCGGCCTGCGCCGGAAGGGCACGAGCCTCATTTGGCCCTCCGCCTCCCTCTAACCTCGCGCTCGTAGAATATAACGGAGAACAGGGCTATCGAGACGATTGAAATCACGTCGCCGACCGTCGCGTAGGCCTGCGCGCGATGGAAAATTGTGAACGTCGCATTTCCCTCCGCATCGACCAACCAGCCGTTCATGTAGCAGTCCACGGGGAAGTGCGGGTAGGCGCTGCGGGATAGCACCTGCTGGAACGGGTTCAGGTTTCCCGCCGCCAGCTCCCAGCCGCCGTCGTAATCCTGGTCGAACGCCAGAATGAATGGGCCGGTTGCGTTGCGAACGTGGACTATATAATAGCCGAGGGGCGTTTCATAGTATGTTACGCTCGGTGAGCGCCCCCAGGGGCCGGTATACGTGTAGTTTGCGAAGAGCGCGGAATGGGGATCGGCGCCCCCTTCCAAGAGGTTCATCAACTGGGAGGCGTTGTAGCATGTCTCGACGTTCGTGGCGGCGAAGACCTCGGGGAGCGGATCCTCGACCGCGTACAGGCGGATCGGGCCGAACGACTCGACGTAAGAGATCCCGGGCACCCCGGCCAGCAACGAGCGTGTCCCGACCGGGTTGCCGACTGTCAGGTTGTACACGCAGAAGTAGGCCGGATCGGGGGATCCGAAGCCGATGACCAGGTGGCTCATGTTCGACCTGTTGGGGATCACGCTCAGCGGCACG
>WYEB01000799.1_pt1 | contig 10147 bp, 8 predicted proteins | sample 6343061 | NCBI WGS metagenome assembly WYEB01 (sample SAMN13812332, study PRJNA600296) | hot springs metagenome | biome: ENVO:00000051; feature: ENVO:00002007; isolation source: sediment sample from Evening Primrose shelf | place: USA: Yellowstone National Park, Evening Primrose Hot Spring ... | reverse complement strand
ATAGAAAATACGTGGCTATCGAGAAGCCCTTGACAGGAGAATGGAAAGACATAAAACGCAAAATAGACGAAGAAGCCGCGAAAGAACGCAACGCAAGGCCACCACACTTCGAAATGTATACATCGCTCGCCCGCCTACCCCTCACCATCTCGCGTTTCATCCTTCTCACCACCCTCCTACCCGACCTAGACCTCCACCTAGCAAAGAAGGCGCTTGGGCTCGACGGGGATAAGCGGCCATATTGGCATAACCCGCCGGCTGAGGTGAGGGAGAGGCTGAAGGGCGTTGTCGTTCTAGACCCGTTTGCAGGCGGCGGCTCCATCCCGCTGGAGGCGGCGAGACTGGGGGCACACGCCGTCGCGCTTGAGTACAACCCGGTGCAGTGGCTGGCGCTCAAGACAATACAGCTGGCGAGGGAGCGCGGGAAAGAGCTGATAGACCCCAGGGCCTGGGAGACGCTTAAGAAGAGGTACAGGAGAGGCTTCGGAGCAGACATGGAGGCGATCTGCAAAAGCGGAGAAGCCGAAAAGGCGGGCCCCCTGGCGCGCGAGGGCTGCCGCATTGCGCTGGAGCTCGAGAAGGAGCTCTCGCAGTATTACCCGCCTAGAAACGGCAAGAGGATCTCCCACTACATATGGGCAAAGCAGGTAAGGTGCCCCAAGTGCGGCGCCTGGGTCCCCCTAGTGCTAGACTCCGGCCTGGATCCAGACGAGAGGGTTTACTGGAAGCCTGTGTACAGCGGCGACGACTACGACGTGGTGATAGAAAAGGGAGGAGAGGGGATAAAGACGATCAGTGAGGGCAAGGCGAGATGCCCCAAGTGCGGCGCCCCAATCTCCGACGAATACATCAAGAAGAACATTGGCCACAACGACAAGATAGTGGTAATAGTAACCGAAGATAAAAAATTTCACCCAGCCATAAATACAGATAGAAAGGCATATGAAGAGGTCCCCGAGCCAGAGAGGTTGACCGAGTTAATAGCGCCTAACGACCCCCGCGCTATTACGCCGCCGCTCTACGGCTACAAAACCTTCGGAGAACTCTTCAACAAGCGACAACACTACTATCTAAACAAGCTCGTAGAGAAGCTCAAACAAACAGAGCCGAGCCTCCGCACAGTTCTCGGCTGGCTGGTGGCGAAACAGGCGGATTACAACTCACGGCTGACGTCATGGCATAAGAGTAACCGTACTGTCACTCACACCCTTGCTTATAAAGTTATCCCTATGTCGTGGGATTATGTGGAGGTTAACCCGTTTGCTAAGGGTTCTGGGACTTTGTGGGGGGCTTTGTTCGACGTCTTGGACGGGTTTGCGTTTCTTGTCTATGCGTTGGAGGGGGCTGGGCCGTTTGAGCCGATGTTTGGGTCTGCGTTGAATCTGCCATTTGCGGACAGGAGCATTAAGTACGTCGTTACCGACCCGCCGTATTTCGACAATATTCCGTATCCGGAGAGTTACGACTTCGTGTACGTCTGGCTTAAGCGGGTGGCTGGGGATCTGTACCCGGAGGCGTTTAGCTTCTGGACGCTTTGGCGCGACCGCTCCGCCGAGGACATAAGCGTAGGTGGGGGGAGGACCGAGGAGCATTTCAAGGCCCTCCTCAAGAGGGCGTTTAAAGAGATTAGGAGGGTCATCACAGACGACGGGGTTTTTGTCGTCTACTTCGCCCATTCCCGGAAGGAGGCGTGGGCGGCTACGTTAGAGGCGCTCATGGAGGCGGGGTTCGCCGTATCTAACATAATTCCGGTCAAGGCCCAGTCGGCCACTGACGTACAGGCCCGGGGTAAGGTCTCCATGGTGTCTGCCCTCGTCCTCGTGCTTAGGCCGCGGCCGGGCGGGGACGTTGTGGAGTACGTGGAGCGGCTTAAGCCCCGTCTCGAGGCTGAGGTTAGGAGGGCGGTAGAGGAGCTCTGGAAGGAGGGATATAGGGGCGTGGACCTCATGATGGCCGCCTATGCCACGGCGCTTAAACACGCCACGCAGGTAGGCGTGTTGAAGTCCATGAGCGGCAACGCAGTTGAGAGCGTGGTGGAGTTCGCCGAGCGGGTGGCGGCTTCCGCCGCGGTTGAGGCGGCTTTTGGAGGCTCTGTGCCGGATAAGTTGACCGGCTTCTATATATATGTCGCGAACAACTCGGGAAACGGCTTGGACTCCGACACGTACCTCCTCTTGACTAAACTCTTTGTCTCTAGGGAGGAGTTGATTAGGCGCAGGGCCGTGCGGGAGACGAAGAGCGGAGGCAAGAAGAAGGCCGAGCTTCTAGACTGGAAGGACCGTTGCGATGTGGTGGAGAAGGAGTCGCCTTACCTAGTGGATGTGCTTCACCGGTTGCTTTGCGCGTTTAGCAGAGATGGAGTTAGAGGCGCCAAGAGGCTGCTGGAGCAGGGATCCTTCACGTATACGCTCTCCGACATATGCAGGGCCCTTCACGCGATTTACGTAACTAGGGGGGACGACGTGGTGAAGAGCTTCGACGCGGCATTTTGCCGGAGGTCTTTAAATGAGGGGCCGTTGTTCAGCTATGGAGCTTAGGCCTGAGATCGCGCAGGGGAGGTTCAGCCGCGAGGACGTCGCAGTCTCTTTCTACAGGATAATAGAGGGGAGGGCCCCCGCCCCCTACGACTCGCCCGAGAGGTTCTTCGAGGTTACGCACCTCACCGACACCCTCCGCACGGTCCTCGTTAGAGTCCTGGAGAGGGTGAGCGGGAGGGGAGGCGACAAGGTCGTGATCATTAGGTCGGGCTTCGGCGGAGGCAAGACGCACATACTCGCCACTCTGTTCTTCCTCTTCACGGCGAGGCAGGCCGCCGAGAGGGGCCAGGTGGGGGAGGTGGTGAGGGGGTACGGCAACCCGCAGGCCGCCGTATGTGCGTTGGACGCCTCGGCCGTAAATCCGTTCCGCACGCCTCTGTGGACCTGGCTTGGGGGCTGTCTAGGCGTGGATCTGAGGGGGGACGAGGTGCCCGAGACCAAGGCGCTGGAGGGGGCGTTGCAGAGGTCGTCGCTTCCGGTTGTGATCCTCATCGACGAGATAGGCGAATACTTCAGGCAGATGGACCAGAGGCATATACCCTTGGAGCAGAAAAACGCACTGGCGGAGGGCGTCATCTTGTTTTTCCGCAGGCTGTACGACGCGTTGAGAGAACGCGACATGTTCGTCGTCACGCTTCCCGACGAATCTGCGCCTTTTAGCGACTGGGTCCACGAAAAGGTGGGGAGGCTTAGGGACGTGCTTAGACGCGTGGGCGTGGAGTATGTTCCCATCACCAGGCTGGAGGAGGTATACGGCATAGTGCGGAGGAGGCTCTTCGCGAAGGTGGACGAGTCCGTGGCGGAGCAGGTGGCGGGTACGTACTCCCAGTACTACTCGAAATGGAGGGAGTGGCTCGTTGAGGAGTGGACCCGCCCTGAGGAGTTGAAGAGGGCCTACCCCTTCCATCCGGCCTTCATGCGTACGCTGTGGGAGAGGGTTTCCTCTATCCCGGACTTCCAGCGGACGCGCGATCTGATATACACCTTGGCTCTAGTCGCCTATCACGTGCTTACTAAGCAGGGAAAATTCGCCGACCTGATACTACCCGGCGACGTAGACCTCGGCCTGGACGACTTCAAGAAGTTCTTCACGGCCGGCGTCGGGAGATCCCACTTCCTGCCTATTATCGAGCACGACCTGAGGGTGGCCAGAGAGCTGGGCGAGCACCACTACCGCGTGGCGGCGGGCCTCTACCTATACTCTCTCTTCGGCGGGGACATAAAGAGAAACGCGGCAGATCTGAAGACGGCTGTTACGCTAGCCGCGAAGCCCAAGGGAGGCGACCCTGAGATATACCGGCAGGCGCTTGAAGAACTTCTGGATAGGCTTTGGTATCTCTCCGAGGAGGAGAACAGGTATTGGTTCTCGGCGGAGCCGAATATAAACAAGATACTGGAGGAGAGAAAAGCCACCGTCTTGGCCGAGGAGGCCTACCAGGTCCTGGAAGAGGAGGCGGAGAGGCTTATGAAGGCCGTAGATCTTCCATTTGCCAAGGAGTTTGCCCGCGGGGTAAACGACATAAAAGATGAGAAGAGGTTTAGGCTGTACGTCTGGCATCCGCGGGCGCAGCCGCCGGACGAGGAGGAGCTCAGGGAGGCTCTGGAGAGGCTGACTTACCGCAACTCCGCGGTGGTGCTTATGCACGGCGGCATGCCTGTGGAGCAGGCCAAGTACATAAGGGCGTGTGACACCTTGAGGGAAGAGCTCAGGGAGCCCTCTCAGAGACAGAGGCTCGAGTCGCTGTGCGAGAAGAGGACGCTCGAGCTATACTACGCCTTCTATAAGTCGTACAACAAACTCGCCGTGCCTATGCCCCAGGGCGTGGAGTTGCGCGGTCTTAGTGTTGAGCTGGCGCGAGGCGAGGCCCCGGGGAAGGCCGCGGCTAAGTTTAGGGAGGTCGCGGCCAAGGCCGTGAGGGAGGCGTTGGAAGAGGTCGCGAAATATGCTCCGCTAGATGCCCAGTTTCTATACGATGTCTATCTCTCTAAGAGGTTGCGCCACGTCGGATCTATCGACATAGCGACCATAGGGGAGGACTTCTATAGGGATCCTGACCTGCCCATGGTGGAGCCCGGGAGGGCGCTCACAGAGGCTTTGGTGAAGCTGGCCGAGAGGGGGGAGATAGTGCTCTCCTGCGGAAATTCGTGGTATTGGCCGCAGGGACTTAGGGAGGTTAGGAGCCTGCCAGAGGGCGAGGAGGCAACCAGGCTCAAGGAACTTCTAAGCTGCGATCCCGAGAGGGCGATAAGCGTGGTGAAGGAGGTTCCGGGGGAGGTGAAGTCACTTCTAGAGGAGGCGAGGAGGAGGGCCAAGCCAGCCGTCGTGGCAGAGGCGACGCCTACGGCTGTTAAGTGCGAAGATGTGGAGAGGCCGTTGGCTGAGGGCGTGGGTGTGCAGGCCAGAAGTCTCGTGGCCGCCGGCAGCGATGCGACGACGGTTTTGCGCTTTCTGCAACAGTTGAGACATCTTGGATACTTCCAGCTGGTTGACGCAAAGGCCGAGGCCATGTTTAAAGACGGGGCGGTGGAGTCGAATTGGAGCGCCAGAGGCGTCGGCGAGGTGGAGAAGCTTGTGAAGTACCTAATTACGTTGACTGCGGAAGGCGGCGAGGCGTCGATCACCGCGACCCTCACCGTGAGGGAGAGGGAGGTGCCCCAGGAGGCGGCTGAGCTCGCCAAGGCGTTTAAGAACCTAGACATAAGGGTGCGAGGCTCCGTCTGCGGAGGGGCATGATCACGCTCCGTGTAGGCGGACGGAGGGCAACCCTCATGCAGGGAGGCAGACGCATAGCCTCGTTCTCCGTGGAGGGGCTGGCTTGGTGGCGTGAGCTTTTCGGCGACGTAGTGCAGATAGACGACTCCTTCGCCAACTTGGAAAAGGCGGCTAAGGCCTATCTATTCGCCAGACTGTACCCCTACGTCCACGAGAAGTATAAGCTAGTCAAGACTCTACGCGAGATGGATGACTTCGTCGCCGCATATTGGATGTGGGAGGTGAAGAACAAGGGCCTCAGGGCCATAGCCGCTATAAAAAAACTCTATCAACTGCCCTAAAAATTTTTAAGGAATGTTTACTGAATATTTATGACGAAAATTTTAACTAAAAAAGGTATATTATTGGCAAAAGAACTAGCTAATATCGCACTATAGCCTCCACGGCCCTTGTTGCGCAGAGCCTTTCACGGCTTTACATGCGGGTCCTTGGGCATGGAGGTCCTGCGGATCGCGTGGGGCCGCGTCCTGGCCGAGGCGGAGGGCCCGCCGGGCTGGGCCCGCCTCTTTGGGTCAGAGGAGCTGCACCTCTATGGAGATTGGGTCCCCGTCTTCGAGGGCTAGGGCGTCTCTCAGCTTGACGGGCGCGATCACCTCGACGACCTCGGGGCCGTGGTGGGTCCTCTCTATCACCAGGACCGCACAGTCTATGCCGCCTGTCCTGCACCTGAAGGCCTTCACGCCGCCGTAGGTCCTCACCCCGTCGGAGAAGCCCCTTATCTGTATGCCGGGGAGGGCCTCGAGGTACCGCCTGTATATGAGGCTGTCGGCCGACAGGACCACGTTGAGCGTGCCGGGGTAGGGCGTGAAGCCCAGCCTCTCCTCGATCTGCCTCCTGTAGCCCTCCAGCGACACGTAGAAGGCCCCCTCGCCCAGGCCCCTGGCCACGTAGCCCTCCAGCCTGACGGCGGCGATGCCGAAGTAGGCCATCAGGCCCCTCAGGGCCTCCCTCAGGGCCTCGCGGCCCGCCTCGCTGATCTTGACGTAGGGCCCCTCCTCCACGTATCCGGCCGCCCTGAGCCGCCTGAGGGCCTTGTGGAGCCCCTGCCTGGATATCCCCAGGGCCTTGGCCGCCTCCGACGGCGTCAGCCCCTCGACGCCCGCGAGCGCCAGGAGGTAGCCGAGCACTACGGGCCTCCGCCCAGCCATAGCCTCGCCAGGGTCGCCCAGGCCAGGTCGTTGACCACCTCGGCTCTGTTCACGGCCTCAGCCAGCGTGGGGCCCACCGCCACCACGCCGTGCTTCTTCATGACCGCCACGTTGGCCTTGGAGAGGGCCTCGGCGACGGCCTCGGCGAGCTCCCAGGTGCCCGGCTTGAGGGGCGGGACGACGGCGATCCCCCCGCCGAGGTAGGACTCGCTCTCCAGCAGCAGCCCCGCGTCGATCCTCTCCGCCAGCACCGTGGGGAGGACGGCGTGCGTGTGGACCACGGCCCCCACGTCGGGCCTCCGCCTGTAGATGGCCACGTGCATCCTCCACTCGGAGGACGGCGCCCCCGAGCCCCCCACGACCCTCCCCTCCAGGTCGATGTACACGAGGTCCGAGGGCCTCAGCAGGGGCTTTGGCGCCGACGTCGGCGTGATGGCCACGAGGTCGCCCACCCTGACGCTGATGTTCCCGCTGAGGAGGGTCGTCTGGCCGCGCAGATAGAGGAGCCTGTAGTACTCCACGACCTCCTCGGCCGCGTCGGCCGCACCCCGGCGGGTCCCCTGCCCAGGCGCGCCGACGGCGGGACGGTCGCCTACGCTTGCCATGGCTGCCTCCCCGACGGCGGCGTGCCGACCGCGACGCAAGGCCGGCCGCTTCGGCCGACGCCCAACACAGCCATAGGGCCAGAGAAGCCCCCATATAAAAATTCTGCACGGCCCGCCGCAAGTCCCCCGGTCCAAGACCCAAGCCCCCTCGAAGGCCCCGCGCGTGCGGCCCCCTGCCCCGAATAGGCGGCGCCGCGGACTCCGCCGTAGGCCGCGGCCCGACGGATGGAAGCTTTATAGATATGTGCGGCTCTGCACATATGCAGAAGCAATACGCGGGGTTGGGCCATGCCTCTTAACCCGATCCTCAGGCAGATGTTCCAGGCGATCCCCCGCCTTACGCCTGACGTGACGCCGCAGAGGTTCAGGGAGGAGTTCAACAGCGCGGCGCTCCTCACGGCGAAGGCCGCCAACGAGCCTGTCCACTCGGTGGAGGACGTGGCCATTCCGGGGAGGGGCGGCCCCATCAGGGCTCGGGTCTACAGGCCGGGCGCCGGGGACCGGCTGCCGGCTGTGGTCTACTACCACGGCGGGGGCTTCGTCGTGGGTAGCATAGAGACCCACGACCACGTCTGCAGGAGGATCGCGAGGCTGTCGGGCGCCGTGGTGGTCTCCGTGGACTACCGCCTCGCCCCCGAGCACAAGTTCCCGGCCGCCGTGGAGGACGCCTACGACGCCGCCAAGTGGGTTGCGGACAACCGCCAGAGGCTCGGCGTGGGCGACGGGATTGCGGTGGCCGGGGACTCCGCGGGGGGAAACCTGGCCGCGGCCGTGGCCCTCATGGCCCGGGACCGCGGCGAGGACTTCGTCAAGTACCAGGTCCTCGTGTACCCCGTGGTGGTGCAGACAGCGATGCCCACCCCCTCCCGCCTCGAGTACAGCGCCCCCGAGTACCCGATCCTCACCGCCCAGCTCATGGCCTGGTTCGCCGCCCAGTACTTCTCAAGGCCGGAGGACGCCTTGAGCCCCTACGCCTCCCCCCTCCTGGCCGAGCCGCAGGGCCTTCCCCCGGCCCTCGTGATCACCGCGGAGTACGACCCCCTCAGGGACGAGGGCGAGATGTACGCGGCGCACCTGAGGCAGCACGGCGTGGAGGCGGTCGCCACCCGCTACATAGGCGTCACGCACGGCTTCATAAACCTCTACCCGGTGCTCGAGGAGGGCAAAATGGCCATATCCCAAATAGCCGCCGCAATAACGCAAAAACTCGCCGAAAAATAACCAACTATTTTCATTGGGCGTAACTTGCGACAGGTGCAGGCTCTGCTTCACCTAACAGAACCCAATAAGGCAACAGAAATCCGTAACCAGTCCGCGGATCGGCCTTGTAGCGCACATTCTTAGAGGAAGAGACCACATCTCCCAATACCGCGGATCCTATTTTGGGCGCCGCCTCCGCCACGCCGCCGGACGCTCGATGCGGCCTGCACGCTAAGACGAATCCGCCTCTCCCCGACCTCGGTCAGAGCGACATCTACCTCGGCAGGAGGCGCCTTGTAGAGGGCTCCGAGCCGCGCCGAGGTCGGTCGCGGGCGGCTTTGCGCCGCGGGTTGCGGGTTTCGGTAGTTGCATATAAATCGATGTTTTGGTGTGTCTGTGGGCGAGTCGGTCGTTGTTGGGGAGTATGGGGTGAGGGAGGTCGTCATGTTTCTACTCAAGTCGCTGGGGGGTGGGGTGTACGGCGTGAAGAAGCTGATGAAGCTGGTCTTCCTGGCGCAGTACGACGTGGACGTGGAGAGGCGCGTCGTCTATGAATATAGATACGGCGGCCGCCCCTTGGCGAGGGCCGACTTCTACATCTGGTCGTATGGGCCTATGAGCAACGAGGTGTACGACGCCCTTGAGGCCGAGGACTTCGACTTGGTGCAGGGGGAGTTGGGACTTGAGATACGCTATGCGGGCCCCGCGCCGCAGCTGCCCCGGCCGGTGGCGGCTCGGCTCTCCGATGTGGCGGCTAAGTACGGCGGCTGGAAGCCTTGGCAGCTCGAACGGCATGTGAACCAGTTGCTGGGCTTGGACGTCCCTGAGAAGAAGTCGGACTATATGGGGGTGAGGCTTGTCAACTACCTCTACGCCGAGGGGTACAGCCTCGTGCCGAAGGAGCTGCATGGGTGAGTTGCTGCAGTCTCTGAATTTTCGGCGGCTTTGAAATAAGACGGGTGTTTACCGGCGTCCCGCATGAGCTGTACAGCAGGGTGTTGCAGGAGGTATGTGTCGATTGGCGGAGGGCTTTGATGGCTCTGAAGCAGGCGTACAGGGGGTTGGCTGGTGCGCCGCTGAACCCGCTGGGAAACGCCATAGTTGCATGCTATGCCTTGGAGAGGTGCTACGACGTCGTCCTCGAACCTACAGTTGCGGTGCTCGACAGGAGGTTTAACCTCGACGTTGCCCTTAAGATGGGCGACGAGGCGTTGATGCTGCTGGAGGTCAAGCTGCACAGAAGGAACACGCGCATTCCGGAGACCCAGGTGGACGAGATATATGCCCTCGGCTATCACGTCCCTCTACTTAGGAGGGGGATCCGCGTGGGCGCTATGCATCTCTATACCTCGGGCCAGCCGCCTGAGCCGGCGAATAGGTGGACGGTTGTCGCCTATCTGCCGCCGCAACAGCAACAAGTCTCCGCGCATGTGGATGGTGCTATAAATCGGCTCCTCGCAAGGCTTAGGGTGCGGCGTTGATCGGCAATCTTGTAGGGCGGGCTTCCGCTACATAGGCTAATGTTAGCGTTGCTGAGGACTGCCTTATTGCGGCTTTCCTGCATACTGTACCATGTGAACCGCAGACGGCTCTCGTTGGAGCGAGGCTGGGGGCGCGCCACGCGGCCGCGGGCTCTGGGATCCTGCGTTGCGGGTCCGCGGGCCGTTGGGGGCGACTGTCCTTCGGCGCGCTACGCCGGCATCGGGCCGAGCCCTATCTTCCTCCTGTATTCGCCGTACGTCTCCATGACTTTTTCGTGCCATCTGTCTAGGCCTTCTGGGCTTTTGGGGTAGTCCAGGTACATGTCCCCTATCTTCTTGGCGTACTGCATGGCGTTGTACAGCTTCATCAGGAGGCCCGGCCTGGCGGCGAACTGGAGCGCTA
>WYEB01000791.1_pt1 | contig 10216 bp, 9 predicted proteins | sample 6343061 | NCBI WGS metagenome assembly WYEB01 (sample SAMN13812332, study PRJNA600296) | hot springs metagenome | biome: ENVO:00000051; feature: ENVO:00002007; isolation source: sediment sample from Evening Primrose shelf | place: USA: Yellowstone National Park, Evening Primrose Hot Spring ... | reverse complement strand
CTGTCTGCTTCTACTACTATCTCGTCATGCACAAGATTAACTATCTTCAAGCTCGGTTCCTCCTGCTTCAGCAATATTATAGCTTTTTTGAAGAGTTCTGCACCACTGCCTTGTATTTGATAGTTCAAAAGGTCTTGTGGTTTATACGCACGGTATGTTCTGTTCAACCACGTTTCATTATCTACATACTCATTATACTTGAACCTTTCGTATGCTACTTGATGTTGTTCTGTAATTTTTGTGTAGTATTTCTTCCACTTTTTAACAATCTCATAAGCTTGTTCTTCTGTCATGTTAATGCCGTTTGTAATGCAGTATTCCGCAAAACCTCTTGGAGAAATGCCGTATATCAAACCAAAGTTTGCTGATTTACCTACTTGTCTCTCTTCCTTGCTTACTTCATCTATAGATTGCTTGTCAAACAGTATTGACGCAGTAAGTTTGTGAAGGTCTATGCCTTGTCTAAACGCTTCAATGAATTTTGGTTCGTTCCAAATCACGCCCGCAAGTCTCAGTTCTATTTGCGGAAAGTCTGCGGTGATGAGTTTTTTGTCTTCTGCATCAAAACCTATGAACTGTCTTAGCTTGCGTGGTATTTGTTGTAAGTTTATATCTGAACAAGACATTCTGCCCGATGGTGCGGTAGTGGTAAAGAAGTTGCCATAAATCCTACCACCACTCCTCTTTGCAAGGTCGTAAAGGTCTTTAGCAAAAGTAAGAGATTTTTCTATCTGTCTTGCCTCAAGCACCTTCTTAGCCGTTTCATTACCTTTTAACGCTAAGTCCATTAACATATCTTTTGATGAACTCTCTAACTTAAAGAACTTAGCTGTTTGTTTAGGTGAGTTGTAGTTGAAAGGTATTTCTTTTTGCATCTGGTTGCGGAGTTGGGTTAATCTGTATATCTCTTCCTCAAGTGCTTTCAGTTTCACTGGCATGCCGTGTTGTGATGTTTCTACAACAATCTTTTGTGCTTGTTGGTCAAGTTGATAAACAAGACTATTCAATGTGCTTGATGAAAGCTGTTCATACAGTAGATGCGGTATGTATGCATCAAGCGAGGCGTAAAGAAGTTGCTGTTTGCTGAAAGTATTATACATGTTTTGCTTAAAAGTTTCACGAATTTTTGACTTATCCATCGGATACTCTATACCGAGCAAATCTCGTGCTACATCATCAAGCCTAAAACCTTCACCTTTAGAACTGTTCTGTCTGAACCTCTCGTAGTGTTGGACTTTTATTGCAAGCTGAACATCTACAATCTTTTTGTATTTAAGTTGTTCGTATGTGTAGCCAAGTGTCCGTAAATCAAAGTCAAGACCCCAGCCTCGTATCTCAGAGAATTTGAGAAGCCAGTCTTTGAACCTTTCTACTTTTTCTCTTAAGAGATTTAGACAATACACTTTGTTTCCAAAATGCAGTTGATAAATGCTCGCAAGGACTGGTTTATCGTTGTCTGTTTCTAAGTCAAAGTATATCGGTTCATCAAACTTAGCTGGTATTTCATCAATACTGTTGCAAAGCACTGGTTCCACTAAAGCTTTTGGTTGAGGTTTGAGAATTGACTTTTGTATGTTCATCGTCTTAGGTGTGGTTAGTCCGTCTTCTCTTGCAAAATGTTTGTTCAACTCATCCTCTTCCTCTTCATACTCCTCATCTTCTTCATTCTCATAATCAAACTTTTCTGTTGGTGGTAAGTCATCGTCTGGTGATGTCCCATCGTCATCTCCTCCGTTTGGTAAGTCATCGTCTGGTGGTGTGTCATCATCGTTATTGTTCAGAAAATCTTTCAAATCATCAAACTTGAAGTTTTCTACAAAAATGCTATGCACCCTACGAAGTCCAGCTTCGCCGTGAATAGAAAGTAAGAGTTCTACGAAAACTTCAAGAACGTTTCTGTATAGTTCTGGGTAGCGTTGTTTGATGTAGATTAGTCTTTCGTATTCTCGTGCAACCATACCTTCAAACCAAGCTGGATTGCGTCCTTCTACAAAGATGGAACCAAGATAGATGTAATTCTTTTTGTTTTCATAATACTTCATAAACAACAATTTTACATAAGGAGAGACATCAGTTGTTGGAGTTTGCGTGCCAGCAACGTCTAAAAGTTTATTTACGCTTAAACCTCTAATTGTTGTTTTCTTTATCGGATTATTAGCAACATTGTAAAGTTTATCTGCAAGCTCTCTTAAATAATCCACAACTTTACTTAATTGGTTTTCTTCTTTAGGTAAGAAGTTATCGTAAGATTTTGCAAGCACATTGCGAATAAATTGTTCAAGTGTAATAAAAATTTCCGCTTTTTCTTCATCAGACAAACCAAGAAACTCCAAAAACACATGAATTGACGCTAAAATAAGCTTCAAATGATTGTCCAACGATTTCACAATACCACGCAAGACTTTTGACCTTCGCTTATCAAATTCATCTTTTAGTATCTCAACATCTTTGTAAAGTTCTGCCAAAGTCTCAATATCAACACGCTTCTCTATGAAGTCTATCATTTTGAAAATATAACCGTAATGGTTCTCAAGAATTGGTAGTATCTCGTTTGCATAGTATTCTACAAGAAACTTTCTCTTTTGCTCAGGAATTTCATCAACTTCAAGTATTATACTTCTTCTATACAAACCCTCGCTATCTTTTGCAAGAACTTCCACCTCAACTGCTTTCTTTTCTCCGCTTATCACCACAGGAACATCTATCGGATTAAAATGTTCATAAGCTGTGCTCTTTGGTGTTTCGTTAGCAATTGCATAAATCATATTTTTAATTTCATCCTCTTTGTCTTTTCGCATTCTAAATTCATCAAGAGGTAGAGGAATGCTAAAGTTTCCAAAATCACGCAAAATTTTTGTAGTCGTGGTTTCTGTGATTTGTATAACTTTTGGTGTTCCATAGAGTGCAGATGCTATTCTTAATCTTGTTGTTTTACCACTTGTAGTAAATCCTCTCAAAAATACCAATACGTTGGGTTCGGTGTATGAAATAAACTTTTCCCTGAAGTAGTATCTTGTGATATGTGATATAAAGTGCCCGAGCAAGATTAACATAATCGGGTCTTTTGCTTTCACAACCTTACGATAAGCACTTAACCATTTATCAAAAGAGCCTTTGACCATTGGAATATAGTATTTTGGTTCATCTGTCCTATCTTCCCACATAAAGAAGTTCAAATCCTCCATTCTATAAGTGTCCATATTAGCTATAACAAACTCCCACTTTCTTTCAACCTTGTTGTATTTATATCCAGCTCTGTCTATCCACCTTTCTTCTCTTACAGTTTTAAACAGTTTAAGATAGTTTGAAAGGAGGTTCTTAAACAATTTGTGGTCTATAATCTTCAGTAAGTTAAAGTGAGAGTGGTTCAAATTTGCTGATGCGGTAAGTTCGTGAGGAATAAAAACGTATTTACCTCTATAAAGCATCTTGATGTATTTTTCCTGTTTATTAGGTTTAACATAGTTTATTATGTCATCTATCTTAAACAAACCACAAACCTCTTCTCCTGTGTCTTCTTTTACCCAAAGATTTCGCTTTTCATCAATCTTAAAGCCCTGAAGTCGTGTCTCAAGATAGAAGAGGTCTTTAAACCAGCTTGAAATAAGCCGTTTCTCTCCGTGCTCATCAAATATCCACTTTGCATATTGACATTTCTCACACTTTTCTTCAGCATCTTCCACACGCCTATGCACAAACGAACAAGAGAAATAAGGTAAGGTTTCTCTGTCCTTAAGCATCCACTTCAAGGTGTTTTGAAACTGCTGTTCTGGTGTTATCACTACTTTACCTTTCCAAAGCTTTGACTTCTGGAAAAACTCTTGTCTGTATTCTTCTTTTTGTGTAAGAACATACAAAAACGCATACTTCCAAGACAGAATGAACCACTCGTTGTATGTATGAGTTTCCCACTTTTCTTCAAGCTGTCTAATCACAGGACACGCATTCCAAAGTGTGAGTGCCAAACCTTCCGATATTTGAGAAATTGGTATCCTACTATACTCTCTCCGCCTAACAAGAAGACCGTTTATTTCAACTGGAGTTTCGTAGTATTTGTTTATCTCTTCAAGGAGTTCTTCTTTGGTGTGAGGTTCTCTCAATTCATAAATTTCATTGCTGTATCTCGTTGCAATTTGATAAGTGTGGTCTATTTTGTCTGCGTATTTACGAAGTCCTGTCTTGATATCTTCAGCATAACTGCGTATTAGATAAATAAGTGTCTTATCATCATGTTCAATGAAGTCTTGTGTAATGTAAAAGATGTGCCATCCTTTGATAGTTCTAAGTATGTGTGTTGGTGGTATCGGCAATAGGTCTCTGTTATTGACAAGTTCAAACACTTGTTCAAGTTTCAAAGGTTCATCTATGTCAATACGTATTGCTACCTTTGTTCTCTTGAAATAGTCTTGTGAGTTTTTCTTTTCTGTAAAAAGTGAAAGAAAGTATCTGTTGCGTTCTCTTGCTTCTTTGCAATACTCTTCAAACTCTTTTACCCACCTCTCTTTATCTGTTTCGTTAAACCCAAGAAAAGCTTCTCTAATCTCCTTAAGCACTACGCCTTCTGGAGTTTGTGAAAGAACCAACACGTAATCATTGAAAGTATAACCATCTTCGGTTTCCCTGACTAAACCTATCTTGACAAAGAAGTCAGAAAATGTTGTCTTATTCATGGTTTTTCCTCCTCCTTTCCCTTTTTTATTATACCACGATAATACTCACAGTGCTTCTTATAATGACAAAACTGACAGTATCCTGATAAAAGCCCGAGCGGTGGAAACTCCTTAACTTCAAGTAGTTTTGCTACTGACTTTATAATTGTTAGAACTTCACGTTTTGGTATAGTCTGCACTTGAATGGTTTCTACCTTGTCTGGAAAAACATAATGCAAGTGATAAGTGTCCGCATCGTCTGTGAGAGAATAAACTGAAAGTTGAAAAACATGCTTGAAATCTGGCAGGGGTCTGTTTTGCTTTGTAGTTTTGAGTTCTATCATTTTGCGTTTTAATGTAAGAACATCAATATATCCAATGATAGCTACATCATCTATCTCAAGATAAAAATCTTTCTCCGTTGCAAGCACTCCTTCCTCTGCTATTCTCTCAAGAGTGCCTTCGTATGTGTTGTAGAATTGAATAGCTTGTTTGAGTAGGTTTGGTGAGTGCCCATTTTGCTCAAAGAACTCTTGTGTAGCTATGCCTATCGCTTCTTCTTTTGAGTATCCTTTTAGCCTCAACTCAACCATTCTATGAAAAACAGAACCTGTTTTCATCGCTGGTGTTTCTTCCTTCACTTGCATCTTTAACTGCAAAGCATACGGACACCTTGAGAAGAAAAGCATCTGCGAGGCTGATACAGTTATCGGTCTTACTTCCACATCTCAAGCCTCCTGTTTCCTTAAATATTCTACCACATTTCGCTTGCTCTTCAAAATCCGAAGCACAGCTTTATCTATCCCATTTTGTATAAGATAATACACAGCCACTTTCTTGTCTTGTCCTGTCCGATACACTCTGCCCATCGCTTGCTCAAAATCTATGTATCTTAATGGTAATGATGCAAAGATGATATTCTTATAGCCTTTCTGAAGATTAGCACCCTCAGACATTGCGTATGTGCTAATGATAGGTTTGTCCTGTCTCGCTATTACTTGCATACGATACTCTGCTGGTGTCTGACCTGTAATATAATAAGCTCGGTTGCCAAGTTTTTCTTTAACTTTATGAACAAAATCAATAAACAAGCTAAACACAATCGTGTTCGGATTTTCTTCTATGAAATCAAGCACAAAGTCTATCTTCTCTTTCGTCAATGCAGATGCGTGATACTCTTTAGTAAAGTTCGCAAGCTCGTAATTTGATATATCGTATTCAAGAGGGACAGGTTGAAGTTCTATTGTTATTTCTTGAAGTGGTGGTAGTTCTACTACATCTTCACGTTTGACTATGTATGCATATTTTTCAAACCAAGCTTTTAGCTCTTGCTTGAACTCTGGACGTAGTAAGCCTCTTGGTTTGAAGTAATCATCTAATTCAAAGAAAGCATTTACGAACTGGCTGTAGCTTCTATACTTTTGAAACATTTCATCATCTGGATTAACAACTTTCAGTTGTGCGTATAGTTTGTGGTATCTGTCTATCGGTGTTCCAGACAAAAGAAGAACCTCTTTAATTTTTCTGTCCATGCGTAGCTGTATAGCCTTCTTTGTCCAGTTTGTCTTTGTGTAGCTAAGCCTATGAGCTTCATCAAACACTACTAAATCAAATCTACTAAAATCGTTAATCTTGTCTCTGAACCGTTCGTAAGTAGCAATTTCTATATTTATGTTGAAGTGTTGATTGTCATTTATCCAGCTTTGATGTGCCGATTTTGGTGCAACTACGAGCACTTTATCAAAACCGTGATGCTTTGCTATAGCTAAGGCACCTATTGTTTTTCCTGTCCCCACCTCCCAAGCAAGGTATTTCTTTTGTGGGAACAGGTCTATAGCTTTCTTTTGATGTTCAAAAAGCTTGATTTCTGGCATGGTTTGTGATATATTATATACTACTCTCAGCTCTCTCATGGCATCGCCTCCTTAAGGGTTCCCAGCACCGCAAGGGTGCTGGGTTTTACTTTTTATAGTTCTGGTAAGTCGTCGTTATCTGTTCTTCTGAATACAGCACTGTTATACTTTACTCTAAACTGTTCAAACTCGGTTAAATATTCGTATGCAGTTTTTAGTATGTTATCTGGTATATTATCTACATGCTTCATACTCATTACCTTTGGTTCCGCCCAAATTTTTACACCATTCTTTTGTTTAACCAGCTTAATTGTTAGTTCATATCCAGTTAAACTGTTTATATTTTCTTCTTTCATAAAGTTTATCAAAGACTTCAACGCAGACCGCTTAGCTTCCCACACTGCTTTAACTGGTTCCTTCGTGCTGGTTATAACAACTGGTAGTATCCAAGCGTTGATAACTGAAAATTCTTCTTCATTGATGTTTTTCAGTGCCTCAACAAGTAAAGTGTTTGTGAATTGTCCGCCGAGTGAGTAAAGAACCAATGCTTTACTTCTTTCTTTCGGAGTAAATATTTGGGACTTTAGAACCAAGTTTCCATTGCTATTGAATATCGTAGTCTGTGCATATGTTTTTGCTATGAACACAGACACCTGATTGCCAAGTTCCTGTTCCTCTCCAAGTGTCCAAATAGCTTTGTCGTGGTTAATCTTAAGCTGTAATGCTGGGTATGTGGGCAAAGAAGTAGTAGGCTTTGCTTCTTCTTGTTGCAACTGCTTCCAAACTTCTTTAAAGTTTTGCATGACTACACCTCCTTATATGATGTTTTCTAAAGCTTCCTTTAACAAGCTTAAAGTTCTGCTTTTGCTTACATAATCATACAGCACTTTAGCAAGCTCATCTGCAAATTCTTTTGCTTCGTCTTCAGTTAAACCTGTAGTAAGCTTATAACGAAGTTGCTTTAAAATTTCGTAAGCTTTAATTTTTTCACTGTTTTCGTAAGCTTTGATTAGGTCTTGTAGTAGTTGCTTCATGGCAACACCTCCTTACTGGTTTTGATGAGTTATATTATACCACAAATTTTGAAGTTTGTCAAGTAGTTTATAATGAGTAGCAATCCATACACCACGCCTTAGTTCTATTGGTAGAAGACCATACCAGTCTCTGAGTTCTGGATGATGCTTGAAACTAATTAACACTCTAACCGCCTCGCCGAGTTTAGATTTTTTGTATTCGTATTCTCTAATAGCCCATGCGCTAATTTCGTTAGAGTTTTCCCTCAATTCTTGCAAAACAGACAGAATAACTTCACTATTGAAAAACCCTTGTTTATAGAGTTCAGCTACCTTGCCAAATAAATAAAAAGTCAAATTTCTTGCGGGCTCCTTGAGTTCTCTTTTCTGTAGCTCGTGTGGTTCAATAGTTTCAAGTTTTTTATTTACCCAGTAATGCAACCACTTTTTAAGTTGCTTCGGGAAAGCGACCCATTTTTCATGTATTACCTTATCATCAGTATAAATAACTTTCCAAATCGCTCCTTTAAGTTCCTCTTTCACAATCTCTTCAGGAACATCTATTATCTCTTCCTCTTTCATTGCTAAAACCCTCCGTATAGCTTTTCTGGTTGCTTCTTGAAGCTGGTTTCCAAACTTTCTAATATGCTCTTCCCTAATATAAGTTGCTACTTCAAAGTATTTTTCCGTTATGCCCCTAAACTTCCTCATGGCTTCACCTCCTTCAAAAGTTTTTCGTTAAATTTTTTGAAAACCGCATATTGTAAAGCCAAAGAAGTTTTGTTAAAAAACTCAATCAAATCTGCATCTTTTTTACTCAAATACACTCTTTTTCGTGCTTTTCTTTGTTTCTTTAATTGTCTTACTTCTTCAAAGGTCAATGGTTCTAAATTCTCTTTTAGTATCTCTCGTAGTAGTAGCTTAGCCACCGCACTGTGCGGTGGCTGTGTTTCAATGAAAAGTGGTATAGATTTTTGCGTCATGGCAACACCTCCGATGGGTTATTCTTCAAGTTCTTTTAAAAGTTCTTCATCCTCAATAGGTAGTTCTTCTACTCTACCGTCTATGTGCAGTATAGTTATGCCTTTCGGAGCAGAACCATACAAACGCCCAGTCCTGCTCCATTTAATCTTTATAGTCTCCATAGATGTTTCCACTAATACACCTTCACTTATACCCGCCGTACCACGAGGTGAAGAATACTCCCAGAACTTATACACCTTACAATCATCACAATCATAAACATCAACAGTGCTGTCTCCTCTATAACCACATCCTTTGATGTAGAAAAACACATTTCTGCTTTGGTCTGGCTTGAGAATAAGAGTTCTATCACTTCTTTGCTCTATTCTGGCGCCTCTAACTGGAAAGATAAACTTTCTCTCTTCAATGAGTTCTTCAGTTAAAAGTCTCCTGTTAATCCAAAGCAAGTATGTGGGTCTGCCGTGTGTTTCTGAGCCTATTTCTACATAGTAGAAATTCTTGTCTCCCGTTTCCTTTTGATAAAGGTATAGTTCATACATAGCGACACCTCCTTCATCCTTCAAAAGTTTTATGCTATTATTATACCATAACCTTAATCAGTTGTTAAGTTCTTCTTGTCTAATTGCGTTATAAAGAAGACTTGCAAGCACAAGCTGTTCATAGCGTTTCCAGACAAGTCTAATAAATTCATCAACAGGTTTTAGGTTAGAAGTATGAGGCATTTTCTCTACTTCTTCAACGACTTTTTCTATAGTCTCTTGTCTTACAATTGCTATCGGTAGCGAAATTTTCTCAAGTGCTTCTTTGTTGAGATAAACAAAATAAGGCAGAGGAGCAAGTGTCAGGTCTCTAATGTATATTCTCAAGTTGCTCGATGAAAGATTGACAAAAGAGGAGAGTGGAACCGCATGAACAAGTCCAGTGTCTTCAATGTAATAAACAAGCACATACTCTTTTGGAGTAGTCAGGAGTTGTCTGATTTGATGAAGTGAAATATGTTCAATTTTGTCTTCAATAGTCTTAAACTCAAAAGACAACTGAGACTTATAATGCTTAAGTTCTTCTTTAAGCTGTTGGATTGTCTTTCTTACTACTTGTTCAAGGTCAAACTCTTTCATGACCACACCTCCTTAAAGTTTTATACTTAATATTATACCACAAATTTACTCACTTGTCAAGTAAGGTTGGGTCTATGTAAATTACCTTATAAATTTGCCAGTTCTTTTCTTTTTCTGGTTCCTGCTTCCTGAGTTGCTCTGCATACTCACATTCTCTTATGCGTTTTTGAATGTCTTCAATATAAGTAAAATCTATAACTGCTTTTTTGTGAAAGAAAAACTTTTGTCTGCTATCTTCATCGTGTATAATCATCAAACAATTTTTCATATCTCCTTCATCGTATCCAACAACAACGAAAATTTCTTTAAGCCTGTAATATTCTATAATGCGTTCTCCATACTGAAATATAGCTACGGGTTCTATAGTTGGTATCTCATCCACATTGATGTTCATATCTTGCAAAACTTCTTTTTCACAAATTTCAACAAAGTGAGCAAGATATTTTTCATAGTTTTTCAAGTAAAAAAGTAAATAATAAGCTACAGCATCATACTTAGGATGCTTTACTTCTCTGAAACTTATTCTAAACACTTCCATAGCAACACCTCCTTAATATTATACCACTTTTCAAGCCCCCAGGAGCCGTGTAAGGCTCCTG
>WYEB01000788.1_pt1 | contig 10261 bp, 8 predicted proteins | sample 6343061 | NCBI WGS metagenome assembly WYEB01 (sample SAMN13812332, study PRJNA600296) | hot springs metagenome | biome: ENVO:00000051; feature: ENVO:00002007; isolation source: sediment sample from Evening Primrose shelf | place: USA: Yellowstone National Park, Evening Primrose Hot Spring ... | reverse complement strand
AGGTACTGGATGTAGTCCTGGCTGATGAGGCCTGTCTCCGCCCCCATTATAGTGGCAGGATTACCCGGGGCGAGGTTAATGATTATGAAGTTTATGGCGAGGACGGAGATTAGGACAAAAAAGGAGCTTACAACCCGGTCTGTAACATACCTCCTCATTTCCTCCCCCTTCTAGCCAGGTAGAATCCAACGGCGGCAACAACTACTACCGCGACAACCCCGGCGACGAGCAGTGCTTGAGCTCCTAACAGAGGTGGAGTACTGGTGGTCTGAGTAGAAGTCGTGGTTGTAGTTGTTGTCGTAGCCGATGTAGTTTGAGCAGGCGTTGTTGTTGAAGATGCTGGTGTACTAGTTGTACTGCTGGAAGTCGTGGTTGTAGTTGTTGTCGGGGCGGTACCGTACCAAGCCCAAGCGTAGTAGCCTATAGGTGCTGTCCCTATTAGATCCCACGGCATGTTATGCCAGCCCGCCCTGTAGATGAAGAACGCTGGCAGGTCTAAGAGCGGGATGTACACGAGGTCCCTCGCAAATATTTCCTCGGCCTGGAAGTAGAGTTGCCTCCTCACATTGGGGTCGGCGACGGTAGCTGCTTTGGCTACCAGGCTATCGAACTCTGGGTCGCTGTAGTTAGCGAAGTTTATGTAGGCGTAGCTCGAGTACCTCAAGTACATGTTATGGGGGTCAGGACCGTGGAAGCCGTCGCATAACGCTATGTCGAAGTCGCGCTGTTTCACCACCTTAGTCTCCCACGTAGCTATCTCGTATTCCTCAATCGTGACCTTCAATCCCACCCTACTTAACTCGTCTTTGAGAACCGTTGCTATGCCTTCTGATGTGGCACCCTGGAATATGACTAGCCTTAAGTTAATTGTAGTTCCGTTGGGGAAGGTCCTATATCCATCTGGCCCCACCTTGTATCCGAGCTGGTCAAGGAGTTGCCTCGCTTTGTCGGGGTCGTAGGGAGGGTATGTCGCGTTCGGGTTCCACCAGAACGACATGCCCTGCAACCAAGCCGTAGTGGCTGGGAAAGCGTAGCCGTTGTATGCCTTCAGGTTGATCTCAGTCCTGTTAATACTCATCGCGATCGCCAGGCGGAAGTCTCTATCTTGGAAGATTGGTTCTAGCATGTTGAAACCTATGTAGTACCTGCTCAAAGTCGGCATTGTTTTAACGATTACCCCGGGAGTGCTATTCAACTGCGGGATATCCGAGGGTGACGGGGTGTTAGCCAAGATATCTCCTGTACCCGATAGGAATGTTTGTTCCGCGCTAGTAGCATCAGGGATTATCTGGTATACTAGTTTATCGATGCAAGGCCTCCCGAGGAAGTAGTTATCGTAGGCTGTCAGAACCACGTAGCTACCCCTCACATACTGTGAGAACTCGAAGGGCCCTGTACCAATGGGGTGCTGTAGCGCCGGGATGCTTGGGTCCATCCAGTCCTTGTACTGCGTGTTGTTGAATATGTGCTCCGGGAGTATCCATGTGCCGTACCAGGCCACGAAGCCTAGGAATGCTGGGAAAGACACGTTGTACACGAACCTCACAGTATAGTTGTCGAGGCACTCTACGTCTACAAGGTTATCCATCTTTAGATTACTGTAGGCTATACCATGGTACTTCTTGATAGCCTCGAAAGTCCACTTAACATCCCTGCAGGTGAAGGGGTACCCATCGTGCCATGTCACGTTTTTCCTAAGGTAGAAGGTGAACTCTGTGGCGTTCGAGTTGACAGTCCAGTTGTATGCTAGGTCTGGGATCACATTGTAATTGTAGTCCAGGGCAACCAGCCTGCTAAAGAGATTAGGTGCTATCCCCGACAAAGCGTCGTCAACCTGACTGTCGGGGTTCCAGCTCTTGATATCACCCCAATATATAACCGTTAGGGTTCCACCTCTAGCAGGGCACGTGATACTACCTAGGCTTGGATTTTGACGTAAAATAGGGTTGACGGCTGAGGCCGCTACAAGGGTATTGGAGGCCAATAGGCCTCCCAGGAGGGTGGATGCGAGTATCAGTATAGTAGGTATATATCCACCTATACTTGGAGACCTCAATTTTTACACCCGGGCTTTCATTACCATACCTCTAAGGAGGGTCAGGCTTATATATTTAACTGTTTGTTATCATATATGAAGAGGGTATTATGTATGTATGTGAAAGGAGATCTCGGGAGGCGTGTAATGAAATATCTTCAGAAAGTACCCCCTCTACGCGACTTTATGACCGTCTCAGAGCTGAGGGAGAGCAGCAAAGGGTTCGCTGAGAGAAACCCGGATATATCAGAGCTCCTTGAGGTCGGCTCATCGAGAAGCGGGGAGCCTGTTGAAGCACTAGTAGTCCACGGGAGAAGTGAGAGAGTGGTGTTGGCTTTCGGATTCCCACATCCAAACGAGCCCGTCGGATCTATGACCCTAGAGGTTCTCACACGTATCTTCGAGGCTGATAGAGAGCTGTTGAAGGAGATGGGTGCCACGTGGGTTATAGTTAAAGCAGCCGACGTCTACGGGGCGAGGCTCAACGAGGGATGGTTTAAAGGGGGCTTCGACCTTGTGAAGTACGCCCTCAACTACTACCGCCCGCCGGGTTACAAGCAGGTTGAGTGGAGTTTCCCCTTCGAGTACAAGTCTCTCAAGTTCAACAATCCTACACCCGAGACAGCCTGCCTCATGAAGCTCTTAGAAGAGTGGAGGCCTGACTACATCTACAGCCTCCACAACGCGGGTTTCTCGGGAACCTACTATTATGTTACTAGAGACCCTGGTGGAGACGTGCTGGAAATATTGTACGGGGTTCCGAGAGAGCTCGGTGTGCCAGTCCACAAGGGGGAGCCTGAGGCACCATACATGAAGAAAGTCCACGAGGGGGTGTTCCTCATGCCCAGCACCGCCGAGATCTACGACTGGCTTGAGAGGTACCTGGGGAAGCCCCCAGTCGACGTGATCAGGCATGGTGGTAGTAGCTACGACTACGCGAGGAGGCTGAACCCGAATGTATTCGAGCTAGTCAGCGAGGTTCCCTACGTCTACGACGAGAGACTTAACGACGACACCCCTATCGGGATACCCAGGAGGGAGATCCTTAGGCTGAGCCATGAGAGCAAGGTGAAGTTGAATGAAGAGCTGGAGTCGGAGGTTGAGAGGATAAAGCCTTACATGAGTGAAGACAACCCGTTCTTCGAGTCTCTCAATTATTTCCTGGAGACAGGGGCCAGGGAGCTAGAGGCGGAGAAAAAATGGATTGAAACCGACCCCTCATTAGATGAGAGCGCTACAGTCGCGCAGGCGTTCGACGCTTACACAGTCCCAATCTTCTACGGGGGGATGCTAAGGTACGGTCTACTCTACCGGGCAATCAGCCACGAGCACCAGAGATCCAGTCTACCCCCCGAGGCCGTTGCGATAAAAGAGAAAGCCCGAAACAGAGTCGTGGAGCTGGCTGGGAGGTTCGGGAAGTACTCGGAATACTACGTAGTAGACGTCGACAAGCTCGTGAAAATACAATTAGCCTCAATCATAGCCACCCTACTCGGGGTTCCAAAATAATGCTTATCCGATTAGGAGAAAACTACATGTCCCCCAGACACCCTGTTTGATCCGCTACTGGGTCAATTCTTAGCCTAATTTTTGTATGAAAGAATACAATGGAGGATATCCACCTTAGACCAGGGTCACCGTGAAGATTTACCATAGTCGGCGAGTCTGCTTTCAAGACTAGGTGCGCGGGAAGACTTGCGCGATGAGTAGAAGAACAGGGTTGCGCGGACAAGAGGTGGGCGATGAAGAATTAGTATGTTACGAAGAATGTTGCAGTGCAGTTGCAGGGCTCCTGGGGTTGAGGGTGTAGGCATAAGTCCTTTGAGAGCCCGTTGACGAATACGTCTACTCTAGCCTTGAACACGCCTTCTGGAGACGGCTTCTCTATCACGAAATAGCGTGTGTTCTCCATGGACTGGTCTGGGAAGAGGTACCGCTCATATAGAGCTGCGGCACAGACGATTCCATCCCCAGTGTACGCGGTGCCGTTGATAGGCGTGAGCCATGTGTCTGAGAAACCTATCTCTCTTCTACCAGTCAAGTTCTCCAGCACAAAGTCTAGCACGGAGGGGCCCTCGCAGGCTCCCCCGTAGACTGGTATAGGTGAATCACCGTTGTTCCTTATCTCGACAGTGATTTTGAGGAGAGCCACGTTGCCGCCCCTGTGTTTGAGGACGTTGATTAGTCTGAGAGTGTCCTCCCCTAGGCCCCAAACACTCTGGTTAACCAAGTTTTCCAGAGCCGACACGGTCTTGTTGAGGAGTTGCTCATCCGTGATCAAACCCGCGCTAACCTTCATCTCCACGGGTACACTCCCCACCGGGCAAGCCCTAGCTACAAACCCGCCCTCCCCCAGCTGGATGGTGGTAGTAGTCGGCGTAGGGGTTGTAGTAGGGAATTGAGGTGTAGTTGACGTTATCAACATAGTTGTATTGGCGGGCGAGCATGTTCCCGGAATCGAGGTAGTGGTGGTAGTCTTAACCCGGGGATTATTGAGTGACACGTAGTAGTAAGCCGAGAAAGCGACCAGTAGAGCCAGCCCTACAGCCAGCCCGGCCAAGGCTGTACGATGCAAAACCCCACCGTCAAAAATAAACCCTTTACCACCTATTATACCTACCCCTCTGAGAACACCTAGAGCCCGTTTTCCTCGAATACATGCATTCCGCATTATGTGTGACCTCGACGCTCTCACAATAAGATGTTACGTGATACTGAGCATGCGGATTCATCAGGCTGGGTTAAAGGGGGATCCAATATCTAATATTACGAAACAGTTGGTTCCACTCCTAGTGCCATTATGTTCGTGGGTACCAGTAGGGTAGCTCCCGTGAAACCCTGAGGGTTCTAGATGAAGGATTAAACCCTGGAGAGTATTCTACGATATTACGAGTATGATCAGAGCGGAGATTACGAAGAAAAGAAAAACAGCTAGTAAGAGGATCTCGTACCATTGGAATCTCGGTTTAACCTCCTCCAGCAGCTTATCAATAGTAGACTCCAGCCTCTCTCAATCCGCTAGGCAACTCCTCCTCGGTTAGTTCAGTGACATCCCCACCTTTCTAGAGGTAGACTCTCAAAGACCCCGCAATCAAACCTGCTTTCCCCCTGCGGTACTTCCGAGACCAGATTAAATAGGGAACCGTGTGGGATGGGATGAACATTATGTCCACTAAATAAATCATTTTGGCAGCGTTGAAGTAATAGTAGCTTATATACCCACCTATGATCAAAGACAGGATTGCTATAAAGACGAGTCCTTTGAGAAGCACCACCCTTTCTCTGGGTTTCCCGTGGGATTCCAGCATTATGAAGCCAGAAACTATGAAGACCAGAGCAAGGAGGCCCAAGGCATTGGTGAAAGCACTCGCCGCGCTTTCACCGATCAACCTCTCTAAGCCGGCTTTAAGAGGGGTACGTGGGGGGCTATGAGGATAGAATTAACCCGACGATGAAAAGAAGTCTCCCTACAATAGTTTTATTGCCCATGATTAGCCGCCTTTTAAAAATCGAGGGTTATTTCACAGGCAATTATCGGGAGCCAGGTTTACATGCTCTGATTCACCGCCGGAGTTGACTGTTAAAGGTCTTCGTAGGCGTCCCAAGGCTTATGAAAGGGCGCCTACGACTTGTCAACTACTCTACTCGTGGACATCCTGCTCCCTCTCATTGATGGAGCCGAGTAGTTGCCACGCGTCATTTTAACAATGCAGCATTCCTCCCTTCTCCACCTAGGTTATTGAATCGGTTCGAGGTAAGGTATATAAAGGGTTTCTACAATCTATGGTACGTGGTGATTGACACATGTCAATACTCGTGAGTCGAGAGGATAAGATAAGGGTTTTGAAAGACATATTAAAGGCTATTCACAGCGGTGCCAGTCCGAACGAGTTGAAATCCAGGTTTAGGGAGATCCTGGCAAGTGTATCTCCTCTCGAGATACTTTTAGTCGAGCAGGAGCTGGTTAGAGAAGGTGTACCAGTTAACGAGATATTGAAACTATGCGACCTGCACGTCGAGTTATTCAGGGAGTACCTTGCTTCAAGAGAGTTCCTTGGAGTTCCAAGAGGACACCCCCTTGATTTACTGTTGAGGGAGAACGAGTGGATACTTAAACAGGCGGAGGCTCTAGGCGTCTACGCGCGAGCGCTCTCGGGTTCAAACAGCGTAGAAGAATTAAGGCAGTACACGAGGTCTATTCATCTGATACTCGGTGAGCTAAGGAAGATTAGACTACACTACAGGAAGGTGCAAATGCTTGTATTCCCCTATCTCGAGAGGAGGGGTATAATCGCTGTACCTAGAGTGCTGTGGGGCCGTGAAGACCAGATTATAGTGAAGCTTAGACAGGTATCCTCAGACCTCGAGAAACAAGCCGATGCTGTGGATCGAGTTAAAGCAATGGAGATCGCGTCCCGGCTAATCGAGCTGTCAAACGAGATAGCCGACCTAGTGTTCAGGGAAAACAAGATATTGTACCCGGCAACATTTGCATTGCTGAGTGAGGGTGAGTGGGCGGCTATAGCTGAAATCGCCGATGAGATGGGCTATATCGTTGAAGCCGGTGAGAGGGAGTGGAAACCTACAGCTAAGCCGGTTTACCCGTACGAGCTTGATGTCACGGTTACTCGAGAGCAACTCGAGAAATTGCCGCCTGAGTTTAAAACTGTTGTCCAGGATAAGGGGATCCAGACCGAAACGTATCAGATTAGAAGAGAAGGGGATATAGAGCTCGAAACAGGATTCCTGACACCCGCTGAGATCGAAGGCATATTCAGGTCACTCCCACTAGAGTTGACTTACGCTGACGCGAGCGACCATGTGAGGTTCTTCTCGGAAAGCGAGATATCGGGCGGTTTTGTCAGGACTAAGACTATTCTGGGTAGGAGGATAGCGTTCTGCCACCCGCCGAGGCTGGAGAACTATGTGATGACCAACGTTGAGGCAGTCAAGAAAGGTCGATTCAAGTATCGTTAATTCTGGACTAGGATGGGGGATAGAATAATAAGGGTGCTGGTGGCCCCGGTGAAAAGCCGTGAGGGTAAACTACTGGGCGTCCTCGAGATAGTGGAGGATTTAACCGAAGTAGTCAACAACCCGGAGGAAATCAAGAAGAAGATATTGGTGTTGTAGAGTTGAAAAGTGTATTCGAGTTCGCCGCGAGACACGTGGAGCCGTCGCTGAAGAAATCCCTTATATTGAAGCTCCTCGCCAGGAACATTGATAGAGCCTATATCGCTAAGTGCCTGGATATATCGCCCTCCCTCATCACGAGGTATGTGAGAGGGGAGAGAGGTCTACACGACCTAGGGGCTATAAGCGAGGTTAACTCGATGCTTGAAGACATAGCCGATAAAATCGCCAGAGGGGAGATCTGCGGGTGGGAGGCTTACGTTGAGGTAGCCAGGCTAGCAATGTATGTTCTATACAAGAAGTACGCGTGTGGAATACACTACCTAGCCACCCGCGACGTCGATCCCTCTGCATGCAACATATGCCCAACCTTATTCCGGGACTTGTCCACCAAATTTCCCCGAGACAATCACATCTCCAAACCCTAGTACCTTTAAAACCTCGAATTCAAATCCCTAAGCCACTACTTACCGAATAACAAGTGGTGCCTATTGCGTTTCTCGAGTAAGTTCTCTAACACCCTCACATCTAGCTCCTTTTCCTATACCTTGGATACGATAGCCCTCGAGGTAAACCATGCTTGTTAGGCCCCTTTTCCACCCATGAGAAGGATTAGCCATAACTACCGTAAATTGTAATAGGCGGGGGAACGTATGGAGAATAATTAGAACAAGATAACAAAAATAATTACCACGTAATTACCTCCGAATGGCTTTAAATCTCACCTAGTTGATTCCTGTACGCATCTAATAGTTTCAATCCCCAGTTGCCTTCGTCGATAAGAATCCCCTCGAAGAACCTTAGAACCGGTGGCTCATATATCCAGTTAAGGCCTTTTATTATATCCCTATTTTCAAACAACCACGTTAACCTGTCCACTAGGTAATTTAAGTGATCTTGTAGATAAGTTTTTCTAGGCATAGCTAGTCTAACCAAGTCTAGTTGGACGGGTATTTCTTCCCCTGTCTCTGGGTCTCTATCCATTGATAATTGACCTCTCTCCATACCTCTAATACCGGAGACTAAGTATAGAGCACTTACTAGAGCTCCAGCGGGGTAACCTCCCTCCCCATTACTGGGGATCAATTTTACATGTGGTAGAAATCTCCTAGCATCCACGTGTACTCCGAGACCGCCAGGCGGCTTTACAACAGGTATCCCTCGCTCATCCAGTTTTTTAATAGTGTACTCTATTTGCTCTAACTCGTAGAATGGGAGATTGTCGTTGAAGGCCATTCTCAAACCGTCTATCAACATGGCAATCTCTTTCAGACTCATACCTCCATAACTCGTGTGTCCCTCAAATACTAGTTGCCAAGACCTAACCTCCTCGTACAACTTTCCATCTCCCTTAATAGTTATAAATCCTCCACGTACGTAGAATCCTTTTCTAGCACTTGCATATGCTACATCAGTCAACTCCATGAGCTCACTAATGATTTTGCTAGCAGATTTCCCAACCGCCATAGGATCACGCTTCTTCATCAGAGCTATTTGCCAATCAACCATACTTATGTCTGCGACCAAAGGTATCCCATACTTATCGCATATCTCCCTTGTCTCATAGTAGTTCTTCATACTGAATGGTTGCCCACCTAATAGATTCGAAGCGTACTCTATTCTAACAGCCGCTATGTTTTCAGGACCCAGTCTCTTTATTTCATCCTCGAGTTTAGATGTGTCTATATTTCCTTTGAACTGATATTGGTTTTCTGGATCAAAGGCCTCCGGTACAGGTAATTCAATCATTCTACCCCCATAAACTCTCTCAACAATAGCCCTCGTAGTTGTGAAATGTATGTTTGTTAACACGTATGGTTTTCTACCATTCTTCATCAACGCTTTAAAAACTAGGTTCTCAGCTGCTCTACCTTGGTGGGCTAGAATAAAGTATTTGTGTGGAAAGAACTCCTTAAATGTGTCGATCAATTTATAGTATGCTCTATTTCCCGCGTACGCATCCTCTAACCCCAGCCCAAGCATATCGGATAATTGCTCTAAACTAATGGCGTTGACCCCACTGTCTGTCAACATGTCTATGTACACTTTTTCAACAGGTATTCTAAATGTATTCCAACCACTGTCTTTTAACACAGTATATCTCTCGCTGAGAGTTGGTAGTCTTAACTTCTGGAATACTCGAATTCTAAAATCAGGAACGTAGAATGAGTCTCCTCCACTATTCTTCAAGTAAACCATAGGAGACGACCTCTATTGACTCCCGTGGTGGATCGCGTACTCTCAAGGAACCTGTTTCTATTTATGGATGATCGTTTTCTGATACGTTTACTTATAAAGTCATGGATTCTACATGTATAGATCAATATTGGCGCACGTATATCACCTACGAATTCGCAATAGAGGGTGGGCTTAAAAATCTTATGTTCTTGTAGAGGTTACGTGCTAATATATACACGAGGAAATCCTGCTTGGAAATTCATCACGAATAGCCGGTGGAGTGGCTGTGGTGTAAGAGAGTAGCCCATGCTACCCTCTCGCGTATAGAGCACCCATAGCCTGTCGACGCCCTGTAGTATCTCGTCGAACTCGCGCCCCTCAAGATACAGCAAGGCCCTCTCGGCGACCCCGTGAGAGATTTCTCTGTAAAACAATGTGAGTAGTTGCATAGAGACCCTCGCAACTCCGAGTGCTCAAGGAGTCTTCTCGAACCCGGGCTTCTTCTTGACCAACCCGAGGATGAGCCTGCGGGCCTCATCGCTAAGGACAATATCGGTCACCCAAGTATATTAGGGATGAGCAGTCATGATTTCGCTAGGCAAATCACATAATAGTACACGACCTGAAGTGGGCTGTGAAGCGTGAAAGACAACTCTACAGAATTTTACACTGGTATTTAAAGGAGGCGCGGGCCCGCCGGGACTTGAACCCGGGTCCTCCGGCTCCGAAGGCCGGCGCCCTATCCAAGCTAGGCGACGGGCCCTTCGTACCCTGTCTAAGCATCTTGCAACCATTTTTAATTAGCTTTGTTTATTCAAAACCCTAGTCTACTGAAGTAACCCAACCTCAACCTGGAGGAGAGGCATTTAATTGTAGCTCGGAGAATGCATATTACAATATCATGGTCGAGTTCTA
>WYEB01000787.1_pt1 | contig 10264 bp, 9 predicted proteins | sample 6343061 | NCBI WGS metagenome assembly WYEB01 (sample SAMN13812332, study PRJNA600296) | hot springs metagenome | biome: ENVO:00000051; feature: ENVO:00002007; isolation source: sediment sample from Evening Primrose shelf | place: USA: Yellowstone National Park, Evening Primrose Hot Spring ... | reverse complement strand
CAAGGTTAAAGTCCTTGAGGATAATAACACGTCTCTGCTCATCCACAACGTACCTATCCTGCCTAACAACGAGTATTAACCTCCTCCTACCAGTTGCCTCATCCTTCCAGTAGCCAGGTGGAGAAACGTGTTTCATGAAAGGTGGGAGTTTGTTCTCCTTCTTCAGCTTGAGGAGTGAGAAGAAGGAGTTCCATGCCTCATTATTCTTCTGGAGCACAGCCTGTGCATTAACACCAAGCAAACCCTTATACTTCTCGTAGTATTTGTCCCATGTTGATTTAAAGTCAACTAGATGCTGTTGAAAGAACTGCCTCCTCCTCTCGTAATTAACCTCATTCCACAGCTTGGCAGAGGCGTTCGCCAACCTCCTAAGCCTCCTCTCCTGGTAGCCATTTGGTAGTAGCCTAACAACGTTAGTCCTCACATTAGTGTACTTAACCTCGTGGATACCACCCCCTGGTATTGCGGGGGGAATCAGCCCCCGCTCCTCATCTTGGTGGTGTTCACCAGGGGGTGTCACCCACGAGGCGCCAAACAAAGCACAAAACCAAGGCTAATAAACCTAACCCACGTAATGAAGCAACCCGCCATGAATGGCGAGGTTTGCCCACCCATTATCATGAACCTGTCATCCCCTATTAACCGTATGGCGAATCAGCCTACCTCATGTTAACTAAGTTCCGCATTCATTCAACGTGGTATTTGTTTTCAGCCAATACCCTTAACTCGGAGAGAAATTGATTTATTTAATTGGGTACCAAATAACGTTAAAAGCTAAACAACTCAGCCCTAACCCATGGATAATGACTATGTTATTCGAAGTTCACTTCAATGCGCCCAGTACATAGCCCCAAATACATGGGCCTACATGGGTGTTAGGAGGGTTTTGGTTAATGAAAGGACCAGGTATCAGCATGTACTCATAGTTGAATTGGAGGACTTCGGTAAGGCGCTGTTCCTCGATGGCATACTCCAATCTGCGCAGCTGGATGAGTACATTTACCATGAATCCCTCGTACACCCAGCAATGGTAACCCACGGTAACCCAACCAGGGTGCTGATACTGGGTACAGGCGAGGGTGCAGCCTTAAGGGAGGTGGTTAAGTACAGTGGCGTTAATGAGGTGGTCACCGTTGATATAGACTACGAGTTGATTAAGTACGTTAAGGAGTACCTCAGGGAGTTCCACGTGGACTCCTTCAGGGATCCTAGGGTTAGGGAGGTTTACCAGGATGCCGTGGATTACGTCAAGGGGGCTGTGTCAACTGGGGAGAGGTTCGACGTAGTCATCATGGATTTAACAGACCCCTATGGACCTGAGGTTGGGGCCAGGGTCTACTCCATGGATGTAATTAACGGTATCCACAGGCTACTTAGCGATAATGGCGTGTTTGTTGTGCAGGCTGGTTCAAGCTTCCTATTCCCGAAGGAGTACAACGCTGTCTACGACATGGTTAAGTTAACGTTCCCAATCGTAACTGAGTATCAGGTCTGGGTACCCTCATTCATGTACGCGGAGAGCTTCATAATGGCCTCAAAGAGGGTTAACCCAGCATCATTAACGAGCGATTACGTTGACGCGGTGCTTAGGGCTAATGGTGTTAAGACCAGGTTCTATAATGGTAAGGTTCACGTGGCCTTAATGACCCTAGGCTCATACAGGAGGTGACCATGTTTGCGTGAGGAAACGTTTTAAACATGGTTAACCTAATGAATACCAGTGATGAGAGCCCTCGTGACGGAGTGGTGAAGTATTCACGTACCGGCTGACTAAACGTTCATCCGAAATGATGCTTAACTAGGCGGTTGTCCTCTTTATGTAGCCCTGCTTAGGCATGTAGACTTCACCGTTACTCTTAAGTATGCTCAGTATCTTATCCACGGTAGCCCTATCCAAGCCCTCATTCTCAGCCTCCTTGTAAAGCTCCTCAACCTTAATGGGTTTGTTGTTGTTAATCTGCTCCAGTTTAGCTATTAGGCTCATTAATAGGGCAATCTTCTCCTGTTGACTCCTGGGTTTCCCAGTCATGATAACGTCAATGTCTATGTTACCGGTCTCCATGTCAATGCCGACGCTCTGGAGGAACTTCATGAAGAGCCTGATGGCCCTTTCCGCATCCTCAGCGGTGGCTATGCTGCTCAGCCTCATCTTAGCCTCAGCCTCTGTTAACCTGATCAGGGCCTCAAGCTGTCTGGCGGTTATGGCTACTGGTGAACCAGCCTCCTGAACTGACCTAGCCCTCATCTGGGTGTAGAAGCCGACTATCCTATCCCTAGCCTCTGGGGTTAGCACGGGTTTAATGTACTTCCTGGCGTAGGCTATGTACTTCCTAAGTAGGTCAACCTTAATCATGTTCCTGAACCCCTGAGTAACCTCACCAGCGTGTAGCTTGGTCACATGCTCGGCCACTGCCTTATCCCTATCGGCATTGGGCTCATCCCTAATTATGAATATTAGGTCAAACCTTGAAAGTAACGTGACAGGTAAATCCACGTTCTCCGCGACAGTCCTGTTGGGTAGGTATCTGCCAAAAGCCGGGTTAGCTGCAGCCAAAACAGAGGCCCTGGCGTTCAAGGTGGCCAGTATGCCGGCCTTAGCTATTGAGACCGTCTGCTGCTCCATGGCCTCATGCATCGCCACCCTATCCTTGGCGTCCATCTTATCAATCTCATCAACCACGGCAACCCCCATATCAGCCAGCACCAGGGCACCTGCCTCAAGGTAAAACTCACCGGTTAAACCATCCCTAACCACTGCAGCCGTAAGCCCAGCGGCCGTTGAACCCTTACCCGTGGTGTAGACCGCCCTGGGGGCTATCCTAGCCACGTACTTGAGTAACTGCGATTTCGCAGTGCCTGGATCACCCACAAGCAGCACGTGGACATCCCCCCTTATCCTGGTTCCATCAGGCAGCTCCTTAGGTACACCACCGAAGAGTAGGCAGGCTATGGCTTCCTTAACATCGTCAAGTCCGTATATTGATGGGGCTATTGAGGCTATTATCCTATCCCTAACGTCAGGCTGCATGGCCAGCCTCCTGATCTCCTGCTCATCCTGGGGCGTGATCTCTATCTCAGCGAACTCCTTCTGTAGGCTCTCAACGTAGTTGACGTTTATGAGCCTTGAGAATACTGGTAACTTACCCCTCCTGGGCTCGAATAGGTTTATTTCAAGCACGCCACTGAGCATAACCCTATCCCCAGGTTTAACCGTATCCACCAAGTCATCCGTTAAAACCGCCTCAATACTCCTGGGCAATTGCCCAGAGGGCGTCTCCTCAGGCTTCTCCTGGACAAGTATCTTCTGCCAGTCCGCTATGATGGACTCGTCGGTTACGAACATCATTGAGTTTACTGCACCGCACTGGGGGCACTTCTTGGGTGGTTGTAGTGATGAGTACGTGTCCGTGGTTACCGTGACCTCGTAGCCGCATTGATTACACCTAAACTTAGCGACCCTAACGTAGTGCATTGGTGGTGTTTGCCTAAGCACAATACCCTCAATGGAGACGAACCTACCCAGGTGCTCACTCCTAAGCCTCCTTATGCTCATCCTGTCAATTGGGCTAAGCCTAAACCTGGCATAGAACTTAGCCACCTGACTGGCGTACTCAGGATCCTTCTCCCTAATCAATTCGCCGACAGCCTCGGAGGCACTGTCGATGACGATGCTTGGCTTTTCCATTAGGTAATCGGCAAGTTGCTTATCGTATAGAAGGAGGTCGTTGAAGTCTATTATAAGCGACCTCCTCCTATTTACTATGGCTAAGCTAAGTTCCTCATCGTACTTCTCAATCTGCTTCAAAAACCTAGTGAACCTATTAACCAGTTCATCCCTACCCAACTGGATTAATTCCTCACTGCCCACCCCCAATCACCCTACTGAACCATGGGTTAATGACCCTGGTCAACTCCTTGACGAGGATCTCCTCCTCAATGGTTAATTTATCCATGACCTCCTGAGGTAGGCCAGTTGGTGATACGCTAATCATGCTTAGTATCTTCCTTAACCTAACGGAGACCAGGTCCCTTAAGGCAGTCATCAACTCCCTCGAATCCCCCTGTCCATTGCTTAATGCGCTTAACCTAGCCTTAACGTAGAAGAGCTTATCCAGCTTCGTTAACTCACTGGACTCCTTACTCTCAACCCAATGGGCCCTCTTAACATCATCCAGTGTCACCAAGTCCTGTTGAGTTAGGGATGCGTAGCCGCGTTTAATCAACGCCTCCGCCATTGGCACTGGGAGTGTCACCAAGTCCCCCGCTGCGTATCCGCCGAAGGTTGAGCCGTTGACCTCTATCTTCGGTAAATCCCTGTTCACAATGACCTTAATTCCCTGGCCGGACACCATGGTTAAGACTAGCGACAATACTGATGACATGCTTAATTATACTCATGCCTGGAACCCTTATAAGTGAATTAGGTAAAATACTTCCTCATAGTTAACTTAAAGTATTCCCCCTCAGGTAATGGTGACCTCAACCTCGCTTTGAAGGCCACACTTCTGCAGATCCTTAAATTCGGCTATGCACATAACCTGCCTCATGGTTAAGTTACTGGACTTAATCAACTCGATTAATTCGCCACTAAGGTTATAGGCCCTGGCTACCTCCTTCAAATCCTCCTCCGTTACGTAGTCTGGTAGGTTGACAACACCCATGCTTAGTATTTCGAAGAGGGGTGGGTCATTTTTAGCTATGTAATCCACCACATCCGGGAGCATGGTTAATATTAACCTTAATCCACTTAACTTGGGCATAATATTCCTAAGCGCATGTATAGCCGTGGTGAAGGCCCCTATGTATTGGTCATCCTGGGATAAGGCACCCTCATCAATAACCAGGACTAGCCCCCTTAAACCCACCGCCAATGTTAGATTATGGAGCATGGTTAAGAAGTCTATTGGGTAATTGTAGGCGGCGGTTGTCAATTCGTTAGTGCCGAGTTTAATGAACCTTGACAAGGCACCGTCAAGTTTCCTAGACTTACCCAGCTTCATCACACCCCTTATTGAGTCCTCATTATCCCTAACCGCGGTGCTGATTAATTGGCCAAGCCTCTTATCACCCAATTGAGCCGCATCCAGGTACATACAGAGCCAGCTCGCCTTAAGCTCCTTACATAGGTTGAGGGCCATGTGGGTCTTCCCTGACCCAGCCCTACCCACCAGTGTTATCAACTGGTAACCGTCAATCATCTCAAGCACCCTCCTCTTAACAGCCCTCCAGGAGGGGCCTAGGAGCGTACTGGCCCTCTCCGGGGTTGCGAGCAACCTACTCTGCATCATGAAACCACCTTGATCAGGCCATAGTACCCTGAACCAACCTTAACCCTATGCGAACCCCCATAGCTCAGCACGTACCTCCTTCCATTAGCCCTTAAGACCCTAATAAGCATTTGATCAAACTCAGTCTCACTAATCCCCAACTTACCACACACCTGCCTCGCCACGAGTCCAAGGTCTGCATAGCCTGTGGCTGGGTTAGCGTACTTGGTTATGGCATTGTTCAACTCCCTCACGAAATCATCAGTGGTAACCGTGGGGTTTATGATGAAGCTGTATATGCCCCTAACCTCAGGCGTATACTTGATAATAACCCTGTAGCCCCCTCCAACTCTCTCAAGTCTCAGTAAACCTTCCCCAGCAAGTTTAGTGATTACGGCATCTGGGTCGCTTATCCTCCTTGATAAGGCTTGCCTTAGCTCACTTAACCTAACCCCAATGCCATCTTCCAAATCCTCACCAAGCACTATGCCAGATGTTATCACAAGTCTCCTCTCATCAACATGCACGTTAATATAAGCCTTACCGCATTTTATTAATTTAACACTTAAACAGCGCCACACCTTAGGTAACTAGAGATGTTATGCCACTAGGCTACCCTGCCTATTCTTCACTATTAAGTCCACTATGAAGGCCGCCGCCTCCTCAGCGTGTTGGAATGGCCTCTCCTGGACCCTATTGTGGAAGTCTAGGATGAAGACCGGGCACTCTGCCTCATTGGCGGCTGCGAAGGCGTAGTACCTATTTGCCATTTGGTGTAGTTCAATTTCCTGAGGGGTCTCCTTCTCCCTAATCCTGAGCGCCTCATCCTTCATCCTCCTCTCTATTATGTCCATTGGGTTGAACTCCAGGACTACTATGGCGTCTGGCATCAGTCTCTCGATAATCCTACCGGGTAAGCCTGGATAGAAGCCGCCATGCATCCTAATGGCTGCATGGGTATCTATCAACACGTCACCCGGTATCTTGGCTATTTCCTCAGCGGCAATCTCCTGAACCCTCCTGTAGTCATTAAGTGGGAGCTTCCTCCTCATCTCATCCCTATGACTTATACCATACCGCCTCTTAGCCACGTCAAGCATGTAGTCGCCGTAATTAACCACTGTTACATCGGGGAGCTTCTCCTTGACAATCCTAAGTATAGTTGTCTTACCCGCACCAGGAACCGCAACTACAATCAACCTCACGGGTAGGTCGCTCGATAAGGCTTTATAACTTTTAAGGGAATCGACACCATGGTAAAGCCGCTGATTAACCGAGGGCAAAACCTTATAAACCCATTATTAATGATCAACGACAGGGCCCGTAGCTCAGCCTGGCCAGAGCGGCGGGCTCTTAACCCGTAGGTCGTGGGTTCGAATCCCACCGGGCCCGCCAGGTTTTTATTGGTGGTTGCTTACCGCATTGAGTAGTCTTAGTGAATTGAACATGTGTAATCGCCTAAAGGCGTCTTTCAACGCACTAAGAACAAAGCCGTATGTGTAATCAAACAATACGTGGACCTTGGATTCAACAAGCTTATTTACGGCTAGCCATTCACCCTTAGGTACGCCACAGTGCACATTACTGAAGAGGACTACGTAAACCTCAACCCCACGTTAACTAAGTTAGCAAGTTGATTAACCGGGGATTGGTACGTTAACACATAGGCCTCCCTGTAACGCATCTACTCGCAGTGCCAAGTATCTTCAGAATATAGGTGGCATTCCCAGGTGCCACTACAAACCTCCACCTGGCTTAGGTTAACCCAAGGATGCTAACCTACGCATGGGCATTAACCACGGATGCCATTGCAGTGGCTAATAAGGTTAAGATGAGGATTCCCAGGGGCTTGCTCATAAACCCTGGTTACTAATCTCACTTTTAAACCAACCTTAACTTAAGGTTGGTTTTAAGCAATAACCCTCCTTGTCTTTCCCGTGTGTGTTCCCTCCATGCCTTTGAATCTTTCCTCTAGGTGTACGTTGCCTCTTTCGTGGTATCCCATTGCCTCCCAGTACCCGTCCCTGTATTGCTTTGTGAATTCTATTGTGGTTAGCCACTTGGCGCTCTTCCAACCGTATAAATGCGGTATGAATGGTCTTGCCGGGTAGCCTGACCTCAAGTCCAGGGGCTTTCCATTCATCCTGAGGGCTATTATTGCATCCTCACTTAACGCATCCTCCGCAGGTACCACGCTCTCGTAGCCGTCTGCTGACTGGAAAACAACCCACTTGGCATCATTCCTCACACCGACCATGCTGGCTATGTCCCTAATCCTAACACCCTCCCACTCCACATCCCTAACTGACCAACCGGTCACGCAGTGAAAGTCCCTAACATACTTAACGTTAATCATTAATGTCAATTCACTATAGGTGAATTCAAGTGGCCTCTCCACCTCGCCAACAATACTCAACCTCCACCTCTCAATGTCGATCCTCGGTATGCCCAGGGCGGCGTAATATATGAACCTACTTATGTAGCGTTGATTAGGCGCATCCATAATCCATGCTGCTTGGCTGGGGTTTTAAACCGGTTTAGCGTGTTAACGACAAACCATGTAACCCACCTTACTTACCTCCTTCATATGTTAATGGTGTTAAGCGATAAGTTTAAAATAATCAACAAAAAATAATGTATTCATGTCGCTGTTTGGCGGTAAAAAGGAGCAGCAGAGTGCCATGCAGAGGATTGATCAGATTGCGGCAGGTATTGATAACCTTAACAGGCAACAGCAGGCATTACTGGGTGAGTTAGGCAATATAAGGGGGATGGTGCAGGGCATTGGTGGTGAGGTTACAAGGCTCAGTAAGGCTATTCAAGACCTAGGTAACATAGTTAGGGACATAGTATCAGCCCAGGATAAGAGGATCAGTGATATTAATGAACTATACCAAAGGTTCTCCCAAACAACAGACAGCTACATCAACGCCATATCAGCGCTACTTGGTAGGGTTGAGCAGTTGAGTAAGGTTATGGAGGACGCCGCGAATAGCCTAATCGCAAGGGTCAATGACCTTAGTAAGGGCCTTGAGGGCGGCCTAAACATGATGAGTGCCATCGATGGCAAGTTGAGTGATGTTTCCCAAAGATCAAGCCAACTGCTTGATCAATTCTCCAAGATAGAGCAGGTGGCCACTAGGCTGCAGGCAGCCAGTGATGAGGCTATTAATAGACAGAGGGAACTTGAGGCAAGGCTAATTGAACTTGCTAACAAGGAGAGTGAACTTAAGGTTAGGGAGGAGAACCTTAAGAGGAGGGAGGAGGAGTTAAGTAAGGTTGAGGCGGCGTTAGAGGAGGAGAAGAGGAGGGTTGAGGCAGCCTCCAGGTTAATGAACGACCTATCAAACCTTTCAAGTGGAATGGGTAATGCGATGAATGAGTTAATCAGTAGGCTGGCTAACTACGAGAAGGCCCTTAAGGATATTCAGGAAAGGGAGGCCAAGCTTAGGGAACAGGAGATAAACCTGAAGAACCTTGAGGCAAGACTGCAGCTTGAGGCCGCTAGGATTGAGGCCAATGCTGAGAGGCTTAAGGAGCTGGAGAGGAAGGAGGAGGAGATTAAGAATAGGCTACAGGAATTGGCTAATAGGGAGAGCCAGGTTAAGGCTAAGGAGGAGCAGGTCAATAAGCTGGCCGCTGAATGGGAGAGGAGAGCTAAGGAACTTAGTGAAATGGAGGCCAAGTTAAACAGCTATAGGGAGGAGTTGAGTAGGAAGGAGAAGGAACTGGAGACCGTTAAAAGTGAACTAGAGAACAGGAGAAAGGAACTGGAGGGTAAGTTAGAGCCACTTATTGTTAGGTTAACGGAGGAGGAGAGGAGGCTGGCTGAGTGGGAGAGGAGATTACTGGAGAGGGAGAGGGAGTTAATTAACTACCAGAGGACCCTGGTAGTTAGGGAGAGCATGCTAGTTGAACTTAAGGAGAAGCTTGATGAGGAGGCTGAACGCCTAAAGGCACAGAGGGCTGAGTTTGAGGAGATTAAGAGGAAGTATGAGGAGTTAGTTAGGCAGTGTCAAGGCCAGCAGAAATAGCAGTAGGGGGAATTGACCTATCGGTGGTTAGGAAGAGTGGGGTGGCTGTGGTTCGGAATGACCTATTGAGGGGTATGTTGGTCGCCACCGATGATGAAATAATCAGCACCTTGAGGGGTGTCAGTGTGGTTGCCATCGATGCCCCATTGAGTGGACCCGGTAGGTATAGGGATTTGGATAGGGCTATGCTTAAACTGGGGCTTAAGGTTATGCCAGCCAACTGGCCCTGGATGATTAAGCTTAGTGAGAGGGCGGTTAGGATTAAGTCTAGACTCGAGGACATGGGGGTTAAGGTTATTGAAACTCACCCGACGAGTGTGCTTAAGTGGATTGGGTTGAACCTAACCCAGTTATCGAGGGTAATGGGGATTAGGGTGCTTGACATTGCTAACAATAGGGATGTTCACGATGCTGCCGTCTGCGCATTAGTGGCCTTAGCCTACACCATGGGTAAGGTTAGGAGGGTCACCGCCAGTGACGGTGAATTATATTTAATAGAGTTTTAGGGGTGTTCAAGCATTAGTTCGACGTAACCTGTGCCGATAGGCACATACCTCCCTGATATTATACTCTCAACAACACCCCTGAACCTCTCACTCTCACCCTTATAGGCTGCCTCAATCAGGTTCTTAACCGTGACCTCGAAGGCTGCCCTAGCCAATGGACTAACCTTCTGCCCAGCCACCCCATGCCTCCCAATCTGCCTAACCTTACCGTCCCACGTCATGACGTCGGCCACCATCATAAGGTGCCTCGCATCAACATCAAGGCCTTGGGCATCTAGGACCTCCTTAAGCTCCCTTATTATCATCGACCTAGCGGCCTCAATGCCGAGGACCTCGGCAACCTCATGTATATCGTGGGATATTGTCCTCGTTGGGTCGACCTCATCCAGTAGTAGTACGGCCTCCAGGTTAGTGCCCTCAGTGTATATTACATACTCATCCGATTCCTTAACAACCA
>WYEB01000785.1_pt1 | contig 10286 bp, 12 predicted proteins | sample 6343061 | NCBI WGS metagenome assembly WYEB01 (sample SAMN13812332, study PRJNA600296) | hot springs metagenome | biome: ENVO:00000051; feature: ENVO:00002007; isolation source: sediment sample from Evening Primrose shelf | place: USA: Yellowstone National Park, Evening Primrose Hot Spring ... | reverse complement strand
TCCCTAGTAACCGCGTGTCACCAACGCGCGGTGAATACGTCCCTGCCCCTTGCACACACCGCCCGTCGCGCCACCCGAGGGAGCCCCCAACGAGGCTCCTTCATCCTTGGGGTAACCCCAAGGATGGGGGAGACGAGTTGGGGGCTCCCGAGGGGGGCGAAGTCGTAACAAGGTGGCCGTAGGGGAACCTGCGGCCGGATCACCTCCTCCGGGGATGGGGTGTTCAAAGAGGGGTTGGGTTGCACCCACCCTGGCCAAACCACCACCCGCACCAGCAAGCCGCCCGGTGGATGGCTCGGCTCGGGCGCCGAGGAAGGGCGTGGCAAGCTGCGATAAGCCCGGGGTAGGCGCAGGCAGCCGTTGAACCCGGGATCCCCGAATGGGGATTCCTGCCGGGACCGAATAGGTCCCGGCGCTCCGGGGTCTTCCCCGGAGCGGGAACCCCCCGAACGGAAACATCTTAGTAGGGGGAGGAAGAGAAACCAACAGGGAACCCCTGAGTAGGGGCGACCGAAAGGGGGAAAGCCCAAACCAAATCCCCACGGGATAACCGTGGGGAGATGTGGGGTTATGGGCCCAGGTACCGCCGGGACTGCCTAGCCGAAGTGGGCTGGAAAGCCCCGCCGTAGAGGGTGATAGCCCCGTAGGCTAAAGGTGGTCTGGCGGAGTCCTGGTGTCCCGGAGTACCACGCCTTGGTTTTGGCGTGGGAAGTTGGGAGCCACTGGCTCCCAAGGCTAATCACGTCCCGAGACCGATAGCGCACTAGTACCGTGAGGGAAAGCTGAAAAGAACCCCGAAAGGGGAGTGAAAAGAGCCTGAAACCGGGCGGCTAAAGGAGGGGCGGCCCGAAAGGGTTCCCTCCTCCGAAGGAAACCGGGGTGAACCCGGGAGTACGAGGAGGAGGGTCCAGGGTCGCCCCTTCCGTCTAGAAACACGGGCCGGGGAGTTCCCACCCGTGGCGAGCCTAAGGGGTTAAACCCCGAAGGCGTAGGGAAACCGAAAGGCCCGTAGCGGGTTAGAACCCGTGAGGGGCTGGGTCTTAATGGGCCCGTAGTCACGGGTGGGAGACCCGAAACCGGGCGATCTAGCCCTGGGCAGGGTGAAGCGGGGCGAAAGCCCCGTGGAGGCCCGAAAGGGTTCTGATGTGCAATTCGTTCCCATGACCTGGGGCTAGGGGCAAAAGACCAATCAAGCCCGGTGATAGCTGGTTCCCCCCGAAGCGGGTCCCAGCCCGGCCTCCCTGGAGGAAGCCCACGGGGTAGAGTACTGATCAGGGATGCAGGGGCCGAAAGGCTCCGGTCCCTGGTCAAACTCCGAACCCGTGGGCTCCGAAGAAGGGGGGAGGCGGGTTCCTCGGGGTAAGCCTGAGGGCCGAGAGGGAAACAACCCAGACCGGGGTTAAGGCCCCTAAGTGCGGGCTAAGTGTCAACCTAGAAGGGTGTCCTCCGCCCAAGACAGCGGGGCCGTGGGCCTAGAAGCAGCCATCGGCTAAGAAGTGGGTAACACCTTACCCGCTGAGGCGGAGGGCCCCGAAGATGTCTAGGGACTCAAGCCCGCCGCCGAGACCCCGGCCCGCGGACCGTTGGTCCGCGTGGGGTAGGGGGGCGCGGCCATGGGGCAGAAGCCGGGCCGTGAGGTCCGGTGGACCCGTGGCCGATGCAGATCCCGGTGGTAGTAGCAGCGAAGAGGGGTGGGAACCCCCTCCGCCGGAAAGGACCAGGGTTCCATGGCAACGACAATCAGCCATGGGTTAGCCGGTCCTAAGGTGGGGCCTAGTTGGTACCCGCCGAAGGGGAAACGGGTTAATATTCCCGTGCCGTGGGGGTAGGTCTGCGGCAACGCAGGCCCCACCTCCGACGCCTCGGGATAGGGTGGGCGGGGGAATACCCCGCTTAACCGCTGAAGGCCGGGGAGTGCCGTAATGGCGAGAACCGGCTGAAGGCGGGAATAGCCGGGCCTTGAGCCCGGTCCACCCGACTCCTGGGGCCCATGAAAAGGGGGTGGGGAACGAGCCCCCACGACCGTACCGAGAACCGACACAGGTGTTCCTGGGTGAGAAGCCCAAGGCGGCTCGGGTGACCCCGGGCCAGGGAACTCGGCAAATTAGCCCTGTAACTTCGGGAGAAGGGGTGCCCGCGGTTCTGGCGGTTTCCGCTGGAACCGTGGGCCGCAGTGACAAGGGGGACCTGACTGTTTAACAAAAACATAGGTCCCCGCTAGCCCGTAAGGGTGTGTACGGGGGCTGAATCCTGGCCACTGGCGGTACGTGAAACCCGGGTACAACCGGGCGAAGCGCCGCTGAAGGCCGGGGGTAACTCTGACCCTCTTAAGGTAGCCAAATGCCTTGCCGGGTAAGTTCCGGCGTGCATGAATGGATCAACGAGGTCCCCACTGTCCCGGCCCGGGGCCCGGCGAACCCACCTCCGGGTGCAGAGTCCTGGGACCCCCGACGGGGCGAGAAGACCCTGTGGAGCTTTACTGCAGCCCGTCGTTGGGGTGCGGGGGAGGGTGCATAGCGTAGGTGGGAGCGATGAAGCGCGGTCTCCGGGCCGCGCGGATGCGCCAATGAAACACCCCCACTCTTCCCCGCACCCCTAACCCCGGGTAATCCCCCCGGGGGACAGCGGCGGGTGGGCAGTTCGGCTGGGGCGGCACACCCCTGAAAGGATATCAGGGGTGCCCAAAGCTCGGCTCAGGCGGGTCAGAGCTCCGCCGTAGAGGGTAAGGCCAAATGCCGGGCTGACTGCGCCCTTGAACGCAAGGGGCGCAGGGGGGAAACCCGGGCCTAGCGAACGCTCGTGCCCCCACCAGTGGGGGCCGGGCATGACAGAAAAGTTACCCCAGGAATAACCGGCTCGTCGCGGGTGAGAGTTCCCATCGACCCCGCGGTTTGGTACCCAGACGTCGTCTCTTCCCATCCTGGGGGTGCAGCAGCCCCCAAGGGTGGGGCTGCCCGCCCATTAAAGGGGAACGTGAGATGGGTTCAGACCGTCGTGAGACAGGTCGGACTCTACCTGTCGGGGGTGCTGGCCGCCTGAGGGGAAGGTGCCCTCAGTACGAGAGGAACGGGGCGCCGCGGCCTCTAGTCTACCGGTTGCCCTACAGGGCAGAGCCGGGCAGCCACGCCGTAGGGGATAACCGCTGAAGGCATCTAAGCGGGAAGCCCTCCCCGAAAAGAGGCGGCCGCTCGGTACCTGGCGGGTTTCCCGCCAGGTACCGGGAGAGGGTCCCCGTAGAAGACGGGGTTGATGGGGTGGGGGTGTAACCCCCGAGGGTTTTCCCGAGGGGGGAGCCCGCCACTCCCAATCGCCCCAGGTGCGGGTGGTGGGGTTTATGGGGTGGGTGTTTGTGTGGTTGGGGTTGGTAATCCTTATAAGGGGTGTTGTTTCTGCGGTTTCGTGGTTGTGACTAGGAAGCTAAGCCCTACTGGGCCTGTTGATCCTCGTGAGTTGGGTATTGAGTCGTTGCCCTACGTGGGCGTTATCGGTGGTTCTGGGCTTTATGAGGCTGGTTTCTTTGATGAGTTTTTTGAGGTTCAGTTGCACACGCCGTATGGTTTGCCCAGTGATAATGTTGTTGTTGGTCGCCTAGGTGGTGAGTGGGTTGCCTTTTTGCCTAGGCATGGTCGTGGTCATAGGTACCCGCCGCATAGGGTTCCCTATAGGGCTAATGTTTGGGCTTTGTGGGCTTTGGGTGTTAGGGTTGTTGTTGGTGTTAGTGCTGTTGGTAGTCTTAGGGAGGATTTTGCGCCTGGTGATTTTGTTGTTCCTGATCAGTTCATTGATATGACTAGGGGTAGGGAGTACACGTTCTATGATGGTCCTAGGGTTTGCCACGTACAGATTGGCCTTGAGCCCTTCACTGAGGATTTGAGGAGGTTGCTCATTGAGTCTGCCTCTAGGTTTAATAGGACGCATGGTGGTGGTTGCTACGTATGCATTGAGGGTCCTAGGTTTAGTACTAGGGCTGAGTCCAGGGTTTGGAGGGATGTGTTTGGTTGTGATATTATTGGCATGACGCTCGTCCCCGAGATTAACCTCGTTAGGGAGTTGGGTATGTGCTATGCGTTGCTTGCTTTGGTTACCGACTACGATGTATGGGTTCCGCACCAGCCTGTTACGGCTGAGCTCGTGGAGAGGGTTATGGGTGAGAAGCTTGATTTGGCCCGTAGGGTCCTGGTTGACGTTATACCGAGGATTCCGAAGAACCTGCATGAGAGGTGTGGGGAGGTTTTGAGGAATGCCTGTGTTTAGTTTTGGTGGTAGGTACCCAATCGTGAGTATTGAGGATTTAGAGGCCCTCTACAGGGCCTCCAGTGTTGAGTTGGTTAGGAGGTTTGGGGCTAGGAGGGTTGGTGAGGGCTACGCGCTGCCGATCCAGGGCGTCCCCTGGTTCACCCTAATCGACCTCGGCCGTGATTATGAGTTGGGTGGTTTGGTTGTTAGGGGTGTCTCGCTGGTTAATGCGCCTATAAAGCCCTGGTTTGGTGTTGTTCTTGGTTTTTTGGTTGGTGATTCTGTGCTTGGTGTTTCCTTTGTTGGCCGTAGGGTTGTGGGTTGTAGGTCGTTCCCCCTCAACCCCCCGCTTGATCTTTGGGACTTGCCCAGGGGTGTTGTTTTTCCTAGGCCGTTAGCCGTTGTTTCCGAGGTTTCTGGTCTGCCCTTTGATGTTTCTGTTCCCTGGGGTTGTCTCGATGTCCTTGGCGTTTCTGTGGGTGGTGCCCGTACTCGTTACTTGCTTGTTTACTCCAACCTTGTTAGTGTTGGTGGTAGGGTTTTTGTTGATTTTGGTTCCTCGGGTGTTTCGTTTTAGTTTGTTTTTGGAGGTAAGGTTTATTAGGGGTTGTTCTTTTATTGCCTTGGGTTTGCTGGGCATGAGTGAGGATAGGCAGGGGGATGTGGTTGACGAGTTATTGTCTTCCCTGCTTGGTAATGAGGGTGATGCGCAGCAGGCTGTTATTGCTAAGGAGCAGGCGTTGGTTAGGGTTAGGGTTGAGAGGAGGCGTAGGCATTTGGTTACTGTTATTGAGTTTGATAGTTCTGATGTGAGGAGTATCGATATTGAGGGTATCGCGAGGGAGCTTAAGCGTAGGTTGGCCGCTGGTGGTACTGTTAAGGGTAACGTCATTGAGGTTCAGGGTGACCAGAGGGTTAGGGTTAGGAGGTTGCTTGTTGAGCTTGGTTTTAGGGAGGAGAATATACTGGTTGATGAGACTATCGTGGAGACCTGAATGGTTGCTAGGGATGAAGCCCTAATACGCTTCCTTAGGGATGAGTTGCCCGGTAGGGTTTCGGCTGTAATCAACGGTAGTGATTCAGCATCAGTGCTCAGGGGTTTGGCTAATCTTTGTGTTGAGGTTTTGGTTAGGGGTTGTGGTGCCTTTGGTGTTGATTGCAGTGGTGACCCTAGGGTTGTGGCTTGGAGGGTTCTTGAGAGGGTTGTTGGTTTGAGTAATGAGTTTGTCCTGGCTAGGTACGGCGCGATTATGCTTTCGGCAGACCTCATTGCCTCCATGGGTGATTCATTGATTGTGGACATGCTCGTTAGGGATTTGGTTACGTGTGTTGAGAAGGTTAGGGTTTTGATGCTTAGGATGGTTGAGGAGGGTAGGTCGTGGGTTGAGATCTACGCCGGTGATTAGTTTTTTAAACTCCCTAGTCCCGTTCGTTGTTGATGTTTAGGGTTTTGACGTTGGAGGATCACATCAGGATTCCGCCCAGTAGGTTTGGTGAGCCCCTTGAGAAGGTTGCCTTTGAGGAGTTGTGGGGTTCCTACGTTGGTCGTGTTGAGAGGGATGTTGGTGTGTACGTGGCTGTCTTCGACATTGAGGTTAGTAGGAGGGGTGTTGTTATCTTTGGTGATGGGGCTACGTACAATAGGGTTCGTTTTAAGGCGTTGGTTTTCACGCCCCTGGTTAATGAGGTTGTTGAGGGTGAGGTTGTTAGGACTGAGGAGTTTGGGGCGTTCGTTAGGGTTGGCCCGATAGAGGCCCTGGTGCATAGGACGCAGATGATGGAGGACAACGTGGTACTTTACGATAAGCAGAGCGGTGCCTTCGTGGGTGAGCGTAGTAGGCGTAGGCTTGGTAGGGGTGATGTGGTTAGGGCTAGGGTTGTTGGTGTTAGCTACGTGAGTGCCGGTAATAGGGACATGGTTAGGGTTAGCCTGACCCTTAGGCAGCCCATGCTTGGTAAGCTTGAGTGGATTGAGGAGGAGTTGGGCGGTAGTAAGAAGAAGGCGCAGGCCAAGGCCCAGCAGAAGCCCTGACCATGGGCCTCATTGATTATAAAATCCGTGTCCGCGAGCTCTACGAATCCCTGGGACCCAGGTACGTGGACCTATACCTACGCGAGGGCGCCCTGGCCTACCTAGGCTTCCTCGAGGATTTCCAGCCCAGGGATTCCTCTGTGCTTGATGTTGGTTGTGGTGTTGGTGTTGGTGCTGGGTTGATATCGGGCGTTGCCAAGCGCTTTGTTTGTTTGGATATTGCCTGCGGCGTCCTTAGGTTCCCCAAGTCCCTGCCCTGGGTTGATGTTGTCTGTGCCGACGGTGCCCTGCCCCCAATTAGGCCTGGCTCTGTTGATTATGCCCTGCTGGTCAATGTGGTTAATGCTGAGGGTGATGGTGCCGATGTGCTTAGGGGTGTTTTGGGGCTTGGCGCTGTGGTTTTCGCAGTGTCGCCTAGGGATGTGGATAATGAGCTCATTAGGGCTATGACCCACTAGCTGATTTGCCAAGTGACTTGACCCTCGATTCGTAGACCCTCCTCATTGATTCCATCGTGAGTATCCCGAGGAGCCTACCGTCATTACTCACCACGGGGACCCAGTTGATGCCCTCGCGGCTCATTAACTCCCATGCTTCGTATAGTGTCGAGTCTGGGTTTACGTGGTTCACAGCCTTTATATAGTCCTTGATTGGTCCCTTCCTACCCAGTATGTCTGTTAGGTGTACTATGCCGATTAACCTATCGTTGTTGTCTACCGCTGGTAGTGATGTGTAGCGGTGCTGGAGCATCCTGTTGATTGCGTGATTAACGTCCTCACCGGCCCTAACCACGGGCTCCCTCCCTAACTCGCACTCGCTAACCCTGATGCTCATGAGTACTGGTACGCTGTACTCGCCCGCGTGGGCTGGTGAGTCCCTTCTTGTTGGTACCTGGGCTCTATAGATTGTGTTGCTTCCGGAGATTAGGTATGCTATGGCGACTGCAATCATTGCTGCCGGTAGTAGTTGGTAGCTTCCCGTCATTTCAACGACCATGAACATCACGGCTAACGGTGCCTTTGCCGCGGCGCCGAATAGTGCCAGCATGCTCACTATTACGAAGGGGGCTACGTTGGGTACTAATGATGGGAGTAGGTAGTGGAGAAGTAGGCCTATGTCGAGGCCCACGAAGGCTCCTATGACTATGCCTGGTGCGAACACGCCACCGCTGCCCCCTGAGCCTATTGAGAATGATGTGGCTAGGATCTTCAGGAATGGTAATGCCACCAGCAATGCTATGAGTGGGAGTATTGGTGATGTGAATAGGCTCAATTTTTCGAACTCCGCCAGGTCAACCCAACCGTAGCTCGTGCCAAGCACCTCGGGGGCCACTAGCCCTATTAGGCCAGCTAATAAACCGCCTATTGCTGGTTTGATGTAGTTGTTGATGCGCCATTTCTTGAATAGGTCGTGGATTGCATAGAAGGTCTTGACGTATAGTATTGCGAAGAGTCCGTCGATGATGCCGAGCACTGCGTAGAGGGGTAGTCTTGCTGGGTTGAACGTGCCCACGTAGTAGCCGAAGATTGGTGTGAAGCCCACGACTGAGCCGAAGATGGAGTACCCAACGGCGGATGCCACCAGGGCTGGGAAGAGGACCTCGGCCTCTATATCCCTCATGTAGAGGACCTCCGCCGCCAATAACGCACCGCCGATTGGTGCCTTGAATATCGAGCCAATGCCAGCCCCGAGACCGACCGCGACAGCCCTCCTCCTATCCTCAGGCGATAACCCAAGGAGGTCGGCTATTGCTGAGCCAATACCGGCACTGAGCTGGGCCGTGGGTCCCTCCCTACCCGCACTGCCCCCCGACCCTATCGTTATTGCGGAGGCCACGAGCTTTATTGGGGGATCCTCCTCCTAATCCTGCCCTGTAGTCTATGGTATGCGTTTATTGCTGCGTCTGTGCCGTGGCCCTCAGCCTCCGGGGCCCAGGTGTAGACTATGAGGCCTGAGAGTAGCCCTCCGAGGGTTGTCGATATTGGTATTAACCAGTACCTAACCGCCCTGAAGCCGCTCGTTAATGAGCCTCCCTCGCCCAGTGGTTCTGGTATTGAGGCTCCAACGAGTAGTCCTAGGAATACGTGCTCCATGAGCTTTAGTGTGAAGTAGAAGGCCAGTGCCGAGGCGCCGGCAACAACGCCTATTATTATGCCCAGTATGAACCACTTAATATAATATGGTAAATTAGAGATTTTGGTAAGGCTCCCTGTTTTGGGTTGTTTTGTTGTGGCGTTGGTTTTATTTTCCCTGTTATTCATTACCTGCCTGTCCCTTTATGGTTGTGCTTTTAAGGTTTGGTTGTATTGTCAGTAATATTTAAAAATGCTTCAGTATCAGTTTTAACTGATGGTGAATTATAAAGATGTGATAGTTAGGGTTGAGCGCCTGTGGAAGCGGTTTGGTGATGTTGTTGCCAATGAGTGTGTGAGTGTTGAGGCTCGTGAGGGTGAGGTTGTCTCTATTCTTGGGCCTAATGGGGCTGGTAAGACGACACTGCTTAGGCAGGTTTATGGTGAGTTGAGGCCTGATAGTGGTGTGGTTACCGTAATGGGGCTTAGCCCGAGGAAGGCTAAGGAGAGGGGTGTTATGGGTGTTGTTCCTCAGGAGGCAATCCCATTCAACTTACTAAAGGTTCGTGAGCATGTGGAGATGCTTGTTAGGTTGAGGGGTGTGCCTAGGGGTGTGGTTAGGGGTTGTGTCGATGAGGCCCTTGAGGCTGTTGGGTTGGGGGAGTATGGGGGTAGGTTGATTGATGATTTGTCGGGTGGCATGAAGAGATTGGTGCTTGTGGCCTCGGCCATAGCCTGTAGGCCCAGGCTTATTATTTTGGATGAGCCGACGGTCGGTATTGATGCCCAGAATAGGAGGAGTATATGGAATGTGATTAGGGCGGCTAGGGATGAGGGGTCCACGGTCATACTGACGACTCACTATATTCATGAGGCTGAGGAGTTGAGTGATAGGGTTTACCTGATGAATAGGAGGATTATCATGGAGGGCTCGCCTAGCGAATTGAGGAAGGTATTGCCCTGGGTTGAGGTTAGGGTTGACGATACAGGTGAGACGTTTAGGGTTGGTTGGGATGAGGCTGTTGGTATAATTGATGATTTAGTTAGGAGGAGGGTTAGGTTTGAGGTTAGGGAGCCATCGCTCGAGGACGTGTTCATCAAGGTCTTCGGTGGTCCCCATGAGGCTGGGTAGGGCCATGGTGATATCAAAGTACCTACTACTCAGTAGTAGGAGTTGGGTTTATGCGGCTGTGAGTTTTACGCTAATCTACCCAATACTGTGGCTAGTGCTGCTTAGGGTAGTGGGGAATCCCCAGTACCTACAGTACTTCGTGGTTGGTACCGTGGTCAACACAAGCTTCACAACACCCTTCGTAGCCGCGTCCCAAGACATAGCCCTCCTTAGGCGTGGTTCAACAATATACACGGTGCTCTTCTCAAACGGGGCTGACCATTGGGACATTGCGCTGGGTTACATAGTTCATATGCTCTTATTTACTCTGCCATCCATCGTATCACTCCTGTTGTTGCTCATGGTAATACTCGGTGTGTACTACAGTGTTGTGCAGATAGTGATTACCCTGGTGACTGCCCTTGTTATTGTGTTCTCCTCATCCTTACTCGGCTACGCCCTGGGTATTGGTATTAGGAACTATAGGATTGTTGTCCAGGTGAGTCAAGTGATATCCTGGCCACTCCTACTGCTGGCCCCTGTCTACTACCCAATAACCATACTGCCCCAGGCCCTTAGGTTAGTCAGCCTTGCCCTACCAACAACCTACATGGCCCTCGCCATACACGGCTCACTGGCTCTTAACCCAATGGAGCTTTTTAGGGGGTTGCTGGGTTTGCTTGTCTATTCCTCAGCGTCAATCTTAATAGCTAGGTATGCAATAATTAGGGGTGAGGTGAATGGTTGAGTTTAAAAGTGGAGTCCGTGGAGGACCTGGTGAGGGTTGGGAGGGCTTTGTCAAACCCGTTGAGGGTGAGGATACTGCTAATGCTGG
>WYEB01000784.1_pt1 | contig 10303 bp, 11 predicted proteins | sample 6343061 | NCBI WGS metagenome assembly WYEB01 (sample SAMN13812332, study PRJNA600296) | hot springs metagenome | biome: ENVO:00000051; feature: ENVO:00002007; isolation source: sediment sample from Evening Primrose shelf | place: USA: Yellowstone National Park, Evening Primrose Hot Spring ... | reverse complement strand
TATTTTATCCCAGGACTCCTATCAAAGCCAACACGAAGGCTGTGAGGAACAGGATAATGACAGCTTTACCGTAGCTGTAGCCTTTTGTCTTGATGAGCCAGTAGGCATATAGTGTAAATAGCAGTAGGAGCAATGATGGCATGAGCTGGTCTAGAACTGGCTGCAACTTGATGGCCTGGCCACCGTCCTGGGCTAAGACTATTGGTGTTGTTGCTCTGACGTATGTGGTTGCTATGCCTCCAACCATTGTCATGGCGAAGAACGCACGCTTAATATTTATGTACTGCAAAGCTTTCAACAATATACTTAGCACCTTAAAGACTTAACATGCTTTGCCTTTAACGCGCGAAAAATAAGGAAAACTTTAAAAAATTAAGCGTTCTTGTAATCTGTATGGATATTCTGACATTACGTGTAGAGAACGTTTATAGTTGCAAAGAGGTACTAGCTTACGCGGCTAAAATGCTTTATGAAATGAAGTATGTTGACGAGAATTACTTATCTGCTTTATTAAAGAGAGAGCAGGAGTTTCCCACGGGCTTAGCAATTAGAGAAGATTTTAACGTTGCCATACCTCATGCAGATGTAAAGTACGTCTTAAGGGAAGCATTAGTTATAATTAAAACCGATAAATCGGTGCTCTTCAGGAAAATGGACGAGCCAGATAAAGAGATACCTGTAGACATAGTATTCCTCCTAGTAATTAAGGATCCAACTGGATACATCAAGTTTCTAGCAAAGCTAACTGAGCTGTTTAGCAACGAAGAGTTCATAAAGCTCGCCAAGTACGCTAACCTAGTGGAGCTAGAAAAATTTCTCAAGCAAAATCTTTTAATTCTTAGATAATCACTGTGTCGAGCGCTATTTATCGGATATAATCATGGAAGGCAAAATCGAGCGGCATCCTGGAACTTAAGACAAAGGGTGACACTTAGAATACGTCAAACTCCTAGCGTGGAACCCAGATCATCCGCACGGTCTATACATGGATAGAACTATACAAAGTCTCCAAAAGCCAAGTCAGGGATATGAAAGACAAAGCTATATGCTTTTAACGAGATAAGAACTTGGTACAAATCAGAGTTCAGCTTTTAGATCGATAATTCGCGTGCTTGGAGAACTTATAGGAGAATTGGAATGCCAAGATTAGTTTTATAGCCTTGGAAGAAAAGTATAAATTAACCCTCTTAAGCAAACTATGACTGAGGTAGCCATGAGCCAACAAGAGCCTGTTCGTATAGTAGTAGCGTGTGGAACAACTATTGCAACTGCCACTTATGTAGCTGAGAAAGTGAAAAATGCTTAAGAAATATAAAATTAAGGGTGAAATATATCAAGCTAAAGCGCAAGAAGTAAATTATTTTATAAAAATGCTGGGGAAAATAGATCCTTTACTCGCAACAATGTTTGCTCCTCTTTTAGATAGCAAAATTCCTGTCTTGAATGCTATGCCATTTCTAACAGGTATAAGGTGAGGATGCCCTACAGAAGAAAATAATCAGCATTTTAACTCTTAAAGAGTAGCGCACGTAATAGTCTCCTGTAGCAATGCCTGGAGAAGTATAGTAGCAGAAGACACGAGAATACTCATATTACATAGTACTTGACTTGGTAAAAATGATTTGATAACATGTGAAATATTAATCAATGAAAATATTTTTCATAGTACTTGGTAAGGCCCAGTTCTTTTATGGTTTCTAGTCTTGGTGCTCCATTTTCATCAATGCCTACATATGCATAAAACTCTCTCAGCATATCCTCTAGTTCTACAGTCTGTCCTTTGGCACCTCCATTTTGAAGGGGCTGTTCTAAAAACCTCGTAGGCAACCTGTCGCTGTTTTTATCTAGTCCGTTAGCAATATTAAAAATCCTTTTTAAGAAAAATATTCTTTTTCCTGTTTGAACGAGATCTGGCAGTGTTTTCTTAATGCCAGTAACATATGTATACAAGCCGGCCACATAAGCAGGGGGTATATCGACAAATTTGCATAATCCCATCGACTCTTGCACTTCGCTCCAAAACTCCATCGTAGCTACCATCCACGCCTTACCTTTATAGGCAAATCGATCCACTCTTTCATATATCTTCAGGTCTGTGACTCTTTGTCCCTGTTCTACTCTCATAAATAGACCATAAAGGTGATCAGCTCCTCTATTTGAGGTTGCATACTGGAGACCCAGCCCCTTAAAGGCCCTTGGATCATGCATAGGCATCTCGACGCCTTTTACATGCATGCAATACTCATGAGAACCACGTCCTATAATTTCTGAAGCTTTTCTGCACCCCTCAGCAAGGACTTTTCCAAATCCCTCTTTCTGAGCAATCATATGCAACAATTTAAGAACACTCTCTTTATCCCCCCATTTAGGCTCTAACCCATCTAAATCTTCCTTTTTAACAATTCCCTTTTCGTAACATTCCATTAACCATGCAATAACATTGCCTGTTGAAATAACGTCAAGCCCAAACGCGTTACATGTCTCGTAAAATTTAACTATGTATTCAGGATCATCGACAAGCAACATTGATCCAAGAGAAGCTATAGCCTCATATTCAGGGAACCTCATTTTCCTTTTTCCCGAGTCCGTTATCTTCCAACATTTTACAGGACAAGCCCAGCAACCGTGTGTACCAATCATAAAACCCTTTTCCTTAAAATACTGTCCAGATAATCTCTTATATCCACTAAATTCTCCTTGCGAGAAATTTTTTATCGGCATATCGCCATATTCATAAAATTCTTCAACTTCACCAGAGGTGCCATATGAAGAAAGTATCTGTGTTACTGGAGAAGACATTATCAGTGGCAAGAGTCTCTGAAGAATAGTAGTTATCCGCGCAGGATCTTTTACTTTTATTTTTCCAGTACCTCTTACAGCTATTGCTTTTAGATTCTTGGACCCCATCACGGCACCCATACCTGTTCTTCCAGCTATCCTTGGCCCATAGGGTACAGGCTCAAATGCTATTGTAGAAAATCTCACGAGATTCTCGCCAGCAGGACCTATTAACCCCACTTTAGCTTCATTATCGGATATTTCCCTAAGTATCATTGAGCAAGCTTCATAGGTTGTTAATCCCCAGTACTTGCTAGCATCTCTTATCTCTACTTTGCTATCTCTTATGTATAAGTATACAGGACTAGATGCTCTTCCTTTCACAACAATACCATCATATCCAGCTCTCTTTAGTTCAGGTCCCCAGTAGCCGCCTACGTGCGCTTCGCCCCAAGCGTTGGTAAGGGGAGATTTTGCAACCACGACAAACCTGCTACTTGAATAGATAGGCGTTCCAGTAAGTGCTCCTGTCATAAAAATAAGAACATTTCCAGGATCAAATGGTTCTATCCTTGGATTATCTAATTCATCCACAAGGATTTTCGTTGCGAGACCTATACCTCCGATAAACGTAGTAATATCTTCTAGACTAATATCTTTCTCCTCTATTTTTTCCTTTGAAAGATCTACATACAATAACTTGCCTGCATAACCCCCTAGCTCCACGTTAATTCACCTTTACCTTATCCCGTATAGTTTATAGTATAATTCTACATCTTTCTTAGGAATTATGGGAGGTTCTTTTCCTAAAGCCATAGCTACAAATTGGGCTGTAGCCACTTCCTCCAGAGTCTCGGCCACAGCTTCAGCATCGTATAAATTAGATCCTAAAGCCACAATACCATGATTTTGCAAAATTATCGCTCTAGAGCCTTTTGAAGCCTTTTCTTCAACTAACTTAGCCAGTTGATCAGTTCCAGGGAAAGCGAAAGGCACGATCTCCACTTTCCTAAGAACCATTACCGCCTCCACTGTAATTGGCTTTAAAGAACTTCCCGCCAATGCTAGACCCAGCGTAACAGGGTTATGAGCATGCACTACAGCATTCACATCTGGTCTGACCTTATATATAGCGGCATGCATTTGCCATTCTATTGAGGGTCTTAGAAAACCCTCTAAGACATTACCCTCGAGATCCAATTTAACAAGATCATCAGGGTTCAATTCACCCTTAAAAATTCCACTTGGAGTAATCCAAAATTCTGAGGAACCAGGAACTCTAGAACTGACATTACCTCCCAGAGCTGACACTAGTCCTCTGTTATATAGATTTTTCATAACTTTGCATATATCATTCTTTAATTGATCCTCCGTAATTACTTCAAACTCACTCAAAACAAACACCACTCTTTCCATTACTATATCTTTAATATAAACTTTTTGATCAAGAAATAATCCAGGAAATTAGATTGTTCCCATACAACAAACTCTTTCTTGTTCTAAGGAGTTAGATAAAAAGAAAAAAACAGGTTGGAGATAATTATTAAATATAGATATTTTAGTATTTCATATAGAAGACGCTTATCGTTGTGAGGATGTTCTATTTAGGGCGCCATAATTCTCATGAAAGAAGGTATGTTGACGAGAATTATTTATTTGCTTTATTGAAGAGAGAACTAGAATATCCTACAGGTCTAGCAGTTCGAGAAGACTCCAATGTGGCTATTCCTCATGGAGATATAAAGTATGAACTGAGAGAGTCTTTAGTTGTAATTGAAACGGAAGAGCCCGTACTTTTTAGGAAGATGAGGGGGCGTGACAAGCAAAGACTGTGGATATATTTTTTTCTTCGTTATCAAGGATCTGAGCAGATTTATTAGATTTTTAGCAAAGCTAACTGAGCTGTTTAGCAACGAAGAGTTCATAAAGCTCGCCAAGCATAGTAATTTAAATGAACTACCAAAAAATTCATTATATCTATCTTTTGCTTTTTCAGATAATCTTATAAATCTGATTATAGATCCCTTTCATTGAAGTCCAAATGAAGTCATATTTCTCTTTTAACTTAGTGTATGTTTTCGTGAGAGAGGGGTCAGGCTCTACCACTTCTAGTGGTTTTATAAATTTCTCCTTCACCTTAGAGACATCTTTATATATATTTACATTTATAAGAAGAGGAATTAATGGTCCGGCGTTTATTACATCGGGATAGACTTTTATTCTCCTACCATAAATAGTTGCTCTTAATTTATTATGAACACTTGACAGAGTTCCTCCACCACTTATTCCTATTTCTGTTACTTTTTCATTTAGTACATCTTCTAAAAGGCGAATTAAGTAGTCCTCAGACAATGATAACCCAATGAGGATACCCCTAAGAAATCTGCCAATAGTGTACTCTCTAGGCTCGTTCTCCGGCACCTTCAATCCTAGTAAGGAGGCATTTAGAGAAGGGTCATAAAATGGAGCCCTGTCGCCAGGAGGAATAAATAAAAACTCGTCACCAGGCCTAACCTTTCCTGCCAAATCATCAACAAGATTAATATCTATCCCCAGAACTTTTTCACATATCCAAGAAAGAAACGCACCCGTAAAACCTGTTGTTGTGCTGGCCAGATAACCACCAAAAGGATGCAAATGATAATATACAGAAGGATGACTTATCAGTTTCCTTGTGACCATTTTGATGATAGTTGTAGACCCGCTATAAACACTTACATTCCCCGTTTCTAATGCACCAGAGGCAAGGGCTGAAGCTACTCCATCTGTCATTCCTTGATGAACACTAGCTTTAAGTAAACCCAACTTATTGGACCAATTGCTTTCAGCTTCACATATGAATTCACCGCTCTGAGCCAATCCCGGCATCTTATCCAAATCTAGACCCAGTTCAAAGTATATTCTTGTAAAGTATTGAGGCTTTTCTTGCGATATGTCTAAGCCGAATTTTAAAGCATTTGTGTAATCTGTTTTTATGTCGGACCACTTCTCTTCTTCCTTGATGCATAGTTTATAGAGAACCCAAGTGGCTGGCGGAAGAATCCATCTAGCTTTGGCATAGAGGTTGTGAAGGCGTTCTTTTATTCCATATAATCTTGTTATAGGTGAAGATGCATCAACGACTACTCCTTTCTGAGTTAACTCCTTTACACTTTCTTTCTCTTTAATTTTATTATAAGCTTCAACATCCTTCTCGTAATACATACTAGGTTTGACTAGTGGATTGCCATACTCATCGATTAATAAGAAGGACCCCGAAGTGCTATCAACCGTAACATATGTTTCATGTTTTCCGTTTCCATAGGATTGATGGAGAATAGTCGGCATTGCTTTTTCAATTGCATAGAGCCACTCATTTGGATCCTGTCTTTCAATAGGATATTTATTTAGCGCCTTCAGGTTACCGTCAAAGTCAAAAATAGCTATTTTAACGCTACTTGTTCCCAGATCTACGGAAACTAACATAGGCTTCCACAAATAATTTTATTATTCATAATAAAAAAATATTTTATTTATAGCTTCTCAGCAATTTTCTTAGGCATATCTCGTGCATAATACCAGGCAAGAAAGTATATTACTAGCAATGTGGTGCTAAATATGAAGCCTCCCATATTTCCTGACGTGTATGAGATAATTGGATACATAATTACAAAGGGCAATATATGTGACCCTGCATCAAGACTCGACGCTAGAGCGACTGGCAAAGCATAGTTGATCGTTTTAGCCGCAGTGGTTAGAGGAACTGCAAACGCATGCGTAATATATACTACAAGTGTCAATGTTATTAATCCATTCAGGAATGTTTTAACTAAATTACCACGGGACGCGGCCGCTGCCCACATGAAAAATATTGGAATGATCGCTACATCAGCCAGCGGCAGAATCTGGTTGAGACCTGCTCTATTTAGAGCCACAGTTATTAGGTATAATAATGGTATAGATATATACCCCACGGCGATAGATGGCGGGTTGGCGTTTCCAATCGGTCCAGCATCTATACCGATCCATATAGTGCGCCCCTTAAATCTTTTGGACTTCTCAAAGTACTCTCGAATGCCATCGGCAATAGGCACTAGTCCCTCCATAAGTATTCCTATGAGCCTGCCCATAAGTAGCATTAAAGCAGCCACGTAAATGCCAGCCCTAAGCCACCAGTCCCAAGACATTTGGGCAATTGCTGCAAGCAATACACCTATGATAAAACCAATCATCATTGGCTCGCCGAATGGACCAAATCTTTCTCTAAGAGACTCTGGATCGGCTTTAATTTCCTCCAGTTTTTTAATCCTTGAGAATATTGCTTTTTCCAGTGCTAAATTTATAGGAGCCCAATTCGTAGTTTCCGTATGTGGTAAGGAGCATCCAGGAATGCCAAAGAATTTTTGTGCTAAGGGAGCTGTCCAGTCAGCCAGTTTCAGTATAAGTATTTCTGTAATTATTGCTATAATATAGGCGAGTACCAGGTTGTTTGTCCACATGTAAACCATTACGGCTGTGAAAGCCCAGTGCCAATAGTTCCAAATATCTGCATCGAATGTAGACGTCCATCCAAGCAACAACAATAGAATATTCACAATAAATCCTATCGGTATTATTAGTGCTGATAGAGGAACAGCCCAAGTTATAGCGGATGTTAGCGGCCAACCAATATCTAGACCCACAAGCGTTATTCCATATGCTTTAACCATAGCATCAATGATCTTGCTAACTATGTCAAGTACTGCTCCTAGAACAGCAAATATACCTACGAATGCGATACCAACAAGCACTGCCGCCCTAGCGCTCTTACCGACGGGCTGCCTGAAGATTAGTGCAAGTACGAATAGTATCACTGGCATCATTAAGGCTGGGCCTAGAGACAAGAAGTACTGTACAGCTCCTACTATATCTATCGGGGGCATGTTTAGTCATATTATAATTAGAATTGAGCTATATAAGTTTTTTGCATAGCCTTTGTTAGGTTTTTTAGTGGTGTTAAAATAGAAATCCTTGGAACAAAATACCTTAGACATAGGAAAACATATATCTAAGATAGCTGCGAAATTATGTGGGAAGTAACGTTGCCTAGGAAGGTATATGTTGAAGTCGAATCTGCGTTAGATTTCAATAACTTAATTGAGTTGTTAATTAAAGGACATGGTTATACACTAATAGAGAGAGCCGAAAGTTTAGCTATTTTGGAAAAGGGGAGTAGAGTCTTAACATATATAGGTTTTACGAACTGGAATTATGTGCATAGGAGACTGAAAATATCATTAAGTGATAAGAAAGAGAAGTATTATTTATATCGTTTTGAATACGAGTTTTCGTGGTTAACTAATATTGCTTATCTGTATAGACCAGTCTCTAAGGAGTTAAGTAATCTGGCTAAAGATGGAGTAGTCCGCATGAAAAAGATGAAATGATAAAGTATATAAGCCCCCATAAAACAACTACCTGTGGTGAACGAAGTTGTCCCAGAAAAAGAAATATCTTATATACGTTGCATGCGGTTCGGCCGCTGCATCAGCAAACCTTGTCAAAGAAAGATTAAGAGAACTGCTTAAAAAATACAACGTAGATGCTGAAATGCAAGTATACCGAGTTGCAGAGCTTGCTAATGCTACTAAGCTCAGAAGACCTGATTTAATAATTGTGACAGCTGGTTCATTCACAAAGGCTGGAATACCTCAGGACATACCTATTTTGATAGGTTTACCCTTGATGACTATGGTTGGTGTAGATAATTTCATGAAACAAGTCATCGATGCTCTTCAAAAGTCTAAGTCTTAAATATTTACCATTTGCTTCGTAAACTAGTACGCATTAAGCACATAAGTACAAATATACATTTAATTTAACAAAACAATTTAAATTATCTAATACTGATAAGTTATCCCTTGTGTATAAAATGTTGAGTTGTCTAGGCTTTTACAGGTAACTGGCTGGGATGCCGAAAATATGGTCACTATAGGAGATAGTGTATCTGATATACCCATGTTTCGGATTGCCCACTTCCGGATGGCCGTTGTCAATACAGATGAGCAATTGCGCGCGCAGCGCGCTATTTTCTACAAGTAGGGCTCGGAGTTCAATGTCGTCGTGGACTCCTTGTGATTTTCCCCTTCGGGTTAGGTAGCCAGATAGCTCGGATCCTCGAGGTGGCTGGGGGTTATGGTTGTCTTTGCGAAGGCTGAATCTAACAAGTTGTATCCCTTACTGTGTAACGGCTTTTACTAGGTGTCTAGGTGTATCTATGGGCCTGTTTAGTTTTTCGCCTAGTCTATAGGCGAGGAGCTGGAGAGGAAGAGCCAGCGATATTGGGGCAAGGTGCCTCTCAGTCTCTACGGCTCTTATGATAGTTACGTCGTCTTGTGAAAGCTCAAGCAACTTCTGGTTGTTCTCAGAGCCTATCACTACTACGGTTGCACCTGTTTGTCTGGCCATCTCTATCAATGGATAAGTGGCCTCTGCAGAAACCTTTTCGACAGGCATAATAAATATTGTGGCGAAACCTTGCTCTACAAGGACGAATGGGCCGTGCTTGAATTCTCCTGCTTCGACCCCCTCGGCGTGGAAATACGAGGCCTCTTTTAGTTTTAGTGCTCCTTCTAGTGCGAGGGGATATGTTAATCCTCTTGAAACTACATAGCCTGACCTGCAAAGAGATATTTTTTCCGCGGCTTTCGTTGCTTCACTATCTATGAATGCAAGCCTTTCATCAAGGCTTTGTGCAAGCTTCTTTATAGCTTCAAGCCTTGCTTTTTGCTCAGATTCCTCTATTTTGCCTTTTTGTCTCGATGAGCTTAGGGCTACGAGGTAGAGAACTTGAAGGGTTGAGGTGAATGTCTTTGTTGCTGGAACGGCTAGTTCTGGTCCTGCGGCAATAGGTAAGTAGAGATTCGAGAGCCTAGCGAGCCTCGAGCCGACATAGTTGGTTATTCCGAGAATCGTGGCCCCCCTGAGCTTTGCCTCGTATAGAGATGATAATACGTCTCCAGTCTCTCCAGATTGGGAAATAGCAATGACGAGGGTTCCTGGCCCGACGTTTTCCAGGTAGTATAATGGGAACTCGGCCGCACTTGTCACTATTGGGCTTATGCCGGCGAGCTCGGAGAAGTAGTAGGAGGCTATCATGCCTGCGTGTAGGCTTGTACCGTTCGCGATGATATAGATGTTGTCGGCTCCTGTTACTAGTCTTCCCGCGAGGTTCAAGTATCTCTTTTGCACAGAACTGAGTGTTCTTAGGAGAGCTTCTGGCACTTCGTTTATTTCCCTAAGCATGTGATGTTTATAGCCGCCTTTCTCGACGAGTATGGGGTCGAGTTGGAGCGGTAAAGACTGTACCTGTTTTGCTAAGCCTTCTGAGGTGTAAATGGTGGGCCCATCTTTTGAAAGGATTATTAGTTCGCCTGGAGAGAGCTCGCCGTATTGGTCTGCAAAGCCGTGCAGGGCGTATTGGCTACTGGAAAGGAGAACGTATTTGTCTGACAGCCCGTAGAAAAGTTTGGGCCCATTTGTTGTCGCGATTATTCTTTGTTTTTCT
>WYEB01000781.1_pt1 | contig 10342 bp, 7 predicted proteins | sample 6343061 | NCBI WGS metagenome assembly WYEB01 (sample SAMN13812332, study PRJNA600296) | hot springs metagenome | biome: ENVO:00000051; feature: ENVO:00002007; isolation source: sediment sample from Evening Primrose shelf | place: USA: Yellowstone National Park, Evening Primrose Hot Spring ... | reverse complement strand
CGGTGTTAATTACGGTATTAATTCAACAATAAGTGGATCACTAAGCACTGATAACATCGGTAACATTATGGATCAGGGGTTATTATACAGCATATGGGCTAACACATCACAAACCGTTCCTGCTGTAGCGTATTCACCAACAGTTGAACCATTGCTTGGGACAAGTTTGAATACGCAATCCTTTACGTTTAGCTCAACTGGGTGGACACTCACAGTTACATTACAGCAATGTTGTAAAACAGTATCATCACTATTCACATCCACCATACCATGTTCTGTGAGCGGTAGCTCATACTCAAACTGTAGATCAAGTTCATGCACAAGCCAAGCCAACATGCTAACTGCATGGGAAGCAGGCTATTCATGCGGTGTAGGTTCACCTATAAGCCCCAATTACACGTGGCTAGCTAAATTCATCGGTTGGGTACAGGCAAGTAAGCAAACAATAATGTATGTCCTTGTTGATGATGCAATCAACGTGTGGCTAAGTTTAATATGTGAATTGGGTAGTGATGGGGCTAATTGGGCATCATGTGGAAGCAACATTTTAAGTTCATGGACAAATCAAAGCATGCAATCAACACCATACACTGCAACCATACCATTCGGAACCCACAGGTTTGATCTACACTACGCTAACGTTGATGCCCCACAGGACGCCTTGATGGTGTGGTTCAACAACCCACTAAACCTATACCACGCTAAGTTTGTACCCAAGGGCTACATGCCATCAACCACAATCACACAAATGACATGGCAATAACGGGTTAAAAACAAATACATTACTAATCAACTAAACACAATGCCAGACCTAGAGTACACTATTTTTCCAATTAGGAAGCGTGTAATCAAGGTAACTTTAACAAACAATCAATCAACCGCAACCGCAAACCCACACATCCAAGAAATCAAAATAGACCATAACTACTTGCTTTCCCTACTAGGCTTAGGAATAGACCCCTACATCCTACCACTAAACACCATTTTCTACGACCCACAGGCAAACGCTCAGGCATACTCATGGTATGAGCAATTTGATGGAACATACCACAGGTGGTTTGTTAAGACACCATCCATTGGTGCTAATTCCACCTACACACTTTACATGATCATAGACATCATGCAACAATTAGTGGATGGTAACTACGCAGGCATCAACGCAATCTACGGGCAAAACTACCTAGGCTTATCCTACGGGCAACTTGACAACGGCAAAAACGTATTCCTAATTTACGATAATTTTAAGGGAACAACACTATCAAGCATATGGACACCATCAGGTAGTGGAACCATTACAGTGAATAATGGTGTGACAATAGCGGTTACAAGTTCACAGGGTGGGACAGTTATACAGACAACGATTAGTAATGTACCATCAACGGGTGTTGTGTTCCGTGTATGGGCAATAGTAAATAGCCCAGGATCAAGTGGTGGTGGTGGCTATATACTAGAGACTGGTAATAATCTAAATACAAGTAGTGCAAATAATTATTACTCAATGTGGTGGGGTAATGGTAATGCAACTAGTTACATCGGCAAGGCAGTGAATGGTTCATACTCTACTTTAGCATCTATTAGTGACAGCGCCATAACAGGTAAATTATTCTACGGCTACTTTGAATGGTACTATACAACATTATCAAATTTGTATTGGTATGAAAACCTTACAAATAAATCATTATCTGCATCAGATAGCTCACTAACACTATCAGCTATAAAGCAATTTTACATCGGAGTTGCAACCCCATCAAGTGGAACAGCAAGCTACACAACGTACACATTCGCATATTTTGATGCCCCACCGAACGGTGTCATGCCCGCAATTGCATTATCACTTATTGATTAAGACGTTAAGCCAAGTAGTGTTGTTTAATTAAAAATAAATTACACGGCATGGGTAAGGTGAACCATGCCACGGTTCAAAACCCTGTTCCAAGGAGACAAAACCATAGTGATTCAACTTAAGGACGGCATAACAGTCCAAGACCTGGTAACCAAGGGAATATTCATTCAAAAAGCCGATGGACTCTATGATAAAAAGGGAAGGAAGGTTATTATTAGTGAGAGTGATTTTTTTCACGCAAACGGTGAATCACCAAAACTAACGGGTAATTGCGGTGGCTCAGTTTATGAGATAATGAATAACACGGTGGTTAGTGCTGGGCATGTCATGAAATGCGTAGACACGTTACAATACGGCAACGCAACATACAAATTATCCAACATTCAAATCACATACCCAATCACATTCCCACAGTGGATATGGAACATCCTACTCTTTTTCAACATTGAAATACCGTCACCATACGACTACGGCTACGCCACATTCCAGGCACCAACACCGATTAGCTTCCAAACCGATGAACCATACCCAAGAGCCATCTACGTTGCAGGCAACTGTCTATACGCTAACCAGCAAAATTGCCTAGGCATAGCGTTAGCAACACCCAACATGCCTGAGGATGACTTAAAAGCACTTGTTAATGTTAAACTCACGTTAAATTGCACATACTGGGGCTACGTAACCCACGCAATCGGCTTAGACGTAGGGAAGTCCTTTGTCAATTACGGTGATGATAAGTATGCCCTCCTGGAACCCGCTTTATTAATACAGTTTATAGATAAAGCAGGAATCCCAGGATGCAGTGGCTCAATGGTCTACCCAACACCGTTGAACAAACCATAGTTACTCAGATTAAAAATAAATTACACAACACAGTCAATTAAAAACGGTATGAACCCGCTCACAAGTCTCCTAAGCATGGATAAACGCAAGTTAGCAATAGCCATGTCAATACTAGCCATGTTAATGATAGCCAACCCGCACATAGTGTTTGCGCAATCAACAACAACATCCAATGGCTACGTCATCTACATAGACCCCATAACAGCTGGTCTAATTATACTAATTATAGCAGTTGTAATAGCCCTGGGTGTCTACATGTTCATGTCCATTAACAGCACTAATAACCAAACCCAGCTAACCCAAGCCCAAATTATGGCTCTAAATTCACAGACAAACGCAATGAATCAACTGGTTGCATCCACGGCAACGGCTCTTAACGTTGCAACGGCTCTTAATGCGGAGACTACCCGTCACACCATGGATATGGATAATAAGTATTTCTCGCTCATTCAACAGGACACCATGCATAGGCATTATACTGAGGATAGGTATTTGAACATTTACAATAAGCAGGTTGATAACAATATTTACTTTATGAATACGCTACTGTCACTTTACGGTCTACAGTTAGTTAATAATGACATCCGTCAATTAATGAGCGATAGACTAAAGGCTACACTGGCTCAATACGCTAAGCCACCTGAGGTGGAAGTAACAACCATAGCCCCAGCATCATCCCCTTTCCCAACACAGCAACCAAGCCAAGGTCAAACGACAACTGGATCATCCAAATAATTGAGTACTAACCCCACCTATCATTAAAAATAAATTGAACTTTATTAATTCTCAAAACCGTGGTTAAGGTAATCATTAGAGAGATCCATAAAGCCAATGTACCATGGGATCCACACTACATAGCATCAATACAGCTCATTGATGATGATGACAATTGGGTATCAAACGCCTTCCCCCTGGACTTCCACAACACCAAGGAATTAGAAAAAAAGATAATACAGGAAATCATGCTATATGAGCTTGCTAAGGCAAACTACGGTAAAACCATAGCCAGGGGTGGAAGATAATGGACACCCCGTTTTTCAACCCCGATGAAATACGCATCCTAATCCAAAACAACCTAGCAAACGGTGTCATTGAGAAGGCATTATCACAATTAACAATGGAAGACATCAACAATGCGATTGTTGAATACGGTGGCTTAACTGATCCAATAGGGCAATTGCAGAATTGGCTAGCGCAACAATTATCAAACCTAGCCAATTACATTACGACTGGGATTCAGCAACTGTTACAACCCGTTATAAACGCAATCAACAGTGTTGTGAGTTACGTATCAAGCGGAATATCAACACTATCATCAACCGTCCAATCAGCATTAAACTCACTGAGTTCATCACTATCAAGCGCATTAAGCGGAATCCAATCAGGTTTAGGCAATTTAGCTAACACGTTCCAATCAGTTGCATCAAGCATAACATCGGCACTATCAGGCATTGCATCAACTGTTAGCTCAGGGCTCAGTAACCTGGCATCAAGCTTAAGTAGCATTGCAACGACAATATCAAGCCAATTCAGTAACCTAACATCGGCAATTAGTGGCTTAGCAACGCAATTAACATCAATAATCCAATCAACGCTATCGGGCATAGTATCCACCATAACGGGCATAGTTTCATCAATCCAATCAGCACTATCAGGTGTCATATCCACGATATCAAGCATTGCATCAACAATCCAAACCGCATTCGCATCATTCACATCAACGCTAAGTGGCATCATATCACAGATTAGCGGTGTAGTGCAAAATGCGGTATCGAGTATCATCAACGCAATAACCTCAATTGGATCAACGATCCAAAACGCACTATCCCAATTCGCACACGTATTGCAATCCATAGTTTTTCCACGCATCGAGTCATTCATATCCACGGCAATCAACGCAATAACGTCATTCGCATCCACAGTCCAATCAACATTCAGCCACATAGCAACGGACATTTTACACGGCATTGAGTCATTCGCATCCACGTTAAGCCACGTATTCACAATTGTGGGAAATGACATAAAGAATGCATTCATAACAATCGGCAAGTACATTAGCGATTTCATAGACACCGCAGGCAAGTACTTTAACCAATTCATTAAGGATGTTGAATCATTCGGCAAGATGATATACGGTGCATTAACAGATGCAGGCAAGTACATCCAAGGATTCATTAAGGATGTTGAATCATTCTTTGCAACCATAGGCAAGGACATTGAGAATTTCGGAAAGGAAGCATACAGTAAGGTAACGGGATTTTTCACAACCATAGGCAAGGATATTGAGAATTTCGTTAAAGACATTGAGACAGGCTTTGAGAAATTCCTAAAGGAAGCCCATGGATTTGCAAATGCCCTAAGTGCAACGTTTGCATCAATCAGTGGATCAATTGTAAGCAACCTGGGAACCATTGGATCAGGGTTTGAAACACTATTCAATGATATCAATAAGGCATTCCAGGGATTCATAAAGGCAATAGAAAACCTACCAAAAACAATATCCCAAATACCCAAGGAAGTCTTTGATGCTGTGTATAAGGCATTCCTGGACTTCCTAAAAACAATCAACATTAAGGCAATCACCGATTTCTTCAGCAATGTGGCTAAGTTCTTTGAAAATCTAGGCAAAAACAAAACAATACAGCAAATAATCAAACTATTCGAAACCATCGGCCAGGGGTTTGAGAATGCGTTTAAGACATTCTACGACACGTTAAAGGGCATATTCGATTGGTTAGTCAATGAGGTTCAAGGACTAGGTTCAGGTTTCATTAAACTAGCGCAAACGCTAGCAGGTGGCTTAGGCAACCTGGGAAGTGGAATAACGGATTTCGCAAAGGGTATTGTGGACGGTGCAATGAAAGGCATCTTCCTACCCGTCATGCTTGTCGAAATACCTTCCATGTTGTCACGTGACGTGTTCAAAAATGAACCATATATTGTTATAAAATCAGGTGTAGACCCCGTTAAAGTAGCAATACCAAACCTAACAGGGGCCTTTGGTGCGGTGGCTATTATTTCAACCGCAATAGCATCATCCATATACTTCCTAGGGAAACTAATTGAAAAAATAGGATCAGCAACTGGGGCACAGGAAGTTGATTTAACACCATTAGGCATAGGGCTAAAGATCAGGCTAGAACTCGGGAAACTACTACAACCCATCGGTGACTTACTAGGCAAGCTAGGTGATGAACTGGGAAGGGGCATGGCGCTAAGCGGAACACTAGCATTCATGGAACCGTTACGCTACCTGTGGCGCTATGTGTGGTGGCTAACATTCTACAGCATGGGAATGGGCAACATGCCCTTTGAACTACCAACGCATCACGAATTGCTCGATATCGCCAGGAGATTCGATGTTACACAGAACATAAACTACATAGCCAACACGATGATCTATAGAGGCTTCCCATACTGGTATATAGCCAAGACAATAGCGTTACCAACAGCATTCACGTCCATAGACGTTGCCAATCAAGCGTTAGGTGATTTCAAAAAGGAAATACAGAACAACTACATCACGGTAGTGGACAAATTCGGGAATACCAGGATCATACCGATTGCACCGTTATTCGAACTACCCACAACACACGACCTGGTCGAATTCATGCTTAGGGATTTGTTCCTACCTGCTAGTGTACCACCTGCACAACAACCTGCCTTAGCGTATCAATCGTTTGTTAAGGCAATGTGGGCCAGGGGTGTTCCACCCGATGTAGCCTACATGTACTACTTACGTGCATATGAACTCCCATCGGCAACCGAGGTGTGGAATTTCACAATGCGTGCACTATCAGGGTTTGCGTGGTATGTACCACCACATGAGGTTCAAACATTCGCTGAATCCGAGGCTAAGATAATCAATGCATTCGTTCCGCAAGTACCTGCCAAGCTTAACTTCCAGTATAACCTTGCGTTGTTGGCGCTAGCAGAGTATCAGAAGTGGCATGGTAGGGCACACTTCGCCTGGATCAACGATCCAAGGACTGGGGAATCGTACACATCTGACGCCTGGTTGATTATTGATCAATCAGCTCACTTGCTCGATAGGACTGATATAGAGCACTTGGTTAGGCATGGGATTTGGGATTACTACCAGAAAAAGTATGGCATAACTAATGAAACAACAATGTATGACGTGCTGGGTAAGGTCGTGGAACCCAATGCAACATCACCAATACAGATCTACACGGACTACGTCACAAACGTGTTAATGGCCAGGGGCTTCCACCCATACGTAGCCCCATTAATAGCCCTAAGAGCCGTCTTTGACGTAACAACTGGTGCAAAGACGTTGTTAAGGACAGGTTTGCTGAATCTAATCAGAGAAAACATAGAGCTAATACCCATCACATTACAAATGATGAACAACATGTTCCCAGTATCAGTCCATGTTGCATATTTTGACATGTACAATCAAAAGTGGGTGACGGGATGGTTAAACGCACCCGTGAGGTACATTGAACCAGAGTCAAAACTAATGATGCTAAGGGCATTAATGGATAAGGTGAACACGTATATGAGGAACATGTTTAGGGCATTACTAGCAGGTGTTAGGGATTACCTAATCGGCATAAGTGACTCAATAAACAACATGGTTGGCTACGTCACAAACGTGTTAGACAAATACTACGCACCACTATACAAATCCATCACAGGGGTGGAAATGCATTTGACATGGGATTCAGCATTCAATGATGCCATAGCCAAGTACTTTGAGGTAGAGCAACTGATTGGTACATTCCGTAGGATAAGGTACTATGCCAGGTATGCATTATATAGGATCCTAGGGATCATAGGCATGGGGCTTATTCCAAAGACCGAAATACCCAGGTACATTGATGAATTAACAACGTTAATGAAAGAAACACCGCAGGCTAAAGAAGTCTTCCTATTCATAGCCAACCTAGTCTACCACAGATATTTACTAAGGAACTTTGAAACATATGCCAGGGTGTGGCTAGGTAGACACGCAACAACACCTGAAGGTGCGTTACAGGTATTGTTAGCAAACGGGATAGACGTTGATTTCGCCAACGCATTGGTTAAGGCATACTCCCCACCATACTACCCAACAATATTAGGATTAGCCACGCTAAGTGAATACTTGCCTCAATTCATGGATAAACTACCCCAGGTAATCCAACTAATGAGGATACCAAGTGACTGGGCTAAACTGTGGGAAGACTACATTGAGGTAAGGGCCTACCTAAGGTGGTTCACACGTGTATTAAATGAACTAGTCACTGTAATGGCAATAATCCCAACAACACTAACCGTCATAGCCAATGGGAAACCTGTACCGTTAGGTGACGTGGCTAACTCGATACTAAAGTTAGCTCAATCATATGGTTTCGATGCCACTAAGCTTGGATTTGTGAATCAATTAATTGACTTAAGAATCAGCTTTACGCAATACAGGAACTCAATACCACCACCACGCACGGCTTTAGGGTATAGCATCTACCTACCAGACCCCGTAGGCTTCCTAAGTGACTTAAGCAAGTACTGGATAATCAACAATGTAGGCATGGATATTTTAACAACAATCGCAAAGTACAGGAAGTATAATAGATGGCTACACCAAGCCGTCACTGAGTTAATTAGGGCATTCGCAATGGGCCACATCACCAAGGCAACACTCACACAAATGCTAAACACCATGCAACCCCTAGGGTTATCACAATATGACATAGAGGCTATCAACCAGCTAACACAATCATACGTATTCGCCATAGGCATCCAGAGGATAGTTGAAACAATGGCCAGGGTATGGCTGGGTAGGCATGCCATGACACCAAGCAACGCATTAACACTACTGAAAAACAATGGGTTTGATGCAACTTTCGCACAGGCAATAGTGGACGCATACTCCCCACCATACTACCCAACAATCACGCAACTAATCAACATGGCAACCTACAACCCAGCATACCTATCAGCATTCAATGAAATAGCACAGTTAATGAGAATACCCAACGACTGGATCAAGGTATGGCAAGACTATGCCGAAATAAGGGCTTATATTAGGTACTTCCTACGTGCATTAAACGAATTAATCATAACCATAACCACCATACCACTCACAGTCAAAATAAACATGCCCATGACCCAGGGCAACAAAACACTAACACTACAGGACATCACAAACGACGTTTTCAAGGTAGCCAAGGCTTTTGGTTTCGATGACACTAAGCTTAACTTTGTTAAGGAAGTGATTGACTTCAGGTATGTGATTAGGCAATTCAGAAACTCAATCCCAACCCCGTGGCATGCCTTAACATTAACATACTACCTACCTGACCCCGACACATTCATAGAGGATCTGTCTAAGAACTGGATCATAAGCGACTACGGCAAGTCACTACTAAAGACACTTGCAAAGTTTAGGAAGTATGGTAGGTGGATGTTTGAGACAGTGTACTGGGCCGTAAGGGCATACGCCAGGGGCTACATGTCTGGGCAAACACTACAGCAATTCCTACAATCACTACAATCCTATGGGTTAAGTAAATATGAGATTGACATGATCAGGAACTGGGCATTCGCACTATCATGCTACTACGGTACATGCCAATACCCCTGGTGAACACACCCCAATTAAAAATAAATAATAGGCATTCCCGTATACCACATGGGTAAAAGCGGACTACCCAGAGACGGGAAGAAACGATTAGAAAAATGGATAGCCAAATACGACCCAGAGGTAATACGAAAAAGATTTGAGGAAACCCTAGGAGAATAGAAAAGAAAAAAGAAAAACAAAAAAAGACAGGTATTTTAAAAAAAGGATTACTACTTAACTACACCCGCTACGAAATAGTCTAACCAATCAGTAACAGCATACCCCACGGCAACATTTTTCCTGTTCTTGTTCTTCCTCCACCTCCTTTGCTGATTCCTCTATCGCTCTCCTTACTTCCTCCTCTATTCTCTCCTCCTCTTCCTCCTGCTCCTCAAGTATTTCATCAAGGATTTCCAGGTCAATGCACCTCTTTGCCAGTGGATGATTCTGAACAATTAACAGATCTAGTTCACTGTCAGTCAAAGTTTCACATAGTTCAGCTATTTCTATTTCGTCCATCTCGTTTACTAGAGGGGGGATAGGGATTTGGGTGTTCACCTGTACCACCCAGTAGGGTGTCTCCAGGGGGGTTTTTAAATATTACCCCAAGACACCCCAAGGGAACCCCAGAGAGAAAACTAACTAATTAGTGGAAGAAACTGGGAAAAACAAAAACAAAAAAAGAAAAAAGTTTAACCTACCTGGTGCATGAATCAATCACGATGTTGAATCTGTTAATATCAATCCCAGCACTATCCAAGATAGTATCAATAAGAGCCATTGCTTTCATGGCTTCCTTAACCTCAGTGAATATTCTAATTTCAACCTCATAGTCACTAAACTTAACACTAACAACATCATTATCATTAAAAGCAATAAACTCCTTGCCATTAGCAGAGATATAAGTCCTAATACCCATCTCTTTAAACGCATTAATCAACCTATCAAAAATCTCCCTTCTCGTTACATCAACACCAAAGTTATTCAACATTGAGACCAGGGTAATCATCATCATTTTTCACCACCACCAAAAACCTCTTTGTATTTACTATCCACTAACTCCCTTATGAGTCTTGATAAATTGCCCT
>WYEB01000780.1_pt1 | contig 10381 bp, 5 predicted proteins | sample 6343061 | NCBI WGS metagenome assembly WYEB01 (sample SAMN13812332, study PRJNA600296) | hot springs metagenome | biome: ENVO:00000051; feature: ENVO:00002007; isolation source: sediment sample from Evening Primrose shelf | place: USA: Yellowstone National Park, Evening Primrose Hot Spring ... | reverse complement strand
CACCAGGGGATGGCAGGGTTAGCAGGTAGGTGAAGGTGGAGAACGGGTAGGCAAGACTCCCGGGGCTACTGAGGGTCGGCTGTATCGGTATAGTCTTGCCGTCGTACGTGTAAGTTACAGTGATATTCTTGGGACCCCACTCGTTGTCCTTTAAGTCTAGGTATACTGTTAGCTGCCTTCCAAGAGTCGGGACGCTTGGTACTGTGAGTTTGACGCTGACAATAGGCGGGGTGTTGTCAGCAATGTTGGCGAGCGAGAACTCGACGCCTGAGCCGCTTGGCAGGCTTATATTTAGTGCCACGAAAAGCCTGTCTCCTACTAGGAGTTTGTCCACGACCTGGACGTTAGCGTTCCCAAAGGTTTTAAGCGTGTTGAAAATGAAGTCACCCTTCCACGGTAGAGCCCACACTACGACACCGGATAAATTGAGGTATGTGAGGTTGTTGAATGCTCTCACAATATAGGCGTGCGGTGTCTGGTATAGTACGGCCGGTATGAAGGATAGGTTGGCTTGACCATAATTGTTCACGGGCGGGTATATGCCTATCGGCAGAGAGTTCATGGCGAGGTTCGGCTTATACTTCTGCGCGAGCGCCCCTGTGATATTGCTGAACCCTATGAAGGTTGGGGGTGTGATAGGGAAGGAAAGTGACCCGTCATTCGTGTTCAACGCGTAGTAGTCTAATCCATCGTAGATTGCTGAACCCATGCCGAGAGTCGTGATCGTTATGAAGTATGTTGTAGTGTTAGTCCTGGTGCTCGTGTACTTCACGAACAGGTCTCTGTGAACGTGCCCGGCCAAGACGTATGTCACATTGTAGTCCTCAATCAATCTAAGGGTATAGAAGAAGCTGGTCATGTTACCACTCCAATAGCTGCTCACCGGCGTCCACGGCCCTCCAGACACGTAGGGTTTCAGAGTTTGGTTGTCGCTACTGCTTGTAACAAGCTCGCCCTGGTAGTAGAACATGGGATGGTGCATTAAGAGTATTTTAATTGGGATGCTAGAGTACTGTCTAAGCGTGTTTTCGAGGAAGACTATTTGATCCCAGTCAAGATAACCGGCCTCCCGGGTGTTGACCGCGATAATGAGGATCCTGCCTCCTATGACCCTATACCACTGGGTGTCGCCAAGGTAGTTAATGTATTGATCATTGGGCATATCGTGGTTACCCGGGTTCCCGAATATGGGGAAGCTGTATAGTAGAGCGTACTCGAATGAGACGGCTTGCTGATACTGGGTCTCGGAGGCGGTGTCGGCTAGATCACCAGTGTCTATAACGATATTCGGGTTAAGCAACCCTGCCACCAGGTAGCCTGAGAACCTGTTCTCATCGCCTGTAATGATGTCAGGAGATCCAGCCCCGTAGTGTTGGTCTGAGACATGCACTATCCGTAGCACGTCGCCGAGCGTCTTGATGACCCACAGGCTCCTCGGCAGGCATAGGGTTTGGCTACCGGTCAGGACAATATCGTAGACGCCTCCCTCAACATCCTGGGGGAGCTTGACCGACACTATCCCACCGTTGTTCACGGCTGTTACAGTGTAGTTGAATAGCTTGAGAGTGCTACCCGAGAGCTTGACAGTCCATATATAGCCCCCGCTCACAGACACGCCTGAGTAAGCGTTCTTCAGCTGTATGTAGAACGTGTCTCCTGGGAAGGCTACAACAGGCTTATTCATCGAGACGTTGGATGACGGCGTCTTCCACGGGTTGTAGACGATGCCCGGCAGTGAGGGTGCTTCACCTGTCGCCAACTGTACTCCTGGTAGGAGCATTGCCGTCGAGAAGACGATAGCTAATAATAGAGCTATTATTCTAATACTCATAGGATTCACCACGTGAGCATTATATTATTTTGCCTTGGGATAACTAATAAACGTTTCGAGAGTGGTTAGGAGTGTCTAATAGGAGGAGGGGTTTCGCCCAGGAGAGGGATCTTGCTAAGAAACTGTGGGACAAGGGTTTCGCGGTCATGAGGGCGCCTGCGAGCGGGTCTAAGGCTAAGAGGCTCCTATACCCTGATTTAGTCGCAATCAAGAACGGCGTCGTCTTCGTTTTTGAGGTTAAGACCACGAGATCTAGGAAAAGAGATATCTACATCCCCAGGCACCAGGTAGATAAACTCATCGAGTTCTCGAGGAGGTCTGGCGGCATGCCTTTCATCGCGGTCAAGATTGTAGGTGAGGGAGACTGGTTTTTCATACCGCTTAGAGATTTACAGGAGACGGGGAGTGGAGGATACAAGTTGCCTTTAAGCCGACTCGAGACGCACAGCTTCCTTAAAATGGATAATCTTTTAACACTTGCTCTAGGCGTGAGACCGTTGAGAGACTACTTGGAGAAATAGACTACTCTATTCTAACCCTTATGTTAACCTTGTATTTCTCCATGAGCCTCTTTATCTTCCTCATAGACTTGACGTATTTGTTAGCTGAATCCCTCGGTATGGATATTACTATCCCCTCACCGCTCTCCTCTATTCTAGCACCCGGGAAGAGCTTCTCGAGCTGGGTGTAAAGCTTGTCTCCGCCTGATCTCCCGAACTTTAGCTTCCTTACTGGTACTACGACGGTCTGCTCGCCGAAGGTGTATATCTCGTACTCTAATTCGTCTGTCATGAAATCCCTCACCTCCACTACAGGCCTCGATAACTCTGCTTCCCGGAGTCCCGTTGGGAGTTTCACCGTCATTCTTACATCGTAGACCTTGTCTACAAATCCATTCCTGATGAAGATCACTGTGTCCACAAGGGATGGTATCATGCCTAGCTCCACCCTACCTATAAACCTCTGGATAGCGTCGATCGGGCTTGTCGCGTGGACTACACCTATCATACCTATACCCGCCAACCTGAGGTCAGCGTAGAGCTTGAAGTCCTCATCCGTCCTCATCTCGTCGAACACCGTGTAGTCGGGCCTAGACAACAGTAGAATGTCGTGCAACTCTTTCGCGTCCGCGTATGTCTTACTGTACTGTGTGATGTCCTCGGGTAGGATCATGTCTCTGGGGCTTTCAATAGTCTTCACGATTTTACCCCTCCTAAAATAGTACTCCGCCAACGCCTGCGCGAAGGTTGTTTTACCCATGCCTGGCGCCCCGGCTATGAGGATACCCTCGGCTTTCTCGTTAAGCCTGTTAATCAGCTTGGCCGGCAGATTATACTCCTCTAGCTTAAGCCTCCTCAAAGGCTTCACAATAGTGAGCTCCCACCCGTCGCTCATTGGAGGCCTTGTTATGATAATCCTGTAGACACCCAGCTGGATTATAGATGAGCCAGGCCTGTCAATCTCTATGAAGCTATCCTCCCGCCTCCTCGCCTCCTCCACAATCTCGTTAGCCAACTCCTCAATCTCCCTCCTCGTGAAAACAGTGTTACCGATCTTAACATAGCTCCAATCACCCGGCCTACCCTTCTTTGCCACAGGCTGAGTGTTCTCCTTTATGTGGATGCTCATAGTGTTCTCATCGAAGAATCTCTCAAAGGATAAAACGCCCCTACCCTCCGGCTCGTAGAACAACACCTCCAACCCCATGGCCTCAGCAATCATCTTCTGAACCCTGCTCCCTGTTACAATGAGGCCTCCGACCTGGCTCGCGTAGTCTCTCACAACCATGTTGAGAGTGCTTTCATCAACCTCCCTCCTGAAGTATATTGAGTCGTCGCCAGCATACTCCAACCTAACCAAACCCTTCTCGCCCAGCTCCCTTAATTTCTTCAACTCCTCCAACCCCGCGTAGCCGACAGCTTGATCTCTTATAGCAGCCTGCTCTAGATAGCTCAGTATCTCCTTCCTTATCACAATCCTACCCTTAATCACACCGTCTTCAACGAGCTTTGAGACAACCCCTTGAACAATCGCTGTCAAATCGGGTACCGCTATAATCTCGCCCGCTAGTCTTACACCCACTACTAATCCACCAATACAAGCCTAGCTATTGGAAAACAGGTTTTAAAACGCGAGCGCTTAACCATAGAGTGGTGAGACAAGGTGTGTAGGCCTCCTAAACTTCTCCTGATAGCGCTCTTAGTAAGCGTACTCCTATTGAATGCCCCGCTCGGATACTCTGAGACCACCCCACTCCAGCAACTAACCTTAAAGCCGATACCAGTCAACCTCCCCTACTACATAGTTGCCTTCTGGGGGGACGACAGGCCTTCAGCGACCAGTGGGCCTGCCTCACTAGTGTTCCCAAGCGTCTTCGTGGACATCTTAAACGAGATCAGCTCCATTTACCCTCAGGTCACAGTGGGCGGGGGAGACTTCGTGTCCTTCGGCACCCTGGACCAGTACAAGGCATTCTACGGGTTGTTCGCCCAGTCTAGGATCGAGAATTTCATACCTGTTATAGGAAACCACGATGTAGCATACGGGTCGGAGTCGTGGGGCTACTACACCACTTACATAGGTAACACTACAACCGTGTTCGACAATATCACTGGCTGGAGGCTCGTCGCGCTGAACGACGAGGGCTCTATAGATGATTTAAACCAGGGTTTGACCCAAGCCTCCTCGAACCTCGGGAATAGATCGCTGATACTTTCATTCCACAGGCCACTCTACCCGTATGTAGGACACAACATGGAGACAGAGGAGCCTGATAAGGCGTCCCTCATCCTGAACCTTATATCAAATCTCTCTACTCCCCCAAGGCTAGTCCTGCAGAGCCACTGGCACGGGTACGCTGAGAATGTTACAGCGAACACGACGTGGATTATAACAGGAGGTGCGGGGGCCCCCTTATATCAATGCCCTCCATCTATCACAACATTCTGCCTCCCAACCTATAATTATGTTATTCTAGTACTTTATCCCAACGGCAACTTCACGTTAATACCGCTGAGAGCTGGGGTGGGTGCGGGAAACCTGACTGTCAAGGTAGTAGAGTCGACATTCCTGGTTTACAACACCAAGGTGAACGTTTACGGGAATTACACTGATGTACCCGTGAGATTGGCGTGGAGGGGGAACGGGTTCAGCATTTACCTTGTGGGGTTCGCGAGGGCTAACTCCACCTCATACGCTTCCATAGATACGAGCAAGCGGATTATTGAAACAAACCTCTCAAACGCGTATGTATACATACAGTACTCGGAGAACCCGTTTAACTCCGCTCTAGTACCGGTTGTAGACGGTGTCGCAGACCTCTCAAACCTGGGGAACGTTTCCGTGCGAGCTGAGGCGCCGCCTCTCGTGGTGCAACAGACCCCGACAACGACCACCACTTCTCAAACAACTACTACGAGACCCACAACAACTACCGCCTCTCGGACAACGCTTCCAGCGACTACTACGACGACCACGTCGACTACGATACCTCCCGCAACCACCACAACCTCTACTACAACCCTTGCGCCTCAGTTGACTACAACTACTACAACTAGCACGCAACAGCCCGCGGGAGCAGGCTTTAGCCCAGGGATAGTTGGAGTGATCGTGGTCGCTGTAGTCGTCGTAGTAGCTCTCGCGCTATTGTTGGCTAGGAGGCGTTAAAAAACATATTTTTTACTAGCCTTCTCCAAGAACATTTCGGCTATATCCTTGAAAGACGGCCCTTCTACGATCTTCACCCTGAAGGAGACGTGGAATGCGGGTTTATTTAATTTAATCAACTTGGAGATATCGCTCGGGGTCGCGAGGAGAACAGCATCGGCTGGGACAGCGTTAAGAGTCTCCTCTAGATCCCTCAACTGCTCCTGATTATACCCCATGCTAGGTACCACAGGACCTATCCCCTTGAACTCCTCGTAGACTCTTCTGATAGACCTCTTCGCGTAGTCCCTGGGGTCAACGACCTCGAGCCCGTATTTCTTTGCCGCCACATACCCAGCGCCGTAGCTGGCCCCACCGTGTGTAACCGTGGGAGCGTCTTCGACCACGACTACTCTTCTCACGCCCCTCGGCTCGCCTTCCTCAATGAATACCTCACTTACAGCCATACTTACACCCGCCCTTGGGTTCAGCCTCTTTATTCTCTCGACGAAGCCCTCCAAGACTTCCCTACTCGCTTGATCAGCCTTGTTCACGATAACGTGGTCTGCGGCGAGCAAGTTGACCATGCCTGGGAAAGCCGATGTCTCCAACCCCGGTCTCATAGCGTCTGCTACCGTTATATAGAAATCCGGCTTGTAGAATGGGAAGTCGTTGTTCCCTCCATCCCAGAGTATTACGTCGCTCGATTTCTCGGCTTCCCTAAGAATTCTACCGTAGTCGACGCCCGCGAACACTGTGAAGCCCTTCTTAACGTAGTGCTCGTACTCCTCCCTCTCCTCGATTGTCAAACCGTATTTATCTAGGTCCTCAGGTTTCTCAAACCTCTGAACTGGGTGAAAGACCTCGCCGTAGGGCATTGGATGCCTTACAACACCGACTCTTAAGCCACGCGACCTAAGCTCCAAAGCTATCTCACGTGATACACTACTCTTCCCTACGCCTGTTTTAACTCCTGTAACAGCTACTACGGGTTTGATGCTCTCAAGCATGGTGTCCTTGAAGCCCAGTATCCTGAAGTTTGCGCCGGTCTTCAAAACTCTGGAGATCACTTCGCCTAGCTCCTGGAATGTGAGGTCGCTGTAGGATAAAACCACTTCGTCGAAGCCTGGGTTCTCAGCCAGCCTCTCCAGGTAGCCTAGGCCTAGTACAGGTATTCCGTTTGGATATAAGCCGCCAGCAAGCTCGGGGGGATAAACCCTGGTATTCAACCCTTTGATCTGTGTTTGAAGGAAGGCTACAACCCTGTACTCAGGGTTGTCACGGAAGTAGACGTTGAAGTTGTGGAAGTCTCTTCCGGAGGCACCCAGTATTACGACTCTCTTAACCATATGGATACCCATGTTGAGAAATAGATAGGGTTAATAAAAAATTTTCGTAAGGGGGAAGGTCTAGAGGTTCAACTTCTTCATTATGGCTTCGAGTTTCTCAAGCATGATCTTTCTCTCAATGCTGGCTACAAGCCTCCTAGTCGACACCACCACGTCGGGGTTGACGCTAATACTGTCTATGCCCAGCCTCACCAGGAACTCCGTGAACTCCGGGTAGACGCTTGGGGCCTGACCGCAGATGCTCACGGTAGCGCCCTTGCTGTGAGCCTTCTCTATCAGCATCCTAATAGCCTCTTTAACAGCCGGATCCCTCTCGTCGAAGTAACCCATGTTTGCGAGTATGTCACTGTCCCTGTCCGCTCCCAGCACCAACTGTGTTAGATCGTTGCTACCTATACTGAACCCGTCGACATACTCCGCGAACTTGTCGGCTAGGAATACTATACTGGGGACCTCGGCCATCGCCCAGACTTGGAAGTCCTTGCTCCTCTTAAGCCCCTCCTCCTCCATGAGCTTCAACGCCTGCTCAATCTCCCATGTCGTCCTAACGAATGGGAACATCACCCACACATTAGTTAACCCCATCTCCTCTCTCACTTTCCTTATAGCTCTAACCTCCAGCCTGAAGGCAGGCTGGTACTTGGGGTGAATGTACCTGCTTACTCCTCTCCACCCGATCATTGGGTTCCTTTCCTCGCCCTCGAACTCCTCGCCTCCCTTCAACCCCCTGTACTCGTTGGTTCTGAAGTCGCTGAACCTGACTACTACCGGCCTCGGGAATACGGCTCTCGCGACCTTGGCTATGCCCTCTGCCAATTTATTGACTAGCAGATCCTCCTTCTTCTCCTTTATCAAGTACAGCGGGTGGTAGCCAACCCAGTCGGTGAAGATGAACTCAATCCTCATCAGGCCGATGCCGTCGAAGGGTAGATCCTTGTACTTGTCTATAGCGTCCGGCTCACCTAGGTTCATGTAGATCTTCGTCGCTGTGACAGGGTATAATGGGAGCAACTCCTCCCTGCTTATACCGACGGCAACAGCAACTTGAGCCGGGGCCTGGGTCGGGGCAGCCGCTGGCTTGCCTACCAAATCTTCCACGATGCCCTCGTATACTACACCACTGCTGGCATCCACGGTTATATCAGCGCCGTTGGGTATAACTTTGGTAGCCTCCCTAGTGCCCACCACGACGGGTATCCCAAGCTCCCTCCCAACGATCGCCGCGTGGCTGGTCATACCACCCTCGTCTGTCACGATCGCCGCAGCCTTCTTCATGAGTGGAACCCAGTCTGGATCCGTCATCTTGGTTATGAGGATATCGCCTTTCGCAAACTCCTCTGCCTCCTTGGTCTTCGGGCTAAATATTATCCTAGCCTTGCCCGCACCCACACCAGGGCTTGCGGGTAAACCCTTAACCAGCACCTTCGCCTCTGAAATCCTGACAGTCTTCCTTGCCTCAGCGGCGGCAACCTTCTTCTCCTTCGCCCTACCTATGCTCCAGTAGGTCTCTGGCCTAGCCTGCGTAATGAACACGTTGCTGGGGAAGGGTAGGTCTAGGTCTATCGCCCACTCTATGTCCATGTGCCTGCCATAGTGCTTCTGGATCAAGATGGCGAGCTCTGCCAGCCTTTTAACCTCCTCCTCGCTCATAGCCTGCTTGTCTGGGTGAGCTATCTTGCCGAGCGGGACGTCAGCCTCATTACCCTCATCGTCCACCCACTTACCCTTGGACTCATCCCACTTGTACTCTACATTCCTTCCTCTCGCCGGGTTGAAGGTGATGAATGATAGCTTCTTATTAATATTCCTCTCAATAATACTTAGAGTTGACTTCTCTACGACAAACTCGTCGGGGATGACCTTCCCAGCTACAACAGACTCGCCTAGACCCCAGCTCCCTTCGATAACCACTACGTTTTCGTCTCCTTTAACAGGGTGGAGTGTGAACATCACGCCGGCGACCTTGCTGTTCACCATCTTCTCCACAGTAACGCCCATCAGGGTCTTCTCGTGGGGTATCCCATGTGCTACACGGTAGAAGACTGCTCTAGCCGTGAAGAGGCTTGCCCAGCACCTTTTAACATGGTAGACTACGCTGTCCTCGCCGTAGACGTTTAGATACGTGTCCTGCTGACCTGCGAAACTTGCCTCAGGTATATCCTCCGCTGTAGCACTGCTCCTGACAGCTACTCTCAGCTCCGAAGGCTTCATGCCGAGTCTCTGTGCGAGCTCCCGGTAGTATTTCTTAATCTCCTCTTCAACCTCCGGCGGCATGGGTTGCTCAAGTATCATCTGCCTTACTTTCGCAGTTGTCTCCTCGAGCTCCTTAGTGTTGTTGACGTCAAGCTTGTTGAGCATTGAGTAGATCTTTTCAGCCAGCCCTGTTTTATCTAGGAAGTACTTGAAGGCGTAAGAGGTGACTGCAAATCCCGGTGCTACTGGAATCCCTGCTGCCATCATCTCGCCTAGGTTTGCGCTCTTGCCTCCCACCAGGAGGTTGTCTTCTTTCCTTACCTCATCTAACCATAAGACGAATCTCTTCTCCTTGGGTGTACTCATATAGGCACCTCAATCCCTATTTGGGTTGATTCTACAACTGGTAAGGGTTTTAATACTTTTCCTTATACACGGGGAAAATAAGTTTACAGTAATATTTTTCCTGAATATAAGGATGAAAAACCGGGCACATATATACCAGCGCGTTCATAAATAACCGTATAGCGTACAATAATTTACCTCCTTTTTAACTTGCTTCTCGCCAGGCTCCAGTAGGTCCAGGCCCTCCTTTTCACCTCCTCGACACGGCTCTCGGGGCTCCTCTCCACAACCCGCCTGGCCTTGAAAACCTTGTTGAAGTCTGGTTTAACAAAGCTGACAACGGCTGTAGCTAATGCTTGTGCGGCAAGCTCTTCCTCAATTTTCTTCTTCAATACGTCCATGTTTTCCTCCACAAACCTGGTCGTATGCGTGGAATTCTTGAAGTCCTCGGATGCCAACACCGCTTTTATGAAAGGTATGTTTGTTTGAACACCCTCAATCACATACTCGTCGAGGGCTCTCCGAAGCCTTTTTAAAGCCTCATCCCTATCGCTGCCGTAGACTATCACCTTGGAGATCAGGGGGTTGTAATCGATTGACACGTAAGAGCCTGCGACCGCGCCCGAGTCGACTCTAACCCCGGGGCCAGAGGGCTCTATTAACCTGGTTATATGGCCCGGCGACCCGGAGAAGTCGAGGGGGTTAACCGCTTGAATCCTAGCCTCTATGGAGTGCCCTCTCAAACTTATATCATCCTGCCTCAACCCTAGCGCCCTCTCGAAAGCGACCTCAACCTGCTTCTTAACAATATCTATCCCCGTAACCATCTCTGTCACCGGGTGCTCAACCTGGATTCTAGCATTCACCTCCATGAGGTAGAATCTTCGCTTCTTCACATCGAATATGAACTCAACGGTGCCCGCGTTATCATAGCCTAGAGCCTTCATCAACTCAACTGCAGTATTCACAATGTCCCTCCTCTCCTCGGGAGATATCGATGGTGATGGAGCCTCGTCAA
>WYEB01000777.1_pt1 | contig 10391 bp, 4 predicted proteins | sample 6343061 | NCBI WGS metagenome assembly WYEB01 (sample SAMN13812332, study PRJNA600296) | hot springs metagenome | biome: ENVO:00000051; feature: ENVO:00002007; isolation source: sediment sample from Evening Primrose shelf | place: USA: Yellowstone National Park, Evening Primrose Hot Spring ... | reverse complement strand
GGTTACGGTTAAGCCGACTAGGCTATTACCGAAGAACACCGCAACGGTCTGGTTTGCAAGTGGTCTACTGTTCCAGTCCTGCACCATGGTTAACGGGGCGTAGTACACGGTCACTGTGAAGGTGCCTGCTAGGGTTGTCTTGGCGTACTGGTCGCCGTCAGTGGTTGGGAATGTCTTACCAGCGTCAACCCAGCCACCCAACTCCCTACCAACAAGCCTAAAGTAGCTAGGCCTAGTCACATTGGCCTCTGTAACGGTGGCGTTTGTGCCAGCGTATAGTTCAACGAACGGTATGTAGATGTTAACTGAGTTACTGACCACTATCGGCGTTATGAAGCTCTGCACTGCACTTAGCGGTAACGTACCAGTGTACCCGGCAACGGTCACCGGCTGGCCCTTGTAGTTGTATAGGTAGAATACGAAGCTCTTGGTATAGCTTGTGTAAGTCACATTATACACGTACTTCACGTAGTACATTATGCTTAGGTCCATTGATGGCTCAACGAAGGCCATGATGTTGGTTGGAGGTACCTCGCTCTGTAGGGCTGCCAGTACCTTGGTTGCGTTCACTGAGAAGGTTGAGCCGAATATGTACGTGGCTGGTAGCGTGGTTATGGCACCGAAGGGTAGTGGCTTTGGCGTGGTGTAAGTGTGGGTGGCCACCTTCTTGCCATTAACGTAGAACACGTAGCCAGTGGCATTAACGCCTGCGCTGACTTTGGCGTACGGTATCGGTGACGGTGGGGTCATTGTGTTATACACCTGTATACCCTCAAGGTACACTGTGGGTAATGCCAGTGAGTTAGCCGACACATCCATGGTGCCCAGCGCCTTACCCTCAACAACACCGTACAGCGCATACAGCGGCCAGAAGCCGGCGCCGGTGCCGAAGCCAACCCCTGGTACACCCTCACTCATGTCACCACTGACGGTGGCGGTTACTGGGCCATTTGGTAGTGAGCTCACGTATATTGTGCTCCAGTTACCGGTCACGTTGTAGGCGTTTAGCACTGTGAACACTGAGGCGTTCACGTAGGGTAGGGTGACTATGGCGTTGGTTGGTGCATAGCCTGTCACGGTTACTGATAGCCAGCTTGGCTGGTTTGGCGTGCTCTGGGTGCCTAATACGTAAACCCTCGCTATCCTTGCGAAGTACAGTGCATTAGCTGCCTCGTTACCGGTCGCCGCGGCGCCGATGCTGGTGACTAGGCTTGGGTAGCTGACCAGTATCTTGGTTAAGTTGTAGGTTGGTAGTATTGGCGTGTAGCCGGCGGTGTTGGGTGCGTAGGTTGGTATGTCAACTAGGGCTGTGCCGCTTGGGCCTATTGAAACCAGTAGGGTGAATGGTGAACCGAAGTAGTTGGCCCAGCCAACAGGAGTCCTAGCTGTGGCGAATGGCAACGTCGTGCCGTTCACAGGCACTATGCGCCACCACACTAGGCTCTGCTTTGCCTTAGAGCCTGTGGTATACACGGTGGTGCTGTTACGTGATAGGTAGCCGCCCATTGCAGTTGATAGGACTGGCGTGGTCTCGAAGGCCCAGCCTGAGCCAACACCGTAGACGGTTATTGTAACGTTCTCACCGGTTATACTAGCTGTGCCATTTAACACCTGTGTTAGTAGCTTGGCGGCTGTTACGTTGGTTAACTGAGTTAGTATGCTTGGGATGCTCACCGTGAAGGCCATGGGCACCCACCTGCCCACGGCTAGGTTGTAGTACAGCGTCAAGTTCTTAGTGGCCACGTCGACGACGTAGGTACCAGTTTTGTTGGTGACCAGTAGCTGTATTACGGCGGTTGCGTTGATTATTTTACTGCCCGGCTTAACGTATATGTAGGCCTCGAATGTCCTTAACGCCAGGGCGGCGGTTGATGGCTTGAATGATACTGTTACGCTCTTGTTGAATTTGTTGAATTTATGAATGGGCACTGGGGTGCTGGGTCTGGGTGTCAGTGTCCACTCGGCTGATAGCTCATTCAACTTAACTGCACCTGATAGGGCCGGCAGCCACAGTAGGCTGACGTAAGGCTCAGTGACGTACTTAGTGCCGGTTGTGTTGAATGAGAATATTGATAAACCAACGGTAACGTTGGTTATGTAGGCTGTGCCGTCCCATATGAAGTTGCTCATGGGCAGTAGCATAGGCTTATGGCCTGGGATAAACATTTCACCAGCTAGGTTCGGTAGGTAGTAGCTTATCAGGCTGTAGTTGGAGTACGGTGAGGCGTACTTGGAGTAGTCAACATTACTGTAACTGTTGTATATATAGTCCGTGCCGTACTTGGCAGTGAGGGTTGTCTTTATGGCGTAGGCCTGGCTCACTGTCTCGAATGGAGCCAGTATGGTGCCTAGGTAGCTCTGGGCCCAGTTAATTATGCTACTTGGCACCGTGTTGCTGGGTATGAATACCTTGAACAGTGCATCGTAGAAGGTTATGGCAACCACCGTGTTTGGTACGTTGTAGCCTAGGCTCTTGCTCTTGACGCTTATCGTGGTTGGGTAGACACTGCTAACTATGACTATTGAGTTGGGTGGCACTGACACTGCCTGCCCGCCAACGTAAACCGTGTAGCTGCTAACGAACTTAATGGTGCCGTTGGCGTAGACTAGGGTTATCATTCCAGGCGGCGGCACTATTATGTTGCCGCTGAAGACCTCGTAGCCTAGGTAGAACACCTTACCGTACAAGACCTGGTTAGGCATGAATAACCTGGCCAAGTAGCCCTCAATGGCCTTGCCGTATGGGTATGACGGTACCTTGAATATTGCGTATGGGCTGCTGCTTGATGCATTAGCCAGGTAGACTGCGGTTAATAGGTATGACTGGTTGTTTAGGACGTCACTGTACAGGCCCTCGCCTAGGGCTATTGACGTTAGGTTGTAGAATACGCTGGCCAGCCTGGTGTAGAGTGGCTTGGCGCCAGCTATGCCTATTAGGCTGAAGAAGGTTAGGTTCCAGGCGTAGTTCGGGTACTGGTACCAGACGCTTGAGTTACTGTATGGGCTGTAGGCGTCGTAGATAACAAGCGTTGTGTTCATCCAGGTTGCCGCACCTGGCAGTAGGCTGGCTGGGTAGACTAACTGGTTGGCCAGGACGTTGTTCTGCGTGTCAACTACGTAGACGTGTAGGTTCTCCACGTAGACAGGTAGCTCAAAGGTGTAGTAGCAGGACGTGGTAACCGGTATTGAGTACATTGAGTTATAGTAAACCGTCAAGTCCTCGTCAATCTGACCCCTGGTACCGAAGGTGTAGGCCGTTGCACCGCTTGGTAGGCCCAGCCAGGTTGAGTACTGGCTGTAGGTCTGGTTCCACAGGTACTGTAGGTAGCTGTATGTCCAAGTTGCCTCGGTGCTTGGTGAAATTGTCCTAACCTTCAGCGCGAAGTAGCTGTTAGGCTTAATGTAACTTGCGTTAATGGGCACATTCATTATCAGCACGGTGCCGTAGTTGGGCAACCCAGTATTGGCGTTCGGTGGTGGTAACTTGAAGCCCACAATGTGGCCATTGGCCACGTACTCTGTTGTGCCGTTGCTAATACCCTCAAACATCTTCTGCCCAGTAACCGAGCTGTAGACAGCAACAACAAAGCCAGGTAGCGGCGTCGGTGGCGTTGTGGCATTGGTCACCACCTGGAAGACTATGTCAATCAGTGGGAAGTAGATTAGGTTAACAACCGTTGGCTGTAGTGTTATTGGTGTTGTTATGGCCTGCCTTGTGGATGGGTTGACAGGCGGCATTACGTAGCCGAAGTAGTACAGGGTGAAGCTGGCCCATGGGGTCACTGTGGATACTGGTACACCCCACATGTTGACCTGCACTGGGTACTGGAGCACGGTGTATGGGTAGGCGAAGGCTAGGGATAGGTTGAAGGTTCCGTAAGGTGTTGAAACCTCAACAACACCCTGCGTCAGGGTCTGGTTGCATAGGTTAACGAACTCAACCTTATACAGCATAACCTGCACAGCCGTATAGGCAGTCTCAGATAGTATAGTACCGGTGGCTACAGCTATCTTCCTCTCAGGGCCTACAGCGTATAGTGTTTTGTTGGCTCCATTAGCATAGTAAGCCTTGAAGACTGGGGCAATTCTGTAGCTGTTAACGGCCCCTGGGGCAAAGCCGAATGTACTGTTGTATACGTAGGTTGCCTCGAAGACGCCTGAACCAACCATTATTGTGCCGTAGTAGAGTTGTAGGTTGAAGTAGACTGTGGCTGTGGTGCTGTAGTAAACAGGCGAAGATACATTTAACTTACCATTACTCACGGTTACCAATGATGAATTGAATGTACCCATGAATGTTGGTACAGGTAGCTCAACTACGGGTGACTGAGCTAGATAGCCATTGTAGATGTACCAAACCTGTAATGTTGGGAATACCGCCGTAGTACTACCATTTACTATACCTGGTTCACTCAAATACACTACCTGACCTGTTGCCAGTGGGCTTAGGCTGCTTATGCTTGAGCCCGCGTAGAGCACTGCCTTAAGTTGCTCAGCCTTCTCAACAAGCACTGGTTCTTGGCTAGTGGCTGTGGTGTTGTAGGTGTATTGAGTTACGAAGAACGTGACTGGGAGTAGCGAAGTGTAGATGTCCTTTATAACCACGTTAGGTGTATTGTTCTGTATGGCTAAATTGACTAGGGCTGATAGGTTCAGGAAGGCCACATCCCAAGTGCCACTAGTGGTCTGAAGCTCAATACTCAGGGCCATATGCTGTGGCGAAATTGGAGTGGCTGACGGTGCCTTTGGTGATGACGGCTTGGCGTATACAGCACCAGTGAATTCAACCGCAGGTATTGTGAAGCCTTGGAATAGGAAGCTTATTGGTAATGGACCGTACAGTATCTGGCTATACTGTGGGCCTAGGGTAACCTCAAAGAGTAGTGATGCTGTTGGTGAGAACATGTAGGTTGAATTGGCCAATGTGTTATTCTTAATGTCTAATATCTGTTCAGCCTGTATCGTGATTAAGCCACCTGCAATAACCAGGTCAGGTAAGCCTTCATAGTGAGGCTTAACAACCCCAAGACCATACCCATCGAGTGACGTTATGTTGAAGAATCCATCATAGAAGAAGTCGTACCCAACCAGTGTACCACCAAGTAGTAGGCTACCGTTGTAGTAACCCCCATAGAAGACGTAGTTAGTGGTTGAGTATACTGGGATTGTTACGTAGCCTTGTGTACCTGGGTTGTAGTACTTGTAGGTTACGTTTATCGTGAAGTAGACTGGGTTACTTGAACCACTCTGGGCGAAGCCAATCAGGTGGCCGTTCTGGAATATCAAGGCGGGTAGGTATATGAAGGGCCCGAAGGCAACGTACTGGACGCCGTATATGCCTGTGCTGAACTGGGTGGCAGTTGGGTTGTAGAATACTGAGGAGTTGACTATTATTGGTGTTCCGTTGTAGTACTCGGCGAAGGTTAGGGCAAGGTTAGGCCATACTGATTGCGGAACAGCAGCCGCCGGTTCGGTGGCGTTTAGGTCTAGACCGAACCAGATGTATATTACGTTCAGGCCTGTCATGGGCATTGCGTAGTATTCACCGGTAGTACCGTTAACAAGAACCGTTATGTTATATGGCTTACCGTTGGGGGCCTCCAGGTAGGCTGTGGTTGGTGAGGATGCGGCGGTGGTTAAATTGCCAAGCACGTCACCGAGTAGGCTGGGTGCAGTGGTGAAGTTGAATATGACCCACTGGTAGCCCTTGTAGTTAAGCGTCACTATTACCATCCATTTAGCTAGGAATGAAGCATAGTTTAGGCTGCTTGGGGAGATTGGTAGCTTGAATCTGTAGGTGAAGCCGCCTGTACTGTTTGTGGTCACTGTAAAGCTCTCACCAACCAGTAAGCCAATGTCGCTTGAGATGGATGTGTTGAAGTAGTTTAAGTAGGAGCCAGGCACTAAAGTGCCGTTGGGGTATTTTATATCCGAGGCGTTAACTATGTAGAATGTTATCGTCTGACTGGCTATACCGTAGTAGGCTGGGACTGTGTCATAGAGTAGGTGGTACATGCCCAGTAATGTTGAGTTAAGCCCAGTTACGTAGGTTACTGGTGGTTGAGCGTATGCTAGGTTCAGTGATATTGTGTAGTTTTGATAAATTACCGTTGGCGGGACTGGTGGACCGGGTAGTGATATTGCCTTAACCGCGTGCCCCACCCCCACTAGGGTGAGGGCTAGGGCCACTGCGAGTATTGGCAGTAGTTTTGTTATTCCGTATTTCCCGGATTTACTGGACATAGGCCCCTCAGGCAACCACCCCTATTTAAAGAACCCCCTGTGAATCATCATGGAACAGTTAAAATAAGCCTTGGAACCGGTGAAGCCCTTCATCACCCACTCACCCAGTTTCATTAACCCCCAGTTGCAACCAACACCCACATCTTCAGTAGCGCCAGTGAAAATGCACCGAGACTTAATAACGCCTAGGGAAATGCAAAAGGCTTACCCGGAGTCATTTAATTGGAGGAATAATCTCTTGGTTTTAATCGAATTTTGAATCACTGACCTAATTGCCTGCTATTAATAAGCTTTAATACGCTGTTTAACCCATAGATGTTTATCTGGCCAAGACCATTAACAGGGTTCCAGCGTCCTTGCAGAACCCAGTAGACACCGTTCTGCCCACCTAGGGACTGGAACATGAAGCCCAGTATCCCGGTTAAGTAGCTCTGCTGTGGTGCCGTGGTTTGCGTGACGTAGAATATGCTTGGGTAGTATTGGTAGAGTAGATATAGTGTTGGGGCTAGGTCACCTATGGTGAAGGTTGGTACAGTGCTTTGAACCGTGGTTGTCATTCCTGCTGATAACGGTGTGGTTAGGCTGGTGCCGCCCACTATGTATGGTGGTATAACGCCGTTAAGCACAATGAGAACCCCCGTGAATGGGTCAACATAGGCTCTTTAAAAGTGGGTTCTGTGTAGTTGTATTTATGGTGTTGCTGAATTCTACTTTTTCTAACTTTCATTAGAAACTTTAATAATTTAGTATTTTTTAAACAGCAGTTAATTATGTTGCTCAGGTAAGAAGAATTAGGGGAAGTATGGTAATTACTACTACCTTACACAACCAAAATATACATAAATTACCAAGTATTAATCCCAGCTGGTTTGGTTAAGGCTTGGAATATTAAGAATGCTTGGTATGCAGACATAACTATTGAGTACTTCGGTCTTCCGGACATAGTAGCTGACGCTCTTGCATTGGATAATGGGTATTGCGATTGACGTATTAGTAATGGTCTCTCAACTAATAACGATAATAGACCCCATGGGGGCACTACCCTTAGTAATGAGTATGTTAAACATGAACCAGGCCTTAGTATTCAATAGAACCCTTAGGATCATAGCAATAGCCGTACCAACTCTATTGGTATTCTTCACCATTACAAGACCATACGTATTATACAGCATTTAACATAAGCATAGCCGATTTCAGGATAGCCGGTGGCATTGTGTCTCTGGTCATAGGTATTGATACTCTGCGGGAGGGTGCACCTAGGACCATGGGCTTAAACCTTGAGGATTACGTATTCGTACCAAGCCACTCCCATGCTTGTTGGTCCTGGAGTCATAACGTCAGTAATGCCCTTCAGCACATACTACGGACTCCCTGAGGTAATAATTAACATAGCCATAGCATCACTCATAACATACCTAAACATTAGGTTTGGTTTCTTACCCATAAGGGTTATTGGGCAATATGCTACGTTTCATAGGTAGGTTCATGAGACTGGTAATAATGACATGGGCCGTCTCCCTAATAATACAGAGATTGAAGGGAGCAACGTTGATTTAGCACTTAAATGGAAAAATAAGGAACATTGATTTTAATGAAAACTATGATGGGTGATTAAGCTTAACCAATTTGTATTTGCGATATCATTGTACTTTGCGGAAATCCACTGAGTGCCTGCGCCAATCCATAGGTGTTTATTTGCCCAAGACCATCCACCGGATTCCACATGCCCTGTATTACCCAGTACAGCCCATTCTCGCCACCTAGTGTTGGAAACATGAAGCCAGGTATGCCTGTGAGGAATTGCTGTGTTGGGTATGCACTACCCCAGGCGTAGAATTGTGAATACTCATAGTAATACAGTAGATATAGGTTCGGCGCTAAATCACCTATTACATACGATTTACCAAGGTAACTCTGTATGGTCGTCGTCATGCCTGCTGACAGTGGTGTGGCTAGGCTTGTTCCTCCTATTAAATACGGTGGTATCACACCATTAAGTACAACTAGTACTCCGGTCAATGGGTCTGCATCAGCGGCTATGTCCGGGACTCCCCTATGGCCCACGGTGTAGAAGTTAATGTCAAGGTCTGGTTCGTATACGTAGGTCCTCTCGTATACTATATGCACCAAAGCTTGCCCTGGGGTTTCTGGGAATGTGAAGGAGTAACCACCGCCACTACCCCACATGTAGTGTGAATTCCAATCCCAGGCATATTCCACTCGGCTGGTCATTACACTACTAATAACGCCCTTAAGCGTTGTACCACCTACGCCGGTGACCCATGGGTCACTGGCTGGGTACCAAACACTCGGTTCAATTGGACTTACGAATAAATCAAAGGCCCCCCAATCGCCTGCTGCTGCGAATACGCCAATACCCTCAACCGCCGCCTGCATGAATATTTCGTCGTAGGCGTAGAGTAGGTTGTAGCTTGGTGGTGGTATGTAATAGGCATCCTCGGGCGATGCCCAGCTTAGGCTTATGAAGTTGGCTAGGTGATGTGCAATAACATACTCGATATCAACAAATAAGTCATCACCGGAGGTTGGGGATACAACGAGGAGTATGTTTGCGCCAGGAGCCATGGTATGGGCATACTCAATATCGAGGGCAGTCTCCCAAGCCCAACCCGCGGCAGTCGATATGTCTTGGGGCGTTAATACCGGAATGCCCGTTGGGTAAATAACATTGCATTGTGTTGGGCTGTACGGCAAACCAAAGTATTTGCTGAATGTCTCTAGGTCATTGCATGCCACCGACGCGTACTTAGATGGCACATAACTTGAATTGAAGGTTGCCTCGTAAGCGCCTGCGAAGTCTCCGAAGGCATCGACAATAGCTATTGTTACGCCCTTCCCTGTGTATCCTGTGTATGTGTAGCCTTTGAGTAATGGTAACTCATCATATATGAACTCAAGACCCTTCGGTAACCATATCTCGGCCTGGCGATACCTAATCTGTAGGGGTACTCCATTGATTACTGTTACGTTCGTACTCAATACAGCATTTACATTCGTCGTATTTAGATAAAGCATTTCATACTGCGGCTTATACATAGAGACCCTACTGCTTACGTAGAAGTAGCCTATTGGTATGCATTCCCCAGCCAGTATCCACTGCTGGATGCTACTGGGCGCTGATTGAAGGGCAGTTAGGAACCCATCCACAGCTGATGCATTCCCAGAGGCCTCTATGAGCATTGGGAACGTGTAGAGCACGGTTAAGCCGTATTGACTGGCTAGGCTAGTTATGTAGCTTACCACTGAGCTCGGTGGCGAGTACCATGAGGCGAATTGGGATGGGGTTATGAAGCTGTGGAAGTATGGGCTGGCTGGGTTGTAGTACATTTGGCTAAGCAGGTAATTTAGGCCGTTGGGCGTTGTGACGTTGCTCAGGCTAAGCCAAATTATGACATGGCTTGGGTTTGAGCCAGGTATCCCTGGTATTATTTCAGCACAGGTGAAGTACTGCGGCGTAGTTGAGGGTGTCTGTGAGGGTAATGGTGCATGGGCCATGGGTGCAACCAGTACTGCAACCGCCAATGCTATTGCCACTGATAGGATTGACAGGTTGCGTACCGTAGACATATGAGTATAGTTAGGTGCCTTTTTTAAGTATTTCCAGGTTAACACTTTAATCACACCCTTTATGTTTTACTTAATTTAGTAAAGTAGAGTGCTGGGCGAGGAATTTTTACGTCACTGCGTTGCATTAATTAATCTACTTAGGTTACCTAAATCTCCCACTGCCCACTGGGCGTATTGGAGGGCCATTGGGCAGTAGGTTCTGATTAGGTATAGTGAGTAGGCTAGCTTAACAATTGATGTTGCGTTCAAGGCCTTAAGCGTTGCAATGCCCCTACCCGCATTATAGGCGTTATTACATAGCCCTAGGTTAACGGTGGATAAGGTTAGGTTGCCTAGGGTTAGGTTAAGGTACCTCTCGATTAACCCCCTCACTGGTTCAGGTATAGGTATGGCCACTATCGCGGTTCCCCTGCTCCACTTCAGATAACCCATCGTCACCAACTTACCCATGGTTTCATTAACACCCCTTAATAGTTTAACAGTTTCATTAACCTTAGCCAACTCAAAGTACTGATTAACCGTGGTGCTTAATGAACCATTTACGTAGCTTAGGTAAACCT
>WYEB01000776.1_pt1 | contig 10402 bp, 12 predicted proteins | sample 6343061 | NCBI WGS metagenome assembly WYEB01 (sample SAMN13812332, study PRJNA600296) | hot springs metagenome | biome: ENVO:00000051; feature: ENVO:00002007; isolation source: sediment sample from Evening Primrose shelf | place: USA: Yellowstone National Park, Evening Primrose Hot Spring ... | reverse complement strand
CTCGCCGACCTGCCTAAAGATGGGGTCAAACATCTGGCAGTAGGGGCATGTCTTCCCAAAGAACATAACAAAGGCCACCTTGCACCCCATCACCGCGTTCCGCAACTGAGCCTCGCCCGCCGCCACGTGGCCCGTAGCGTAGTTCAGCTGGCAACACCTAGGAGCCCTCTCCCTGCCCGTGAGCTCAAGCGCCTTCTTCCACAGAAGCCGATCAACGTCGTCCACGGAGACTCACAAACATCCACATAAAAATTTGCAACGCTATCAGCCGCTTAACCCGCCTCCTAGGGCCCGTCGCACACCTCACCGGCTGTACTTCTTAACGATATTCAAGATCTGCCAGTACCTAGATTTATCGTAGGGGCGTAGGTAGGTGGCGTTGATCCACAACGTGTCGTTGGGGCCCTGCGCTCGCATCCACAGCACCACGCCGCGCCAGATGCACACGTCGAGATCCCTAGACATAGATGCGGCGTGAGGGAGCGAAACCGCCACGCCTTTATACCTATATACCACGCCCCTCCATCCCAAGTGTTCACATGGGCCGGCTTCGGTCCCGCCGGGTGGTAGCTTAATAAAGGGAGAAAGCTTGAGGTCGAGCGGCAGGCTGGGGCCGCTACTGGGGCCGCAACCGCCGTCGGGGACGCACATTGCCGTGTAGACGCGGCCGCGTTCAGTAGCCGCGTAAAGCGTATATTCCGACATTGCCGTCAGCCGCCGAAACTCTGTGTAGTTCTCCTCGCCAACGCCCATCACCCATCGCGCAACTTCCACAACCCTCCTGCCAGTAGCCGTTTCATACACCGCCGCCACGGCGTACTCCGCCTCGTAGTTACGGGGGTCCACCCCGCCCCGCCAACCCACAACCAGCCACAACAGAAGCAAAGCCGCCGCGACAAGCAATAAAATGCCGACTCGCATACGAAAAAGTGTACCTCCCATTTTAATCTGTTAACTTTACGATGGTGTTGAGCGGTTTAAACGCGTAATCTTTTAGGTAGTGTATGAGCTGGGCGCGGTGTATGTAGGCCCCATACCTAACCCCAGGCGGCGCGTCGGTGGAGACATGGGCTGAGTAAAGGGGAACTCCGCCGTACCCCTGGAAGTTCAACGCCACATATACTTTCTCCGCGACACTCGCATAGGACCCGAGCACCCGCTTTACGTAGGAACCCACGGGGAGGCCGATGCCGACCCTGCCGCCGACGTCGAGGAGCGGCTCGTTTATCAGAAACTCTAAAAACCAAATCGCATTGCCGCCTCCTCCTCTGCCGTCTTCCCCGAGGAAGCTCAGATATTGGACAGGCTCCGCCGCGTCTAACGCCCCGGCCGGGACGTGGTTGAGGGCGTTAAGCGTCTCCGTCGTTTCTATATAAATGGGGTTCTGGACTGCCCGGACGTCACTGACGAGACAATTTGTGTAGACTTCGATAACTGAAACCCTTAGCCTGATGTTGTAGAACACGATTGAGGCCGATTGGCCGTCGCTTGTGATTGTAAATTTCCTCCCCTCTTGCTTCCAGAGGGTGCCCGTGCTCCAGCTGTATGTGCCGCTTATTCTAGCTGAGGTGCCGTAACCAAAGCTGACTGCGCCGTGGGCGTTGAGCGTTAAAGCAGAGCCGTCCACAACATAGCTAAATGTCACATCGCTATCTCCAAAGGCATTGCTTGACTGGTCTATTAAGCCCACGGCTGGAACCCAGTTGGCGATGTCTACATAGGAGTCGTAGACCAGTTTAGCGTTAGGACATGCGGCGAAGGAGGGGCCGGCGGCGCGTCGGCTTTGCCTCCCCCTCACTACGTAGGTTCTGTTGGTGAATCTGGGATTCTCTAGAAGCGCTGTGTAGGGCAGTGCCTCCCCGGGAGCGGAGATGGGAAGTATGGTGAGCAGGGTGTTTTCGGTTTTAGGCGGCTCGCCCCGTCCGCTGAGGAACTCCTTCCACTTGTCCACACGGTGGGCCAGTTCCCTCTTCGGCAGTCTCAGCCTTCCCCGTATGTAGACCTCCTCTGCTTCACCCGTCGGCTCCCAGAAGAGAAGCGCCGAAAACTCCGCCGGGTTGCCTGCCTCATCTACAAACCTCAACTCCACCTCGCCGTCGCTGGGAGCCTCTCCGATCTTCTCAAACCACACGCCTCTGGGTGCGGCGTGTCTCAGCGGTTGTGTAATTTCGTAGCCCCATCTGAGGAACGGATACAGCGTAGCCATCGCTCCAAGCGATAGACCGAGTCCGATGAGACCACGTCTCGTTATTTTTCTCGCCATCATATATACTTCTCTTGGTATATCTAAGTATGCTGGGCGTGCTTATTTCTCCGTTCTGCGTTTCGCTTGCGTCGCATACCGCAGGAACCCGGCTTGATATAAAATCAACCGCAAACACAGAGGCTTCTTTTCCTGTTGGAATCTTTTTGGTGCTTAGATGGCGGCACTTTGTTTGCGTCGGCGGCGCCGAGGATGGGGATCCGCGCCCAACTGGCCCCTCCGATGATGCGGGGCTTATCCTGTTATCCAGGTCGTCCTCTCCGTGATCGGCCCTGTGTCCCCTTTGCCGTCGGCGCTTCACCGCGTCCTACACGCCGTGCAGGCAGTTAGGCTTTTTCGAAAATCACTTAAAATGGCACGGATCCCGTTCCGTGTCTTTCGACCCGGAGGTTGTGGGGGCCACGGCCGCGAGGTTGCTCAGGTTTATAAGGGTGGAACACACGGTCTTCACGCTCCCGATGGCATACGCCGCCGCCCTCCTCGCGGGGGGCCATATGGATCTGTGGCGCGCCGTGTTTATAGGGCTTGCGGTATTCGGCCTGAGAACCGCCGGCATGTCGTGGAACAACATCGCCGACTACCCCATAGACAGGCTAAACCCAAGGACCCAGGGCAGGATGCTCGTCGCCGGCAAGGTGAGCTTCAGGGAAGCCTACGGGGTCTTCGCCTTCGGAGCCGCCGTCTTCATCCTCTCAGCCGCCGCCCTGGGCAGGTGGCCCCTGATCCTCGCCGCCCCCTACCTCCTCGTCGTCGTCACCTACCCCTACGCCAAGAGGCTACACTGCATGCCCCACCTCCACCTAGGCCTCGTCTACGCCCTCGTGCCCCTCGGCGCCGCCATCGCCATGCACCCCGACGACCTAGAAGCCGCGTTGGCCAAGACTCCTTGGCTTCTCGTGGCCGCCTCGGCGCTCTGGGTGGCCGGGTTCGACGTCATGTACTCCAAAGGCGACTACCACTTCGACAAGACCCACGGCCTCGGTAGCGTAGCCGCCTGCTTCGGCTTAAAGACGGCGGACGCCACAGCCCTACTTCTCCTCACCATGTCGGCGGCTCTCTACGTGGCGAACCATCTCCTCTACGGGCTCTCCACGTGGGGCCTCCCGGCGACACTCGCCGGCGCGGCTCTAGAGGTCTACTCGGCGATCCTCGGCGCGAGGGGGGAGGTGGCCAGGGCTTTCAACCTAAACCTCGCCGTCGGCCTCCTCATCCCGCTGGGCATATTCACCGGGCTTTACACATAGAGAGAGACGCGAGCAGAGCCACAAGCGGCACGACGGCGTAGATAAACGGGTCGGGCAGGTACCCAGAGGCCGCGGCCCCCAGGGAGTAGCCGAGGTTGTTCACCGCCTGATACACGCCGTAGCTCCTCCCCCAGTACGCCCCAGCCACATGCCTAGCCAGAGACTGATCCAGGGCCGTGGAGACCGCGGCGACGCCGAAGCTCTCCAGAAGCCAAAACACGGAGAAGAGGACGGGGCTCGGCGATAGGCCCATGCCGAGCAACGCTATGGACATGACCGCGGCGCCAGCCGCCACCACGCGGCGGCTGGGCCTCGCAAGCCTCGGCCCGTAAAGCCAGGCAACCACTGCCGGCAGGTAGACAAGGATGGCCGTAAACGGCGAGAGTGAAAACTTGAGGTGTAGATGCGGAAGTATCTGAGGCCCGTAGAGCCCAAGCGCCAGGCCGAGGAGGAAGGACAGCCAGATCACGCACGCCGCCGCGGCCACGTCGGTCCACTTGTGGCGGGACGACAAGTGCCTCGTCTCGCCCGGCAGAAACGCCAAGGCGATAAGCGAAGCCGCCGCGAAGGCCAGCGCCAACGCCCTAAACGCAACGGCGTAGCTGGCCACCACCGAGAGGACATAAGCGGCGGGGATCGAGACGCCGCCCGCAACCGCCCCCAGCGCCGCCGCTACCCGCATCTTGGAATACAGCGCAGGATCCTCAAGCCCGCCGACGTCTGAGACGTACGCTACGACGGCGACGTTTACCAAGCTCGACGCAACCCCGGCCAGAAAAAGCGCGGCATATACGTGGAGGACCGCCGTGGAGAAGCCCAGCAGAGCCATGGCGGCGGCCAGCGCAACCCCGCCCACCGCCAAGACGCGGCGCCTCCCCACAGAATCCACGAGACCACCGGAGACGGGCCGCGTGAGCACGATGGCCAAGGCGTAGAGGGCGTAGGCCACGCCCACCTCCTCCCTGCCTCCCCCAAGCTCAAAGACGTAGAAGGGCAACAGAAAGACTACAAAGGAATACGGCGCCGAAAAGATCGCGTAAGCCCGGAAGTCAGCCCTTGACGTGTTCGTAGCCGACGACGTAGATGCCATCCACAACGCCAAGGCCACCCTCGCGGCCATGCGGAGACGGCCTCTCGTCGCCCCTCAGCTCCACCGCGGCTTGTATTGCGGCGGCGAACTGACTCACCACGTCTCTGTCGACGCCCTCCACCACGACGTCCTCCTTGCCCTTGACCTCCACCTTAACCCCCTTAGGAACCTCCAAAACGATCTTCGACTTCCTGCCCAGCAAGTTCTCAATAATGAGCTGGTTCCCCTGCACCTTGACGAGCATAGGAAAGTGAGTATATATCACCTTCAACTTGTACCTCCAGCCCCTCGTCACGCCAAGGAACATGTTCTTAAGAAGCCCCTTGTACGTGCCCAAGATGGCGTACTCCCTCTTCCTCGCGTCAAAAACCTCCAGCACGATCTTGCCGTCTTGCAGAGACATCACCACAGGCGTATTTCTAAACTCCTTCACGATCTCGCCAAGCGGACCCCTAACCTTAACCACGTAGTCAAACGGCCCAGTCTTCTCTACGGCGACCTTAACGTTGCTGGGTATCTCAACTTCCTCAGCCGCATAGACGACACGCATAAAGCCGATTTTTTTACCCAGTATAAAAATTTACACCAGCACAGAAAAGAAGGCTGGTGGGCCCGCCGGGATTTGAACCCGGGACCTCCCGGTTTCTGATTACAGACTAAATATCAGCCGGGCGCTCTAACCGGGCTAAGCCACGGGCCCCAAAACTGGTGCTTCCCACGGTTTAAAAATTTTCTGCCCGAGGCATGAAGATAGGTGGTGCGGGGATGGGATCTGTCCGGCGGCTCACGGCCGCGTCGCCGGAGGCGGCCATATACGGGTTTCAAATGCCGTCGGCGCCAACCGCGACGAGGAGTAAACGCGGGGGGAGCGCCTCAAGCAACCGGCAGAAGCAATCCCCGCCGAAGAAGATGCGCCAGCCGGAGGCCCATGCGTCGGGACAACCGTGTAGGGTCACAGCAGGCTGACACCTCTGAGCCAGCTGAGCGGAAGCAAGCTGCCGTGGGCAGGTGTACGAAGAAAACGCGTCAGCCGCCGGCGCTGCGCAGTCTACGCGTCAAGACACACCCCTATAAACATGTCGTCCTCAAAACCGGCTCTGCGGCGGAGGCCGAGCAGAAGCCCGCGCCGCGGGCTGTGTCGAGTTGCGAAATGGCCGTCTCAAGCCGCGCATCCGCCGCGGGTCATATTTTTTCGATAGGCGGCTTAAACCGCTGTCTCAAGCTGGCGGCTTCTGTTGCCTTTTGGAAGCGCTCGTGTGTCAGAGCCGGTTATGAGCCAAGTACCCTTCTTGCATATAGGCTTTTAACTGCCTCAAGGGCAGGTTGAAGTTTATTTGCCCAGAGATGTTTGTATGCATGAGTCTTCTGAGGTATGTCGCTCTTCGGGTGGCTTTGGCGGTGCCTACGTTGTTGATTCTGCTTACTGTTGTGTTTTTCGTCTTGCGAGTTATACCGGGCAACCCCATCGTGGCTATGGTGGGAATGAAAGCGCCGCCAGAGTACGTGGAGCAGTTGATCAAGGAGGCGGGGCTTGACAAGCCTCTTCACGAGCAGTACCTCGACTACTTGGCGCAGGTGTTCACTGGCGACCTCGGCAAAAGCTTAATCTTCGGGAAGAGAGACGTGGCGGCGGAGATAATGGACAGGTTGCCCGCCACTGTGGAGCTCGCCGTGGCGGCCTTCCTCGTGAGCATAGCGCTGGGACACGTCTTCGGGTTCCTCGCCGCCAGATACGGCGGTAAGGTAGACCTGACGGCCCGGATCTACGCCATGGTTACTTATGTACTGTTTATCCCATTTATAGGGCTCGCCCTGCAACTAGTGTTCTCCGTGTGGCTCGGCGTCTTCCCCGTGGCGGGCAGGATAACGCCGGGGTTGGAGCCGCCGAGGATCACCGGCTTGTACCTGCTGGATTCGCTACTCTCCGGTCGCCTCGACTCCTTCGCAGACGCCTTGTGGCACCTGGCGTTGCCCTCCTTCACCCTGGGGCTTGTGTTGTCCGGAGTCTTTGTACGCCTCATTAGGAACAACATGGTTAAGACGCTCGGCGAGGACTTCATCTCGGCCTACAGAGCCATGGGGTTTCCTGAAAGAAACATCCTGTGGAAGGCGTACCGCGTGGCCATCGTGCCCACCGTCACCATGATGGGGCTACAGCTTGCGCTGTTGCTCCAGGGGGCTGTGCTGACCGAGACCACTTTCTCCTGGCCGGGGCTGGGCACGCTGTTGCTTGAGAGGATCCAGTATCTGGACTACACCACCGTGCAGGGGACGGTGGTGGTGTTTGTGCTGATCGTCGTGTTTATGAACGTGGCCGTGGACATAATAAACGCGTTGCTGGATCCCAGAGTTAGGAGGGGGCTATGATGCTGAAGGTGGGGACGACGCTGGTTCTGTTCGTCGTGTTGCTGTCCGCGTTGGCGCCCCTCATAGCGCCTTACGACCCAACGAAGAGGGCCGGCGACCCCCTCAGCCCGCCGAGCGCGGCGCATCTCTTCGGCACCGACAACCTCGGCCGCGACGTGTTCAGCAGAGTTCTCTACGGAGGCCAGGTAATTATCGGGATCTCTCTCCTGGCCACCCTCTTCTCGGCGGCGGCGGGGTTCACCATTGGCATGTTCTCGGGCTACATAGGGGGCAGGTTCGACAAGGGGCTCAACATGGTTATGGACAGCATGTACGCCTTCCCCAGCCTCATCCTCGCGATAGCGATTGCGAGCATTTTGGGGCCCAGCCCGCTGAATGCCGCGTTGGCCATAGGGGTTGTCTACATCCCCACCTACTTCAGGATGGCGCGTAACGAGACCATGGTGGTTAAGTCCAGCCTCTTCGTCGAGGCAGCCGTCGCCCTGGGGGCGCCCCGGTGGAGGATAGTGTTTAGACACATCTTGCCCAACCTGGTTCCTTCGCTGGTGGTCGTCGCCACCATAAACATAGCAGACGCCGCCCTAACTGAGTCCGCCCTAGCCTTCTTCGGCTATACGGTCACCCCTCCTACGCCCGACTGGGGGCTTGACCTCTCAAGCGCTAGGTCCTACATAGTAAACGGGAGCTGGTGGCTCCTGGTGCCGGGGGCCTTCATAGTGATCACAGCCCTGGGGTTCTCCCTCCTGGGAGAGGGGTTGGGGGAGAAGATGGGGAAAAAAGAGACGTTTTAAGAGACCTTAATAGCCCAGTACCTCAGAATCATCGTAGGATCCACCACGACTTCTATATTGGGCTTAGTCACAATAAACAACTTGCCTTGAACCAAGGGAATTATGGGCACGTCCTCCGCCAAAATCTGCTGCGCCTGCCTATAGAGCTGCTCTCTTGCCGATTGGCTTAACTCGAGGGCTGCTTTCGCAAGGACTTCGTCCATCTTGGGGTTGCTGTAGCCGTTGCCGAGCCACTTGTTTGAGCCCGTCTTTAAAAACGGCGTCGTGTAGTCGTCGGGGTCTAAATAGTCGGGGTACCAGCCCAAGAGCGAAACCATCATGGCGCCGCTTCTAAGCTGTTGCACGTAGGTGGCCCACTCGGCCGATTTCACAGTGACTGAAACCATCCCGGTAGCCTCCCACTGATCCTTCAAGACGGCGGCGAGGTCCTTCTCGGTGTCGCCGTAGTGAGTCGGCGTGTACCACAACTCGATGTTGAGCTTCTTCCCGGCGCCGTAGCCGGCCTGTTGGAGAAGCGACTTGGCAAGCTCTACGTTGCAGTCGCCGTATTTCTCCTTAAAGACGGGGTAGGAACTCCACATGCCCTCCGGCACCAGCGTGTAGAGCGGAGCCACGGTGCCGCGGAACACCGTTTTCGCAATATCTTGTCTACATACGGCGGCGGCGAGCGCTTGCCTAATTCTTACATCTTTCAACTCCGGCATGTTTAGATTCAACACTATGTACCTGATAAAAGAGCCAGGGACTTCCACAACCTTAAACTTGCCAGACGCCCTCAACGCCTCTATATCCGGCGGGCTTAAAGTTCTCCACGCGATGTCTACCTCGCCCCTCTCAAGGGCGAGCCTCAGCGTGGTGGCGTCTTTATAGAACCTAATGACGACCCTGGAGATCTGCGGCTTGGGCCCGTAGTAGTAGGGGTTGGCCTCAAGCACAATCTGCTGATCTCTCACAAAAGTCCTTATGCAGTAGGGTCCGGCGCCCCCAGCGGTCTGGTCCGAATCGACCTTGTCAGGTGCGTACTTCGGATGCACTGGGAAATACGGCGGCGTAGCCAGAAGAGCTAGGAAATAGCTCACGGGGGCCTTTAGATAGAACACCACGGTGGTGGCGTTGGGCGCCTCCACACGCTCCACGAAGTCTGTGACAAGCCAGGCAGGATCCCCGTTTATCTTCATGACGCGTTCAACAGAGCGCTTGACGTCTGCCGCCGTGAGCGGCGTGCCGTCGCAGAACTTGAGGTTAGGCCTAAGCTTAAACACCCAGACCTTCCCACCCTCCAGCGCAGTCCAGCTCTCCGCCAAGTCGGGCTCCAGATCCGTGGTGCCTGGCTTGTACCTCACAAGACCAGCCATGGTGTTGTAAAGCACCTCCCAGGTAAAGAAGTCGTAGGCGTTAGACGGGTCCAAGTCGGTGACCTTATCTGTAACGCCTATAGTCAACGCAATGACCGCAGGAGTGGTAGTTGGACTCGGCGTCGTAGTGGGCGTAGCCGTCGGCTGAGTCGTCGGGGTCTGCGTGGTGGTTTGTTGCGGTTGCATCAGAAACACAGCGGCGATCGCAAGCAGTATCAACACCACGACTACTCCTATTGCCAGAGACTTGTTCATGGTATATGTGTTGCACCTATTAAAATATATTATCATATATAGAACTATAAAGATGGTGCGGGGGGTGGGATTTGAACCCACGCAGGCCTACGCCACAGGGACCTCAACCCTGCCCCTCTAGCCGGGCGGACAGCCACCCGCCCCATTGACCTGGCTCGGGCACCCCCGCCGACTCCCGTAACGTGTTTGTTTAAAAGTTTTTTGGGCTTCCAGGGCTTTGCGACCGCTCCACCTCTCTATCACCTCTCTAAGCTCTTTGCATTGGGCCAGGGCCTCTACGTGACTTCCGAGACCTCTGATCATCATCCTCCCGTCGGACATTTTGCAGACTGAGGGCTTTTCTCCCATCAGCACCTCTATTAACTTCTCCGCCCTCGCCTTTGTCTCCACGCCCCTCACGTAGAACTGTAGACGGCTCATGCCGTCTTCCGGCGTTTGAACCCGACGTCGTGCGCCTCCTCTACGCCGTCTACTACGGCCTTGACCGCGGCGCGGAGCTTGTCACCTCAGCCTCTGTTGGCGCTACTTAAGGCTGTGGAGAGGGAGGTAGCGCCGGCGAAGAAAATCGCCAAAATTAACAAATTTAGCAACCGCCTCCCCCCAAGCCCTCGGCCATCTGTGGGGCTATTTCAACACAAATCGCGTACGTCGCCGCCAGCTATCTTGGAGGCGCACCCTCCGCGACGCTGGTGTATATGAAATCTATGTCGAAGCACCGGGCGGCAAATGTGGCACTTACATCTCGGAGCAGTCCAACCGTGTCAACTCCGCGTGAAACAAGGAGATGCACAAGCCGGGAGACGCGCAACTTGATTAACATAGTAGGTACGCATCACCCGCAGGCACAGCCTCCTCCTGTGCTCCCGACGACGATTTTGTTCTCCGCCATGAGCTTAGACCAGCAATCGGGGCATATCAAGGCGGGGCCTCTGTTTTTTATGTTGGCCTCAAGAAGAGGCGTGTCCTCTCTTCCACATATTGCACATCTATACGTCATAATACATAGTACCGCTGGGAGAAATAAATTTTATTCGCCG
>WYEB01000773.1_pt1 | contig 10421 bp, 9 predicted proteins | sample 6343061 | NCBI WGS metagenome assembly WYEB01 (sample SAMN13812332, study PRJNA600296) | hot springs metagenome | biome: ENVO:00000051; feature: ENVO:00002007; isolation source: sediment sample from Evening Primrose shelf | place: USA: Yellowstone National Park, Evening Primrose Hot Spring ... | reverse complement strand
AAGAGAAACAGAGACCCACCACAACACATGCAAGAGACGTGGACGCACCAAAGAAGATGCCACATAGAAGCTCATAACACACATACATTGGAAAACTAAAAGTTATTTATGAAGTTTCTCGTCGGGAAGCCTATTTTAAATTTTGGTTTACGGGAAAAAGTCCTATCTTAAAACGGGACTTACGGGAAAGTTCCCTAACGGGAAGTTTCAGAAGTTTCCAATGTGTAATTTTGAGTGATAGGGCAGTTTTGCAGACTTCTTGATAAAATAAAACGTTAAACATATAAACCACGCCCGAGCAAAACAATTCGGATGCAACTCAGAAAGAATTGAAAGCTTGCGGGAGGATTTCCGCCAGCCGTCTTTTCGTTTCTTCGCTGATGCAACTCAGAAAGAATTGAAAGAGGGTTGTGTCTCACGTTGGCTTTGTGGTCGCCTTTTTCCCGGATGCAACTCAGAAAGAATTGAAAGTCACGTTTGCCTTCAGCTTGTTTCACATCACGTCTATGTCTTCGATGCAACTAAGAAGAAACAAAATGTAAGTTTCTCAGGGTTCTCATGAGAGATGTCTTATAGTGATGAGGTTAGAAGGCACTTGGGAGCCTTGACTTTGTAACCTATGCGGTGTAAGATCTCTGGTTGGCTTGATGTGACTTAGGAAGATTGAGGGTTGAGGAGTAGTGGTTTTTGTCTAGGGATTAAGTTATGGATAAAGCTGGGGAAGTTTAGGGGTCTGTTTCGGGCTATCTGCTGTGTTCTTGTCGTCTCTTTTTGTGAGGAAGAAATAAATCTGTATAAGAGTATTAGGAGGACGGGCGGCGATGTTTGAGGCTGTTGTATTAACGCTGGGCTTTGAGCCAGGACCGTTGGTAAGCGCGTTGGCGAGTGCAGTGGCTGAGGGTCTTTCGGAAGGCGCACTGGTTGTCGTTTTTACGGCTGGTTTTCCCGACGAGAGGAGCGAGAGGGCGTGGCTTGAGTTTCAACGTGTGGTGAACATGATGGAGGCCCCCAGGAGGCTGGGGGTTGAGCTTGAGCTGAGGGAGGTTCCGCTCGACGACATGGCGACAGCTATACTTGAAATTAGGAGGGTTCTAGACGGTCTTAGGGGGAAGAAGGTAAAAGTAGCACTTACTGGGGGCATGCGGGCGCTTGGACTCGCAGTTTTCTCGGCGATACTGCTTACAAGGTGGGCTGATATGCCGGAGGTCGAGGTATACCTTGAGGGCAGGGGCACCGCGCTAAAAATACCAGACCTCAAGGCGCTTATAAGGGCGTCGGAAAAATGCATCGACTTAGTCGAGGTGATGAAGAGCGGTCCCGCAAAGCTAGACGAGCTGGCGAAGAGGCTCGGCAAGGACAGAACGACGGTCTACAGGAAGCTAAGGCTCCTCCTCAACGCCGGGGCGGCCAAAAAGACACCTAGAGGCTACGAGCTCACACCTATTGGACTAGCTCTGGTGAACCTCTAAAATCTTAACATGATTCTTCGGTATATTAATGTGTATAGCTTTAAGTAGCAGGAGATCTTCTTCGGGTATTAAGTGGCGGGGCCGATTAATGATGGATGAGAGCTTTTAATGCTATTGTATTATTAAAGCTTTACAGCATGAGTAGGGGTAAAAGGTTGAAACTTTATGGGCCATCGACTAAGTTTACATCGGTTGCAGAAATTTGCAACAAATTATTATCTACTGCACGAGTCTATCCATTGAAAAGTTATTTATACGGCTCTGACGCATTAAATAATGATGACATTAGCAGTTTTAGATGCTGAGAACGTGAAAAAGCGCTATGAAAACATAATTGACGTTTTGCGCTACCATGTAGCTACTGGGAGGTTCAGCTACACGGACAGGATAATGTCGGCTATGTCTCCTGAGGTTGTAGAAGAGACTGTAAGAGAGGCTGTAAGGGTAGCCTTGTCTGCGTCCAGTAGCCCGAAGGTCATTCAGGGGAACCTCCTCGAGTATAACAAGGAGAAGAAGTCTTGGGAGCCCAAGCCCGAAAAGACAAGTGTGGAGTATGTTGAGGACGAGCATCTCAAGCCTGGGGATCCGATTCCTGCTAGAGCACGACTTCACGGCAAGATCATCCAGGTGGACAATGAGTGGAGGATCGTGTATACCCCGCCCCGTATTCCATCGGAGAACGAGCTGGCAGAGTTCATAGATGCAGTACGCAGGGATCTAAGAGTTGCAAAGCTTGTGGCCTCGCTTGCCATGACGTACCCTTCATGAGGAGGTGGTCAGCATGAAGAAGGTTTGGGTCAGCCTTTCATGGAGGGCGCTTATCAACGTCGAGGCGCTAAACATGGCGGAGAGCGTGGGGAACTACGTGAAGCATAGGAGGGCCCCACTAGCATTTTACGACGAGACCTCAAGAAGTTATGTCGTCAAGTACGTCCCGGTGATAAGCGGGGAATCGCTTGCCCACGCGTACCAGGCATGGCTGGCTGAGGAGGCAGTCAACGCTGGTCTAAACGTATGCGAGCTGTGCAAGAGGGGCGAGCTCGTCAAGCACGGAGCAAGAGTCGTGTTGCAAGAGGAGAATCTCCCCATGCCCGGCCGCGGCAAAGTAGAAATGGCCAAGGAACTCGAGGAGCACCTGGTGAAGCAGTGCGTCGTGGAGGACATCGGCGGCTTCCTTGTCCCAACGGACATCCCGGTCAAGAGGACCTCGCTATTCTACATTGGCTACATGGTGCCTTCTTATGACTCTGTGAGAGTAGCGGTCATGGATCCCCAATTCCACGTACGTCATGCGCCGAGCCTTGTCGGTAAGGGTGAGGAGTTCCCCGAAACAGGGCAGGCTCTCTACTACGTCGAGACTGCATCGGCAGTGTACACTGTTAGTGCAGCTCTAGACCTTACAGGCATTGGACGCACGTCCACATTCAGTGTCAAGGATGTAGTAGACTCGGCAGAGAAGCTTAAGAGGGCTACGGTTGCAGTGAAGAGCCTGTACTACTTGCTTGTCGGGATGTTCGGAGCCAAGAGGACCAGGTTCCAGCCAAACTATAAGTTGCTCTCAGCGGTAGCAACAGTCTCCAAGGGGGCACCCTTCAACGTAAATCCTGGCCACTCAAGGGACTATGTGAAAGAGACCGCGAACAGGGTGGCAAGCTTCGCCGTGCTTACTGGTAGCACGGTAAAGCTCTTTGCATACTCTGCTGAGGAAGGAGTCGAAATACCAGCTAATGTCTCGGTTGCAAGCTCGCCTGAGGATCTTGTTAATAAGCTAAAAGACGAAGCGATCAGTGCACTGAAGGAGGTGCTCGAGGAAAAGGGATAACCGAGGGAAAAACCAGGCATGCTGGCCCTACTAGTAGAGGGGGTCTTCCACTGGGGCTTCTCAGTCAGACTGGTTACCGAGTCTGCAGGGGCGCAGTACTATCCTTATCCCCCGCCGTCGACGCTCATCGGGGCTCTCGCGTATGGTGTTTCTTCAGTTAAGGGACTCCCCGAAAGCATAATATCGCCTGCAGGAAAAGGTAGCAATACCATTTTGAGTACAGTGGCTCAGATCCACAGGGCTGTACGCTGGGCAACGTTTGCGTTTTCCAGCAAATTTCCTCAGAGACCAGTTGGGGCTGTGGGTTACTCGGACTTTATAAGGGCTTTTCGACTTCCATACCAGCGTGGCCAGCGCCACACCTGGGATCAAAGCGACATGTGGTATGGCGTCAACGCACAGGGGAGAGTCTATGCGTGTGGCGCCGGCTTCAAGGCAATATATTTAGTCAATGAGAAGGGACTAAAGGAGTTGGAGCTCAGTGAAACCGATCTTCTCAGGGCCGCTTATTCTATCGTTAGGATAGGTGCCCGCGAGAGCCTAGTTAGCGTGGTTTCGGCAGAAGTCACGAGGGATGTTGAGGTACAGAGGTCTGGAGAGGTCAAGGAACCCCTCGAGATCGAGTATTACTTCCCTGCTAGACTGGCAAAGGAAGTAGAGCACGCCGAGCTTGTACACTTGCCGAGGTTGGATCCCAGGCTCTGGGAGTTCAGGCCTAATAGGCCTGTAGCATTGCACGAGCACGAGGAGTTTTATGCACCTTTAGGGTTAGGCTTCGTGCGCAAGCCCGGAAGGATGCTTGTGGACAGGCTGGCAGAGGGGGCTATTGTCGTTATCGCCCAGTTCAAGGGAGGCGTTGAGAGGCTAGTTGCTCCAGCCGAGGTGTTGGGGTTATGAGTTTGAGCTTTGCGTTGCCACCCCAAAACACGTTCTTCAACCTAGCCCTTCACGCGGGCTTAACGCTACTGGCATCATATATCTCGCCCGACCTCATGCCAGTGGTCGGAGCCGGCAAGCTAATACTGCGCTACAGGCCCAGCGACGATGAGCTCTGCAGAGCGATAAAGGACTTCGTGGGCGAGCTTGCTAAAGGCGAGTATGGGCTAGCGCCACCGCTCGGTCCAGATTTCACGAGACTTGATAATTTAAGGGACTTCCTCTCTAAGGTAGTCGGTGCTACTGTGGAGCCGAGAGCCGAGAGTATTCTTGACGCCTATGCCAAGTATGCATGTGAGCTCGCGAAGAGGGGGCAACTGGTCTCCGAGCTGGAGAGAGCGCTCAGCGTTTTTGAGAACGGATATCCAAACGACGCCCAGATATGCGATATCCCCATGCTCACCACGCTAGCCCCCGAATTCATGGAGGGAGTAAAGGTGCTGGGAGGAGTGGGACTCGGAGCCGTGCCAGATAAGTACGCGTTTTCGAAGATAAGGGTGGGACCCCACAGCGTGTGCCTCGGCGTTGCAGGGCTCTGGGCCACACTAATGGCTGCGCAGGGCGACCTGCTTTACTTCGCTATTCCCTATACGTCTACTCCGTTTTCAGTGAAGGCTGATAATCTGCGTAATGCCCAGAAGAGACAGATACAGGTGCTCAGGGGTTGTGTACCGCGTAGCATCCCCCTATTGGTGCTTGCAGTGGCTCTCTCCACAGCTGGCATCAATGACCCGGCGAGGAGGACGGTGCTCGTTGTAGTTCAGAGAGGTGGGAGGAGAGTTGATTTGCTTGAGCAGGGGCTTCCATTATCCCTCGACACAGCCTTGCTCTTCGCCGACGAGCTTTACCTTAAGGATCAAGGACGGGGAGTGGATGAGAGAGTTATGCCGAGGCTACTTAACCTGGTAACTGCTGGCCTTAGAGACTCCCTCTCCGGCGCAAGGGATGATCAGTGTGCTCAGAAATTACACGAGGTCAGCTTAAGAGTAGGTCAGTTAATTTTCCTTGTATTAACACGTGTGATAGAGCCCTACGTGTTGCGCTACGAGCTAGCGAGGCAACTCTACGCGCAGAGCGACCTGAGCTTCGAGGAATGTGCCAGGAGGAGGGGGGCCTTCCTTACACCCAGCGACGTCGAAGAGGTGGTCTCAGCCGCCGAAAAAGCTCTAACAATGGCTCAGGCCAGCGTGCCAGTGATTCCCACGAAGCTGTAAGTGGTGGTGCCCCTCTATGCGAGAGGGGGTTGAGAAGGCTCTCGAGCTTCTGGAACACAACGTGGCACCAAGTCTTCTTAGTGGAGAGCCGAAATTTCTCCACATCGAGTTTCCGACCGGATATGGCAAGAGCATGGCATCTATGTTCATTGCGGAGAAAATCGCGTCAGGTGATGGGACGTTAGCTGAGTACGCGCACCGCGTTGTTCACGTTGTCCCAACAAGGTACCTTGTGGAGGATCTTGTCGCTCGATCTCGCTCTTTCTTGGGTCGTTCTCTACTTGTAAGGGGGCAGAGCATGTTCTTCGATCCATCTCTGAAGGATCCCTACTTCCTCTCCGACCTCGTCTTCACGACGTTTGACTCATACACGCTGAACTTCTTTAAGGTGCCCGTGGCCGAGGCGGAACTTATGTCCGCTGAGCTTACGCGCGGCCACTTCGACGTACCACGCTACGCTATCCTATCCGCGGTCAATGTCCTCGACGAGTACCATATCTTTGTGCCGGGCGACACTGAGGTTGATAAAGCAGATTATGAGAATAGAGCCTGGACCACGCTGTGCGCTATTACAAGCAATCTCGCTAAAAGTCACGTCCCATTGATTCTTGAGACTGCGACACCGCGTCTAGACGCCCTGCCTCGGTTGCTCGAGTGCACAAGAGCCAAGCCCGTAAGAGTAGCCCTTAAGATGCGTAAGGATACCCAAGCCAGCAATGTTATTGCCGTGTACGACGAGGGCTTCGTGGCCAAGCTTGAGGGGGCTCGTTACAAGACTGAGCTGGTCGACGGAAGGCTAGCGGACGTTGCGCGGGAGCGTGCTCCGGGGATGGCGAAGCCGCTTCTCGTAGCCTGCAACAATGTGAGAACGGCTATTGAGGTCTATAATAGGCTGAGGGGACTTGGTCTAGAGGCTCACCTTCTACATGCACTCTTCACGTTGGGAGACCGCAAGCGCAAGCTCGAGAGATTGCACAAGCTGATGGAGCGTGGCCGCGAAGCTGTGGTTATCGCCACCCAGGTTATCGAGGTCGGCGTGGATCTCGACTTCGCGGCTATAATAACGGATGCTGCCCCGCTTGCTCCTCTTATCCAACGCCTGGGCAGGGTGAATAGAGCGTTGGATACAAGGACAGCTGAGGTTCTTGTAGTATACGATACCTCACAGGAGGAACGGGACACAAGCACATACGCGGGCGTTTATAACTTCGAGCTGACGAAGCTCACGCTGGATGCTTTGTCCGACGCTGTTGCAAAGTGGGGGTCACTCAGTGTGGGATGGAGGATGTCGGTTATCGAGACGGCGATTCGCGTGGATAACAGGGATATGGTCACGGTGACAGGGCTGGCTGGGCGTGTCTACACGGGGAAACCGCCGGAGATTGACGAGAGACACAAGCTCAACCTACTAAGCCTGATGAGCCCCACAATAGGTGGAGAGGAAGCGCTGGCCTACCTGGCACTGCTCGGAAGCTTCCTTCGCGAGAGCGCGCTAGTCCCCGTGTATGTGCCAAGGTCACACGAGGAGATTGAGAAGGGCTCTCTGCGCTTGGAGAGGAGCAGGCTTGTGGCATGCCCGTCTTACAAGCTGGGACTGAATCCTGAGACCAAGAGCTTAGACCTCAAAGCCGCGTATAGAGTGCTAGAAATGAAAGATGAAAACCTCCTCGCAATCGCAGAGAGGCTTGGCGAGAGGGCTGGATATGAGGTCGTCGAGCTAAAAACTGGCGAGGCTGTCAAGGGTATACTGCGTGGCATAGTCGAGGTGAGGGGAGGAAAAGCCTTTCTACGGGCCTTGGTCGCCAAGCCCGATGCTTACAGTAGCGAGACGGGGTTAAAGGTATGGTAGTCTACAGTTACAGGGGCGAGAGGCTGGCAGAACACTCTTACTTGGTCTTGAGGCTGTATTGTGGGGCCTTCGGAACTGCACATGAAAAGCTCGTCGCAAAGCGCTTGAATATGGATCCCGAGCCTGTCGCCATGTCTCTCCGCTTTGCCTGTCTGCTCCACGATGTTGGCAAGGCACTCGTCAAGTTTCAGGAGGGTGTGAAGCAAGGGCAGGGCATGCCTTTCCACGAGGTTGTGAGTGCCGTTTTGGTTTACGACACGCTGACTTTTGGGCTATTTGACAAGGGAGCTGTCGTGAGACAAGCATTGAGCTTCGCAGCATCATACGCTGTACTCCAACATCACCAGGCGATGCGGGGCTTCCGCGTCGTGCTTCAGAAAGGTCGAGAATACCTAACCAGGCTTGGATGCAACCTCGACAACGATGTTGTGGAGGAGATGAGGCTTGCCGCTAGGATGGCTGAAAACCTTTTAGACGGGGGAAGCGTGCTGAATGCTTTCGAGCGTAGCGTGGAGAGGGCCTCGCAGGAGGGACTCTGCACGATGCTCCAAGAGTTCATAAGTAACTTCATAACTATAGCGGGCGGATGGGCTCCAGCGAGCGTTGCAGTTAACAAGAGCTCAGAGTGGGCTACCACCATGCAAAGGCTAGAAGCAGTACTACCCCTATTCTCAGCACCACTCCAGCTCTCAGACTACCTCGCCGCCTACCTAACGCGCGGCGGAAGGCTGCGTGCCCTTCACAGGGAAACACTGTTAATGCTCCGCAGAGCCCGGACGAATTCCCTAGGATCTGTCAGCGCCTCGACACCTATTGCGCCGAGACTCAAACCTCGTTGTTGAGCATAGCTATTGATGAGCTCGCGGAAACAAGTATCACCCGTGATTAGCACAGCTTCAAAGCCGGCTTTGATGAGGTTGATGTAGGGCGCGACGTACATCTCCACATCCTTCACGGCCTCGTCAACATTAGCTTTCTTGCACTCTGCAAGCATACTGCAGATCGACTCCAGCGGGCTCCTCGTCTTGTCATCGAGTCCTCTTACTTTCGGCTCTCGATCCACGAAGAAGTAACTCTCGTCGCGAGAAGTGGTTTTTAAGCTAGAAATGATACCGACTCTGTCCCTAAAAACCTTGAGAGCTTTTAGGGCCAATTTGAGATGATTTAGATGGATATAGCTCCCGAACTCCTCCTCTAACTTGTAGGCCTCGAAGCTCTTTACACCTTTCTCGGCGAAACTAACTACTTGATCTAGGAGACTGTTCCACTCTGTGACACGGCTGAGGTCTTTCTCGATGACAGGCAGTATTGCAACTTTTAAACGTGGGGGAAATGGTAGAACCAGGGGGCTCAGTACGTGTTTACTCTTGAGAGAGTGGTTCCTGATGCGCGAGAGTATATTGGCAGTATCGTAGAGGAAGACCATTTTTTTCCTTGTAACTGGATCAGAGGAACCTGGCATACTCCCTCAAGTACCTCGGCGGAATGATTCCTTTGTCTATATCGCACTGCACGACGCCTTCCATGCGGTGGAGGATAACCGTCTTTACGTCGTCTTCTGTTACCCTGTATTTGTCAGGTAGCCTGACGAGCTTGTCCTTCACTCCTTCCTCAACCTCTGTTAGTAGCGCAGAAAGCACTATCGAGGAGTGTGTGACTAACAGAAGGGGTGTCGGGTACTCCTCGCTCTCAAGCCACCCTTTCTTTGCCCACCGCGCAAGATTCACAGCCACAACCGCCTGAAGTAGCGGGGTGAGATGGAGCTCAACGGTATCCACGGCGGCGAGGAGGGCCCGACCCTCATGAAGCCTGAGCACTACTGGCGCCAGTGAGAGGAGCGAGATCGCAGTGGAGGAAACGTTACGCGCCTGGTAGCCCCGCCACCACGCCTTCCTTAAAGTAGCTCTGTCTCCTTGGAAGTAACCCTTCTTCCATCATGGGTATGAGCATCTCTTCGAGGAGCCAGTGTTCTTTACTGCGCATGTCAGAGAATATGGTGGTAAATGCGGATGCGGAAGGAGGTGAGGAGGAATGATCCCCGCTAAGGAGATCTCTTATGAGAGGAACGCGTACATCTGGAGCTATTACGCTATGCTCAGCTAGCTCGATATAGGGCTGAGACCCTTTCCATTTTTCAACTTCAATATAATCAGAATGCATTCCGTGTGTGGCAAAGGGCTTACTATACACCTTGACATCTGCAAGCTTTTCATCACTGTAGCTCAGCGAGACTCGTCCCTTCTCGGCTTCTTCGTGGACAGCAAACCTAGGGTGTCCAAACTCGCTAGTAAGGTCGTTTTCCAGCGCTCTGGCGTCGAGTGCTGTTTTCAGGTTTTTGAGCAACACCGAGAAAAGACGAAGCAGAAAGCTCTTGCCTGTTCCAGTGTCCCCGACAAGCACGGTCAGTGGGGTGTCTAGTTCTATAATCAGTTTCTCGCTGAAGGGGCCCAGCCCCTCAATATTAAGTGTCAGCTTGTCACTCACGGTTATCACTCTTAATTCTCAACAGGTTATTTTTATCACTTTCGAGAATACACATGTGTGAACTTAAAGTATATTAATCTTAACCAAGGACAATATATATTTTACCCAAAGAATCTTTTCTTGCAAACCTTAAAATCATTGTAAAGTTCACATAGCCAGTTCTTCGTAGAACCATTATCTTAGTTCCCTAGCAAACCCTCTACATGTGAAGTAAAAGCTTGTTCTTTAAGTCGTATCCTAATGACCTTAGGATGCAGAGTATTTTGGAATGCATAAGCACTAAAAATTATTTAGTTATTCCCGTTTATAAACGGGATAAGTTAAAATAGCTGTTATGCGAATGGAAAGTGTGGAGCGTAGGTCGTTTGTGTTTAGTCTTGGCTTTCACGAGGACTTTGTTATTAGGAGGCTTAGTCGTCTAGCTGCGAGGGGCGGCGAGGACGTTGTCTTGTTTACTGGTAGCCCTGTTGTTGCGGGGACTAGGAGGGCTCATGCGAGCTTGATTGAGTACTGTACGAGGGTGGGCTTGAATACGCCTCGACTAGTAGAGTTGCCTCTCTCCGATTCTTCGCTGGCTGTTTCCAGGGCTAGGAGTGTCATAAATGGTCTCTATGAGCCAATCATTGCCGACCTGGGCGGAGGGATGA